>Ga0160467_100015_pt1 | contig 361144 bp, 323 predicted proteins | sample HID1972I_E11MG_FD_108221 | JGI IMG/M metagenome (GOLD analysis project Ga0160467, IMG submission 108221) | Enriched pill bug-associated microbial communities from UW Madison campus, WI, USA - HID1972I_E11 MG | ecosystem: Host-associated > Arthropoda: Insects > Digestive system > Unclassified ...
ACAGATCGGCACGGAGCTGCTGCAGATCGTGTTGCCGGCGAACGGCTTCTACACGCTCGCGGTCGGTGGCGAAGGCTTCCTCGACTTCGCCCCGAGCTATGCCTACCAGATGCAGGTCAGCGTGACGCCCGTGCCGCTGCCTGCTGCCGTGTGGCTCCTCGGCTCGGCGCTGATGGGCGTGGCGGCGGTTCGTCGCCGTCGGGTTGCTGCTGCCTGATGAGTAGTTAGGAAACGGTAGTCGGCGGGAGGCTCGCGGGCTGCGCAGTGACAGCCGGCGTCCTCCCGCCGCGTGCATCCTCGTCAGAGGATTGCGCGCACCACGCCACCATCGACCCGGAGCGCCGCGCCCGTGGTCGCGGACGCCTGCGCGCTGCACACGTACGCAATCATGGCGGCCACCTCGTCCACGCTGGCAAGTCGCTGCAGCACCGAGCTCGGGCGAGCGGTGCTGAAGAACTCCCGCTTGATAGTTTCCACATCCTTGCCGCTGGTCGCGGCCAGCTGCGTAACGAAGTCACCCACGCCTTCGGAGGCCGTGGGGCCGGGAAGCACGCTGTTCACGGTGACGTTCGTTCCGGTCAGCGTCTCTGCCAGCCCACGCGCCACGGCGATCTGCGCCGTCTTCGTGACACCGTAGTGGATCATCTCCGTGGGAATCTGCACCCCGGATTCGCTGGACACGAACACGATGCGACCCCAGTTGCGCTGGCGCATGCCCTTCACGTAGTGCCGAGAGAGGCGGACGCCGCTCATCACGTTGACTTCGAAGAAGCGAAACCAGTCCGCATCCGGAATCTCCGCGAAGGCCTTCGGCTCGAAGATGCCCATGTTGTTCACGAGCACGTCCACCTCCGGACAGGCCGCAATCACTTTCTCGCAGCCTTGCGCGGAGCCGACGTCCGCCGCGATGCCTTCGACGCGCGCTTTGGGCACGGCCGCGCGCAGCTTCGCCAGCGCGGAGTCGACACGGGCCTGGTGGCGGCCATTGATGATGACGTGGGCGCCTTCGCGGGCGAGTGCTTCCGCGGTGGCGTAGCCGATGCCTGCAGTCGAGCCGGTAACGAGCGCGCGCTTCGTTTCGAGTCCGAGATCCATGTGCGTTCCTGGCGTTGAAGAGGAGCCAGCACGCTACGCACGCACCGCCGGACGGGCAATTGGCACAAAGAGGGAGTTTCGTTCACCGCGCCGGGATGGATGCCGATGCCGCGACCCGGCGGAAACGCGGCCCGCCGGACGAGCCCGGCCCGCCGGCGCGCAGCGCATCGCTGATCCTCAGGGCTCCGCCCACCAGGCATAGAACTCGTCGAACCCGATCACGCCGTCACGGTTACGGTCGATGTCGTCGAAGCCGATCTGGCATTCCTCGGCGGTCATGTTCTCGTCCACGCCGCGCATGAAGCGGATGAATTCGCCCAGGGTGAGCCGCCCGTCCTTGTTGAGATCGTTGAAGTCGAAGTCCTCGCGCAGGCGACCCTTCTGCTCGGCCCCCGGCTGGACGTAGTCGAGCGTGGTGCGATCTCTGTTGGTCATGCCAGCTCCTCGTCACGAGTTCGACGCGAGCATGCGCGAGGGACGCGGGCGAACTCAAGAGAAACCTCCGGCGCCCCGTTGGCGATGCCGGAGACGGCCACCTCGAGCCTGGGCGGAAGTCACGCCTTCGGCGGCTCCTGGATGTGGCTCGGGTCCATGTAGAACACCTCCCACAGATGGCCGTCCAGGTCCTGGAAGCCGTGCTGGAACATGAAGCCGTAGTCCTTCGAGGGCATCGGCGTCGTCGCGCCGGCGGCCACGGCCTTGCTGACGAGCTCTTCGGCTTTCTCGCGGCTCTCGCACGAGAGGGCCACCAGCACTTCGGTGGCCTGGTGCGCATCGACCAGCGTCTTGCTGGTGAACGTCTGGAAGAACTTCTCGACCAGCAGCATGACGTAGATGCGGTCGTCCACGATCATGCAGGTGGCATTCTCGTCGGTGAACTGCGGGTTGAACCTGTAGCCGAGCTTCGTGAAGAACGCTACGGAGCGGTTCAGATCCTTCACCGGCAGGTTCACGAAAATGTTGGTCGCCATCGCGTGTCTTTCCTCTGTTGGACGGGTCTTGCGGCCGGGGTCGTCCGGCCTGTCCTGTCGAAGACGAACGACGCCGCGTGAAATCGACACCGGGCCTTCCGGTCTCTGGCCCGGCCCGCGCCGGCGCGAAATTTCGGCGGGGCGTGCATGCGTCGGTGGCAATACGGCCGCCCGCCGCCTATTCTCCGGCCCCATGTTGCGCTCGCGGCGCTGGCTGCTCGTTCTCGCTCTGGTGGCGTTCGTTTCCGCCAGGGTGGCGGGCGCCCATCTGCATCTGTGCCTGGATGGCAGCGAGCCGCCCTCCGCCGTTCATGCCATGGATGGGGGGTTCGAGCATCACCCCGAAGAACCCGGCTCCCACGAAGACCTCGACGTCGACCCGCTGCAGAACGCGCTGGCCAAGGCCGCCAAGCTCGATCTGCCGGTCCTCGGTCCCGCGCCTTCCAGCCTTCTCACCGTCGTTCCGCAATCTCGCTGGCAACCGGTACGGACCCTCGAGGTCGCCGCACCCGCTGGGCCGGTCCGCTTCCTGATTCCTCCGTCACGCGGTCCTCCCGCAGCCTTCTCCGTTTCCATCGTCTGACGATCGCCGCGCCGCGCGCGGCTGCCGCATTGCGCCGGGCGCGTGCGGGTCGAATCAGCGGAGAAGTCCATGTCTCGTTCAGTGAGTCGCCTGGTGCGGCTCGCAGTCTGCGTCTGCGTGGGCGTGCCGATCCTGGCCGTCGCGCAGCAGCCTGCTGCGCAGCCGGAGCCGGGCCAGCCGATCACGCTTCGGTTCGCGATCGAACAATCGCTCGCGCGCAATCCGGAGCTGCAGGGTTTCGATTACAGGCTGCGCGCCCAGGAGGGGCGTATCACCATTGCCGGCCTCGATCCGCCGTTCGAGCTGCGGGGTGAGCTCGAAAACCTCGGCGGCAGCGGCAACACCACGGGCTTCGATGGAGCGGAGGCAACGTTCTCCCTCTCCCGCGTCATCGAGCTCGGCGGCAAACGACAACACCGCCTGGACGCTGCGCGCGCCACGCTGGACGTAGTCGACATCGAGCGCCAGGCCGCTCAGCTCGATGTGGTCGCCGAGGTGACGCGGCGATTCATCCACGTGGCCGCGGATCAGGAGCGCCTCGCGCTCACCCGGCGTGCCACCGAGCTCGCGCAGGAGACGCTCGACGCGGCCCGTCGGCGCGTCGAAGCGGCACGCGCGCCGGATGCGGAGCTGCATCGCGCGAACGCGACCCTGGCCCGTGCGCGCATCGAAGAAGAGCACGCGGAGCACGAGCTGCTTGCGTCCCGCCGCAAGCTCACGGCGATGTGGGGCGTGACTCGGGATTCGGGTCTCGGTGCGGCCGCGGGGAACCTCTACTCCCTGCCCCAGGTGCCCGAGTTCGACCACCTGGTCGCCTCGATCGACGCCAGTCCCGACTTCCTGCGGTTCGCATCCGAAGCGCGTCTGCGGGACGCGGAAATCCGTGTGGCGCAATCGCGTGCACGCGCGGACGTCACCCTGAACGCAGGCGTGCGAAGGCTGGAGGCCACGGATGAACAGGCGTTCGTGCTCGGCGCGAGCATTCCGCTCTTCGCCCGATCCCGCGCGCAGGGCGCCATCAGCGAGGCCCGTGCGCTGAGGAGCCTCACGGATGCGGAGCTTGCCGCGAGACGCGTGCGGGTGGAGGCGCAGCTGTTCGAGATCTACCAGGAGCTGCGTCACGCCGTGACCGAGGAAGAGGTTCTGCGCAACACCGTGCTCCCGGCCATGGATGCCGCGCTCAGGAACACGGAGCTTGCCTTCGAGCGCGGCCGCTACGGCTACCTCGAATGGGTGGACGCGCAGCGCGAGCTGATCGACGTGCAGCGTGCCCGCATCGACGCGGCCACGAACGCCCATCTTGCCCTCACGGAAATCGAACGCCTCACCGGCGCGCCGCTGCCCGGCACGCCATGAAGGAGCCTCATATGAACTGGCGACTCGCCGCCCTGTTGCTCTTGGCGTCAATCATCGGTGGATGCTCACGCGAGCATTCGCACGATCACGCCGAAGAGTCGGCACATGAGCACTCGGCAGAATCGGGTGGTCACACCGATGCAGCCGCGCATGCGCACGAAGGCGAACCCGAAGGCGCTCACGCCACCATCCCCGCAGAGGTCGCCGCTCGCGCCGGGCTCGAGTCCGCGGCGGCCGGTCCGGTGACGCTGGCGGAGACCATCACGCTCTACGGCTCGATCAGGCCGGATGCCACGCGGGTGCGTGAGGTGCGGGCGCGGTTCCCCGGAATCGTTCGCACCGCCACCCGGCAGGTGGGAGACTTCGTCCGCGAAGGCGACACGCTCGCAACCGTGGAATCGAACGAAAGCCTTCGCACCTACCCGGTCGTTGCGCCGATGAGCGGCGTCATCACGCAACGACACGCGCACAGCGGCGAGCAGACTGGCGACCAGCCCTTGTTCGAGATCGCCGATTTCTCGCGCGTGTGGGCGGAGCTCAAGGTGTTCCCGCGTGATCGGGCGCGGCTGCGCACGGGGCAGCGCGTGCGCGTCACCGCCGAAGGCATGGTGGCGGATGGCACCATCAGCTACATCGCTCCGGTCGGCGAAAGTGGCACCCAGAGCGTCATCACTCGTGTGGAGCTGCAGAACACGTCCCGCGGCTGGGCACCAGGCCAGTTCGTCGAAGGCCACGTCACGATCGCCGCAACACCCGTGCCGCTTGGCGTGCCCCTGTCGGCGGTGCAGACCCTGCGCGAGGTGAGTGTGGTGTTCGAGCAATCCGGTGAAGAGTACGCGCCCCGCGCCGTGCGCCTGGGGCGCCGCGACGCCGAGCATGTCGAGGTGCTGGAGGGCATCGAGCCCGGTACGCGCCTCGTCGTTCGCAACAGCTACTTGATCAAGGCCGAGATCGAGAAGGCTGGCGCGAGCCACGATCACTGAGGAGCCGATCATGCTCGAGCGACTCGTTGAATACTCGGTGCGCAATCGCTGGCTGGTGCTGATCGCCGTGGCGGGCATCGCTGCCCTCGGCATACACAGCTATTTCCGGTTGCCGATCGACGCGGTGCCGGACATCACGAACGTACAGGTCCAGATCAACACGGAGGCGCCGGGCTTCTCGCCGCTCGAGGCGGAGCAGCGAATCACCTTCGCGGTCGAGAACGCAATGGCCGGGCTGCCGCGCCTGTCCTACACGCGCTCGATCTCGCGCTATGGGCTCTCACAGGTGACCGTGGTGTTCGAGGACGGCACGGACATCTACTTCGCCCGCCAGCGCGTCGCGGAACGACTGCAGGAAGCGCGCGCCAATCTCCCGGAGGGCCTCGAGCCGGAGATGGGCCCGATCGCGACCGGCCTGGGTGAGATCTTCATGTTCATCCTGAAGGTGTCACCGGGCGCCCGGCAGGCCGATGGACGCCCCTACGACACCACGGATCTGCACACCGTCATGGACTGGATCGTGCGGCCGCAACTCACACGAGTGCCCGGCATCACGGAAGTGAACATGATCGGCGGGCACGAGCGGCAGTACGTGGTCTCGCCACGGCCCACGTCCATGCTCGCCTTCCGCCTGACGATCGCGGATCTCATCGCGGCCCTGGAGCGAAACAACGCGAACGTCGGGGCGGGCTACATCGAGCGCTTTGGCAACCAGTATCTCGTGCGTGTGCCGGGCCAGCTCGCGACGCTCGATGATCTGCGGGGCGCACGCGTCGCCACCCGGGACGGTGTGGCGGTCACCGTGGGCGACGTCGCGGATGTCTCCATCGGCAAGAATCTGCGCACCGGCGCGGCAACGCTCGACGGCGAGGAGGTCGTGCTGGGCACCGTGTTCATGCTCGTGGGCGAGAACAGCCGCGTCGTTTCCAAGGCGGCTGCGGCGAAGCTCGAGGAGATCAACGGCACCCTGCCCGACGGGCTCGAGCTCGAGGCGGTCTACGACCGCACGAGCCTCGTCGACAAGACGATCCGCACGGTCGCGAAGAACCTGTTCGAAGGCGCGGTGCTCGTGATCGCGGTGCTGCTGCTCTTCCTCGGCAACGTGCGGGCGGCTCTGGTGACGGCCGCCGTGATCCCGCTCGCGATGCTGTTCACGACGACCGGCATGGTGCAGAACCGTGTCTCGGCCAATCTCATGAGTCTCGGTGCGCTCGATTTCGGGCTCATCGTGGATGGCGCGATCATCATCGTGGAGAACTGCCTGCGCCGCCTGGCGCTGGCCCAACGGCCGGGCGTCGAGGCGCTGCCGTTGCAGGAACGGCTCGCGGTGGTGCAATCGGCGACGCTCGAAGTCATCCGGCCCGCGCTCTTCGGCGTGTTCATCATTCTCGTGGTCTATCTGCCGATCTTCACGCTCACCGGCGTGGAGGGAAAGATGTTCCACCCGATGGCGTACACGGTCGCTCTCGCGCTCATCGGCGCCCTCATCCTGTCCGTCACGTTCGTGCCGGCCGCAGTGGCCATCTTCGTACGCCGGCGCGTGGCGAGCCACGAGAACCCGCTCATGCGCCGGGCGCAGTCCGCGTACGAGCCGCTCCTCGACAAGGCGCTTCGGAACCCGGGCATCGTGCTGAGCGGCGCTGCCACTCTTCTCGTGCTCACCGCGTGGCTCGCCACACGCATGGGCAGCGAGTTCATTCCGAGCCTCGATGAAGGCGACGTCGCCCTGCATGCGCTTCGCATTCCGGGCACCGGCATCGAGCAGGCCCTCGACATGCAGAGGCAGCTCGACCACAGCCTGCTGCAGCGGCCGGAGGTGAAGCACGTGTTCGCGAAGCTCGGCACGGCGGAAGTGGCGACGGACCCCATGCCGCCTTCCGTGGCGGATACGTTCGTCATCCTGAAACCCCGCAACGAATGGCCCGACCGGCGCAAGACGCGCCTGGAGCTGGTGCGGGAGCTCGAAGCCGCCGCTGCCACCGCGCCCGGCAGCAATTACGAGTTCACGCAGCCGATCCAGATGCGGTTCAACGAGCTCATCGCCGGCGTGCGCTCGGACGTAGCCGTCAAGATCTTCGGCGATGATCTCGACACGCTCGTGCGGCTCGGCGAACAGGCCGAGCACGTGATTGCCGCCGTCCCGGGCGCCGCGGACGTTGCAGTCGAGCAGGCCACCGGCCTCCCCGTTCTGACCGTGCAGCCGCGGCGTGTGCTGCTCTCCCGCTACGGGCTGGACGTGGCGGATGTGCAGGCCGTCGTCGAAGCGGCGATCGGCGGCAAGACGGTCGGTGAGGTGTTCGACGGCGATCGACGCTTCCCTCTGGTGATCCGGCTGCCGGAATCCGTTCGAAACGATCCGGCCACACTGGAGTCGCTGCCGATTCCGCTGCCCGGCGGGGAGTACATTCCGCTTCGCGAAGTGGCCGACGTGGCCGTCACCTCCGGGCCGAATGCAGTGAACCGGGAGAACGGCAAACGCCGCGTGGTCGTGACCGCCAACGTGCGAGGGCGCGACCTCGGCTCGTTCATCGCGGAGCTGCGCGAGCGGATGCGGAGCGAGCTGAAGCTGCCGGCGGGCTATTGGCTCGACTACGGGGGTACGTTCCAGCAGCTCCTCTCCGCCAAGGAACGGCTGCGCACGGTCGTGCCGCTCGCGCTGCTCCTCATCTTCGGGTTGCTGTTCCTCGCGTTCCGCTCCGTGCGGGATGCGCTTCTCGTGTTCTCCGGCGTGCCGCTCGCGCTCACCGGTGGCGTGCTGGCGCTCTGGATCGCAAGCATCCCGCTTTCGATCTCGGCCGGCGTCGGGTTCATCGCGCTTTCGGGCGTGGCGGTGCTGAACGGGCTCGTCATGGTGTCGTTCATGCGCAAGTTGCATGCCGCAGGCCGGCCGCTCGGCGAAGCGATCCGCGAAGGCGCCACCACACGCCTGCGCCCCGTGCTGACGACTGCGCTCGTTGCGAGCCTCGGCTTCGTGCCGATGGCCTTGAATGTCGGGACGGGGTCCGAGGTGCAGCGTCCACTCGCCACCGTGGTGATCGGCGGCATTCTGAGCTCGACCTCACTCACGCTGTTCGTGCTACCCGTGCTCTATCAGTGGGCCTATCGTCGCGAGGCGCATCGTGCGCCGGCGGGCCAGCGAGTGGACGGAGCAGGACTGACGCAACGCGAAGGGTTCTGAAAGCTCTGGTGCCGGTGTATCGTCCGCCAGTCTTTGCACGGCCGGATGCCCATCGATCTTGAAACTGCTCCTGTTGATCGCCGGCGCGATCATCTCCGTTGTCCTCGCGGTCCTCGCTCTGGCGGCGCGCAGCGCGGAGCGCGGCCCCGCGGAGCTGCGCCACCGCAAGCTCGACGAATTCGTCAGCGTCGACCTGCAGGGGGTCGGCCGCGCATCGCTGCCGCCCGCGTTCAAGTTCGACGGCATCGTGAGCTCCGGCCCCAACCGCTGTCCCGGGCCCCGCACCACGACACTTGCGAATCATCTGGACGACCAGCAGCTGTCGCTGCGATTCACGCAGGGACAGTTCGTCCGCGCGAACGGGCAGCCGGCGAGCCCCGTCGTCCTGGCGATCACGCTCTTCGCTCCTTCCGTTCGCACGGAGCTGATCGCGCACGTCGATGAGACGCCGATCTGGGAATTCGAGTCCCCGTCCGACACTCGCCGATTCCAGAATCTGAACTGGCACGCCACGCCGGGCGCCGGCGGCACAGCCACGCACGTAGCCGCCGTGCCGGACGCGTCCGACGCTCGAACAGCTCGTTGGCTCGTCATCCACACGGATGCGGCCCGCCGGGTGCGCGTGGACCTGTACGTGTGGCAGCGGGCATATACCGCCGAAGAAGCCGGCCGGCTCGTGCGTTCTGTTGCAGCCTCTGTCAGCACCACGCCTGCGCTCCAGCAGCACTTCGCGAACGCATCAACCTTCGACCAGCGCGCGCAGGCGCGGCGGCGCGAGGCACTGGCAAAGGCGGCGAACCAGCTCGCGCCGGCCGGCATCCATGCGCTGCAGCCGGGTGAGGTCGAGCTCGGACGAAGCACCATCGCAGGCCTCAGCGGCAGCGGTCGTTTCCTTGCCGTCGGGCGATACCTGGGCTCGGTTCCCATTCCGCCGGGCGCGCGGGATGCCCGGGGCCGACCGATCTACACGTTCCGCCATACGCACGCGGACTTTCAGGGGCACGGCATCATCGACGGCCACCCGGACCTGCAGCTGCGCCTTTTCTACTGGGACGTCGCCGCGCGTGAATGGAGGGTGGCGGGCCTGCAGGGCGCGCTGTTCGAGCCCTTCGCCGCCGGGCGCGACCTCACCTCGCCCGCCATCGTCGAAACCTTGCAGGCTCGCGGCGCAGGGGCGCACGACCACGGCCACATCTGGGACTTCGCGTTCTACGACGTGGAGCTGCGGCCGGAGGAAGCCGACATCGGCGCGTTCCTGGCGCGCGCCGATGCCTACGCCAATGCGCTGGCCGCGGGGCGAATCATCCAGAGCGTGAAAGCCGTGAGGGGCGCGTTCGAATGGGCTCGCCGAACTGCTCTTCCTCTGTCGACCCCTTGAGCGCGACGATCGAGGACGTGCCGGCCGTGATGGCCTGAGCCACACTGTCGAAGTATCCGGCGCCGACTTCGCGCTGATGCTTGGTCGCCGTGTAGCCATCCTGCTCGGCGGCGAACTCCTCCTGTTGAAGCGAGACATACGCGCTCATCTGGTGCTGCCGGTATCCGCGTGCCAGCTGGAACATGGAGTAGTTGAGCGCATGGAAGCCGGCCAGCGTGACGAACTGGAACTTGTAACCCATCGCACCCAGCTCCCGCTGGAAGCGGGCGATCTGCACGTCGCTCAGCTTCTTCTTCCAGTTGAAGGACGGCGAGCAGTTGTACGCGAGCAGCTTGCCGGGGAACTGCGAATGGATCGCCTCCGCGAAGCGCCGGGCGTCATCGAGGTCCGGCACCCCGGTCTCACACCACACCATGTCGGCGAACGGCGCGTAGGCCAGCCCGCGCGCGATGGCCGCGTCGAGCCCGGCCCGCACGCGGAAGAACCCTTCTGCCGTGCGCTCATGCGAAAGGATGAAAGGCACGTCCCGATCATCGACATCTGATGTCAGGAGCGTGGCGCTCTCCGCATCCGTTCGAGCGATGAGCACGGTGGGCACGTTGCACACGTCCGCGGCGAGACGCGCGGCCACGAGCTTGTTCACCGCTTCGCTGGCAGGCACCAGCACTTTGCCACCCATGTGCCCGCACTTCTTGGCGGACGAAAGCTGGTCTTCGAAGTGCACTCCCGCCGCCCCCGCTTCGATCATCTGCTTCATGAGCTCGAACGCGTTGAGGATGCCGCCGAAGCCGGCCTCGGCATCGGCCACGATGGGCTTCAGCCAGTCGATGGTGCCGTCACCTTCCGCATGCTGAATCTCGTCTGCCCGCCGCAGGGTGCCGTTGATGCGCCGGACCACGTTCGGCACGGAGTCCGCCGGATACAGGGACTGATCGGGATACATCTGCCCGGCGAGATTCGCGTCGCCGGCCACTTGCCAGCCCGAGAGATAGATCGCGTCGAGACCGGCGCGCACCTGCTGCATCGCCTGGTTTCCCGTGAGCGCGCCCAACGCGTTCACGAACGGTTTCTCGTGCATGAAGCGCCAGAGCCTGGCGGCGCCGAGGCGCGCAAGGCTGTGCTCGACGTGCACCGTGCCGCGCAGACGAGCGACGTCTTCCGGCGAATATGGGCGGACGATTCCGGCCCAGCGGGCATCGTTCGCCCAGGCACGGCGCAACTCGGAAACCGATGGGAGCTTGTGCTCTGCAGTCATGGGCTCGTACCAAAGTCCGTGGCGGGGAGGGGCAGCATAGGCGCCTTGCGCGCAGAATTTGACGCCCGAAACTTCACACTGTTAATTTCACACGCCCTCCCCTTTGCCCGGACGCTTCCATGTCCACCATTCTTCGCAAGGGACATTTTCTCGGCGCCAAGCTTCGCGCGCTCCGCAAACGCAACGGTCTCACGCTCGAGGAGCTGTCGGCGCGCTGCATCCAGGCCGATGCGCGCGCCGCACCGTCGGTGTCGTACCTCAGCATGATCGAAAGCAGCAAGCGCGTGCCCTCGCGAGAGCTGCTCGCGTTGCTCGCGGCCGTGTTCCAGCGCGATGCAAGCTGGTTCCTGGATGAGAACGCAGCCGTGGCTGAGGAAGGCCCGCGTGAGCATCGCGGCGGCGCCGTGCGGGTGCCGCTCGAGCCCGCTTTTCTCTTCTCCAAGGATGTTCTGCAGGTTGCGATACCGGAGCTCCTCGCGCAGACGGGCACGAGCGGTCGCCAGTTCGCGCACCTGCTCATCCGCTCGCACCAGGAAATGTCCCGCAACGACTTTCCGGACCTGGAGCGCGCCGCCGAAAGCGTCGGTGAGCGGCGCTTCCCGCTCGGAGTGCCAGACCTGCTGCGGCTGTGCAAACGGCAGGGGCTCAGCATCCGCTGGTTCGACCGCAAGCCCGTGCTCACCTGGGACAAGGACCGCGAAGTGCGCAGCATGCTGCGTTCGTTCTTCGAGTCTCCCCGCACGCTCTACGTGAACCGCGCGTTGCTCGCCGATCCGGCGCGGCTCAAGTTCGACCTGGCTTCGCACCTGGCCCACAGCGTTCTGCATGGTGGGGACGGGCTCAAGTCCGCGCATGCCACGGGCGGGGAGATGGGCGGCAGCCCGGAAAGCGCGGCGAGCCCGGCTGGCATGAACGCGCAGGACGTGCTGCACGCCTGGCGCGATTTCGAATGCAGCTTCTTTGCCGGGGCGCTCCTCTGCCCGAAGATCCCGTTCCGCCGCTTCCTGACTCGCGAGCAGTACCGCATCCAGGCCGGTGCGAAACTGCAGCTGACCCCGGCCGTCGTCATGCGGCGGATGACGAAGGTGTCACCGTACCCGCACTGGCATTTCTTCGACGCCTATCCACCCGGCTACCTGCGAGCCGTCTACCGCGGGAACGGCATTCCGCTGCCCTGGGGGAATCTTGCGCAGGTGACGGACCCCTGCCCTCACTGGGCCGTGTTCCGCATGATCGGTGACCATCACCGCAGCGAGAGCGGCTCGCAGCTCTCCGTCCTGCGCGACGGGGAACGATCCCTGCTCTACTGCTGCCACTCCCTGCGGACGAAGGACATGGCGGGCAATCCGCACGTCTTGTCCGTGGGCGTGGACCTGGCGCCCGCCCTCGAATCCAACGGAATCGATGCCCAGGCGCTCGTCGCGGGCGTCGCGAACGATTGCATGAAGCATCGTGGGGAAGCGCGTGTGGCGAAGTCGGCGGCAGCGTCCATCGGCATGGTGGCCAACGTGCTGAACATTGCGTGGATCAACGATGCGCTGAGCCAGCCGGCGCGCATCATCTGCCCGCGAAGCAACCGGTGCCCGCGGCCGGAACGGTGCGAGGGCGCCAAGCCCTCACGCGCGCGCGAGATCACGGACGTGCGCGCGGAGGTGATGGCAAGCGCAACCGCGGGAGACGAAGGCTAGCGAGCAGCCAGTCGGGGGGTGGGCACTCCGCTCTTCAGCCTGCCCAGACACTTCGTGCAGCACGATGCCGGGCAGAGTGCGACGCTCTACTTGAACGCCTGCTCCACGAGAAAGAGGTCCGTGAGCAGCGCCCGCACGTGGATGGACGCATTGAGGTTGTCCACCATCATGGAGCTGATGGAGGGCCGGCTGAGCACGAGCCCGATGGCACCGCGTGCCCTGGTCGCATCCTGCCGCACGGCTTCCAGGAAGCCGGCTGCCTGTGGCACAGCGCTCGTGACCGTGGCGGCGACCAGGTCCCCGAGCCCCTCCAGGGCCTCGAACATCTGCGTCAGCCGGGCACGCGCCTCGGAGCCCTCGTCGCTCTGGCGACCCTGGGCGGCGTACGCCAGCAGGTACTCATATCCGCGCTCGATGGTCTCGATGCGCGGAGACAGCTCGTCGAGGGACATCCGTCAGGTCCGCTTGCCGGGATGGCGGCCCGGCTCGTGATGCTCGAGCGTCTCTTCCCGCGTCATCCAGCCGCGGATCATCGCCCGCAGATACATGCGCTTCTCGGGAATGATGGCGAAGTACACGTGCACGAACACCAGCGTGATCGCCGAAACCGCGGCCAGACCGTGAACCGCGTAGATGACGCCCCACGTCGCCTGGGACAGCACGTACGGATCGCGCTTCCACAGCGGCGTATCCATCTTCATGAGCATCAGGCAGCCCGTGATCACAGCCCCGAGCACCATGAACGTCATCGCATAGTGCATCAGCTTCTGCGCGACCGAGTACTTGCCGACCTTGCGGCCGGTCACTTCCCTCGGGCTGATCGCCAGCATGCACTTCAGGCGCTGCCAGAAGAGCGCGCGAACGACGTGGAACAACACGAGCAGCGTGAGACACACACCCACGACCCAGTGGATGACCACCCAGTCGAACTTCACGCCGAGCACGGGGAGGAGCCCCGTGCCCATGAGCGTGAGAACAGCGGCGGCGGTGAGCCAGTGGAACAGGCGGTCGACGCCAGCGTGGCGCTGCACGCGCTCACCCTCAGCGGCGGCCTCGCCTGCGAACATTTTCTCGGCTTGAACTGCCATCGCTATGCTCCGCGCCTGCCGCTGATCAGGCGGTAGATCTGGTGCCCCACGATGACGACCGCGGCGACACCGGCCGCCCACGGCAGCAGGTCCCACGAGACGCCTTCGAGCACCCGCTGGCCGTACACGTCATGACCCACACGAAACAGATCCATGGTCGTAAGCCCCCTCAGGCGTCACGGATGGCGCGACGGACCAGGTTCTCCATCAGCGGCACCTTGAAGTGGTTGTAGTTGAGCGTGACGGCCCCCTCGGAGGCCGCCTTGCCCGCACGGTCGGCGATGGCCTCGTTCTTCGGCTGCCCCCTCGCGATCTTCTCGGAGCCTCTCAGACGGCGCGGCACGCACTCGACGGCGCCACAGACGAGGCGGATGTCCTGGATGACATCGCCTTCGAGAATCATGGCCGCGGCAACGCTCACGAGCGCGAAGTCCCAGGTGTTCCGGTCCGTCACCTTCTCGAAGTAGAACGTCGCGCCGGCCCACTGCTTCGGATAACGAACGGCGACCAGGATTTCATCCGGCCGCAGCACCGTCATGCGGGTGATGTCCCGGCTGGGGCCGATGAAGAAGTCTTCCGCCGGCACCACGCGCTCCCCCGACGGGCCGCGAATGACCATGCTTGCGTTCAGCGCAACGGAGGCCGTGGCCGTGTCCGACGGCGAAACAGCCACGCAGCGGCTCGCGCCGAAGAGGCAATGCTCCCGGTTCTGCCCTTCCGGCGTATCCGCGTAGCAGGTGATGCCGCCTGCGCGATAGCAGCTCACGCCGTAACGGTAATACCAGCAGCGCGTGTCCTGGCAGAGGTTGCCGCCCAGGGTGCCGGAGTTGCGGATCTGCGGGCTCGCCACGCGCCCCGCGGCGGTGGCGAGCAGCGAGTACTTCTCGCGCACGAGCGGCGAGCGCTCGATCTCCACGAGCCTGGTCATGGAGCCGATCTCGAGGCCCTCGGCGGTCTCGCGGATGCCGGAGAGCTCCTTGATGCCGGCGATCTCGATGACGGCCGTCGGCCGCTTGTTACGATCCTTGAACCAGTCGAGGCTGTCGTTGCCGCCCGCGAGGAACCACGCGCCCTGGCCGACCCGCCGGGCGAGGTCGATGGCGTTGTCCACCGTTTCCGGCTGGTACAGCTCGAAGTGCGGCATCATGTCTCTTGCCATCGGTGCACTCCTACGCCGTGTGAATCTGCAGTGGCTTGTGGGATTGCGGCAGTCCCGCGACCGCGTTGACGATCATGTCCGGCCTCACGGGCGTGCGGTTGAACACGTGCCCGCCGAGTGCGTCGGAGATGGCGCACAGGAGCGCCGCCGCCGCGGAGCCCAGCGGCGGCTCGCCGATGCCCTTCGTGCCCAGCGGGCTCGCGGGCTCGGGCTTGTCCACCCAGTCCGCCTGCAGCTGCGGCGGCAGATCGAGGTAGCTCGGCGGCTTCGCCTGGTAGAAACCGACCGCGCCCGGCAGGCCGTTCTGCGGGTCGTAGATCATGCTCTCCAGCACGGCGGCGCCGAAGCCCTGCACCGTGGCGCCTTTCATCTGGGTTTCGAGGCCCATCGGGTGGATCACGGTGCCGCAATCAGCGATGTTCAGCGCATCGATGATGCGGTGCTGGCCCGTCTCCACGTCCAGCTCGATCTCGACGAAGGCCGCCGCGAACGCCGCGGGCTGACCGGCCGGCAGATTGTCCTTCGCGACGCCGATGAGACCGCTGCCCGACAGCGCTCTGGCGGACGCCTGCGTCATCGGATTGATGTCCGCGGGGAGCTCCTTGCCGGTGTACTTGCCGCCGAGCTCGATCGCGCGCTGCGCGACCTTCGCGTACGTCATGCCCCGGCCCGGGGCGCGCTTCGCGAATACGCGATTGCCGTCGATGTCGTAGTCATCCGGCTTGCCGCCGAGATCCTTCGCGGCGATCTCCTTCATTTTCTGGAGCGCGTCCATGGCGGCCACGTAGTTCGTGCGAGCCATGGTGTACGAGGTGTTGCTGCCGAACTGGCCGATGTTCCACGGCAGGTGCTTGCGCGTGTCACCGCGCACGACCACGCATTTCTCCCAGTCGTACTTCAGCACTTCAGCGGCGATGCGCGAAGTGCCCGTGTGCGAGAAGGTGCCCAGATTGCCGACGCCCGTGTGGATGTGGAGGATGCCGTCCGGCGTGATGCGGCAGAGGCCGTCGAAATTCTGGAACCCCGCCGGGTGGTAGGCCTGCCCCACACCGATGCCGGTCACCTTCGAGCCCTTGCGCTGGCCGCTGCGCGCGACGCGTTCCGCCCAGTTGAAGCGCGCCGCGCCCTTCGATAGCGCGTCCTGCAAGTAGCAGCTGGTGACGCGGTTCCGATCCTTCCCGACGGGGGCGTTCATGTCCGGTCCGTTGAGCAGGCGCATCTGCAGGCGATCGACGTTCAGCTCGCGTGCCGCGCGATCGAGCAACGGCTCCATGACGTAGGCCATCTGGTTGTACCCCGGGCCGCGCTGCGCGCTGCGCGTGGGTGTGTTGCAGTAGACGGGCACGCCTCGCCAGCGCATGGCTTCCGGCTGATACATGATGGAGACCGCATCCGCGGCGTTGCGGAAGTCGAAGAACCCCGTGTGCGCGCCGCCTTCCTGCACCACGAACAGGTCCGCGGCGAGGAGCTTGCCGTTCTCCGCGAAGCCGAGCTTCACGCGGCCCTGGAAGCCGTTGCGGGCGCAGCCGACCGCGTATTCCTCGAAGCGGCTCATCCGCATCATCACGGGCCGGTTGATCTTCTTCGACAGGAGCGCGGGAATCGCCATCGTGGGATACGCCCCGCCCTTCGAGCCGAAGCCGCCGCCGCAGAACTCCGCGACGTACACGAGCTCCGCAGGCGTGATGCCGATCATGCCGGCCAGGGGCGGCACGACGAACGACTGGCTCTGCGTCGAGCCGTGCACGAAGCACTTGCCGTTCTGCCAGTACGCCATGCACGTGCGCGGTTCCATGCTGTGATGGGAGTTGCTCGCGGTGACGAAGGATTCGTCATAGACGAGCTTCGCCTTCGCGAAGGCGGCCTCGACGTCACCGTAGCTCCACTCCTGCGCCGCGGTGCCCATCGGCAGCTTGCCTTCCCCGGCCTGATCGAAGTCCGCCTGCGTCCATCGCAGCGTCTGCAGCTCGACGCCCGCGGCACCGACGTTGCCGTCCAGGCGCGCATCCGCCGGTGACTTCGGCCGCAGGCTCCGCAGCGGATCCACGGTGAATGGCAGCGGCTCCCACTCGATCTTCACTTTCTCCATGGCGTTCTGGACGGTGGTCTCGTCCACGGCGGCGAGCGCGAACACCGGCTCGCCGATGTAACGAGGCTCGTTCGTCAGGATCGTGGCCGCGGGCGCGGGAGGGTTCCTGACGTCCTCCTCCGTCAGGATGCCGAGCACGCCTTCCATCTTCAGCGCTTCGGAGGCGTCGATCTTCTTCACCCGCGCATGCGGGAACGGGCTCGGGAAGAACCGGCAGAACACCATGCCGTCGGCACGGAAATCCTCCGCATACTTCGCCTGGCCGGTGACCTTGGCCACGACATCCGGCGGCGTGAAGTTCCTGCCGATGAGTTTGTAGCTCATGTGGTGCCCCTCATCGTCGCGGCGGCGCGCATGACGCCGTTCAGGTAGTTGTCATACGCCCCGCAACGGCAGAGGTTGCCGGCCATGGCGTGCCGCGCCTCGTCCCGCGTGGGATTGGGATTCTGCTTGAGCAGCGCCACCGCGGCGATGACCTGCCCCGGCGTGCAGAACCCGCACTGGGGAGAAAGCTCGTCGACGAATGCCTGCTGTACCGGGTGCAGCTCGCCGTTCGGGCCGACGAGCCCTTCGACCGTCACGACCTTGCGCCCGCGCACGGAATGCGTGAGCACCGAACAGGAGTTGTGGAGCACATCATCGATCATCACGGAACAGGCGCCGCACTCGTCCCGGTCGCACGAGAGCTTCGTGCCCGTGAGGCCAAGGCGATAGCGCAGGGTCATCGCGAGCGTTTCCTGCGGAAGCACGTCGACGGGGCGATCCTGGCCGTTCACGTTGATGCGAATGAGCCGCTCGACGCTGCCGCCCACGCCGGAGGCGACGGTGCCGCGGCTGGAGCAGCCCTGCAGACCGCCGTAGATATACGTGGCGGCAGAAGCGACGGCACCTGATGCGATGACGCGCTTGATGAACTCGCGTCGCGAGTATCGGGACGCCTCTTCATCGCCCGCACGATTGCGGACCGCGGGAGGTGCCACACGGAATTCGGTCATTGCTGCCCCTCTGCGCGCATCAGTCCCGGCGCGCCCCTTGTGCCAGCCGTTCACACGGCCCGTCGGGCGGCGAGTATAGCCCGATGCCGGGCCTGCGATTACAGGGACTTAGCGGTGCGATCAGCGGACGTGAGGACGCAACCTCAGCGTGGTCCTCACGAGAGACTCCGCCCTGTCAGGTCAGGGCGCGAACGCGGTGACGCTGCGAAAGCCGCTCGATGCAACGGTGACGGACTGGCCTGAAGTGATGGTCCACCCCTGCGCATAGCCGATCTCGGTGGTGCCGTTCGGGTCGAGTGCGAGCGAGACCTCCCGCACGACGTCCGTGCTGGCATCGCGCAGCTCGGCGATCACGTTGAGAGGACGATCCGTGATGTTGCGGATGGTGGCGACGAGCCCCTGCCCCATCCAGGCGAGCCGGAACGTGACGCGAACCGGCAGCACCGGGCGATTCGCCTCCGCGAGCGCAGCATCCCTGGTGGCCAGGGCCGCGGTGCGCTCCTGAAGCGCGACTTCCGCCTTCGTGAGCCGCTCCCGCAACTCCAGCACCTGGATGCTCTGTCTCTGCACCTGCTGCTGGAGGCGCACACGATCGTTCGCGAGCCAGAAGGCCACCGCGGCGGAGGCGATGAGCAGGAGCGCCAGGACGATGAGCCCGACGCCCGCCAGCGGCCAGCGCTGCCCGGCATTGTCCTCGCCGACGGTGCGAGTCGCGTCCATGGCCGGGAACACTGACCGAGCCACGCGGACAACGCAACCGGCCCCGGACCGCGAGCGCCGGAGGTGAGAGCCAATTCAAGGAGTTGAACGTTCGGGCAGGCGCTCTGGCCGTGGCACGGTCAACCCGCCGCCCGCCACTGGGCGCGGAACGTCGCTTCGAGTCGCTGCGCCGGCTGAGGCGCACCCAGGAAGAAGCCCTGGCATTGATCGCAGCCCACGGCCCGGAGCGCCGCGAGCTGCGCCGCGGATTCCACGCCTTCGGCCACCACCTGCAATCCGAGCCCCCGGGCCAGATCGATGATCGCGCGCACGATGGCCTGGTCCGTGCGGCTCGTCGGCAGCTCGCGCACGAAGCACCGATCGATCTTGAGCTTCGTGATCGGCAGGCGACGAAGGTGGCCGAGGCTCGAGTAGCCCGTGCCGAAATCATCTATCGAGATGAGTACGCCGGCTGCGCTGATCTCGTCGAGCACGCGGCTGGTCTGCTCGGGATGCGTGACGATGGAGGTCTCGGTCAGCTCGAGCTCCAGGCAGGAGGGGTCGAGCTGCTCCGCACGCAGCGCATCCCGCAGGAGGTTCACGAAATTCCGCTGGCGCAGCTGCGTCGGCGAGAGATTCACGGCAACCCGCACAGGCGGAACACGGTCGAGCCGCCACTCGCGCGCCTGACGGCAAGCCTCGCGCAGCACCCATTCGCCGATCGGTACGATGAGGCCCGTTTCTTCTGCCAGCGGGATGAAAGCGTCGGGATTCAGCAGGCCATGCACCGGGTGGCGCCAGCGCAGGAGCGCTTCCACACTGACGATGCGACCGCTCGAGGCAACGACTTGCGGCTGGTAGCGCACTTCCAGCTCATTCTGCGCGATGGCGCGGCGCAGGTCCGACTCGAGCATGAACCGATCCTGCGTGGCGATGCCTACGTCCCGGCAAAAGAACTGCACGACATCGCCGCCCCTGGAGCGCGCGGCCCGCATGGCCGCCTCGGCCCGCGCCATCAGCGCGTCCGCCGTCGCGCCATCGCGGGAAAACACGCTCACGCCGATGCTGAGAGGCGCGTGGACATCGATGCATCCGATACTGATCGGCGCGGCGCCAGCTTCGAGCACGGACGGCTTTGAACCGCTCCACTTCGAGCACGGCCAGCGCGAATGGGCTGTGACCCGCTTTCACTGCAGCCACGGCGCCGCCAAGCGTGCGCTCGAAGGATGCGCGGTTCGGCAGCCCCGTCGTCGCATCGTGCGACACCTGGTGCGCGAGGAGCTCATGAGCCTCCTCGAGCTCCTGCAACCGCGTTCGGGTGATCATCGCAGCGCGCCGGTTGTGGACCGCGGCAATGACCAGCGCGGTCAGCGCGCCGACCGCACAGGTCGCAAACGAGTCGTTCATGGCTTGCGGGCGATCGGCAGGTCCACATGAAACACCGTGCCGACACCGGGTGCGCTGTGAACCCGGATCTCGCCCTGATGCCGGGTCACGATTTCGCGGACGACGCACAGGCCGAGGCCGGAGCCGCCATTGGCTCGCCACGATGTGAACCACGGATCGAAGATGCGCTCGGCAAGCGCAGGGTCCATGCCGACGCCGTCGTCGCGCACAGAGAGCCGCACACCATCGGTCGGTGCATCGGGCCGCACGTCGTGCCAGGCCTGCACCGAAATCTCGATGACCCCGTACCCGGCCGGGCAGGCCTTCGCCGCATTCAGCACCAGGTTGAGCACGACCTGCTCGATGCTCGCGGGGTCGGTCTCCACGAGCGGGATGTCCGGAGCGATGGCCGTGCGGATCTCGATGGCCCGGGGCACTGCGGCCCGCAGCAGGGTCTGAACTTCCCTCACGAGCGACCCGACACAGAGCGGCCGGCGATCGATCGACAGGTGACGGCCGGCGAGCAGGAGCTGGTCGATGAGCTCACGACAGCGCTGCGCGGCGCGCACGATGCCGGTCAGATGCTCGTCGCCTTCGGAGCGCTCCATGAGCTCGCTCGCGAGCTGCGCATGCGCAGTGATGGGAATGAGGTAATTGCGCAGCTCGTGTCCGACGCCTGCGGCGATCTGCCCGACGGTCGCCAGGCACTGCAGCCGCCGCAACTGCTCCTCCGGGCCCGGCAAACGCTGCACACCTGCAGACCTGGAAGACGATCCACGCGTCGAACGGGACAACTCGGCATTCACGATGGTACGCGCTCCTCTGAACAGGACGCCGGAGGCATTCCGGCAAGGGGGCGCACGTTAACGGCAGGAGCGGAAGGGGTTAATCAGCGAAACCCCCGAGCGCAGTGGGGATGACTGTGTACCCAATATGATGCAGCGCCATATCGCCGCGCCGCACGCATCAGGCGCGGACGATGTTGTTGCGGATGGCGTAGCGGACGAGATCCGAGAGCGACTCGAACTGCATCTTGCGCATGATGTTGCTGCGGTGTGTCTCGGCCGTTTTCACGGTGATGCCGAGGGTTCGCGCCACTTCCTTGTTGCTCTTGCCTTCCGCGAGCAGCTGGACGATCTCGCGCTCGCGCGGGGAAAGCCCGCCTGCGAGCGCGTCCTCACCGGGCTGGTTGCGCAGAAAGCCATCGAGCACGATGCGCGCAACCCTGGACGTGAAGAACGGGCGCCCATCCACCAGCGCCTCGACCGCGGAGATGAGCACGCTGCCCGCGTCGGACTTGAGCACGTAGCCCTGCGCGCCGGCCGTCAGCACCTCCCGGACGAGCTGCTCGGATTCATGCGCCGTCAGCACGAGCACCCGCGCGCCCAGGCGCGAAGCGATGATCTGTCGCGTGGCATCGAGTCCATTCAGCTCCGGCATCGTGAGGTCGAGGATGACGACATCCGGCTGCAGGGTCTGCGAAAGCTCCACGGCCTGGCGTCCGTTGTCCGCCTGCGCAACGACCGACCAGCCGGGCACCTCGTCCAGGAGATTCGCCAGGCCCCGTCGCAACAGCTCGTGATCGTCGGCGACGAGGATGCGCGTGGGCTTCATGCGCTCACGCTCTCGGCCGCGCGAGTGCGCGGAATGGGCAACGCCGCGCGGATGGCGGTGCCGCCGCTGTCGGCATCGATCATGAAACGCCCGCCGACCTGGCGGATGCGCTCGCGCATTCCCGCGAGCCCGACACCGAGCGCACCATCCGCACCGGCACTCGCGCGAGCGCGCTCCTCTGCGCTGAAGCCGCGCCCCACATCCTCGATCTCGAGCAGCACGGAGTCGGCCCGACGCGTCAGGCGAATGAGGACGGAAGGACTGTCCGAATGCCGATGCACGTTCGTGAGCGCTTCCTGCGCCACCCGAAACAACGTCAGCTCGGTTTCCCTCGGCAGACGGTCCATGGAGTCCGGCAGATCGAGCTGCACGTCGATGCCGCTGCGCTCTCGCAGACCATCCGCCAGCCAGCGCAGCGCGCTCGTGAGACCGAGCTCATCGAGCAGCGGCGGATGCAGCAGATAGGACGCCGTGCGAATCTCCGCCGAGCACTGACTCGCCAGGCGCGCGCACTGCTCGAGCGCTTCACGCCGCTGCGGAGATTCGGTCCCGGCCGCGGAGCTCTTGAGCCGCGTGAGCCCGAGCTCGAGTGCGGCCAGCGCCTGCCCCGTGGAGTCATGAAGATCCCGCCCGATGCGACGACGCTCCTCGTCCTGCAGGCGCATCAGCTCTCCCGTCGTCTTCCGCAGATCCGCGAGCGCCTGCTCGCGCTCCATATCCAGACGGCGCCGTGCGCTCACGCTATGGCTCAGCACTCCCGTCAGCAGCAGGATGAGCGCGCTCGAGGCGCCGGTCACCATGAGCGTGGTCCGCCGCCTGTCCCGCCACGGAGCGAGCGTGTTGTCCCGCGTCTGACCAGCGAGGATCGTCATCGGGTAGTCCGACACACGCTCGTATCCGAACAGCATGTCGGTGTGCAGACCGACGCCATACCCTTCGACCACGCCGGCACCCGGATGACGCCTCGCGCGCTGGAACAGCTTGTTTCCGGCGACGCTCATTCCCTCGGTGACGCCTCCGATCCCACGAGGGACGATGGCGAGCACCGTCCCGTCCGTCGCGACCATGCCCATGACGCGCAGATCCTCACCGAATCGCCGGTACAGATCTTCGAACGCCGCGAACCCGAAGTGCACCCCCGCCCACACTTCGTCACCGCTCGTGGTGACGAGCCTGCGAGCCAGCGGAATGACGTACTCGCCAACGCGATCCGGATCGGCGATTGGCCTGCCGACCCACGTGGCATCGCTCGGCGCGTCGCGTGGCGCGGTGAACCAGTGCGGCGCGGTGGACGCATCCCGCAGCCCCGATCGGCCTGCCTGCGCGAAGCGGCCGCCGTCAACGATGAACAGCGCCCGGATGTACTCGCCACCGGTCAGCATCTTCGAGAGCGCGACAGGAAGCGCATCGCCGCTCGCGCCATCGTGGTGACTATCGTGCCCGAGCGCGGCATTGGCGCCTGCCATGGCGGCGCCGATGCCTTCGCTGATCATGGCGTGCGCGCCGGTGTGGAGGGCGGCCGCCACGGCGCGCAGCCGATTGCGTTCGGTATTCAGGGTCTGTTCCTGGTCCATGCGAATGCGCAGGGATGAGTAGGCCCAGCCGATGGCCAGCGCCAGGAAGGCATACGCGAACAACATCCAGTTGAGCGTAGGAGGCGAGAACCTGCCTCTCTGCCACTCGCGCTGGCGCGCATCGTTGCCGGACGCCGCCCTGTTCGTGGTGTCGTCCAATCTGCAATCCCCGGCTGCGTGCGGCACGCCTGAGCGCGCTCAGCGCGCTGCGCGCTCGCCTCCGGCTGAACGCGGCTGCAGCGTGTTCTTGAAGAGCTTTCCGTCTTTCATGATGACGAGGATGCCGCGCTCCGGCTCTGCGATGAGCTGGAGGTTCGAGAGCGGATCCCCGTCGATGAGTAGCAGATCCGCCAGCGCGCCCTCGGCGACTTCACCCAATCGGCCTGCGTAGGGGCTGCGTTCGCCGGCCAATGCGAGCAGCTCGGCGTTGTCCAGCGTCGCCATCTTCAGCACTTCCGCCGGCGTGTACCACCGGCTCATCTTCGCGAGCTGAGCGCCCTGTCGCCGCGCGAGCTTCGCGTCGAACAGCGTGTCCGTGCCCCACGCGGTCTTCACGTTGTACTTCCTGGCGAGGCCATAGGCATCGTCGGTGCCGCGGATCACTTGCAGCTGTTTGGCGCGGCTCGGCGAGCCTTCGGGGAGCGGGATGGCGTCCTCGTCGTCGAGGAACGGCTGCAGGCTCCACCAGATGCCCTCCTCCCCCATCAACCGGGCCGTGGCTTCATCCGCGAGATGCCCGTGCTCGATGCATCGGACCCCGCCCGCGATGGCGGTGCGGATGGCGCGAGGCGTGTACGCATGCACGGTGACATAGGTTCCCCAGTTCTCGGCGGCCGCCACGGCCGCGCGGAACTCGGGCTCCGTGTACTGCGCGACATCTATGGGATCGTGGGAGGATGCAACGCCCCCGCCGGCCATCAACTTGATCTGGCTCGCACCGAGCATCAGCTGCTCGCGCACTCGTCGCAGGACGGCATCCGGGCCGTCGGCGATCACCGCAGCGCCGACCGACTCGCCATAGCTGAGAGGAGCGCAGCACGGTGCCGGCACTTCGTGCGCCGAGCGGAAATCCCCGTGGCCCGAGGTCTGCGAGATGAATGCGCCCGAGGGAAAGATCCTCGGGCCGCTGATGAGGCCCTCGTCGATTGCGCGCTTGAGACCGAACGTGGGGCCGCCGCAATCGCGCACGGTGGTGAAGCCGCGCATCACAGTGGCCTTCGCCTGCTCGCCGGCAACGATGTGCACGTACGCGATGTTGGCCGTCAGGAGCGCAGGCAGCGGGAGCGACGCGAATGCCGCATGCCAATGCGCGTCGATCAATCCCGGCATCAGGATGCGGTTGCCGCCGTCGATGACGTTCGCGCCGGGCTCTGTTGCGGGCCCGCCGATGCGCTCGATGCGGTTGCCGCGAACCAGCACCGTGGTGGGCGCGGCCAGAGCGCCACGGCGCACATCGAGCACACGCACGTTGCTGAAGACGACAACAGACATCTGCCGTGGCCCGCACAAGACGACTGAGGCGCGCCATGAGGGCCCATGCGGGCCGGAACGGTCTATTGGGCCTTCGTCCGATTGAAGGATCGCCGACTCACGGCGCTGTCATGACGAGGCGGTGCGGCCACTGGCCCCCGCGGGGGTCGGCGCGCGCCGGAGTGGAACCGGGCCGGGATGAGCCTTGCATGGAGGCCAGGGTCGGAATCGAACCGGCGTAGACGGCTTTGCAGGCCGCTGCATGACCACTCTGCCACCTGGCCTCCGAAATCAAGAAGCCCCGGACGCGTTCGTGCACGGGGCTTCATAAGAACTGGAGCGGGAAACGAGACTCGAACTCGCGACCCCGACCTTGGCAAGGTCGTGCTCTACCAACTGAGCTATTCCCGCAGGGGTGGCGCGCGGAATTGTAAGTGCGATCGCATCGAAGTCAAGGTGAAAGCGCGCCCATTTCGTCGAAAAAATCGAGCGTGCGTCAGAACTTACTGCCGCTTCAGCTCCGGCCACGCCGCCCGCAGGTAGGAGACCATCGATATCAGGGTCAGCACGGCTGCGGCCACGGTCAGGAGCGCCCCGATGCTGAAGATGGGCAGGCCGAAGAGATCCCAGCGGTACAGCAGCATGGAGAGCCCGATGATCTGCAGGATCGTCTTGTATTTGCCGATCGCGGACACGGCGACCTTGCCGCGCTGGCCCATCTGCGCCATCCACTCGCGCAGCGCGGAGATGGCGATTTCCCGGCCGATGATGACGATGGCCGTCAGCGCCACGAGCATCCGCGTGGTCTCGGCGGACAGCGTGAAGAGCGGCGGAATGTCCTTGCTGAGCACGAGGACCAGCGCCACCGCGACGACCAGCTTGTCCGCGACGGGGTCGAGAAAGGCACCGAGGCGCGAGGTCTGGTTCAGGCGCCGCGCGAGATAGCCATCGAGCGAATCCGTGATGCCCGCGGCCGCGAACAGCAGGCCCGCCGCCGGATCGGCCCAGTGATACGGCGCATAGAACAGCACCACGATGAGTGGAATGGCCGCAATGCGTATCCACGTCAGAATGTTCGGAACGGTCCAGAGCATCGATGACTCAAGCGCCGGGATGCAGGTGATCATAAATGTTCCGGGCGAGCGATGTGCCGATACCGGCGACCTTCTCGATGTCCGCCACACCGGCGCGCATCACTTCCTGCAGGCCGCCGAAGTGCTTCAGCAGGGCGCGTCGCTTGGCGGGGCCGAGGCCCGGCACCGCTTCGAGCACCGACTCGTTGTAGCGCCGGGCGCGCTTGCGCCGGTGACCGGTGATGGCGAAGCGGTGCGCTTCGTCCCGGATGCGCTGGACCAGTCGTGACGCGGGTGAATGCGCTTCGAGAATGCGCGGCGCCTCCGCACCGTGGATGAAGAGCCGTTCCTGCCCTGGCCGCCGGTCCGGCCCTTTCGCCACGCCGACCAGCATCACGTCCTCGAACCCGAGGGCCGCCAGTACCTCGTGCACCTGCGCGATCTGGCCGAGGCCGCCGTCGATGAGCAGCAGATCCGGCTCGGGAATCTCACCCTCCTTGATACGCGTATATCGGCGCTGCAACGCCTGCTTCAGCGCGCCGTAGTCGTCGCCAGGCGTGACACCCGTGATGTTGAAGCGGCGATACTCCTTCTTGAGCGGACCTTCCGGCCCGAACACCACGCACGAGGCAACGGTGCCCTCGCCCCCCGTGTGGCTGATGTCGAAACACTCGATGCGACCGGGCAACTCCGGCAAGTCCAGCTCGATGGCGAGCGCCTGAAGCATCTCCTGGACACCCTGCTTCTGTGCGAGCCGCATGCGCAGGGCCTGGGTGGCGTTCTCTTGCGTCAACTCCACCCATCGCGCCGCGAGCCCGCGCATGGGCGCGCGCACCTCGACGGCATGCTTCGCCCTTTCCCCCAGCACTTGCGCCAGCGATTCCGCGTCTTCGAGCCTGCGGCTGACGAGCACTTCGGGTGGCGGTTCCTGCGCGGCGTAGTACTGCATGACGAACGACACCAGTGCCTCGGCCGGCTCGGCCAGGGCCGCGCGAGGGAAGTAGCTCGTGGTGCCGAGATTGCGGCCACCGCGGACGAGCATCACGCTGATGCCGAATTCCCCCGGCTCGCCGACGATCGCAAAGACGTCCACGTCGCGCTCGCCGTCGTCCGCAGTCACGATCTGTTGCGACTGGATGCGCTTCAGCGCGGCGAGCTGGTCGCGAATCTGCGCGGCCCGCTCGAACTGCAGCTTCGAGGCGGCCTCTTCCATCCGCCGCTGCAGCTCGGCGTTCACTTCACTGCTGCGGCCCTCGAGCACCTTGACGGCGGATTGCAGATCCTGCGCGTAGAGCTCCCGCGTGATGAGGCCCACACACGGTGCCGAGCAGCGGCCGATCTGATGCTGCAGGCACGGACGGCTGCGATTGGCGAAGAACGTGTCGCGGCAATTGCGGATCTGAAACAGTTTCTGCAGCTGCTGCAGGGTCTCCTTGACGGCCCCGGCGTTCGGGAACGGGCCGAAGTAGCGCCCGGGGGCGCTGCGCGAGCCGCGATAGAACGCCAGGCGCGGGAACTCGTGGTCCTCGCAGAGGTGCACGTACGGGAAGCTCTTGTCATCCCGCAGCACCACGTTGAACCGCGGCCGATGCGCCTTGATGAGGTTGTATTCGAGAAGCAGCGCCTCGGTCTCGGAGTTGGTGACGGTCACCTCGATGTTGGCGATCTGCTGGACCAGCGCGTGCACCTTCGGCTCGATCCTGCCCGGGCTGAAGTAGCTGCCGACCCGATCCTTGAGACTGCGGGCCTTGCCGACGTAGAGCAGCTCGCCTTCCGCGCCGTACATCCGGTACACGCCCGGCCGGCGCGGCAATGCGCCGACGAACTCTTTCGAGTCGAACGGACGCTTTGGATCGGGCTCGGCCTGGGGGTTTATCGCGTTCACAGCTCCGCCAGCTCACGGGCCCGCGCCAGCACGGCCTTGAACATCGCGGCAGTGAGGCGGCGGGTCTGCGTGTTGTAGCGGCTGCAATGATACGAGTCGATCAGATGGCGCGCCTCACCGAGGGCGTGCTCCCGGGCGTGGCCGAACACGAACCGGCTGCGTGGAAGCTCGTTGGCGGCCAGCACGGCATCGTGGGCCACGCGGCCCAGGGCCACATAGACGCGCGCAGAACGAAGCTTCGCCAACTCCGCGCGCAGGAAGCTGCCGCAGCGGCGGATCTCATCGGGTGTGGGCTTGTTCTCCGGCGGGGCGCACTTCACCGCGTTGACGATGCGTGTGTCGATGAGCTTCAGCGGGTCGTCTGCGGAAAGGGATTGCGGCTGGCTCGCGAGGCCGAGCTCATGAAGCGTCTCGTAGAGCAGCACGCCCGCATAGTCGCCGGTGAAGGGGCGAGCCGTGCGGTTGGCTCCATGCATGCCAGGCGCGAGCCCGATGAGGACGATGCGCGGTGCTGAGGCGCCGAACGACGGCACGGGGCGACACCAGTACTCCGGGTACTTCGCGCGCGCCTCGGCAAGGTAGGAAGCGAGCCGCGGGCAGCGTGTGCAGCCAGGGTCGTATGTTTCATCGACCTGGAAGCGCGCCGCATCCGGCCTGCCCTTCCCGGGCCCGGCCGAGTCGGGCCGCGCGCGGTCGGGACGTGGCACCCGGGGTGCCTCCGCCGCTCGAGCTCGCTTCGCCGTCGGCTGGCGCCGCTCAGTCATCCATGTGCCGGATGGGTTCCGGCTTACCAATCAATTGGTTAGTCATCAAATACGGAAGCGGTACGGAAAGAACACGGGCACGCGCGCGAAGGCACGGAAGTCTACCCGAAGAGAGGAGCTCCGCCGTTGCCCGAGATAGCCCTGAGCACCGAAATGCGCGCCGCGCCCCCCGTCGATGGACTGGGAACCCCTGATCCTTTTCGAAGTGGCGCTACATGCCGGTCTCGCCCGGCCTTCAGCCAACTGCCTGGCCCGAAGGTGCTCGCCTGGCTGCTCTCGGCGGGATTCGCCTGCCTCGGCGCGCATGTCGGGCTCGTCGTCGTGGCCAGCGATCGAGGCAGCAGACTTGCCTTCTCCCGGCAGGCCCGCGACGACCGTGCTCTTCCCGCGGCAGAACACGCCTGGCCGGACGCGCGCGATTTTTGGCCGCTTCTTCTGTATAGTATCGCTATACAGTCGTCGTTCCCGTTTCACTGTGATCCGCTCATTTCGTCATGCCGGGCTCGAAGCATTCTTTCGCAAGGGCTCCAAGGCGGGGATTCAGCCCAAGCATGCGAAACGGTTGCGGCTTCAGCTTGGGCAGTTGAGCCGCGCGAGCGGACCGAACGACATGGCCGCGCCCAACTGGCGCCTGCCCATCTGGCCGGACATTGGGCGGTCTGGGTGGACGAGAACTGGCGGCTCACGTTCACGTTTGAGGGGAAAGACGCGGTTCTGGTCGATTACCAGGACTATCACTGACAGGAGGCAGGCTCATGACCACGATGCACAATCCCCCACACCCCGGCGAAGTGCTGCGCGAGTGGCTGACCGACATCAGCGTGACGGAGGCCGCGAAGCGCCTGGGTGTGACGCGCGTTGCGCTTTCGCGCGTGCTCAATGGTTCAGCGGCGGTGAGCGCCGACATGGATTTGCGCCTCTCGAAGGCGCTCGGCACGACGCCGGGCGTGTGGTACGGGATGCAGGCTGATTACGACATGTGGCAGGCACGGAAGCATTTCCGCGCGAAGGTGCAGCGGATCACTGATCGTGCGGACCGGGCATGCGCTTAGGCGGGCGTGTACCCTTCTGCATAGCGTCCGTCATGCTCGAAATCGGCTTCCATCGCCAGTTCATACGGCGTCGGCAGCTTGCCGCCGGTGGCTACCCGTGACGAAAGACCTATGAAACAAGCGTTTTTCCAGCCTGCCGTTCACGGTCCCTGACCACTAGTCATCCATGTGCCGGATGATGGCGTCCCCGAAGCCGGAACAGCTCATCAGCGTGGCACCGGGGATGAGCCGCTGCAGGTTCTCTTCCACGTTCTTGCGTGCGGCGAGCTCGGCCTTCGGCGCGCGGATGGCCTCGCGAAGCCGCGCGAGGTCGTACGTGAGCTCCTTGTGCGCGATGGTGTTCGCCACGCCCTTGTGGATGAAGTCGGCTGCTTCGTTCCACTTCAGGTACCGAAGCATCATCTCGGCCGAAAGAATGAGCGAGCCGGGGTTCACGCGGTCCTTGCCTGCAAAGCCCGGCGCGGTGCCGTGCGTTGCTTCGAATACGGCGAGCCCATCGCCGATGTTTCCGCCCGGCGCGATGCCGATGCCGCCCACCTGGGCAGCGAGCGCATCCGAAATGTAGTCGCCGTTCAGATTCAGCGTGGCGATGACGTCGTACTCCTCGGGCCGCAGCAGCACCTGCTGGAGGAAGTTGTCCGCGATCACGTCCTTGATGACGATGTCCCGGCCGGTGAGCGGGCTCTTGAAGGAAAGCCACGGCCCCCCGCCGATCTCCTGCGCGCCGAATTCTTCCTTTGCGAGCTGGTAGCCCCAGCTGCGAAACGCGCCCTCCGTGAATTTCATGATGTTGCCCTTGTGGACGAGCGTCACGGAAACACGGTCGTTGTCGATGGCGTACTGGATGGCCTTGCGGATCAGCCGCTGGCTGCCTTCCTTCGACACGGGCTTGATGCCGATGCCCGAGCTCGCCGGAAAGCGGATGCCCGAGACGTGCAGCTCACGCTGCAGGTACGCGATGAGCTTCTGCACTTCTTCCGACGCGGCGGGCCACTCGATACCGGCGTAGATGTCTTCCGTGTTCTCGCGGAAGACCACCATGTCGGTGAGGCTGGCATCTGCCATGGGCGTGGCCACGCCGGGGAAGTACCGGATGGGCCGCACACACGCGTAGAGATCGAGGCTCTGGCGCATGGCGACGTTGAGCGAGCGGATGCCGCCGCCCACTGGCGTGCCGAGCGGGCCCTTGATGGAAACGACGAACTCGCGCAGCGCGTGCAGGGTTTCGTCCGGCAACCACTGGCCGTAGAGCGCGTTCGCCTTCTCGCCGGAGAAGATCTCCATCCAGGCGATGCGGCGGCGGTCGCCATACGCCTTGCGCACGGCGGCGTCGGTCACCTTCAGCATCACCGGGGTCACATCGATGCCGATGCCATCCCCTTCGATGTACGGAATGATCGGCTGGTCCGGCACATTGATCGAGCCATCTGGATTGACGGTGATCTTCCGTCCGTCCGCGGGAATCGAAATGTGCTCGTACTGCATGTGACCTCGGCGCGCTTCTTTGGGGCGTCCCCGCTCAGCTCAACTTGCGATAGGCCGCAAGCGTCAGGAACGTGATGAATTCCGGCGCCGTGGTGATCTCGTCGAGCAGCTTCGCAGCTTCGTCGTAGTGCTTGCCGCTGTAGGGGTGGCCGGGGCCGTTCAGGCGCATCCGCTCCTCTTCCAGCAGGGCGCGGAACAGCTCGGCGGTGACCTTGCGGCCATCCTCGAGCACGCCGCCGGGATGACGGATCCACTGCCAGATCTGCGCACGGGAGATCTCCGCCGTCGCGGCGTCTTCCATCAGGTTGTTGATGGGCACGCAGCCGTTGCCCGCGAGCCAGGCCGCCATGTATTGCAGGCTCACGCTCACGTTGTTGCGCAGGCCGGCTTCGGTGATCTTGCCTTCCGGAATCGCGAGCAGGTCCGACGCCGTGACGTTCACGTCCTTGCGGAGCTTGTGAAGCTGGTTCGGCGACTGCATGTGCCGGTCGAACACTTCGCGCGCGATGGGCACCAGGCCCGGGTGCGCGACCCATGTGCCGTCGTGGCCGTCGGTCGCCTCGCGCTCCTTGTCGGCGCGCACCTTGCCGAGGGCGATCTCGTTCGCCTGCGGGTCGTTCTTGATCGGAATCTGCGGCGCCATGCCACCCATCGCGAACGCGCCGCGCCGGTGACACGTCTTGATGCACAGGAGCGAGTACGAACGCAGGAAGTGCGTCGTCATCGTCACGACCTGGCGATCGGGCAGCAGGAAATCCGGCCGCTTCGCGAATTTCTTGATGAAGCTGAAGATGTAATCCCACCGGCCGCAGTTGAGGGCGACGATGTAGTCCTTCAGCTCGAAGAGGATCTCGTCCATCTCGAACGCGGCGAGGATGGTCTCGATGAGCACCGTCGCCTTGATCGTGCCGTGGGGAATGCCCAGCCGCTCTTCGGAGAACGCGAACACCTCGGCCCACAGGCGCGCTTCGAGGTGGCTTTCCATCTTCGGCAGGTAGAAGTACGGGCCCGTGCCGCGCGAGACCAGCTCCTTCGCGTTGTGGAAGAAGTACAGGCCGAAGTCCACGAACGCACCGGGGATCTGTTCACCGGGGCCCGTCGAGCCCTTCTGCGTGATGTGCTTCTCGTACAGATGCCAGCCGCGCGGACGCACGATGAGCACGGCCGTCTGGCTGTTGAGGCGGTAGACCTTGCCCTGCTCGTTCACGAGCTCGATCGTGCGGCGGACGGCGTCCCTGAGGTTCACCTGCCCGCCCACGATGTTCTCCCACGTGGGCGAGAGCGAATCCTCGCAGTCGGCCATGAACACCTTCGCGCCCGAATTCAGCGCGTTGATGATCATCTTGCGGTCGGTGGGGCCGGTGATCTCCACACGGCGGTCCCGCAGGTCCTGCGGGATGGGCGCCACGGTCCAGTCCGACTCGCGGACGGAGCGGGTCTCCGGGAGGAAATCCGGCAACTCCCCGGCATCGAGCCGCTTCTGCCGCTCCTCACGCGCCTTCAGCAGCGCGGTGACGCGCGGGCCGAAGCGCTCGGACAGCGCCGCAATGAATTCAAGTGCCTCGGGGGACAGGATCGGCTGGTGTTCGCCGGACACCGGCGCGCCGATCGAGAGCGGCTGTGGCCGCGAGCTCGTCGATGTGTTCAATGTAGACCTCGGTGAGCGCGGCAGGATAGCGGCGCATCCCCGTGGCGCGCAAGCCATTGACCGGGGGCGCGGCGCAGAGCCCGCCTGGGTTTCGTCAGGTTGCCTTCTCGCGTCGGTTCTGGCTGTGCTGGGCGATGAGCAGCGCGAGCTCCAGCGCCTGTTCGTGGTTCAGGCGCGGGTCGACCGTCGAACGGTAGGCACGTTGCAGGTCCGAATCTGTCAGGCCACGCGCGCCGCCCGTGCATTCGGTGACATCGTCGCCCGTCAGCTCGATGTGCACGCCACCCAGGTGTGAGCCGCACTGGGAGTGAACCTGGAACGAGAGCTCGAGCTCCTGCAGGATGTTCTCGAAGCGCCGCGTCTTCAGGCCGCCCGTGCTCGTCTCGGTGTTGCCGTGCATCGGGTCGCACACCCAGAGCACCTGCTGCCCCGTCTGCCTCACGGCTTCGATCATGCGCGGCAGGGACTTCTCGATGTCCTTCGCGCCGAACCGATGGATGAGCGTCAGGCGCCCCGGCTGGTTCTGCGGGTTCAGCGTCACGACGAGCCCTTGCAACCACGCCGAATCCATGGCCGCCCCGATCTTCACGGCGACCGGGTTCGAGATGCCGCGGAAATATTCCACGTGCGCGCCGTCGAGCTGCGCGGTGCGCATGCCGATCCACGGCATGTGCGTGGAGAGGTTGTACCAGTGCTGCTGGCGCGGGATGAACCTCGTCTGCGCCTGCTCGTAGAGCAGATGCAACCCTTCATGGCTCGCATAGAACTGGGCATGCATCGCTTCGTGCACGCGACGCCCGCTCATGCCTTCGAAGAAGTCCAGCGCGTCCGCGATGGAGCCGGCGATACGCTCGTAACTCGTCTTCAGCGGCGAGTGGTGGACGAAACCAAGGTCCCAGTACTCGGGGTGATGCAGGTCCGCGAACCCGCCATCGACCAGCGCGCGCACGAAATTGAGCGTGAGCGCCGCGCGCTCATAGCCGCGCAGGAGCAGATCCGGGTCCGGCTCACGCGCTTCGGGCGTGAACTCGGGGCGGTTCACGAGATCCCCGCGATAGCTCGGCAGGGTCACTCCGTTCTTCGTCTCCATGTCCGCCGAGCGGGGCTTCGCGTACTGCCCGGCCATGCGTCCGACGCGGATGATCGGCTTCTTGAGGCCGTGCAGGAGCACGAGGCTCATCTGCAACAGGATCTTCAGCTTCTTCGCGATGAGGTCGGATTGGCAGTCCGCGTAGGTTTCCGCGCAGTCCCCGCCCTGAAGCAGGAACGCCTGGCCACGCTGGGCGGCGGCGAGCTGCTCGCGCAATGCGTCGACCTCCCACGAGACCACGATCGGTGGCAGGCGCGAAAGCTGCGCCACCACACGCTCCAGGTGCGCGGGGTTTGCGTATTTCGGCTGCTGTTGGGCGGGCCTTGCCTGCCAGCCGGCCGGATGCCAGGGAGTGGTGACGGGGGATCGCATGGTGGCCGGGATGCTACACACGGGCTCCCGGCGGGGCAAAGTGATTGCGCCTATGCCAGCTACAAACGCTGCTTATGACTGCGCAGCGCACGCTGCCGCCCCATCCTGCCTCACTTGCCGGGCAATTCCAGCCGGAAACGCGCTCCACCGAGGCCGGAGGAATCGATCGCCAGCTTCCCGCCGTAGAGATCCACCGTATCGCGCACCATGGCGAGCCCCAGGCCATGCCCCGGCACATTTTCGTCAGCGCGCACACCGCGTTCGAGCACGCGTGCACGATTCGCCTCGGAGATGCCGGGGCCATCATCTTCGATCACGATGACGAGCCGTTGACGCGGGTTCGCGCTCGGGGCGATGGCGATGTCCACGCGGACCTGGCTCGTGCACCACTTGCAGGCGTTGTCGAGCAGGTTGCCGAGAAGCTCCATCAGGTCACCGCGATCACCGACGAACTGCGCGTTCGGCGAAACCGTGAGGGCGATCGCCAGATCCTTGCGGGCATACACTTTCATCAGCGCCGTGCGCAGCTCGCTCACGAGCGGCTCGACATCGAGCGGCGCCTGCCCCAGCAATGCGCCGCCCGAAGCCGCTCGCTTCAGCTGATGCTCGATGATCGCGGACATCCGGTCGATCTCCCCGCCCAGCACCTTCGCCGGCTCGGGCGCGCACGTGGGCAGCGTGGAGCGCATGACCGCAAGCGGTGTCTTCAGACTGTGCGCCAGGTTGCCGAGCGTGTCCCGATATCGGGTCATGCGGTTTCGCTCGCCGAGGAGCAGGGTGTTGAGATTGGTCGCGACGCCGCTCAGCTCGCGGGGGTATCCGCCGCCGAGCGTCTCACGCGCGCCCGCCTCCACCGCCGTGATCTCCTTCTCGAGCCGTCGCACGGGCGACAGCACCCAGCGCAGCAGCACGCCCAGCGTGCCGAGCAGAAGCAGCGTCACGCCGAAAAACCAGCCGAAGAGGCGCTTCCGGAAGCTCCACAACTGCTCCTGGTACGGCGCAAGACTCGTTGCCACGCTGAACGTGAGATTGCGCCGCGCGTGGGACTCGTCCTCGAAGGCGATGCCGCGGCTGGCGATGGCGACCTCTTCCGTGTCCGACAGGCGCGAATAGTGAAAGCGCCGCTCGCCCGCCTGCAACGGCGGGCCGAACTCCACGAAAGCCCCGGCAGTGGATGGGGAACGCCAGCTCGCGTCGCGCGGCTGAGACATGCTGATCTCGGCATAGAGACCGGAGCCGGGCGTCTCCAGCCTCGTTTCGAGCTCGCCCGACTGCGGGGCGAATGCGCCGTCGGCCCGTGGCTCGGCGGAAGCGATGAGCGCCACCATCTGGGCGTCCAGCAGGTCCCGCATCGAGCGCTCGGAGACGTCGCGAAAACTCGCGTCCAGCACGAAGATGGTCACGCCGAAGAACGCGACCAGCGACACGGAAACGGACAGCAGCAGTCGCCGGCTCAGCGAGTGCACGATATGCCTAGCCGGCCGACCGTCTCATTCGGAGGTGCGCGGGATCGCGAAGCGGTAGCCGCGACCCCGCAGCGTCTCGATGGGCTTCAACTGGTCCTGGGGATCGAGCTTGCGGCGCAGCCGGCCGATGAAGACCTCGATGACGTTGCTGTCCCGCTCGAAATCCTCGTCATAGAGGCGCTCGTTGAGCTCGGTCTTCGAGATCACTTCACCGGCCCGCAGCATCAGGTGCTCGAGGATGCGGTATTCGAACGTCGTGAGATCGACCGCCACCTCGTTCACGGTGACCGTCTGCCGGCGCGTGTCGAGCACGATCGGCCCGCACGTGAGCTGCGGCGTGGCCCATCCGCCCGCCCGGCGCATCAACGCCTGCAGACGCGCGAGCACTTCCTCGAAATGGAAGGGTTTCGCAACGTAGTCATCCGCCCCGGCCTCGAGACCCTCGACCTTGTCCTGCCACCGGTCTCGTGCAGTCAGCACCAGCACGGGGAAAGTCTTGCCCTGGGCACGCAGGCGCCGGATGAGATCGAGACCGGTGAGCTTCGGCAGCCCGAGGTCTACGACGGCCACGTCCAGCGGATATTCGAGAGCGGCGAAGAGCCCGTCCTCCCCATCCGCGGCGACATCGACCGTGAAACCGACCCTGGCAAGCTGGTCCCGCAACCCTTCCCGGATCGCAGCTTCATCTTCAACAACGAGAACACGCACAGGGGAGCTCCACTTTCGTCACATCACCGCACCGCTCGACGCGTCGACCCGCACGGTCCAGACCCGCCCGGCGTCATTGAGAAGGCGCAGCACGTAGACCTTGCGGCCACCGTCATCACGAACCTCGGTTCGCACGACGCGCGCCTTGAAGCGCTTCTCGACCATCGCGACCGCCTGGTCGAGCGACATGCCCCCGGCGGCGAGCACTATCTCGCCGGACGCGCCACGGCGCTGCGATTCGCCAGCATCGGCGGATTGCACCGCGCCGAGCATCGCGAGAAGCGTGAGGCAGAGGGGGATGAGTCGCCGCAGTGTCATATCGCTGCGCGAAGCCTATCTCAATCAGGTGGGAGGTAAAACGAGTGCGGGCAGAGTTTCCTCTGCCCGCACTTATGTAGACACGACGCTGGCTGCGTCCTGGGTCAGCCCTGCGGGTGGACGTCAACCCGCACACGGATGCGGTCACCCGGGTCGTAAGGAAGCTGTGTGGTCTGGCGGCGGCCGTTGTACTCGTACGTGACACGGTAGCCGTCGATGCGCTGTTCGTACTCCTGCCGGTGCTGCACTTCGCAGCGCTCCGCTTCGTACGGGCGGCTCTCGGTCACCACGCGACCGCCGCCGTACTGGGCATTGCGACGGTCGCCAACGTCGTGGCCGATTGCAGTGCCGATCAGGGCGCCCGCGACCGTGGCGGCGCGGCGACCGTCGCCCCTGCCGATCTGGTTCCCCACGGCGGCGCCGAGGATGCCGCCCAGGATCATCGACCCGGCGGAGCCTCGCGGAGGCGGCCCCCCACCCTCGCGATACGTCACCTCTTCATATCGCGTCTCCGTCCAGCACTCGCGGGTGGGGACCGTGACACGCACGTGACGCACGATGGGGTCGACATGGATGACTCGGGCGTAGTCGTAGTCCGAATGGCCGCGGTCCCACCGACCCTGAGCCTTGTGATAGTCGCCCGCCAGAGCGGCCTGCCCGGTCAGGAGCAAGCCGGACGCCACGAGCCCGCTGACTGCCTTGCTCAACATGTCGCCTCCGAATCTTCAGTCGGGGTGGAGCGGGATTGCTCCAGTCATCCGACGTGGGCGGCAACATAGGAGCGGGCCGATGAATGATGACTGAACCCTGGCCGTTGAGACGGGCGTCACCGTTTGTCCGCTGGCTCCTCCCGGAGGGCCGCCCGCTTCGATTCGAGCCAGAGCGCATCCCACTCGGCCGGCGAGAGCGCTTCGAGGCTGAAGCCGCGACTCCTCGCCAGCGCCTCCATGTGACGAAAGCGGCGTTCGAACTTGGCGTTGGCGGCACGCAGCGCCTCTTCCGCGTCGACATCGAGCTGGCGGCCGAGATTGACGAGCGTGAAGAGCACGTCTCCCAGCTCTTCCGTAACGGCGTCGTGCGCGGCGGGCATGGATGCATCGAGTGGTGCTGGTGTATTGCCCAACCTCGACTGTGCCCCGCGCTCTGCGATTGCCGCGTCGAGCTCCGCCAGTTCCTCGTTCACCTTGGCGCGGATGCCGCTCGCGTCGGGCCAGTCGAAGCCCACTCGCGAGGCGCGTCGACCGAGTTTCGCTGCCCGCAGCAGGGCGGGCAGCGCACGAGGCACATCCCCGAGCGCACCCGGCACTTCGTTCCCGCGGCGCTGAGCTGCGGCGGCCCGCTCGTTGGCCTTGTGTTCTTCCCAGCTCGCGGAACGCTGCTCGGCAGTTGCAAACGAGGCTCGAGCGAACACATGCGGGTGCCGGCGAACGAGCTTCTCGCGGATGGCCGTGGCGACCGCATCGAAGTCGAACCAGCCCTTCTCCTCGGCCATGCGCGCGTGGAATACGACCTGGAACAACAGGTCCCCGAGCTCGTCCCGCAGATCGATGCGGTCGTTGCGCTCGATCGCGTCCGCCACCTCGTACGCCTCTTCGATGGTGTAGGGCGCGATCGTGGCGAACGTCTGTTCGACATCCCAGGGGCACCCTTTCTCCGGATCCCGCAGGAGCGCCATCACTTCGAGCAGCCGGACCATTGCGTCGCTGGAATCAGCCACCGCCGCCCTCCTCGATGCACATGCGATAGAGCGTGAGGATCATGCCAGCCGTGGCGCCCCAGATGTTGTGCTCGCCGAAGGGAATGTCGAGCACTTCCATTTCCTCTTCGCTGCCACCGATGCGACGGCGACGGGAGCGGTGGTTGCGTGGATCGAAGAGATACTCCACCGGCACCTCGAAAGTGCTCTGGACCTCTTCCGCATCGAGCAGCAGCTCGAACCCGGGCTGCACGAAGGCGACGACGGGCGTGACGAGGAAGCCGCTGATGATCACGTGATCCGGCAGGTAGCCGATGACGCTCACGAATTCGGGGGCGAGCCCGATCTCTTCCCGCGCTTCGCGCAAGGCGGCCGCCCGCGGGCCGTCATCTTCCAGCTCCAGTCGGCCTCCGGGGAAGCTGATCTGGCCCGCATGATTCTTGAGCTGGGTGGCGCGCTGCGTGAGCAGCACGGTCAGGTCGTCGCCCCGCTCGACGAGCGGCACCAGCACTGCGGCAGGAACCGGCGACTCGGGAAAGTACCGCATGAACGCCCGGCTCTGCTGCGCGTCCCGCCCGGGCACGAGCCAGTGGTTGATGTCGTGATCCGGCGAGGTTCCGCTCAGCCGCTCGCGGATACGGCTGCGCCATTCCGTGGCGCTCGCCGGAATACTGCGTGCGATGCGCTCCCCATCCGACATGCTGCGCAGGCGGCGCGTCAGCCGCCGCCGCTCGTCCCGCCCTTGATGCCGCCCCTGGTGAGATCGAGTGGATCGAGCAGCCGCGCAAGCTCCTCACGCGGCAGATCCGTCATCTGCGCGGCAACCTCGAGGATGGGCTTGCCTTCCTTGTAGGCCTGCTTTGCGATGGCCGCGCCCTTGTCGTACCCGATGACGGAGTTGAGCGCGGTGACGAGGATCGGGTTGCGCTCGAGCGCCTCGGCCAGACGCGGGCCATTCACCTTGAAACCGGCGATGGCGTCCGTGGCGAGCGCGCGATACGCGCTGGCGAGCAATCGGATGCTCGCCAGCAGGTTGTGCGCAATCACCGGCAGCATCACGTTGAGCTGGAAGTTGCCCGACTGCCCGGCGATCGTGATCGTCGTGTCGTTGCCGATGACCTGCGCGGCCACCATGGCGGCCGCCTCCGGAATGACGGGGTTCACCTTGCCCGGCATGATGCTGCTGCCCGGCTGCAGGGCCGGCAGCGCAATCTCGCCGAGCCCCGCGAGCGGGCCGCTGTTCATCCAGCGCAGGTCGTTCGCGATCTTCATGAGGCTGACCGCGATCGTCTTCAGCTGGCCGGACAGTTCCACTGCCGCATCCTGCGTGGACAGTGACTCGAAGTAGTTCGGGCTCGGCGCGAACGGCAGGCCGGTGAGCGTGGCCAGCTCCTGGCTGAAGCGCGCGCCGAAAGCGGGGTGCGCGTTGATGCCCGTGCCCACGGCCGTTCCGCCCTGCGCGAGGCGCAGGAGCCGCGGCTGCACACTCTCCAGGCGCGCGAGGCCGTTCTCGACCTGCGTGCGCCAACCGGAAAGCTCCTGACCCAGCGTTACCGGCATGGCATCCATCAGGTGCGTGCGCCCGGTCTTCACGACGGCGGCGACTTCGCGTTCCTTGGCCAGAAGCACGTCCCGCGCCTGCTTCAGCGCCGGCACGAGATCGTTGTGCAGGGAGCGAGCGGCACTGACATGGATGGTCGTCGGGATGACGTCGTTGCTGCTCTGGCCCATGTTGACGTCATCGTTCGGATGCACCGATCGCCCGAGGCGCGCGCTCGCGAGGCGCGCGATGACCTCGTTGGCATTCATGTTGGTGCTGGTGCCGGAGCCGGTCTGGAACACGTCGATGGGAAAGTGCGCGTCATGCTTGCCGGCTGCGACCTCAGCGGCGGCGGCGTCCACGGCCGCGGCCACGTCCGCCTTCAGCAGATCCAGGTGCTCGTTGGCGCGCGCCGCCGATTGCTTCACGAGACCCAGCGCTGCGATGAACTCGCGCGGCATGGTGAGGCCGCTGATGGGAAAGTTCTGCACGGCGCGCTGGGTCTGCGCGCCCCACAGGGCCTCGGCCGGCACGCTCAGCTCACCCATGCTGTCGCGCTCGGTTCGATGAGAAGTCGTCATGCAGGAAGCTCCGCCGCGGGATGCGTTAAGATCGCGAATTCTAACACCGCCGGATGCTTTCAGAACTCATGGTCGCGTCTTCACTCGATGCCCTTTCGCCCGTCGACGGCCGCTATCGCGCGGCGACCGAGCCGCTGCGGGGCCTGCTCTCCGAAGCAGGGCTCATTCGCGAGCGGATCCGTATCGAAGCGCTGTGGGTCACGCATCTGGCGGATGCGGTGCCGTTCTTCGCCGGCTCAGCGCTCCCGGATGCCGTCCGCAAGCGGGCCGCCGAGCTGCTGCAGGAACCGCCTGCGGACGCCGCCGAGGCCGTGAAGGCGATCGAGGCGAAGATCAACCACGACGTGAAGGCCGTCGAGTACTACGTTCGCGAGCAGCTGGCCACCGCCGGCGCCTCGGAAGCCATGCTGGAGCTCGTGCATTTCGGCTGCACGTCGGAAGACATCAACAACATTGCCTATGCGAGATTGATGTCGGCCGCGCGAACCGTTCTCCGCCAGCACGTCGACAAAATCGTCCAGTCCCTCACCGCACTCGCCCACAAGTATGCGGAGCTGCCCATGCTGGCCCGCACGCACGGCCAGCCAGCGAGCCCCACCACGCTCGGCAAGGAGATGGCGAACGTCGTGGTGCGCGTCCGTCGCGCCCTGAAGCGGTGGGACAAGGTCACCATTCTCGGCAAGTGGAACGGCGCGGTCGGAAACTTCAACGCGCATGTCGCTGCCGCACCCACGGTCGACTGGCCCGCCATCAATCGCTCGTTCGTCGAGTACCTGGGCCTCGAACACAACGTGTACACGACCCAGATCGAGCCTCACGACTGGATCGCGGAGTACTGTGACGCGGTCGCTGCCATCAACACCGTGCTCATCGACCTCTGTCGCGACGTGTGGGGGTACATCTCGCTCGGCTATTTCCGGCAGCGGCCGAACGCGGCCGAAGTCGGCTCCTCGACGATGCCGCACAAGGTGAACCCGATCGACTTCGAGAACGCTGAAGGCAACTTCGGCGTGGCGAACGCCCTCCTGCGGCACTTCTCGGACAAGCTGCCGATCTCCCGCTGGCAGCGGGACCTCACGGATTCCACGGTCCTGCGCAACGTCGGCGTCGCCCTCGGGCATGCACTGGTGGGCTGGCGTGCACTGGAGCGCGGTCTGACGAAGATCGAAGCGAGCCCCACAACGCTCGCAGCGGATATCGACGAGGCCTGGGAGGTGCTCGGCGAAGCGATCCAGACGGTGCTGCGCGCCGCCGGCGTGCCCAACGGCTACGAGCTGCTGAAGGATTTCACGCGCGGCCGGGCCATCGACGGCCCCTCGCTGGGTGCCTTCATCGATTCGCTGCCGCTGTCCGTAGCGGAGAAGGAGCGCCTCAAGGCACTGTCGCCGCGTGACTACACCGGCCTCGCAGTCGGGCTGGCCCGGGAGATCTGACAGCCTTCCGCACGCTGGTCGATCGCACTCGCGGGGGCGCACGAAGTGCGACCCAGCCCACGGTTTCAACGTAATGTGGGGTCCTGCCCGCGTCAAAACGTGAACGACTCGACAAGTCCCTTGCTGTCGAGTTTCTAATATCGCGAAGACTGCGAAGCGCAGGGGAATCGAGAAACAGGTCCGACAGTGACGGCACCCGGGGAAGCGGATGTGAACAGCGCTCTCGCTCAGCTTGCGAGCGCTCGCTATGCGCCGGAGTCGGCCGCGCAGGGCACCCCGTCCCCCAAGTCCGCTGAATCGCTCACCGTCCTCACCTCGCTCGCCGAAGCCCGTGCCGCGGTCAACAAGGCCGCCGGGCTCGCCCATCGCCTCATTTCCATCTACACGCCCGATCTCGAGCCGGATCTGTACGACCAGAGCGCGTTCCTCGAGATCATCAAGCACTTCGTGCTTGCGCGAAGCTTCTCGAAGGTGCGCGTCCTGCTCGTCGAGCCCTCACGCGTCATGCGGGACAGCAACCGCTTCGTCGCCATGGGCCGCAGGCTCTCGAGCTGCATCGACATCCGGTATGTCGCCGGCGAGGCACCTCAGCGTGCCTCCGCATATCTCATTGCAGATGACCGGGCCATCGTCTTCCGCATGCGCGCCGATACATGGGATGGCATTGCGGACTTCAACAATCCGGCGGTCGCAAAGCTCTATCTCACGGAGTTCGACACGGTCTGGAACGCCAGCGCACCCGAACACGGCCTGCGCGCTGCACGGCGTGGCTGAACCGGCGTTCGCCCGGCGTGACGGCGCTGCTATAGTCGCGCACATGCCGCTGAAACCGGATGTGACGGTGGCGGCCGTTGCCGAAGACGACGGTCGCTTCCTGGTGGTCGAGGAGATCATCAAAGACGTTCCTGTCTTCAACCAGCCCGCAGGACACGTCGAGCACGGCGAGACGCTGCTGGAGGCGGTCGTGCGCGAGGTGCGCGAAGAAACGGCCTGGGGCTTCGAGCCGCAGGCGCTGCTGGGTGCGTATCTCTGGCGCAATCCCTCGAACGGCCGCCGAACGATGCGCTTTGCCTTCATCGGGGCGGTTTCCGACCATCGGCCGACTCAGCCCCTGGACACCGGCATCGTCACCACGCACTGGCTGACCCGCGCCCAGCTGCTCGACCGGGAGCCACGCCTGCGCAGTCCGCTGGTCATCCGCTGCGTCGACGACTACCTGGACGGCAAGCGCCTGCCGCTCGACGCCGCGGCCCATCTGGATCTCGAGTCCGCCGCGGCCGTCCCGGCCATCGCGCTCTAGGGCAGGCGTCACGTCAGGCGGCCAGAAGCCAAGCGGATGGCCGCAAGCGCGCCGGGTCGTGGGCGATTGTTGCCGGAACCAGTCTCTAACGGTCGTCAGCGCGGCTGAATCCCGCCTCGGCGGGTACAATCCGCGCCATGTCCTCCGCCCGCTCCCGCGTCATCGTCGGCCTCTCCGGCGGTGTCGACTCCGCCGTCGCCGCTCTGCTCCTCAAGGAGCAGGGTCACGACGTGCAGGGGCTCTTCATGAGCAACTGGGACGAGGACGACGACGATGTCTACTGCACGTCCGCCGCGGATTATCAGGATGCGCGCGCGATCGCACGCGAGCTCGGCATTCCGCTCCATCGTGTCAGCTTCGCCGCCGAGTACCGCCAGCGGGTCTTCGATTATTTCCTCGCCGAGCAGCGCGCCGGCCGCACGCCGAACCCGGACGTGCTCTGCAACCGGGAAATCAAGTTCGGCGTCGCCCTGCAGTACGCCACGCGCCTCGGTGGGCAGTGGTTCGCCACCGGGCACTATGCCCGCCTCCTGCAGGGCCCGGAGGGGCCGCAGCTGCTGAAAGCGCGCGACGCCTCGAAGGACCAGACGTACTTCCTGCACGCCGTGCATCGGGACGAGCTCTCGCGCGTGCTGATGCCGCTGGGTGATCTGCAGAAACACGATGTCCGCGAGCGGGCCCGTGCGGCGGGCCTGCCCGTGTTCGACAAACCGGACAGCACCGGCATCTGCTTCATCGGGGAGCGGCCGTTCCGCGACTTCCTCGCCCGCTTCCTGCGTGAGGAGCCCGGCCCCATCGAGACGCCGGACGGCGAGCGGGTCGGCACGCATCGGGGCCTCGCGTTCTACACGCTCGGGCAGCGGGAAGGGCTCATGATCGGCGGCCGGAAGGGCCGGAACGAAGCGCCCTGGTACGTGGCCATCAAGGACCGTGCGCGTAACGCGCTGGTGGTCGTTCAGGGCCACGATCACGCGCTCCTGTCCAGCAGCGCGCTCACGACAGGCGGCGTGCACTGGCTCACCACGGCGGCGCCCACCACGCTCCGTTGCACCGTAAAGGTTCGCTATCGACAGCCGGACCAGCCGGCGCGCGTGCAGGTGCAGGCGGACGGCACGGCCAGCATCACGTTCGACACACCCCAGCGGGCGGTCACGCCCGGTCAGTACGCCGTGCTGTACGACGGGGACCGTTGTCTCGGCGGCGCGGTCATCGAACGAGTGGAATCCTCCGCAGCGCGCGCGGCTGCCTGACTTTCGTTCTCATCTGCAGAGCGTCGCCGAACGCAGAATATTCCCGGCCGCGGGCGTCTCAACGGGGCTGCTGCCCGATATAATTCCGCCTCATTTGTGGAGGGCAGCATGACGGATAGCTTCAAGGCGCGTTCGGCGCTCAAGGTGGGTGATCGTTCCTACGAAATCTGGCGCCTCGACGCCCTGCCCCAGGACAAGGTCGCCCGGCTGCCTTACTCCCTGAAGATCCTCCTCGAGAACCTCGTGCGATTCGAAGATGGGGTGAACGTCACCCGCACCGACATCGAGGCGCTGCTCAACTGGGATCCCCAGGCGACCCCCTCCTACGAAATCGCGTTCACACCCGCGCGCGTCATTCTCCAGGACTTCACCGGCGTGCCGTGCGTCGTGGATCTTGCAGCCATGCGCGACGCCATCGTGCGTCTGGGTGGCGACCCGGAAAAGGTGAACCCGCTGGCGCCAGCGGAGCTCGTGATCGACCACTCGGTGCAAGTGGATGAATACGGCACCGCGGCCGCGCTTGGTGCGAACAACGCCATCGAGTTCGCGCGCAATGGCGAGCGCTATTCCTTCCTGCGCTGGGGGCAAACGGCATTCCGCAACTTCCAGGTCGTGCCGCCGAACACCGGCATCGTGCACCAGGTGAACCTGGAGTATCTCGGCCGCGTCATTTTCGACGGCGAGGAAGGTGGCTTGCGGCGCGCGTATCCCGACACGCTCGTCGGCACGGATTCTCACACCACCATGATCAACGGCCTCGGCGTTCTCGGCTGGGGCGTGGGCGGCATCGAGGCCGAGGCGGCCATGCTCGGTCAGCCGGTCACCATGCTCATTCCGCAGGTCATCGGCTTCCGTCTCACCGGCGGGCTGCAGCCCGGCGCCACCGCCACGGATCTCGTGCTGACCGTCACCGAAATGCTTCGCAAGAAAGGCGTGGTCGACAAGTTCGTCGAGTTCTTCGGAGACGGCCTTGCGAATCTGCCGCTCGCGGACCGCGCCACCATCGCCAACATGGCGCCGGAATACGGCAGCACGTGCGGCATCTTCCCCATCGACGAGGAGACGATCCGGTACCTGGAGCTGTCGGGTCGACCGCGCGAGCGCATCGAGCTCGTGCGCGCGTATGCGAAAGCCCAGGGCATGTGGCGTGTGCAGGGCGCGCCAGCCGCGCAGTACACGGATGTCCTTGAGCTCGATCTGGGTAAGGTGGAGCCGAGCCTCGCAGGTCCGCGCCGCCCGCAGGATCGCGTGCCGCTGCGCACCGCAAAGAGCGTGTATCAAGTGAACGCCGCGAAAACGGCCGCCGAGCGTGCGACGAAGAACCCTTCCGCGACAGGCGCTGCGCCGGTCACCGTCGATGGGCAGTCGTTCGAGCTGAAGGACGGCGCGGTGCTCATCGCAGCCATCACGAGCTGCACGAACACTTCGAATCCTTCGGTCATGCTGGCCGCCGGCATTCTCGCGCGCAAGGCGCGTGAGCGCGGGCTGAAGGCCAAACCGTGGGTGAAGACGAGCCTTGCGCCGGGCTCACGCGTGGTGACGGACTACTACAAGAAAGCCGGCCTGCTGGACGACCTCGCCGCCGTCGGCTTCTATCTCGTCGGCTATGGCTGCACCACGTGTATCGGCAACTCGGGCCCGCTGAAGCCGGAAATTTCCGCCGGCGTGAAGGCCGGCGATCTCATCGCGGCCTCCGTCCTGTCGGGCAACCGCAATTTCGAAGGTCGCGTGCACCCTGAAGTGCGCATGAACTTCCTCGCCTCACCGCCGCTCGTCGTCGCGTATGCGCTCGCCGGCTCGCTGGACGTGGACCTCACCACAGAGCCTCTCGGGGTGGGCAGCGACGGCAAGCCCGTCATGCTCTCCGACATCTGGCCGAGCGACCGCGAGGTCCAGGAGACCGTGCTGCGTTCCATCGATTCGCAGATGTTCCGCCAGAGCTACGCGAGCGTGTTCGCGGGCGATGCCAACTGGTCCGCCATCAAGGTGCCGGCCGGCAAGCGCTACGCGTGGGACGCGAAGTCCACCTACGTGAAGAACCCGCCGTACTTCGATGGCATGACGATGACACCAGGCGCCATCAGCGACATCAAGGGCGCTCGCGTGCTCGCCGTGCTCGGCGATTCCGTGACGACGGACCACATTTCGCCCGCCGGCAACATCGCGAAGACCAGCCCCGCCGCGAAGTACCTCGTCGAGCAGGGCGTGCAACCAGCGGACTTCAACTCCTACGGTGCCCGCCGTGGCAACCACGAGGTGATGATGCGTGGCACCTTCGCCAACATCCGCCTGCGGAACCTCATGGTGCCGGGCGTGGAAGGCGGTGTGACCATTCACCTGCCGAGCGGCGAGCAGACTTCGATCTACGACGGCGCCATGCGCTACAAGCAGGAAGGGACGCCACTGGTCATTCTCGCGGGCCGTGAGTATGGCACCGGTTCGTCGCGCGACTGGGCGGCGAAGGGCACCATGCTTCTGGGCGTGAAAGCCGTCATCGCCGAGAGCTTCGAGCGCATTCATCGCTCCAACCTCATCGGCATGGGCGTGCTGCCGCTGCAGTTCCTGCCAGGCCAGAACGCCCAGTCGCTCGGGCTCACGGGCCGCGAAGTGTTCGACATCGCAGGCCTCACGGCAGGCGACGCAAAGAACGTGCAGATCACGGCCACACCGCCGGACGGGAAGCCGATCAGCTTCGTCGCACGCGTGCGCATCGACACCCCGAAGGAGCGTGAGTACTACCGGCACGGCGGCATCCTGCAGTACGTGCTTCGTCAGCTCGCGGGGCCGGCACGCGCTGCGTAATGCAGCTTGCTGTATTCGATCTGGACGGCACCATCACCCGGCACGATTCGCTCACACCGTACGTGCTGGGGTTCCTGAAGCGCCGCCCCTGGCGGCTCTTCAGGTTGGCGATGGTGTTGCCCACGCTGCTGCGCTTCGCACTCGGCGCGGCGGATCGCGGGGAGCTCAAAGGCAGTCTCATCCACTGGACCCTTGGCGGCAGCTCCCGGCAGGAGATCGACGCGTGGACGGCGCGCTTCGTGCCCCACCTCATCGCGCATGGCCTCTTCCACGACGCCCTGGAGCACATCGCCCGCCACCGCAGTAACGGGGACGTGCTCGTGCTGATGAGCGCGAGCCCCGAGTTCTATGTGCCGGCGATCGCCCGCGAGCTCGGCTTTTCGGAAGTGACCTGCACCGGGGTTCGCTGGGTCGGGGAGCGGCTGGACGGCCGCCTCACCACCCCGAACTGTCGTGGCGAGGAGAAGGTCCGCCGATTCCAGGCCCTGCAGGCGAGCCATGCGGGCCTGCCCACCACAGCCTACGGCAACGCCGACAGCGACCTCGCGCACCTGAAGCTTGCGAGCCGCGGCGTATTGGTCAACGGCGACGAACCGACCCGCCGGCGGGCGGTCCGAGAGGGGGTCGTCTGTGAAAGCTGGCACTAACCCCCACCGTTCGAAGAGCGGGCGGGTCCGACGCTTGCAGGCGATGTAATCTATCGGACAGGCCCACGCCACGGTCCATGACAGTGGAGGTTCCATGCCCCGCTCGCGACGCCCCAGCATTCTTCCGTCGGAGATCACCCCTCCCGAGGTGTTCTTCAATCGCCGCCAGGCCATCGCCGCGGCGCTCGCGGCAGGCGCTGTGGGGCTCGCTCGCGCGGCAGAGCCCGGGGGGCCGCCCGCCACGGCCGGGAAGCTCGAGTACTCGCGCAACCCGCGCTACTCGACGGACGAGACGCCCAACTCCTACGAAGACATCACGAGCTACAACAACTTCTACGAGCTCGGCACGGACAAGTCCGATCCCAAGACGAACGCGCACTACCTGCGTCCACGGCCATGGAATGTCACGGTGGACGGCGAGGCGGAGGTCAAAGGCACCTTCACCATCGAGGACATCCTGAAGCCCCATCCGCTCGAGGAGCGCGTCTACCGCTTCCGGTGCGTGGAAGCGTGGTCGATGGTCGTGCCCTGGGTCGGCTTCCCGCTGGGGGATCTCCTCAAGCGCTTCAAGCCCACATCCAGAGCGAAGTACGTCCAGCTGACCACGCTGAAGGATACGAAGCAGCTGCCCTGGCAGCGCTATCCGATCCTCGAGTGGCCGTATGTCGAAGGGCTGCGCATGGACGAAGCCATGCATCCTCTCACCCTCATGGTGACAGGCGTCTACGGCACGGTGCTGCCGGCGCAGAACGGGGCCCCACTGCGGCTCATCGTGCCGTGGAAGTACGGCTTCAAGAGCGTGAAGTCGATCGTGAGGATCAGTTTCGTCGAGCGCCAGCCCGTCAACACGTGGAACGCCGCGACTCCGCGCGAGTACGGCTTCTATGCGAACGTCAATCCCGCCGTGGACCACCCGCGCTGGAGCCAGGCGAAGGAACGCCGCATCGGCGCAGGCTTCCTGGCCAGGCGCATCGACACCCTGCCCTTCAACGGATACGCCGACGACGTGGCCGGGCTGTACAAGGGCATGGACCTGCGGCGCTTCTTCTGACGCCCGCCCGGGTCAGGAGCGCCACGATGCCGCCGCAGGGAGGGCTCTCCCGGTGAACGTCGATCAGCGTTATCGACTCGTCTACAAGCCGCTCATCTTCATCGCGAGCCTCGGCCCCATCGTCTGGCTGTTCATGGGCGGCTTCGGCGTGCTGGGCCAGAGCCTCGGCCCCGACCCCATCAAGCTCACGCTGCATACGCTGGGCAAGACCTCCCTGAACTTCCTGATGCTGACCTTGATGGTCACGCCCGTGCGCTATCTGGCGGGCTGGCCGCACATCGTGCGTATCCGGCGGATGCTCGGGCTCTTCGCGTTCTGCTACGCGCTGCTGCATTTCCTGGTCTACATCGTCCTCGACCAGGAGCTGGATTTCGCGGGCCTCGGCAAGGACATCGTGAAGCGCCCGTACATCACCGTCGGGTTCGCCGCGCTCGTCATTCTCGTTCCGCTCGCGGTGACTTCCACGAATGGCATGATGCGGCGCCTGGGCCGCCGCTGGCAGACGCTGCACAGGCTGGTGTACGTGGCCACGGTCCTGGGCGTGGTGCACTACTACTGGCAAGTGAAGCGGGATGTGACGGAGCCGCTGATCTATGCGGCGGTGCTGGCGGTGCTGCTCGCCTATCGCATCGTCCGCAGCCGGCGCAGGCGCGCGATGGCTACATCGAAGTCCGGATCAGCCACAGCTCCGGAAAGAACTTGAGCTCCAGCGCCTTCGCGAGGTAGGACACGCCGCCGGTGCCGCCGGTGCCGGGCTTGTAGCCGATGATGCGCTCGACGGTCTTCATGTGATGGGCGCGCCAGAGCTGGAATTTCTGGTCCAGGTCGACCAGGCGCTCCGCGAGCTCGTACAGGTCCCAATCCGTCTCGGCGTTGTGGTAGACGCCGAGCCACGCCCCGGCGACCTGCTTGCTGGACTGATAGGGCTCGCTGAAATCCCGTGACAGGTGCGATTCCGGGATGCCGTAGCCGCGCCGGCTCAGGAGGCGCAGCACCTCGTCATACAGCGACGGCGCTTCGAGCGCGCGTTGCAGGCCTTCCTGAGCCACGGGGTCGCGGCTGTGAACGGCAACCATCTCGGCGTGCTTGTTGCCGAGCATGAACTCCACCAGGCGATACTGCGCGGACTGGAAGCCGGAGGAGCGACCGAGCGCGTTCCGGAACGCCGAGTATTCCGCGGGAGTCATCGTGGACAACACGTCCCACGTGGCTGTGAGCTGCTGCTGCACTCGTGAGATGCGCGCCAGCATCTTGAATGATGGGTCGAGCTCATCCTTGCGCACGCAGGCGAGCACGCCCGTGAGCTCGTGCAGGAACAGGCGCAGCCAGAGCTCCGAAGTCTGGTGCACGATGATGAACATCATCTCGTCGTGCTGGTACGTGAGCGGCTTCTGCGCATCCAGGAGCTTCCCGAGCTGGAGATACTCCCCGTAGGACAGTGAAGACCCGAGCTCCCAGTGGATGGGCTCGTCGGACAGATCGACGCGCTCGGACTTGTCGTATTGCCGGCTGTTCATGAGGGGTCTCGCAGGTCGCGGAACACCCACGATGGTACACGCCGCCAGCCATCGAGTAATTCGCGGTCGAGCTCCCGCCAGCCGGGGCAGAATCGGCCCACCAGATCCCAGAAGCGCGCCGAGTGATTCATGTGGCGCACGTGCGCCAGCTCGTGCACCAGCAGATACCGCAGGACCTCGGGCCTCTGGAACAGCAGGCAACAGTTCAGGCTGATGGTCCCGCGGGTGGAGCAGCTGCCCCACCGCGTGCGCTGGCGACGCACGGCAATGCGCTCATAAGGCAGGCCCATCTCCCGGGCCCTCTGCTCGAGCGCCGGTGCGAACACTTCGGCTGCCCGGCCGAGCAACCAGCGCCGCAGGCCATGCAGAACCGCGCGCGTATCCGACATATCTCCCGTGAAGCTGAGCAACCCCGGCACGACCTCCTTCAGCCGGGGCCGCCCGGTGCCCCCCGCAACGTGTACGCGCCAGAGCTCGCCCGCGCCGGCAAGCGCGATCACTTTCGGGGGAAAGGGCTCGGGCGGCACGGCATTCCGGCGCGCCTCCGCGCGCTTGCGGTCGATCCACGCGCGGTGGCGCTCGATGAAACGATCGACCGCGGCTCTCGACGTGCGCGCCGGCACCACCACTTCCACGCGGCCGCTGTGAAAGACTCGAACGGTCAGGCGCCGCGCGCGGCGGCTTTCGCGAATGCCCCAGCCTTCGACCGCATCCCGGTCCGACCAGAGCGGCAGCTGTGCAGATGAATTCTCGAGCATCGAATTCCCGGTGGCCGGCAGCCAGGGGGCCGGCATGTCAACGTCATCGTCCATCATCATCCATCAGAGTTTGGCGGCCAGCTCCGTGCCTTCGCGGATCGCACGCTCCGCGTCGAGCTCGGCAGCGAGCAGCGCCCCGCCAATTACGCGCACACGGATGTGGGAAGGCAAGCCTGTCAGCGATACGCTGCGCGACTCCTGGCCGGCGCAGATGATCACGGAGTCTACGTCGAGCAGCTCGGGGCCGGTGGGGCTCGTGATGTGCAGGCCGCCATCGTCGATGCGCTCGTAGGTGATGCCGCTACGCATCTCGACACCATGCGCTTGCAGTGCGGCGCGATGTGCCCATCCGGTGGTTTTGCCGAGCGAAGCGCCAAGCCGCGCGGCCTTCCTTTGCAACAAATATATCTTGCGACGCGCAGCGCTTGCGGCAGGCCGCGGAAGCAACCCCCCTGGTTCACGCAGCCGCGTGTCGATGCTCCACTGATCGCAGAACACGCGCACAGCATCCTGCGCGTCCACGTGCGAGGCCGTGAGGAACGTGGCGACATCGAAGCCGATGCCTCCCGCGCCCATGATGGCGACGCGAGTGCCGGCCGAGCGGTGTCCGCTCAGGAGATCCGGGTAAGTGATGACCTTCGGATGGTCGATGCCAGGAATATCCGGCACGCGCGGGCGTACTCCCGCCGCGATGACGATATCGTCGAACGCACCCTGGATCAGCTCGGCAGCCGTCACTTCGTGCCCCAGGTGCACCGTCACGCCGAGGAGGCCGAGCCGCTTGCTGAAGTAGCGGAGCGTTTCGCGGAACTCTTCCTTGCCGGGCACTTCGCGCGCGAAGCGGAACTGCCCACCGATCTCGTCTTCCTGCTCGTACAGTGTGACCACGTGACCGCGCTCGGCTGCGCTCACCGCGCAGGCAAGCCCCGCGGGGCCGGCACCCACCACACAGACTCGGCGAGGGCTGCTGACCGGCGCCAGCACGAGCTCTGTCTCGCGGGCCGCGCGTGGATTGACCAGACACGTTGCATTCTTGTTCTCGAAGATCCGGTCGAGGCATGCCTGATTGCACGCGATGCACGTGTTGATCTCGCCTTCCCGCCCCTCCTGCGCCTTTTTCGGCAGCGCCGGGTCTGCGAGGAGCGGTCGTGCCATCGAGACGAGATCCGCAGTGCCTTCCCGCAGCAGCGTTTCCGCAACGAGGGGATCGTTGATGCGATTCGTCGCGATCACCGGCAGCTGCGTGCTCGCCTTGATGCGCGCTGTCACCCAGGCGAAACCCGCGCGTGGGACCATGCCCGCAATCGTCGGCACGCGCGCTTCGTGCCAGCCGATGCCCGTATCGATGAGGGTTACACCGGCACGCTCCAGCTCCGCGAGCAGCCACGTGGCCTCGGCGAACGTGTTGCCGCCCGCCACGAGATCGAGGCCCGATATCCGGTAGATGATGATGAAATCCGTACCGGCGCCGGCGCGCACCTGGCGCACCACTTCCAGGGGCAGGCGAGCGCGATTCTCCAGCGAGCCGCCCCACTCGTCCGTTCGCCGGTTGGTCCGCGGCGAGAAGAACTGATTCAGCAGGTACCCTTCCGAGCCCATGATCTCGACGCCGTCGTAGCCCGCTTCGCGCGCGAGCGTGGCCGTGCGCACGAAATCGTCGATCTGTCCCTGGATGCCACGCGGGCTCAGCTCCGAAGGCGTGAAGCGATTGATGGGTGCCCTGAGGCGCGACGGCGCGACGATGAGCGGGTGATATCCGTACCGCCCCGCGTGCAGGATCTGCATGCAGACGTGAGCGCCGCCGGCATGCACCGCCTCCGTCACGAGACGGTGCCGGGCCACCTCACGCCTGGAGCTCAGCTTGCCGGCGAACGGGCCGATCCAGCCCGCGACGTTCGGTGCGATACCGCCGGTGACGATCAATCCCACGCCGCCATGCGCGCGCTCGGCGAAGTAGGCGGCGAGCTTCGGATAATCACGCGCGCGATCCTCGAGCCCCGTGTGCATCGAGCCCATGACGAGCCGATTGCGCAGCGTGAGGAACCCGAGATCGAGCGGCGCGAACAGATGCGGGTAATTCACTGGCTGCGGATGATACCAGCGCCGCCGCGCGCCCTGCCGCGCCTCGCACCCCAGGTCTCTCCGGGAGGATGGACATTGCCCGGCGACCCTCCTAGCATCGCGCGGCCCTCAGCGGACCGATCGGCGCCAGACGTGAGTCCACCCCTTCTCGAAGTTCGCGATCTCGTCAAGAAATATGCGACGGTGACCGCGGTCGACGGCATCTCGCTCGGCGTCGAGGACGGCATCTGCCTCGGGCTGCTGGGCCCCAACGGCGCGGGCAAGACCACCAGCATCGAGATCATGGAGGGCATCCTCGCGCCGACCTCGGGTGAGGTGCTCTATCGCGGCGAGCCTCTCGGCCAGCGCTTCAAGGAAGAAGCCGGCATCCTGTTCCAGAAGACCGCGCTCCAGGATTTCCTCACGGTGCGCCAGAGCCTGAACATGTTCCGCGGGCTCTATACGAAGGGCCTGAGCGTGGACGAGGTGGTACGGCTCTGCGCGCTGGAGAAGCTGGAAAAGCGCGACACACGCAAGCTCTCGGGCGGCCAGCAGCAGCGCCTGCTGCTCGCCATCGCGCTGGTCAACGATCCCACCCTGCTGTTCCTCGATGAGCCCACGACAGGGCTCGACCCGCAGGCGCGCCGGAATTTCTGGGATCTCGTGCAGTCGATCAAGCAACGCCGCAAGACCATCATCCTGACCACGCACTACATGGACGAGGCCGAGCTGCTCTGTGACGAGATTGCCATCATCGACCGCGGCCGCATCATCGCCCGGGGCGCCCCGCGCAGGCTGCTGCGCGAGCATTTCGCCGAGGTCCTGCTGGAGCTGCCGCGTCAGGAATTTCCGGCCGCCGCACGTACTCTGCCGCTGAAGCTCATCGAAGCGAGCGATCGCGTCGAGATCACGACGAATGACCTCGATTCCACACTGCGCGTGCTGATGGACGCCCGCGTGCCCCTCAACGATCTGCGCATCCGCCCACCCAACCTCGAGGATCTGTTCCTCGAGCTGACCGGCAAGGAGCTGCGCGCTTGATGAAGCGGCTGGTGGCGGTGTGGCACGCACGCAATCTCGAGTTCCTTCGGGACCGGAGCACGCTCATCTTCTCGCTGGTGCTGCCTCTTGCGCTCATCATAGGGATGAGCTTCGTGCTCGGCGGCAAGGGCCGGCCCCTGTTCAAGGTCGGCGTCCTGGCCCCTGCGGTCGACACGCAGGCGCATCCGTTTCTCTCCGAGCTCTACGTCGACTTCGTTCCCGTCACCGACGAGGCCGATGCAGTCCGCAAGGTCTCGCGCCACTCGCTCGATCTGCTCGTGGACGTTCGGCAACCGGTGCGGTACTGGGTGAACCCGAGCTCCCCCAAGGGCTACATCATCGAGAAGCTGCTGCTCGAGACGGATCGTGACGCCCACCGGCAACCCGTCTCCGGCGAAGCCATACGCTACATCGACTGGCTCTTCCCCGGCATTCTCGGCATGAACCTCATGTTCAGCTGCCTTTTCGGCGTCGGGTACGTAGTGCTCCGCTATCGCAAGACGGGGTTCCTGAAGCGGCTGCATGCGACGCCGCTCACCGCGTTCGAGTTCCTGACGGCGCAGGTCCTCTCGCGCCTCGCCCTCACGCTGCTCGTCACCACGATGCTCTACGTGGGCATCGCTTCCATCATCGGCTTCCATTCCGCGGGCAACATGCTGCTGCTCGTCGGCCTCATGGTGCTGGGCGCGCTTTCCATGATCGCGCTGGGTCTCACCATTGCCGCGCGCTTCTCGAGCGAAGAGCTCGTGGGCGGCCTGCTGAATCTCCTGACGTGGCCGATGATGCTGCTCTCGGGGGTCTGGTTCTCACTGGAAGGCTCGCCCCAATGGGTCCAATGGGTCGCCCAGGTGTTTCCGCTCACGCACCTCCTCGAAGCGGCGCGAGCGGTCATGCTGGATGGTGCCGGTGTCGCGGCCATCACGCCCGACCTGCTGTATCTCGCTTTCACAACAATCGCGTTTCTTGCGTTCGGCGCATGGTCGTTCCGCTGGCGCGTGGAGTAGTTGATGCGTTTCTTCAGTGACAACACTGCCAGCGCCTGCCCGGAAATCATCTCGGCGCTGCTCGAGGTCAACACGGGCAGGGCGAAGGCGTATGGCGATGACGAATGGAGCCGCAGGGTCGATGCAGTTCTGAGCGAACACTTCGGCACCGACGTGCACGCGTTTCTCGTGGTCACAGGAACAGCTGCCAATTCGCTGAGTCTGGCGACGCTCTCGCCGCCCTATGGCGCCATCTTCGCGCATGAGGAAGCGCACATCGTTCGCGACGAGTGCGGCGCGCCCGAGTTCTTCTCGGGTGGTGCGCGGCTCGTGCTGGTGCCCGGCGAGAATGGCAAGCTCACTCCCGATGCCCTCGCCGCGGCAATCGACGACAACCCGCCCTCGGTCCACACGGTGCAGCCTCGCGCTGTGTCGCTCACGCAGGCCACCGAGGTGGGCACTGTTTACCGTCCCGAGGAAATCGCGTCGCTCACGGAGGTGGCACGACATCACCAGCTGAAAACGCATATGGATGGCGCGCGATTCGCCAACGCTGTCGCGTTTCTAGGTTGCACGCCCGCGGATGTCACATGGCGCGCCGGGGTGGATGTGCTTTCGTTCGGGGCAACCAAGAACGGGGCGCTCGCGGCGGAAGCCGTTGTGTTCTTCGACAACACGCTCGTCCGGGATTTCGAGCTTCGCCGCAAACGCGCGGGCCACCTCATCTCGAAATCGCGGTTCGTTGCCGCGCAGCTCCTCGCGTATGTCGAGACCGGGGTATGGAAGCGCAATGCTGAGCGCGCCAATGCATTGGCTCGCAGTCTGGGCGCGGCTGCCGGATCGGCACTGCTATATCCCGTGGAAGCGAACGAGGTGTTCGTGCGCTTGGGTGAGGCGAGAAAGCGCGCGTTGCGTGATGCGGGTTTCGAATTCTACGACTGGGGCAGCGAGCGCTCCGGAGAGGCGCGCCTCGTCGTGTCGTGGGATCAGCCGGAGGAGGAAGTCGCCGCATTCCGCAGGGCTCTGGCGCAGGCGTAGAAGCGGCGCGAGCTCCGGCGGCAGTGAGCTCGCGGGTGGCGAACGGCGTGGGTGGAGCTCTCGGCGGAGACTGGCCGACGGGATGCGCCTGCCCTTGCGGCACCTTCGGGGTGCAGTGCGACCCCGCAGCGCCGTAGTCAGCCTGAGGTAATTCTCGTAAGTATCCGTTTTACCAGCGCAAAATCGGGCGCAATCAGGAGCGCCCGCTCCAGCGCGTCCCGCGCGGCCAGGACATCACCCCGTTCCAGGTATCCCTGGCCGAGGTGGGCGTAGGCTTCGGCGGCGCCCCAGCCCGGCGTGCGATCCACACCCTGCCGTTCCGCCTCGAATGCGGCGGTGGCCTTCTTGAGTGTCGCCAGCCCTGCCTCATCGATCTTCGCGGTCTCGCCTTTCTCCAGCGCTTTCAACAGCAGCACACGCGGATCCTTCGGCGCGAGCCGGGTGGCCCGCTCCATCTGCCCGCTGCTCCTGGAAGCAGCGAGGGGCTTCCACGGTGCGAGTGTCGCCACCGTACGCAGGCAAGCGGCCTGCAGCGCGAAGCCTTCTGCGAAGTTTGTTTGCTTGGCGAGCGCGGCATCGAGGCTTTGCACGCATTTCTCCACCGCGCCGCGCGCACGCGCCTTGTCGCGAGACGCCCACAGCGACGCGAGCCTGTAGTTTGCCAGCGCGGAGTAGTACTGCTTCAGCGGCCCGTCGTTACCGTCTGCCACTGCAAGCTGTTCAGCAACGCTCTCGAGCGTGCGAGTGTCCTCGGTGTAGTAGCCGTACTGAATGCGCCCCTCCACGTCCAGCCACGTGCTATTTGCAACGCTTGCAGACGACGCGATGAAACCCCACGCAAACAACGCAATAGCCGCGACGGCAGGCGAGCGCCAGGCCGAACGTCTCAGACCGAGCCCTGACCGGGCACCCTCTTTTTCTTGTGAGGACATGAACACGCTCTCCGCTTCCGTAAAATGCGCGTCCGATGAGTGACGCTAACACAGCCTTTTTCAGGGCCGACGCGACGGCGGTCTCACCCGCACTGATCGACATCGGCATCAACCTGACCCACGATAGTTATGACAATGACCGCGATGCCGTGCTGGCCCGTGCCGCCTCGGCCGGGGTCGTGCAGATGGTAGTGACTGGCGCCAGCGGCGAGGGTTCGCGCAAAGCAGCCGAACTTGCCACAGCGCACCCGGGACGTCTGTTCGCGACCGCAGGTGTTCATCCCCATCATGCCACGGGGCTGACGCCCGATCTCGCCACAGAGCTCGAGAAGCTCGCGCGCACTCCCGAGGTGGTCGCCGTCGGAGAATGCGGGCTCGACTACTTTCGCGATTACTCGCCCCGCGATGTGCAGCGCACAGCGTTCGCCCGTCAGCTCGAGATTGCTGCACGCGTCGGCAAACCGGTGTTCCTGCATCAGCGGGACGCTCACGAAGACTTCGTCGCCATCCTGAAGGAGCATGCCGCAGCCTCGCGCAACGGCGCGGTCGCACATTGCTTCACGGGCAATGCTTCGGAGCTTGCTGCGTACCTCGACATGGGCCTGGCGATCGGCATCACCGGCTGGATCTGCGACGAGCGCCGCGGGCGACATCTGCTGCCGCTGATGCGAGAGATTCCCGCCGCGAAGCTCATGCTCGAAACGGACGGCCCCTACCTGCTGCCGCGGGACCTGAGCCCCAGACCGGCTTCGCGGCGAAACGAGCCGGCGTATCTTCCTCATATCGCGCGGGCGGTCGCACGCGCTCGTGGAGAAGACCTCGAAGCGCTGGCCCGCACCAGCACGGCAGCGGCCCGGCAGTTCTTCAGAATTTCGCCATGACTTCAAGTAAGTCACTCAAGTCTCTGTTTATACGACGAATACGGGAGCCATCATGGACGTCGCACAGATAGTCGAATCGGTCAGCCGGCGGTGGCAGGGCTCCATCGTCGAACGCCTCACCGCCTACGTGCGCATCCCGAACAAGTCTCCGATGTTCGATCCGGAGTGGGAGAAACACGGCTTCATGGATGAGGCCGCAAACCTCATCGCGGACTGGTGCCGCGCACAGCCGATTCCGGGCATGCGCGTCGAGGTGCTCCGCCTGCCCGGCATCACGCCGATCGTGCTCGTCGACATTCCCGGCGAGCTGCCGGATTGCGTGCTGATGTACGGCCACCTCGACAAACAGCCCGAGTTCACCGGCTGGCTGCCCGGGCTCGGGCCGTGGGAACCGGTGATCCGCGACGGCAGGCTCTACGGACGCGGCGGCGCGGACGACGGGTATGCGGCATTCAGCTCCATCGCTGCAGTCGCCGCGCTCAAGGAGCAGAAGATTCCCCTCCCCCGCTGCGTCGTGCTCATCGAGGCGTCGGAAGAAAGCGGCAGCGTCCACTTGCCCGCGCACCTGCGTGCGCTTGGCGATTCCATCGGCAGCCCATCGCTGGTGGTGTGCCTGGATGCCGAAGCTGGCAACTACGATCAGGTGTGGTGCACGACATCCCTGCGCGGGAACCTCACGGGCGACCTGCACGTGCGCGTGCTGAAAGAAGGCGTGCACTCAGGAATGGGCACAGGCATCGCCGCCACACCTTTCCGGATTGCACAGCACATTCTCGCGCGGCTGGAGAATCCGCTGACCGGCGACCTGCTCGTCGAGGAGCTTCAAGTGAACGTGCCACCTGATCGCCGTGCGCAGATCGCAAAGGCTGCACGCGTGCTTGGTCCGGCAGTCGCCGGCAAGTTGCCGTTCGCAGAGGGCGTTCAGCCGGTGTCGAACGACCCGGTGGAGCTCCTCATCAACTCCACGTGGAGAGCGACGCTGGCGGTGACGGGCGCGGACGGCCTGCCGCCGGTGCGCAATGCCGGCAACGTACTACTGCCAGAGATCACTCTGAAGGTGTCGCTCCGATTGCCACCAACCGCAGACCCTGCGCGCGCAGGTGCCGCCGTGAAGGCGCTGCTGGAACGCGACCCGCCTTACGGCGCGCAGGTTCGCTTCTCGGCTGCCAGCGGTGCGGGGGGATGGAACGCGCCGCCCTTCGTGCCCTGGCTCGAAGAGTCCATCGGCGAAGCGTCGAAACGGATATTCGGGCAGGAGGCCGTGCACGTGGGCAGCGGCGGCACCATTCCCTTCCTCGGGATGCTCGCCGAGCGTTTCCCGAGCACGCAGTTCTTCGTCACGGGCGTGCTGGGCCCGCAATCGAATGCGCACGGCCCGAACGAGTTCCTGCACATCGACTACGCGCGGAAGCTCACCGCCTGCGTTGCGCTGGTGCTCGCGGACCACGCGCAGCATTGCGCGCGGTAGTCATCGGCAAGGGCGTCTGCGGTCTGCGAGACTCCTGCCAACTCAACCCGTCCGCCTGTCTATTCCTTCGCGCGCGGCGTTCGCGAGGTATCCGGGGGTTCGGCTGCCGCGCTCGCATTCGGCTCGACAGGCCGGTCGGCCTCCTCGGTGTGCGCATCGGCGATTTGCATCCGTTCGAGCCTCGGGCCGCGTTCTGTAGCGCGGTTGAACGGATTGAAGAGCGAGTCGCGGTCCAGATGCGGCCGCCATGCGTATGTTTTCATAGCCCCTCCTTGGCGCCCGACCGAGGCGGGAGTGGACCCACCCGGGCGCCCACGCGCGCATTGTAGCGCTGACACATTCCGCTGCGTCCACATCCTATTGCGGCAGCGGTGAAGCTTGCCTTCCTCACTCAGGAGCCTATCGTTCGCTCACACGTGAGGAGGATGCGCCATGACTATCGCTGCTTCCGTCGAAGAGCTGCTCACACGTGAAGGCGTGCAATACGACATGGTCGGCCACGAGCGCACGCCAAACAGCACTCGTAGCGCGCAGGCGGCACATATTCCGGGAGACCGCCTGGCCAAGTGCGTGGTACTCCACGACGACCACGGGTATGTGATGGCCGTGCTGCCCGCCACGCATAAGGTCGACCTCAGCGCCGTGCGCCACCAGCTGAGCCGGCCACTCGGCCTGGCCACGGACGGCGAGCTCGCCGACCTCTTCAAGGATTGCGAGCCCGGTGCGATCCCCCCGCTCGGCGATGCCTACGGCCTGGAGGCCATTCTCGAGGAGCGTCTGGCGGGCGAGCCGGAGATCTACTTCGAGGCCGGTGATCACCTTGCGCTCGTCCATCTACGCGGCAGCGACTTCCTGCGGTTGATGGCGCGCGCGCCGCGGGCCCAGATCAGCCAGCACGTCTAGAACAGTCGCTGCTGATTCATGGCACTAGGCGCCACGGAGCTCTTCAGCTGCTTCCAGGCGCCTTCGAAGCGCTCGATCGTGCTCGAGAGCGCCATCCGCTCCACCGGCGGAAACTCCTGGCGCAGCGAATCGATCATCAGCGTCCACTTGGGCAGGCCCTTCGGGAACTTCCCGTTCCGGGTGAACACGATGCGGCCTTCGACCGGCACGTCGCCCGCCACGGCCTTGACCGCAGCGATGCGGTCGTAGAGCCCGCTCTGGGGATTCATGAACGTGGTGCGCTGGGCGCCATCCATCACGGTCCATTCCGTCATCTGGTCACCGCCGAAGATGTTGCCGCGGACATCACGCAGATCGACCACCAGGATGCCGAGCGACGTGAGCAGCAGGAAGTCCACGTGGAAGTTTCCGCCCATGCCGTCCGGTACGAGCACATCGACGAGGTGTTCCGAACCCGCTGCGATGACGGCGTTCACCAGCGCCTTGTGAGCGCGGCGTGCGCGATACCACCGCCACAGCCACGACAGCGCCCAACCGAACACGACCGCAGCCGAGACCAGCCCCCACGTCGTTGGGGGAAGTTCGTGCAATACCTCCACAGGCTCTCCCTTTCTCTATCTGAGCGCGGCGCGCAGCGCAGAGAGATCGGCTGCGATGTCGGCGCACTCGGTCGGCCGCGCGAACAGCCGCGCCAGTGCTTCAGGCACCGGGACCTCGCGACCGATCAGTGGCTCGACGATCTCGCGGAACTTTGCAGGATGCGCGGTCGAGACCAGGACCCAGCGCGCCCTCTGCCGCCGCTCGGGCGGCAGCTTTTCGTACACTTCCGCGGCCACCGCCGTGTGTGGACACCACACCCGACCGTATCGCTCGAAATCGGTGCGGATACGGGCGCGGATGGCAGCATCGTCGACGGTGTACGCCGTGGCGGCCTCCCGCAAGCTCCCGACACCCGGGAACAGGGCGCGCACGCGCTCCATGTTGCTGGGGTTGCCCACATCCATGGCCGAAGCGAGCGTGGGCACGCTCGCGTGCGGCCGCCACTCACCTGTATCGAAATAGTCCGGCACCGCGCGGTTGGCGTTGTGAGCCAGCACGATGTCGCCGATCGGCAGGCCCACCTTGCGAGCCCAGAAGCACGCCGACACGTTGCCCAGATTGCCGCTCGGAACGATGAAGGAAGCGCGTTCGCCATGCTCACGCCACACCGCGAGACTCGTGGCCGCGTAATACACGGCCTGCGGCAGCAGCCGCCCGAGGTTGATGCTGTTGGCGGATGAAAGCTGCATGCGCGAGCGCAGCTGCGCGTCCGCAAAGGCTTCCTTCACCATGCGCTGGCAGTCGTCGAAGGTGCCGCTCACTCGGAACGAATGGACATTGCCACCCCAGCAGGTGAGCTGGCGTTCCTGCGTGGGCGAGACGAGGCCCTTGGGGAAGAGCACGGACACGCCAATGCCCGGCCTGCCGTGGAACGCCGCGGCCACCGCGCCACCGGTATCGCCCGAGGTGGCGACCAGGATCTGCAGCAGCGGCTCACCCGGGCTGCGCGCGCGTGCGAAACAGCTTGCGAGGAAGCGTGCGCCGAAGTCCTTGAACGCAGCGGTGGGCCCGTGGAAGAGCTCGAGCACGCTGAGGCGACCGCCTTCCGACACCGGCACGATGGGTGCGGGGAAGTCGAATGCGTCCCGAGTGATGTCGTCGAGCTGGGCTTCGAGACGATCGCCCGCCACGAAGGGTGCGATGAGCTGGCTCGCGATGCGCGGCAGATCCTGCGGATCGCCGAAAGACTCCGGCGACAGGTGCGGCCATTCCGCCGGCACGTACAGCCCGCCGTCCGGAGCGATGCCCTGCACCAGTGCTTCGCTGAAGCCCACTGGTGGAGAGGAGTTGCGAGTGCTGATGAAACGCATGGATGCGCCGCGCGTCACGAGCCCGCGGGCAGAACGCGCGCCCCCACGGAGTTGATCTCGACGATCCAGTCGTCCACTTCGATGGAGCGCTGCGCGAACTGCGCCTTCATCGCATCGCGCACCGCCGCGGCATGGGAATCTGCGGCCCACGCGAACATCGTGGGACCGGCACCGGAGATCGAGCAGCCGAGCGCGCCTGCTTCCATCGACGCGCGGCGCACCTCCGGGAACCCGGGAATGAGCGCCTGGCGCTGGGGCTCGATGATCACGTCCTCGAAGGATGCGCGGATCATGTCCAGGTCGTTCGTGTAACAACCGGAAATGAAACCGGCGAGGTTCGCGGTCTGCCAGACGAAGTCGGACATCTCGACCGTGCGGCGCAGGATGGCGCGCGCCTGCTTGGTCGACAGGAACATGTGTGGATGGAGAATGATCGCCCGAACATCCGGCGGCACGGGAATCTGCTTGATCCGCGGGTGATCGATTCCCACCGTGAGCACGAGGCCGCCGAAGAGCGAGGGCGAAATGTTGTCCACGTGCAGCGAGCCGCTCGCCACTGCCTCGCCCTGCATGGCGAACTGCAGCAGCTCGAGCTTCGAGCAGGGCGATGGCAGCAGCGCGTTCGCCGCCACGACGGCGCCAACGGCCGAAGCGGCCGAACCGCCGAGGCCGGAGCCGAGGGGAATGCCCTTGTCGATCTCCATTTCGAAACCGAAGCCGGGCTGCAGCGCGTCGTGCATCGCGAGCAGCGCACGCCCCGCCGTGTTCTTTTCCGGCTCGAGCGGCAGATCGCCGGCAACACCGCGCACCGCGCGGATGACGACGCCGGGCTCGGTGCGGCGCGAAACGGTCACCCGATCGCCCAGCGAATCCACGGAGAACCCGAGAATGTCGAAGCCGATGGCGACGTTGCCCACGGAGGCCGGCGCGAAGGCCGTGGCGCGCTCGACCGCCGCCGTCCCCCTGCCCGCCGCGCGAGAAGAAGGTGTGAGGGTGGCGTTCGAGGTCACAGTCGTGCTCCGAGATAGGCGGTCAGGCGCAGGAGGTCCGCAAACACGCCGCCCGCCGTCACTTCGGGCCCGGCACCGGGACCCTGCACGATGAGCGGGTTGTCGCAGTAGCGGCGCGTCGCGAAGCGCACCACGTTGTCCGTCAGCGCGATGTTGGCGAAAGCATGTTTCGAATCGAGCTCCACGAGGCCCACGGTCGCTTCGCCATCCGCCGTGAGCCGGCCGACATATCGAAGGACCTTGCCGCGCTCGCGCGCCGCGTCGAGCCGTTCGCGCATGCCCGCGTCGTAACGTGACAGCTTGCCGAGGAAGTCATCGATGGAGCCGCTTTCCAGCCCGGCCGGCACGAGGCTTTCGACCTTCACGTCGGACAGCTGCAGCTCGAGACCCATCTCGCGGCCCAGGATGATGAGCTTGCGGGCCACGTCCATGCCCGACAGGTCGTCACGCGGATCCGGCTCGGTGTAGCCGCGCTGTTTCGCATCCTTCACGATGTCCGAGAACGCGGTGCGGCCGTCGTAGACATTGAAGAGGTAGGCGAGCGTGCCGGAGAAGATGCCTTCGATGCTCGTGATCTCATCACCCGTATCCCGCAGATCGCGCAGCGTCTGGACGACCGGCAGGCCGGCCCCGACGGTCGTCTCATACAGGTAGTGAGCGCCGCTCGAGCGGCGCGCTTCGTGCAGGCTGCGGTAGTACGCCAGATCGCCGCTGTTCGCCTTCTTGTTGGGCGTGACGATGTGGATGCCGCGCGCGAGCCATTCCTGGTACTTGCGGCCTACGGCTTCGCTCGCCGTGCAATCGATGAGCACGGTGTGCGGCAGATAGTCCACGCGCACGTGCTCGACGAAGCGCTCGAAATCCGCCGGCGTTGCGTGGGTCTCGAGCGTCTCCCGCCAGCGCGAAAGATCCAGCCCGCCGTCGGAAAGCACCATGCGCTGCGAAGCCAGGATGCCCCGCACACGCAGGTCGACCTTGAAGCGCTCGCGCAGGCGCGCGATCTGCGAAGCGAGCTGGTCCAGCAGCACGCGGCCGACAGTACCCGGGCCGATGATGCCGATGGAGAGCGTATGCGGCGACAGATAGAAACCGGCGTGGGCCGCCCGCAGGGCCCGGGTTGCATCCTTCCTGTCGATGACGACGGAGATGTTGCGCTCTGAAGCGCCTTGCGCGATTGCGCGCACGTTCACGGTGGCCGCGCCGAGGGCGTTGAACACTTTCGCGGAAACACCGGGCGTGCCCGCCATGCCATCGCCCACGATGGCGAGGATGGCCAGATCCGGGTCGACATCGACGCTCTGGATCTGACCTTCCTTCAGCTCGCGGCTGAAGGCATCGCGCACGACCGTGGCCGCCCGCGCGGCCTGCTCCTGCGGAATGGCACAGCAAATGGAGTGTTCCGAGCTGCCCTGTGAAATGAGGATGACGGAAATGCCCTCCTCACGCAGTGCGCCGAAGAGACGATGCGCCGTGCCCGGCACGCCGATCATGCCGGCGCCTTCGAGGTTGATGAGCGCGACGTGCTCGATCGTCGTGATGCCCTTCACCGGCAGCGTGGATTCCGGGTGCGCACAGATCAGCGTGCCCGCCTTCTGCGGAGCGAACGTGTTGCGGATCCAGATGGGGATGTCGCGCCCGATCGCAGGCGCCATCGTCTGCGGGTGGATGACCTTCGCGCCGAAGTACGCGAGCTCCATCGCCTCGTTGTAGGACAGAGAATCGATGACCGTGGCGTCCGGAACCCGCCTCGGGTCCGCCGACAGCACGCCATCCACGTCCGTCCAGATGTGGATTTCCCTTGCTTCGAGCAGTGCCCCGAAAATGGAGCCGGAGAAGTCGCTGCCGTTGCGGCCAAGGGTGGTCTGCACGCCGCGCCGGTCGGATGCGACGAAGCCCGTGATGATGAGGGTGCCCGCGAAACCGCTCCCGACGGCGGCGGCGAGCTTCTCGTGCGAATCGACCCACTGCACGGCAGGGCCGAGCGGACCCCACTCCACGACGAGCACCGTGCGCGCATCGATCCACTTGACGGGGCCCGGGCGGCCGCCGCGCTCCTCGAAGTAGCGGTGGAAGAGCTTCGTGGACCACAGCTCGCCATAGCCGGCAATGAGGTCGCTCACGTTCCGGGCGGCCGAGCGCGTCAGGCGCACCGTGTGAAGAATGCCTTCGAGGTCGTGACAGTCCCGGTCGAAGCTGGCGAGGTACAGCCGGGCGCTCTCGGGGCGCAGCAGCGTTTCCGCGATGGTGGCGTGGCGCGCCCGGAGCTTGCCAAGCTCTGCGCGGTAGCTCTCGTCCTGCGCCTCGGCCAGGGCGACGAGGCGCAGCAGCCCGTCCGTGACCCCACGGCAGGCGGAGAGCACGATTCCCTGGGGCCCGGGCGGCTGCGACTCGATGATGTCCGCCACTTTGCGGAAACAATCGGCGTCGGCGACGCTCGAGCCGCCGAACTTGTGCACGACCCAGGAAGCGGTGTTGGCCATCGAAATGGAGTGTCAAGGAGGAAGGGCGGTGCGACTCTACAGACGCGCCCGCCCCTTCCGCAACTCAACCCAGGCGCTTGTGGAACCGTAGTGCCGCGATTGTGACGGCGACCACGAGGAAGGCCGTCAGTTTCAGAACGGCTGGCGTGAGGTCTGTCAAGTCCGCGCCCCTCAGGACGACGCCGCGGACGATGCTATTGAAGTGGGTGAGCGGCAGCACCTGGGCGATCCACCGGCACAGGCGCGGCATGCCCTCGAAGGGAAACATGAACCCGGACAGCAGGATCGAGGGCAGCAGCGTGAAGAAGCCGAGCTGCATGGCCTGGAACTGGGTCTGTGCCACGGTGGAAATGACGAGGCCCATGGCGAGCGTGGCGGCGATGAAGAGCCCGGCGCCGGCATACAGCTGCCAGACCGGCCCATTGATGGGCACGTCGAAGAGCAGCACGCCGGTCAGGATGATGATGGTCGTCTGGATGAGCCCGACCACGACGTAGGGCGCGAGCTTGCCGATCATGAGCTCCACCGACTTCACCGGTGTCGTGATGAGCAGCTCGAGGTTCCCCCGCTCCCGTTCGCGCACGAGGGCAATGGCGGTGAAGATGACCATCGTCATGCTCAGGATGACCCCGATGAGGGCCGGCACGATCTGCACTGCCGTGCGCCGCTCCGGGTTGTACTCGGCAAGCACCTCGATCGGGCGCGGCGGCTGGCTCGCATCCCCGGCGCGAACGCGCACGGGCATCGAAGCAAGCGCCTTCAGTGCCCCCTCGAGCCCCGGCTCGCTGCCGTCGATCAGGAGCTGCGCCAGCGGCCGATCCCTGGCGATGAGCCGGCGCTCGAAGTCCTTCGGAATATAGAGGCCGGCGGAGATATCCCCGGCGACCAGCATGCGCCGCAGGGCCACGACGTCCGGCGCGCGCTCGACGAAGTCCACGACCTGGCTCGCCTGGAGCTGGCTCACGAGGGCGCGGGACACCGAAGTGTTCGCGTCATCGGCCACGGCGGCGCGGATGTGGCGCACATCGAAATTGATACCGTAGCCGAAGATCAGGATCTGGATGAGCGGGATGCCGACGATCATGCCGCCCGTGAGGCGATCCCTGCGGAGCTGGAGGATCTCCTTGGCGGCGACCGCCCGAACGCGCGCCAGGAACGCCAGCGCCGCGCTCACGCGGCCCCCTTCTGCGCCGGCTGCGCGCCGGGCAGGGTGGCCGCCACGAACACGTCTTCGAGGTTGGCGCGGGTCGCCTCGACGTCGGCCGGGATGCCGGCCTGCTCCAGGGTACTGCGCACCCGGCCCGCTGCATCCGCAACGTCTTTGTCGACGAGCACGTGAAGACGCAAGCCGAGCTGCGCCAGGCTCCGCACTTCCGGCAAAAGGTGAAGCCGCCGGCGCGCCGCGTCGATATCCGGCGCCTGCACCTCGATCACCTGCAGCGGCAGGTCCGCCATCAGACGCTCCGGAGCCCCTTCGGCAACCAGCCGGCCCTGACTCAGGATCGCGAGGCGGTGGCAACGCTCCGCCTCGTCCATGTAATGCGTGGAGACGAGGATGGTCGTGCCCCGGGCAACGAGCGCAAAGAGGCTTTCCCAGAAATCCCGTCGGCTCTGCGGGTCCACGGCGCTCGTGGGCTCATCGAGCATGAGCATTTCAGGCTCGTGAAGTGTCGCGGCCGCAAGCGCGAGGCGCTGCCGCTGCCCACCGCTCATGGCCGCCGAAAGGCGCTTCTGCAGCGGCCCGAGCTTGAACTCTTCGAGCACCTCCGCAATGCGCCGCTGCGCGCGTGCCCTGTCGAGCGTGTAGACCTGGGCGATGAAACGCAGGTTCTCGAGCACCGTGAGATCGTCCCACAGCGAGAACTTCTGCGTCATGTAGCCGATCTTCGTGCGCAGCAGCTCCGAGTCGCGCGGCACGTCGTATCCGAGCACTTTCACCGTGCCTGATGTGGGGCGCAGCAGCCCGCAGAACATCCGGATGGTCGTCGACTTGCCCGAGCCATTCGGTCCCAGGAAGCCGTAGATGCGTGCCCGCTCGATGTCGAGTGTGACATGGTCGACCGCGAGCACCGACCCGAAGCGGCGCGTCAGCTCGCGCGCTTCGATGGCGTAACCGTTCGACTTCGGGGAAGGTATTCGAGGCTCAGCCACGGTTCGCCTCCAGCGTGCCCGCCATCTCGTCCCTCAGGATCCGCACTTCGACGGGCACGCCCACCGGCAACCCGCGCACTCGCGCATCCGTGATTTCAACTTCGGCGAGGAACGCAAGCCGGCTCCGATCTCGCTGCGTGAGGGCGAAGTACGGCGTGAATGCCGCATCGCTCGCCACCCAGCGCACGAAGCCTTCGAGCGGCTCTTCAACACCATCCACATAGACCAGCGCCCGGGTGCGCGGCTTCACGCCGGCACGAATCGGCTCTGGCACGTAGACGCGGGCGAACGCGGGCGTGTCGGCGAGCACGACGGCGACGGGTGTGCCACGCGGCGGGCGCTCACCGGCTTTGTAAGGCAAGGCATCCACGACGCCCGAGCGCGTGGCGCGCACCACCAGCCGCGCATCGCTGACTTCGAGCTGCCGCTTCGCCGATTCCGCCGCGAGAAGCGCGGCACGAGCCTGGTTGAGTGTTTCGATTCTCGTCCCGTTCAGCAGCTCTTCCAGGGACGCCTGCGCCTCGCGCAACTCCGCCGCGGAGGCCCTGCGGGCCGCTCGCGTGCGATCGAGTTGCGACTGGCTCACGATGCCCTGCTTGATCAGCATCTCGTCGCGAGCCAGCTCGCGCGCGTCCCGGTCCTCCATCGCGTGAGCACGAGCGACGCGCTCGCGGGCCTCCCGGATCGTTTCCGGGCGCGCGCCGGTCTCCAGCTCCGCCAGACGATGCCGCGCCTCGGCGATCTGCGCATCGGCCTGCGCGATGCGGGCGGCGGCCATGTCCTTGTCCTGCTTCAGCACCACCTGCCCCACGCTCACGCGATCACCTTCGCGCACCTCGAGGGAGAGGATGGGTTCAGCTTCCTCCGACACGAGCTCGATACGATCGCGCTCGAGCGTTCCCACGAGCACCGCTTCGCCATTGCGTTCACAAGCGACCAGCAACAGTGAGGACATCGCGACGAGCGGGACCATGCGGAACGGTCGGCGTTTCACGTTACTTTCTCCTTGTTCTCGGGAGCGAAGACGCCGCGAGCGAGCAGCGTGGTGGTGTGTTGGATGAGGCGCTGCAGGAACTCTTCGTCCTGGCGGACCCCGAACACCTTGCTGGTGACGGGCAGCGCGAGGAACGGGAAGAGACCGAGGCTGATCATCGAGAGCACGGTCAGCTTCGGGTCGAGACCGGCTCGCATGCGGCCGGCATCGATCTCGCCGCGCACGATCTTCTCGATGAGCGGCACGAGCCGTTCCGGGAGCTCGCGGATGAACATGCCGCGAAGCGGCCCATCCGGCATCAGCACCTCGCGCACGATGAGCCCGGCGAGCCACGAGTTGGAGGCCCACATGCGCATGGCGGCGCCCAGCAGCGTGCCCACCTCCACTGACATGCCCCCGTGCATCATCGCGTCGATGCGCGCGCGCAGCGGCGCGACGACGCCGTTGACCACCTCCTTGTACAGGCCAGGCTTGCCGCCGAAGTAGTAGCGGATCATCGCCACGTTCGCGCCCGCCGCAGTGGCGATCTGCCGGCTCGATACGGCCCGATAGCCGTATCGCAGGAACAGATCCTTCGCCGTGGTGAGCAGCTTCTCGCGCACATCGTCCGTCGTGCCCCCGCGCGGCCGGCCGCGTGGGCGCCGGCGGCGTGCGCTGCCTGCCTCGGCCCCGCCGCGCACGCCAGCCTTTGCTGCCGTTGCGGTTTTCAGTGTGCGCGGAGATTTATTAACCATGTGTGTAATTAGACTGCCGGCCCCGGGGCCTGCACAATGCGCGCCCACTACTCGAGTGTTTAATTATCGTGGCGCGAGCCGGGCAGTTCTCCACCTGCCGCGCGCACGAAGCGCGCGCCGCGCGAAGCGGGGCGACCGGCGCTGGGCGTCAACGGGGCCCTTCGCGCGCGCCGTGTGGTCTCGCCGCCGGATCACCTGCACCGCCGGCGCATCACGGCTGGCATAATCGCCGCGCGTGGAATCCTCACTAGGCCCCCTTCTGCCTCTCTTCGAACGCGAACGTGCCGCCGGGCGGCCGCTCGTGCTTGGCCTGGTGCTCGAGACCGCCGGCTCCACCTATCGCAAGCCAGGCGCGCTGATGTTGATTGCCGAGGACGGCAACTATGCCGGGCTCTTGTCCGGTGGCTGCCTGGAGGGAGATCTGCGGGAGCACGCCAACGCCGTTCGTACATCCGGAGAGCCCCGCGTCGTCAGCTACGATCTGCGCGGGCCGGACGATCTGCTATGGGGCCTCGGGGTCGGCTGCGAAGGCGCAATGAACATCGCGCTCGTACGGGTTTCTGCGAGCAACGACTGGCAGCCGCTTGCGCATCTGTCCGCATCTCTGCAGGCGCACCGTGCCACCGCGGTCGGCGTCGTTATCGAGGCATCGGGCGACACAGTCACGGCCGGCGCCGTCCTGCTGCCGCGGCAAGGCGCCATGCAGCCGCAGGATCCTCCGCTCTCGCAGCTGGAAAGCGAGCTGCTGGATCGGGCCGTGTCAGGGCGCGCCGGCTGGCTCGAAACGTCCGCGCCCGGCACGAAAGTCTTCGGGCTGCCGCTTTCGCTGCCTCCGCGCATTCTGCTGCTCGGCGCCGGGCCGGATACGGTGCCGATCGTGGACTTCGCCGCGCGGCTGGGGTGGAAGATGACGCTCGTCGATCATCGGCCGGCCTACGCCCAGGCGGCGCGATTCCCCGCGGCAGAGCGAGTGGTGCTAGCCCGTCCGGAAGAGCTCTCGAGCTCGGTGGATGTGCGCGCGTTCTCAGCTGCGGTGGTGATGAGTCATCACCTGAACTCTGATCTTTCCTATCTGCGTGCGCTCTCCCGGAGCGAGATTCCATACGTCGGGCTGCTCGGCCCTGCGATCCGCCGGGAGAAGCTGCTTGGCGACCTCGGGGCAGATGCCGCCTCCTTGAGGCATCGCTTGCGCGCTCCTGTTGGCCTGGCACTCGGAGGCCGTGCGCCGGAGTCCATCGCGTTGTCGATCATCGCGGAGATCCACGCGTTCGTGCATGGCTCGGGCGGCGGGCCGTTCAGCGACGCGACATGATCACTGGCACCGGCGACGACACTCCCACGCTGCACGCGATCGTGCTTGCTGCAGGGGCGTCGACCCGGTTCGGCTCCCCAAAGCAGCTCGTGCGAGTCGATGGACGGCCCCTCATGCATGCGGCCGTATCGCGCGCGGTCGAGGTTGCCGGCCATGCCGTCACCGTGGTGCTCGGTGCGAATGCCGCGCAGCTGGCTCCGCTGCTGAGCCACACGCCAGCCTCTCTCGTCATCAATCGAGAGTGGAGCGAAGGACTCGCGAGCTCGATCCGTGCAGGTGTCGCGCGGCTCCCCGGCTCCTGCACGGGGGTGATGCTGGTCCTCGCGGATCAGGCTGCCGTGACGGCCGAAGACCTGAGGCGCCTCGCAACGGCCTGGCGACGCCAGCCCGAGTACATGGTTGCAGCGCAGTACGGCGCGACCCTGGGCGCGCCTGCCATCTTTCCGAGCTCGAGCTTCCGTGAGCTGGCGGGGCTGCGCGGCGACCGGGGCGCCAGCGCCTTGTTCAAGCGCAACCCCGACCGCGTGGTCCGGGTGCCGATGGAGAGCGCCGCACTCGATATCGACACGCCCGAGGACCTGCTCCGGCTGGGCACGACAAAATCCTGATCCTGTCGCGTTCTGAGCCGATCTTGTAGCGATTGGCGGCGAAAAGCCTTGACTGTCGCGATTAGGAGACCTAATATGATGGATATGCTCCTCTTCGATCGCATCTCAGTCCCGCTGCAGCAGGCCCTGGCGAGCGCGCTTCGGAGGCTGGCCCAGCTCGCCCACACCAGCTCCTGGGACCAGTGGGCTTCCCAGCGCCTGACCCCCACGCAGCGCAAAATCCTCGAGCTGCTGTCGTCCCGGCGGGAAAGCCTGAGGTTGTCGGCGGTCGCGCAGGAACTGGGTGTCACGCCAGCCACCGCGTCCGACAGCCTCACTGCGCTCGAATCCAAGGGGCTCGTGAAGAAACGGCGCAGCCACGTGGACGGACGGGCCCTGGCCATCATGTTGACGACCGAAGGCCGCCGTTCCGTTACTGCGCTGGCTGCCTTGCCCGATCCGCTGCAGGCGGCGTTTGCCGCGCTGTCCCCGCCCGAGCAGGAAGTCTTCTATCGGTCGGCCATCAAGATGATTCGGGGCCTGCAGGAAAGCGGCACCCTTCCGGTCTCACGCATGTGCGTGCGCTGCCGGTACTTCGACCCGTTCCGGTACCCCGACTCGGCGACCCCCCACCACTGCCACCTCGTCGGCGCGCCGTTCGCGGACCGGCACCTGCGCATCGATTGTCCGGACCAGGAGATCAACGAGCGGGAGGCGCAGGACGCGCTCTGGGTGCGCTTCTGCAGCCCGCCGGAGCCTCGCAAGGAGCCTGGCTGAAAGATCGGCGACCGGGCGCCGGCGGCGGATCAGCAGGTCTTGCCCGTGGGGTTCGCGAAGTTGTCGGATTCGTCCTCGCCTTCGCGGGGAGCGAGACAGGCGAAGTCCTTCTCCACCACGATGCGCAGCTGCGCATCCGGCGCGACGGCCTGCGACGCCGCGAGCGTCACCTGGTCCGACCGGGCCCAGTCGCGGGCGCTCTGATCCGGAACCCGGATGTCCACCGCCCCCTCGCTGAAGGACGCGGAAAGCGCACTGGCGCCGGCATCCCGGCGTAGCCGGTAGACCAGCGCCGCTCCACCCCCGAACCGCACCTGATCCTCCACCGTGCCGCCCGTATCGAGCTCACGGACCTCACCCTGCGTGAGACGAAGGCGCAGCGAGTCGCCCTTGATTCGAAGCTTCATGACTTTTCCGTTGCGGCACGCGCCGAGCGCTCGAGGATACGCCGGGCCGCCGCCAGATGGGGGCGATCGAGCATCTGCCCGTCGAGGCTCGTGACACCGGCCCCCGGCGCTGCCTCGAACGCAGCAACTACGCGGCGTGCGCGCTCGATTTCGTCCGCCGTCGGGCTGAAGGCCGTGTTGATGACGGGCACCTGGTCCGGGTGAATGGCGAGCTTCGCCGTGAAGCCGTCGCGGCGGGCTCGCAACGCCTCGCGAGACAGGCCAGAGATGTCTTTGAAATCCGCATGAACACCGTCGATGGCCTGCACACCTGCCGCGGCCGCAGTGATCAGGCAGAGCGAGCGGGCCAGCTCCAGCACAGGGGTGAGCGAGCCATCCGCGCCTGCGCGGGCGGTGGTACCCAGTGCTGCGGAGAGATCCTCCATGCCCCAGGTGAGCGCTGCGAGCCGCTGACGACCCGCCGGCACCCCCCCGCCCGGCGCCGTCGTCCCCGCACCTTCGCTGGCGGTCGGCGCGCGTGCGTACTCGCCGAGTGCAAGCAGCGCAGCAGGGGTTTCGGTGGCGATCACGAGGATTCGCGTCGAGCCGACCGCAATGCCGTCGCGGGCTTCGAGTGCGGAGAGGTAATGCCCGACCTCATCGACCTCGCGCACCGAAGAGACCTTCGGCAGGACGACACCATCGGGCCGCCCGCCCATGACGGCGACCAGGTCATCCAGCAGCTTGCCGCTGGAGGGCCCGTTGAGGCGAACCCAGAACTGCGGGCTCCGCAGCGGCGGGCGTCCGGCGGCGGCAGCGGGTGCCGGCGACCGAGCCCCGAGAAACGCCCGAACCTGGTCGCGGGCCACGCCGAGCCGGGCCTCCGCAACCGAGTCCTCGAGATCCAGAATGAGCGCATCCGCCCCCGAGGACAGCGCCCTCGCCTGCTTCCGGTCGCTATCGCCCGGCACGAACAGCAGAGAACGAAGCGTGCCGGGGATCATGCCGCCGGCTTCCTCATCATGAGCGCCATCCTGAGGCACGAGGCCACCTCCTCGTCCCGTTGATTGAAGGCGCGATGCTCGAGCGTCACGATGCCCGTGGTCGGCCGCGACTGGCTTTCCCGAACGGCCATGACCGTGGTCTCGACGCGCAGCGTGTCGCCCACGAACACGGGCTTCGGAAACCGCACGTTTTCCCACCCAAGATTCGCCACGGTGGTGCCGAAGGTGGTGTCATGGATGGAGAGGCCCACCATCAGACCAAGCGTGAACACGCTGTTCACGAGTGGCTTGCCGTAAGGCGTGTCCTTGCTGTATTCGGCATCCAGATGAATGGCCGCCGGGTTCATGGTGAGGGCGCAGATGAGCAGATTGTCCGTCTCGGTGACGGTCCGGCGCACCGCATGCTCGAACTTCCGCCCAACCTCGAACTGCTCGAAATAGAGTCCCGACATGGCCCCTCCTCGCAAGGCGTCCAGTATGCCCCGCTTTCGTGCTCATAACCTCGATGTCACCGGCACCTAACGAACCGTTCTTTGAGGGCCCCTGCACCGCCCGCCTATAGTCGCCGCCCATGTATCGCTACGACGAAATCGACCAGGCGGTGGTCGACCAGCGCGTGGCTGAATTTCGTGATCAGACGCGCCGGTACCTGGCCGGCGAGTTGTCCGAGGACGAGTTCCGCCCACTGCGCCTCCGCAACGGCCTCTACATCCAGCGGCATGCGCCGATGCTGCGGATCGCGATTCCGTACGGGCTTCTGAACACGAAGCAGCTCCGCAAGCTCGCGGAGATTGCGCGGGTATACGACAGGGGCTTCGGCCACTTCACCACGCGCCAGAATCTGCAGCTCAACTGGCCGGAGCTGAAGAACATCCCGGACATCCTCGAGCAGCTCGCCAGCGTGCAGATGCATGCCATCCAGACGAGCGGGAACTGCGTCCGCAACGTCACCGCCGATCACATGGCCGGCATCGCGCCGGATGAGCTCGACGACCCGAGGCCGTACTGCGAGATCCTCCGCCAGTGGTCGACGCTCAACCCCGAGTTCACCTACCTGCCCCGCAAGTTCAAGATCGCCGTGACCGGGTCGCCGGAAGACCGTGCGGCCTCCGAGGTGCATGACATCGGGCTGCACATGCAGCGCGACGAGAATGGCGGCATCGGGTTCACCGTGTTCGTCGGCGGCGGTCTCGGCCGCGCGCCCCACATCGGCCAGGTCATCCGCAAGTTCATCCCGCTGCAGGATCTGCTCTCCTACTGCGAGGCAATCCTGCGCGTGTACAACCGCTATGGCCGTCGGGACAACATCCACAAGGCGCGCATCAAGATCCTGGTGAAGTCGCTCGGCATCGACGAGTTCCGCCGGCAGGTCGAAGCGGAGTGGCTCGACTCGAAGGAGTTCGCGACGCAGCTCGACGTGGCGGAAGTGGACCGCGTGCGCCGGTTCTTCAATCCGCCGGCATACGAGTCGCTCGAGGACATCGATGCCGCCGCGGGCCGCGAGCTCGAGTTCCAGACCTGGTATCGCTACAACACGCGCAAGCACAAGGTGCCCGGCTATCGCGCAGCGTTCATCTCGCTGAAGAAGCACGGCTGTGTTCCCGGCGACATGACCTCCGACCAGATGGATGCCGTCGCCGACCTCGCGGACCGTGTGAGCTTCAGCCTGGTACGCACGACGCACAACCAGAACCTGCTGCTCGGCGACGTGAAGCAGAGCGACCTCTACGAAACGTGGCTGGAGCTGAAACACCTCGGCCTTGCGATGCCGAACATCGGCACGCTGACGGACATGATCGCCTGCCCCGGCCTCGACTTCTGCAGCCTGGCGAATGCCGGCACGCTGAACGTCGCGGACCAGATCCAGAAGCAGTTCGACGATCTCGACTATCTCTACGACCTGGGTGACATCGAGATCAAGATGTCCGGTTGCATGAACGCATGCGGCCACCACCATGTCGGCCACATCGGCATCCTCGGCGTGGATAAGCACGGCGAAGAGTGGTACCAGATCACCCTTGGCGGCTCGGTGAACGGCTTCACCGCGCTCGGGGACGTGATCGGTCCTTCGGTGCGTCAGAGCGAAGTCGCGGTCACCATCCAGCGCATCGTCGACGTGTATCGCCGCCGTCGCGAGGATGGCGAGCGCTTCATCGAGACCTATCGCCGCATCGGCCTCAAACCCTTCAAAGAGCACGTCTATGCCCAGACTCCTGCGGCAGCGTGAGCTCGTGGAAGATGATTGGGTCGCCTCCGGCGACCCGCCGCCCGCGGATGACGCGGCGGTGATCGTTCCGTTCACGAAGTTTCGCGAGAACCCGGATTTCTGGCGGTCGCGCAGCGGGCGCCTCGGCATCCGCCTCGCACCGGCGGACCGTGTGGAAGACCTGGCGCCCGATCTGCCGCGCATTTCCCTGGTTGCCGCGGAATTCACCGGGCCCGGCGAAGGTCGCGGATACTCCCAGGCGAAGCTCCTGCGCCAGCGCTACAAGTTCACGGGCGAGCTCCGGGCGGTCGGCTACGTCAAGCAGGACCTGCTGTATCTCATGGCTCGCGTGGGCTTCGATGCCTTCGAGCTTTCCCCCACGGAGAAGCCCGAAGAGGCGATCGCGACGCTGGAACGCTTCAAGGTCGCCTACACGCCGGGCGCGCCGCTTCCCTCGCTCGCGAAAGAGCGCTTTCACGTCTGAATCCGCGTGTGCGGGCCCGAAACGGGCGCCCGCACACCCGACAGCTGCGGGACTAGCGCACCGGCAGCTCGATGTCCTTGAAGAGCTCGGCGACCTCGTCTGCGGTCGACAGGCGATGCGCGCGTTCGACGAGGCGCCGGTCGAGGTGTGGCGCCAGGAGCTGCGCAAAGTCGTACATGTACTTGCGCAGCAGGGTGCCGCGGCGAAACCCGATCCACGTGGTGTGCGCCGCGAACATGTGGGAGGCGTCGATCGCGACGAGATCCGGGTCTTCCTCCGGGCTCATCGCCATGCGGGCCACGATGCCCACGCCCAGACCCAGCCGCACGTAGGTCTTGATCACGTCCGCATCGCGCGCCGTGATCGCCACATTCGGTGTCAGCCCGGCCCGCGCGAAGGCTTCGTGCAGGGACGAAGGCCCGGCAAAACTGAACGTGTACGTGACCAGGGGATACGCAGCGAGGGCGCGGAACGAGAGCTTCCCGCCGCTCGCCAGAGGGTGATCCCGAGGCACGATGACCGTGCGGTACCAGTGGTAGCACGGCAGAAGCGTGAGGTCCGAGAACAGATGTTCGGACCCGGTGGCGATGGCGCAATCGATGCGGTCGTGCGCCACCATCTCCGCGATCTGCTCCGAGGTGCCCTGGTGCAGGTTCAGGCGGACCTGGGGATAGCGATCCCGGAACTGGTGAATGACCTCCGGCAACACGTACCGCGCCTGGGTATGCGTGGTGCCGATGGAAAGCGCTCCCCGCCCCTCGTCCCGAAGCTCCGTGGAGAGATCCTTGATGCTCTGCGCCTCCTGCAGGATCCGCAGCGCCCGGTCGATGACCTGCTGGCCGGCCGGAGTGATGCGGGTGAGGTTGCGGCCCTCGCGCACGAAGATCTGGAACCCGAGCTCATCCTCGAGCAGCTTGATCTGCTTGCTGACGCCGGGCTGCGAGGTGTGCAGCTTCTGGGCGGCGGCCGTGATGTTGAGGCCGCTCTGCGCCACCGCTGCGAGGTAGCGCAACTGGTGCAACTTCATTCGAAAAAACCTTGGGTCATGCGAGGGTTGGCAGCCCCGAAGCCTAGCTTGCCGCACTCCCGAACGATAGCCACTCGTTGGGGAGATGCCCGCTTCCCATACCGGACGGTCATGTGCCGAACGGGTCTCATTGCTGCTGTTACCGGTCTATAACCGGAATGCAGCACCTCATGAGCATTCATTCGTTCGGCTCGTGGCAGGGCCTCTATATATTCCGCCCACGTTATGGGCGACGTACTCACTCTCGAGCTGGAACACAAAGCGCTGGCGGTGCGCGACGCGCTGGCCGCGGGCCTCAAGGCATACGGCCGCGTGGTCTATTCCAACAGCCTCGGCGCCGAGGCCATGGTGTTGACCGACATCATCTGGTCGCACGTGCCGGAGGTCGACATCTTCAGCATCGACACCGGCCGGCTGCACGAGGAGACCTATGAGCTTCTGGAGAAGCTCGAGCGCCGGTACAAGAAGCGCATCCGGCTCGTGTATCCGGATTCCGAAAGCCTCGCCGCGCTGGTGGAAAAGCAAGGCGTGAACGGCTTCTTCCACAGCCTCGATGCCCGCCTCGCCTGCTGCCACGTCCGCAAGGTCGAAACCTTCAAGCGGGCGATCAAAGGCTACGGCGCCTGGGTCACCGGTGTGCGACGCCAGCAGTCCGCAACCCGGGCGCTGGGCGAGCCCGTGGCATGGGATGCCCCGAACGGACTCTACAAGTTGAGCCCGCTCCTCGACTGGACCGAGGAGCAGGTGTGGCAGTACATCCGGGCACGCAAGATTCCGTATAACGTGCTCCACGATCGGCAGTTTCCCAGTATCGGTTGCGCGCCCTGCACGCGTGCCATCCAGCCCGGCGAAGATCAGCGCGCCGGCCGGTGGTGGTGGGAACAACCGGAATCGCGCGAATGCGGGCTGCAGCCCCGGGTACGTCACGCCGTCGGTCAGGCCTGAGCGGCAGGTGAGCCTTCGATGGACTATCTGCCGATCTTCATCCAGCTACTCGGAGCGCCTGCGGTTGTCGTAGGCGGGGGGCACGTTGCCCTTCGCAAAGTCGATCTGCTTCTCAAGGCTGGCGCGCGCGTCACGGTCATCGCCCCGCAGATTCATGACGAATTGCGCTCCCTCGCCGAGCGTGGCCAGCTGGATTATGTGGCCCTCGAGTTCCAGCCTCATCACCTGGATGGCAGCGCCCTCGCCATCGCGGCCACGAGCTCACGCGAAGTGAACGCCGCCGTGTCGTCCGCGGCGCAGGCGCGTCGCGTGCCGGTGAACGTGGTGGACGATCCCGAGCTGTCGTCGTTCATTTTTCCCGCCATCATCGATCGCTCGCCAGTCGTCGTGGCGGTGGGTTCGAGCGGCCATTCGCCCGTACTGGCCCGGCGCGTGCGCCAGCAAATCGAGGCGCTCCTGCCCGCACGCCTCGGGGCCCTCGCGCGTTTCGTGGGAGATCGACGCAAGGACGTGCAGCGCACGCTCGCGCCCGCGCAGCGCCGCCCGTTCTGGGAAAGAATCATTGGTGGGTTCGTCGGCACCCGCGTGCTCGCAGGCGATGAGAACGACGCCCGCGCGGCGTTCGACAACGAGCTCGCCGCCTCCGCGGCGCCCGAGAACGACCCGGCTCCGGGCCAGGAACACGCTGCGCGTTTGGGAGGATCCACCGGTGAGGTGTATTTGATAGGAGCCGGCCCCGGCGACCCGGATCTGCTCACCCTGCGAGCGGTCCAACTGCTGCAGCAGGCGGACATCATTCTCTACGACCGACTCATCTCGGATGCAGTGCTCGACCGCGCGCGCCGTGACGCCGAACGCGTCTTCGTCGGCAAGGAGACAGGCGGTGATCACCACGCCACCCAGAAGCGCATCCATCACCTGCTCGTCGAGTACGCGCGACGCGGCCTGCGCGTTGCACGGTTGAAAGGCGGCGACCCGTTCATCTTTGGGCGCGGCGGTGAGGAAATCGAAGTGCTCCAGGCGAACGACATTCCGTATGTCGTCGTCCCGGGCATCACCGCGGCGCTGGGAGCTGCGGCTTCTGCGGGCATCCCCCTCACCCATCGGCGCCTCGCGCAGAGTGTCACGTTCGCGGCCGGCCACGCGCTCGATGACGAAACGCTCGACTGGCGTTCGCTCGCTCAGCCTCATCACACCGTGGTCTTCTACATGGGCGTTGCCCAGATGCCGCGTATCGTCGCGCGACTGACGGGCGCCGGCGCGTCCCCGGACCACCCCGCCGCCATCGTGGAACGCGGCTCTCTTGCCGAGCAGCGCGTCGTCCGCGGCACGCTCAGCACAATCGTGGAGAAATCACAGCTGGCAGGCATCGCTCCCCCTGCGCTTCTGATCGTCGGCGAGGTGGCATCGCTCGCCCGCGCGGACGACGAAGTCCTCACGACACTCGAGGCAAGCGAAGCTTCCGCAGCGGAATCGGTATGATCGCGCGCTTCCAATCACGCATCACAGCTCGTGGGAGTGCCGCATGACCATTTCAGCAGGATTCGCCGGCTCCGTAGGCAATACGCCGCTCATTCGTCTGCGGGGCGTGAGTGAGGAGACGGGGTGCGAGATCCTCGGCAAAGCGGAGTTCATGAACCCCGGCGGCTCGGTGAAGGATCGCGCGGCGCGCGGCATCATCGACGCTGCGGAGAAGAACGGTGAGCTGAAGCCCGGCGGGATCGTCGTCGAAGGCACGGCCGGCAACACCGGCATCGGCCTCGCTCACGTGTGCAATGCCCGGGGCTACCGCTGCATCATCGTGATGCCCGACAACCAGTCGGCCGAGAAATACAAGCTGCTCGAGATGCTCGGAGCCGAGGTGCACAAGGTGCCCACGGTTCCGTACAGCAATCCGAACCAGTATCAGAAAGTGGCCGGTCGGCTCGCGGCGTCGCTTCCGAATGCCATCTGGTCGAACCAGTTCGACAACACGGCCAATCGCGACGCGCACTTCACCACCACGGGCCCGGAGATCTGGGCCCAGACCGACGGCCGCGTGAGCGCGTTCGTCGCGGCGAGCGGCACGGGCGGGACCTTCGCGGGCGTCTCCGAGTATCTGAAGCGGCAGAACCCCAATGTGCGTTGCGTACTCGTCGACCCACCCGGCAGCAGCCTGTACGAGTGGGTGAAATCGGGTGCCTTGAAAGCCACCGGCACGGGCTCCATCACCGAGGGCATCGGAATTGGCCGCGTAACGGCAAATATGGCCACGGCGAAGGTGGACGAAGCCGTCCACGTCGAAGATCCGGAAACAGTGAGCTGCGTATACCGCCTGTTGCACGAGGAGGGTCTGTTCCTCGGCAGCACGAGCGGTATCAACGTTGCCGCTGCCGTGCGCGTCGCCAGGCAGCTTGGCCCCGGCCACACCATCGTCACGATCCTCTGTGATGGCGGTGCGAAATATCAGTCCCGCCTCTTCAACCCCGAATGGCTCGCGCAGAAGAATCTCGCGAGCTTTGCCACCGTGGCGCCCTCAGGTCGCGCCCCGATCACTCTGGAGAAAGCCCTTGTCGCCTGATCGCGCGAAGCTCGCCACCGTCACCGATGCCGTCATTGTCGGAGCAGGCCCCTGCGGCCTCTTCCAGGTCTTCGAGCTGGGCCTGCTGGGATTGAAGGCGGAGCTGATCGATTCGTTGCCGGCCATCGGCGGGCAGTGCACGGAGCTCTATCCGGACAAGCCGATCTATGACATCCCCGCGGTGCCGGTCTGCACCGCGCGCGAGCTCATCGAGCGCCTGCAGGAGCAGATCAAGCCGTTCGGTGCCGGGGTCCACCTCGGGCAGGAAGTGACCTCTGTCGCGAAGCGGGAGGATGGCCGCTTCGACGTGGAGACGAGCCGCGGCGCGCGCTTCGATGCAGGCACGGTGATCATCGCGGCCGGCGTGGGCTCGTTCCAGCCGCGCAAGCTCAGCGTGACGGATGCGGAAAAGCACGAAGGCACGGGGATTCACTATCGCGTGAAGGATGCCGAGGTGTTCCGTGACAAGGAGCTCGTCATCCTTGGCGGGGGCGACTCCGCGCTCGACTGGACGCTCTCGTTCGCCGAAACTGCGGCGAGCGTCATCCTGGTTCACCGGCGGGCAGAATTCCGCGCGGCGCCGGCTTCGGTCGAGCGCATGTTCGCGCTCCGCGAGGAAGGCCGCTGCGACTTCATCGAAGGCACCGTGCAGTCCATCGTCGAGGACAGCGGCGCGCTCAAGGGCATCAAGGTGACGGGGCGCGACGGCATCACGCGGTCGGTGTCGCTGGATCACCTGCTCGTGTTCTGGGGGCTTTCCCCCAAGCTCGGGCCGATCGCGAACTGGGGCCTGCAGCTCAACCGGAAGACGATCCCGGTGGATACGCAGCGGTTCCAGACGAGCGTGCCAGGCATCTTCGCCATCGGGGACATCAACGACTATCCGGGCAAGAAGAAGCTGATTCTGTCGGGCTTCCACGAAGCGGCGCTCGCCGCCTTTGCCGTGAAGGAGTACTTGCAGCCGGGCCAGAAGGTGCATCTGCAATACACCACTACGAGCCCGATCCTGCAGAAGCGGCTCGGCGTCACGGGCGAAGCGGAATCGCTGGATTCGGCTCGTAGCGCCTGACCACCGAACGCCCATCGGGGCGGACCGTTCGTCCGATTTCGTCGCCGCCCGCACCGGGCGGCACGACCGCGCTTGACCTGGGTCGGAGCCTCGCGGAGCATCGCGCGCACCGCTCCGGTCCGGGCGGTTGGACGTCAGCGAGCGGATGCACGAGTTCCTGAGCCCTGCCGAGATCGAAGCGCTTTGGTTGAGCCTCGAGGTCGCGGCCCGCAGCGTCCTCTGGAGCCTGCCGCTCGCCATCATCGTCGCCTGGTTGCTCACGCGCACGAGCTTCCCGGGCCGCACGCTCTTCGACGCTTTCGTGCATCTGCCACTCGTGTTGCCTCCCGTCGCGGTCGGCTACGTGCTGCTGCTCCTGTTCGGAATGCGGGGCCCCCTGGGAAGCTGGCTGTACGAAACGTTCGGCGTGCAACTCGCCTTCAGCACCGCCGGAGCCGCCCTCGCCACCGCCGTGATGACCTTTCCCCTCATGGTGCGCGCCATTCGCATCGCGCTGGAGAATGTGGATCGCGGACTCGAAGCGGCTGCGCGTACGCTCGGCGCACGCCCGGTGGATCGCTTCGCCACCATCACGCTGCCGCTCATGTTCCCCGGCATTCTTGCGGGTGCAATCACCGCGTTCTCGGCTGCACTTGGTGAATTCGGGGCCGTGATCACGTTCGTATCGAACATTCCAGGCGAGACCCGCACGCTGCCGCTCGCCCTGTACACCGCCATCCAGTCACCGGGTGGCGATGCCACGGCTCTGCGCCTTGCGCTCATTTCCTTCGCGCTCGGGCTGGGCGGGCTCCTGCTGGCCGAGCTGTTCGCACGCGTGGTGCGACGCTGGCTCGGGCGCTGAAATCCGGCAGCGCATGCTGAGCGTCACGCTGAACAAACGTCGCGATGGCTTCGGACTCCGCGTGGCCTTCGATGCGCCAACACCAGGCGTGGTGGCACTCTTCGGCCGCTCCGGCTGCGGAAAGTCGACCACGATCGACCTCATCGCCGGCCTCCTCGAGCCGGACGAGGGGCGAATCAGCCTGGATGGTGTCGTGCTCCTCGACACTGCGGACCGGGCCTCGGTCCCTGCCGAACGCCGGCGCATCGGGTATGTATTCCAGGATTCCCGGCTCTTCCCCCACTTCAACGTCAACAGCAATCTGCGTTATGGGCTGAAGCGCGCGCGCGGTGTGCAACAGCGCATCGGATTCGAGGAGGTCGTGGCGCTCCTGGGTCTCGGGGCGCTCCTGGGTCGTCGGCCGAACCAGCTCTCCGGCGGCGAGCGGCAGCGCGTGGCGCTAGGTCGCGCCCTGCTTTCGCAGCCGCAGCTGTTGCTGCTCGATGAACCACTGGCTTCGCTCGATGCCGCACGCCGCGACGAGGTGCTGCCTTACTTCGAGGCGCTGCGCGACCGGCTTTCCATTCCGATGATCTACGTGAGCCATCAGTTCGACGAGGTGCTGCGTCTGGCCACTCACGTCGTACTGCTCGACGCCGGAAAAGTCGTCGCACAAGGCTCGCCCGCTGAGATCAGCCTGCAGCCGGAGCTCCGGGCCATCGTAGGCCCTGAAGCGGTAGGCGCTGTGCTCGATGGACGGATCACCGCTGTCGACCCGCAGAGAAACCTTGCGGACTTGCAGCTTGGTGCCGGCACCTTGCGCATCAGTGCGCGCGATGCACAGGTGGGTTCCACCGTGAGGGTGCAGCTTCTGGCGCGGGATATCATCCTCGCCACCGAGCCACCCACCTCCCTCAGTGTGAGAACCGCAATTGAGGGGGACGTTGAAAGCATCACGGACGATGAGGATGACGCCCGGCTCGTGCGGGTGGATGTCGGAGGGGCCAGTGTTCTTGCGCGGGTGACCGCCGCGGCGGTCGATGCGCTGCGGCTTCAGCGTGGGACGCACGTGTGGGTGCTCATCAAGGCGGTCTCGATGCGCGGACACACTTTCACTGCGCCGGCCACGACTCCAGTTTCCTGACGAACGTCTGCAGGAAGCGGTTCGCCTGGTGACCATCCATGACGCGGTGGTCGATCGTGAGAGTCACATAACACTTCGGGCGCGCGATCACGCGCACCTCACCGTTCTCTTCGCTGGCAACCAGTCGCTGTTCGAGCTTGCCGATACCCAGAATGGCGGACTGAGGCTGGTTGATGACGATGGGCGCCGCCAGAAGACTGCCGCTCACGCCGTGGTTCGATAGCGTGAATGTGCCGCCGCGCACGTCAGAGGGCTGCAGACGACCCTCGCGGGCTGCAGACACGATGTCGTTCAGGCTTCGCGCCACATCCAGCAGGCTGCGGGACTCCACATCGCGAAGCACGGGCACGAGCAGACCAACTCCCTCGACAGCCGTGGCAACGCCGATGTGGATCGAGTCGTAGAGCTCGAGCGCCGAATCAGTCCACCGGCTGTTGGCTTCGGGAACGGCGCGGATTGCGTCCACGGTGGCCGCTACAAAGTACGCGGTGTACGTGAGCGGCGCACCCTGCCTCTCGAAATCCGCGCGATGTCTTGCGCGGTGCGCCCCTACAGCCGTGAGATCGGCCTCGAAGACCGTCGTGACGTGGGGAGCCGTGTGCAACAGGCTCTGCACCATGTGCTCCGCGATGCGCTTGCGCACGGCCGTATGGGGAATGATGCGCGAGCCGCGCACGAGCGCTCCGTCATCCGATGACGGGCCCGCTCCCGACTGTTGCGCGGGACGGTCGGCCGAGGCTTCTGGCGCCCGGGCGGGCTCATACGCGAGCACATCGTCCACGGTAATGCGCCCGCCTTCGCCGCTTCCCCGGATGGACGTCGGGTCGAGCCCGCGCTCCTGGAGAAGGCGACGGACTGCAGGACTCAGCGGCGGGGGACGCGCCCTCGCCGCGCCTGGCTGACCTTGCGTCTGCGGCGGCCACGCCCCTTGTGCCTCTGCAGGCGGCCTCGCTGACGCACGCCCCACTTCCTGAGCCCCGGCATCCATTCCCACCGCAGCGGCCTCGCTCGGTTCGATGCGCCCGAGGACGTCATCCGGCGTGATCGCTTCCTGCTCCGTCTTCAGGATTTCGCGCAAGACACCGCTCGCGGGCGCCGCCACCTCGACGGTGACCTTGTCGGTTTCGATCTCGATCAACGGCTCGTTCTCGAGGACGGTGTCACCGACCGCCTTGAGCCAACGCAGCACTTGCGAGCGCGTGCCCTCCGTCTGTTCGGTTGGGGCGCGAATGTCGAGCATCCCGCTCATTCGCTACACACTCGCGATGCGACGGATCGCATGTGTGATCCCCGCGGCCGTCGGCACTGCGGCTTCGAGCAGAATCGGGCTGTGAGGGTTCGGGATATCCGGCATCGTGAGGCGCTCGACAGGCGCCTCGAGAAAGAAGAACGCTTCCTTCGCAACGACCGCCGCGATTTCCGCGCCAAACCCGGCAGTGAGCGTGTCCTCGTGAACGATGAGACACCGCCGCGTCTTGCGCACGGATTCGAGCACCGCCTCACGATCCCACGGTGAGAGCGTCCGCAGATCGAGCAACTCCACGTCCACCTGCGAGACGTTCGCGGCTTGCTCGCATCGCTCCACCATTGCGCCCCAGCTCACCAGCGTCAGCTCGGTCCCTTCGCGCAGCCGACGAGCCTTACCGAACGGCACCACGAAGTCATCGCCGGGATACGGCCGCCTTGCCCACGCGGCGTCCAGCATGGCGCGATGCTCGAAGAAGATCGTCGGGTCGTTGCCACGCATGGCGGCTCTCAGGAGCCCCACCGCGTCCTCCGCGTTCGACGGCATCGCGACGCGCCAGCCCACACCGTGTATCCAGGCCACTTCGTTCATCTGGCTGTGCCATGGGTCGCCGCACTTGAAGAATCCGCCCGGCATCCGCACGACGATCGGCGCAGCGAACCGATTGTTCGTGCGCCATCGCATCGTGCCGCAATCATTGAGCTGTTCCGCGGCCGGGTCCGCGTATTTCCGGAACTGGATCTCCGCGACCGGCGCGAGGCCCGCCAGCGCCATGCCGACCGCGCGCCCGACGATGCCTTCCTCGGAGAGGCTCGTGTCGAACACGCGGGTCCGGCCGAACTTCTCCTGCAGGCCAAGGGTTGCGCCGTGCACGCCGCCCTTCGGACCCACGTCCTCGCCGAACACCACGACCTTCGAATTTGCGGCGAGCTCTGCATCCAGCGTGCGCCGGATGGCGGTGAGCATGTTGATGCGCGTGGCCTCAGGACGAGGCACTTCGGTGGTGGGCGCAACAGCCGCACCTTCGGGCGCAAGACCGCCTTGCTGCTGCACTTCGAGCACACCGGCGGGCGAAACCTCCGCAAACACGTGCTTGGTGACGCGCCTGGCGTCAGGCAGCGGCCGCGATAGCGCGCGGTCGACAGCGGCTTCAACATCACCGCGCGCCTGCGCGGCAATGCTCAGCCACTCGGTTGCACTCATCACTTCCGGTACCAGCGCGCTCTGCAGGCGGCCGATCGGATCGCGGGCGCGCTCGAGCGCAACCACCTCGGAAGACTTGTAGGCCTGCGTATCCTGGCCCGAGTGACCGCACAGCCGCGGAACCGTCAACCGCAGCAGGACCGGCCCGTGCCCTGCGCGCACGAGCGAAACAGCGTGATCCGTCAGGAAAGCAGACTCGTGGGGATCGGTGCCGTCCCCATCGAAGATCGTGAGGTTGGCGAACGAGGCAAGATTGGCCGCAATGTTCCCACCGGGCGTCTGCAGTTCCGAGGTGACGGAGATGCCGTAGCCGTTGTCTTCCACGTAGAAGAGCATCGGCAAGCGCAGCGTGGTGGCGAGAGTGAGCGCGGACCAGAACCCGTTCGTCGCACAGGAAGCATCGCCCCCATGCGCCACCGCGATGCTGCCCTCGTACGAAACGTCACCCAACACGTGCCGGCGATACCCAACCGCCTGCGCCCAGCCGGCGACCGGTGTGTACTGCGCACCCACGCCGCCGCAAGCAGGGAGGACCGTAGCGCCCCCTCGGCCGGGCATGTTGAACACCACACCGATGTCGCGACCGTCACTGAACGAGCCGGCTCGTGCCAGGGGGCCGGACGCAGCCTCCTCGAGGTCCAGACCCAGCGCCAGCATCAGGGGACGCGATCGGTAGTACACCCCCACGCCGTCGTGCCGGCCCGTAAGCCTCAGACCAAGGAGGATCTGGCCGAGCTCGTGCCCCCGCGCCGAGAACTGGTAGAGCACCTTGCGCTCGGGGACGAGGCGGGACTCTTCGACGTCATCGAGGGCACGCGAGGCATGCAGGAGGTAGGCGACCCGGCGCCAGTGCGGCGCTTGCGCCGGCGCCTCGGGCGCATGCGGGTCCTGTGCGAGGGGTCTGCCCATCGAAGCAGCGCGGGTGGCCATTACGAGCGATCTCCGGGGGTCGACCTGGGCACAGCTTATGCGCCTCATCACGCAATTGGCTTTCGCTTGTTGCCCGAAGGGCCCGTGGATTGGCAATATTATTGCCGTTTCTGGAGACCTCACATGCCCAAAGCACTCGACCGCCTGGACCGCCGCATCCTCGACGAGCTGCAGGCCGACGCACGCATTTCCAATCAGGAGCTTGCCAAGCGCGTGGGCCTTTCGCCCGCACCCTGCTGGCGTCGACTGCGCCGCCTCGAAAAGGAAGGGCTGATCGCCGGGCACGTCACGCTGCTCAACGCGGCAGCGATCGGCCTCCCCATCACCGCGTACGCCATGGTGTCGCTCGAGAATCATCACCCGGAAAGCGTGCGGCAGTTCGACCAGATGGTGGCCGAGCGACCCGAAGTGCTGGAGTGCCACTCGATGAGCGGCACGAACGATTACCTGCTGCGCATCGTCGCTGCAAGCATCGAGGCGTACGAACGGTTCATGAGCACACACCTGCTGCAGCTTCGCGCCGTGCGCTCCGTGAACACGAGTTTCGTTCTGCGCACGCGCAAGCTCACGACGCGTCTTCCGGTGGACGCCGGCTCATCTTCGAGCCGCTCGCGCACGTGACGCACCCCTGCAACACCGGTCTCCAGAGATGGGCTGCGCAAAGCCTCGTACGTTTGTGACGACGATCTTCTTGAGCCTGCGCGTCAGATGGATATATCCTACGGACGTTCTCGCCCCTGACATCACAAAGAAATCGCTAAGGATGAGCATGCTGATATTAATGAGACGGCCCGGCGAATCCATTCACATCGGGCCGAACATCGTCGTGACACTCGTAGGTCTGGACAAGAGTCGCGCGCGCATCGGGGTAACCGCACCACGCGACATCACGGTAGATCGGGAGGAAATTGCCGAGAGGAAAAAATACGGCCTCCCGCCACCTCCCCGCGAAGACGATGCCGAAGCGGACTCTTCGGAGGACTGACTCAGGCACCACCCACGTCGTGCCGCGGATTCTCCGCGGCACGATCGCTGGGGGGTAACGCCAGTTTCCCCTGCGCCTCGCGCATCTTCTCGATCAGCCGAGTCCAGTAACGCGGCGAGCGAGTGTTGCGCGCCATGAGTGCGTATACCGCAGGCACTACCACCAGAGTCAGCACCATCGAGATCATCACGCCGTAGAGCACCACGGCCCCGATCGGTTTGCGATTCTCCGCACCGGCGCCCACGGCCAGCAACAGCGGGATCGCACCGAAAGCACTGCAGAGGCTGGTCATCAGCACGGGCCGCAAGCGCGTCGTGGAAGCTTCCACGACGGCCTCCATGAACTCCACGCCGCGGTCGCGCAGCTGATTGGCGAATTCGACGATCAGCACGCCGTTCTTCGCCGCCAGGCCAATCAACATGACGATCGCCACCTGGCTGTAGATGTTGATCGATATGCCGTGGAGCCACATGCCGACGGCTGCGCCCACCATGGCGAGCGGCACGGTGGTCATGATCACGAAGGGCAGCTTGAAGCTCTCGAACTGGGCGGCCAGCACGAGGAACACCACGAGCAGCGCTCCCGCGAGCGTCCAGTACATCGACGCGCTGGATTTCAGGTATTCGCTCGCCTCGCCGTCGAAGGACAGCTTCGCGCTCGCCGGCAACTGCGTTTCGACCGCGCGGGTCATGAACTCCACGGCCTCACCCATCGAATAGCCCGGCGTGAGGTTTGCCGAGATGGTGATGGCGCGCAGCCGGTCGAAGCGGTTCCGTTGCGAGGAGCTGGCGAGCTCCTCGAGCTTCACGACACCGGCGAGCGGGATGAGCTCACCGCCACGACCCGAGCGGATGTAGAGATTGTCGAGGTCCGTGGGTGAGGCACGGTCCTCCACCCTGCCCTGCAGGATCACGTAGTACTCGCGGCCCTCCTTGATGAACGTGGTGACGTTGCGGGAGCCCATCATCGTTTCGAGTGTCCGCCCGATCGACTCGAGCGACACACCCAGCTCCGCCGCGCGCGCCCGGTCGATCGAAACCCGGATCTGCGGCTTGCGTTCCTTGTAGTCCGTGTCGACGTTCTCGAAGCCCGGCTGCGTCGCCATGTGGTCCATGATCTGCCGGGTCCAGGCCGACAGCGTCTCGTAGTCCGGGCCCTCGATCACCGCCTTGAAGGGGTCGGCGCCGCCCCAGTTGAAAGCGGACGGCGTCACGACGCTCGCCCGCACGCCCGGCAGGTCCGCCACCTTGCGCCGCAGCGACGTCGCGATCTGCTCCGCGGTGCGCGTGCGATCGCCCCAATCGTTGAGCACCACGAACGCCTGGGCGCGGTTCACCTCACCCACGCCGCCACCCCCACCGCCGCCGGGCACGCGGATGTTGAAGCGCAGGATGTCGCCGTGCAGCCGCTGCTCTTCTTCGATGATGTCCTCGAGCTGGCGGGCGTAACCGTCCATGTAGGCGAGCGAGGCGCCTTCCGGACCGAAGATCACGACACGCACGGCGCCGCGATCGTCGTTCGGCGTGCTCTCGTTCTGGAAAGTCGCGAGCAGGGCGAGTGAGCCGGCAAAGACCATGGAGGCGACGATGACCACCGTCCAGCTGTGCGGCAGCACCTTGCGGAGCACGCGCTCATACCACCCGGAGAGCATCTGGAAAAGCTCCGCGACGTGCGCGCTGACCCGGCTGTGCGCAGCCCCTTTCTTGAACAGCTGCGACGTCATCATCGGTGTGAGCGTGAGCGCGATGAGGCAGGAAAACAGGATGGACGCCGCCAGCGTGAACCCGAACTCGCTGAACAACCGTCCGACGCGCCCGCCCAGGAAGGATATGGGCACGAACACGGCGGACAGAACGAGCGTGGTCGCGATGACCGCGAACCCGATCTCCCTGCTGCCGTCGATCGCCGCGAGCAGGCTCGGCTCGCCCTGTTCGATGCGCCTGTAGATGTTCTCCAGCACGACGATGGCATCGTCGACCACCAGGCCGATCGCGAGCACCATGCCGAGCAGCGTCAACACGTTGAGGGTGAACCCCATTGCGCTCATCGCCGCGCACGCCGCGAGGATGGAAATGGGGATGGTCACGGCCGGGATCAGCGTCGCGCGCCAGTTCCCGAGGAACGCGTACATGACACCGAGCACGAGCGTGAACGAAATGGCGAGAGCGATCAGGACTTCGTGCAGGGAAGCCTCGATGAAGATCGCGCGGTCGATGTTGATGCCGAGCGTGGTACCCGGCGGCAGATCCTTGTTGAGCTCCGTGAGCTCGGCGCGCACGGCCTTGGCCACTTCCAGGGCGTTCGCGTTCGCCTGCGCTTCGATGCCTATCGACACGCCCGGGGCGCGGTTCGTGCGTGCGATGGTGCGCTCGTTCTCTGCAGCGAGCTGCACATCCGCCACGTCCGCGAGCTTGACGAGATAGCCGTCCAGCCCACGCCCGACGATGAGGTTCCTGAAGTCCTCCGGCGACTCGAACCCGGTCTCCGTATTGAGCACGAACTCGCGCGCATGGCTCTCGATGCGGCCCGCTGGGATCTGCACGTTCTCCCTGCGCAGCGCGCTCTCGACGTCCACGACGGTGAGCGCCCTCGCGGCAAGCGCCGTTCGATCGATCCACACCCGCATGGCGTACCGGCGGTCGCCGGTGAGGCGCACTCGCGCGACGCCCGGCAGCGCCGCGAAGCGATCCATGACGTAGCGCTCGGCGTAGTCCGTGAGCTCCAGGCTGTTGAGGCGGTCGCTGGCGAGCGCGACGAAGATGATCGGCTCCGCGTTGGCGTCAGCCTTCGAGATCTCCGGCGGATCCGCCTCGTCGGGCAGCGAGCTCACGACACGGCCGACCCGGTCGCGGATGTCATTGGCGGCTTCGTCGATGTCGCGATCGAGGTCGAACTCCACGGTGATCTGCGAACGCTCGTCCATGCTGGAAGAGCGCAGCTTGTCGATGTGCTCGATGCCCGCGATCCGGTCCTCGATGGGCTGGGTGATCTTCGTCTCGATGATCTGGGGCGATGCACCCCGGTAACGGGTCTCCACGGACACGACCGGCGGATCCACGTTCGGCAGCTCGCGAATGCCCTGCCACAGGCTCGTGAACCCGATGAGCCCCACTACCGTGAGCATGAGGCTGATCACGGTCGCGAAGATGGGCCGGTGGATCGAGACCTCGGAAATCAGCATCGGCGTACGCGCTTCAATGCAGGGTGGGGGCGGCATACTTTACTATGCGGCCCATGGAAGAAGTGGACGTCGTCGTCGTCGGGGCCGGTGTCGTGGGTCTTGCCGTCGGGCGTGCGCTCGCACGGGCCGGCCGCGAAGTGTGGGTGCTCGAGGCCGCCGATGCCTTCGGCACGGAAACGAGCAGCCGCAACAGCGAAGTCATCCATGCTGGCATCTACTACCCGCGCGGGTCCCTGAAAGCCCGGTTCTGCGTGGCGGGCCGGGGGAAGTTGTACGACTACTGCGAGACTCACGGCGTGCCTCACAAGCGCTGTGAAAAGCTCATCGTGGCGACGTCCGAGGCGCAGCTCCCCGAGCTGGAGAAGATCAAAGCCGCCGCCAGTGGCAACGGCGTCCACCTCGATATCCTGACCGCCATCCAGGCACGCGAGCTGGAGCCCGCCTTGCGTTGCGTCGGTGCCCTCCATTCCCCCGCAACGGGCATCGTGGATTCGCACTCGTACATGCTGTCGCTGCTCGGCGAGATGGAACGGCAAGGCGGAACACTCGTCTGTGGCAGCCCGGTTACGGGCCTGCGGCTCGATGACAGCGGCGTGGTCGTCACCGTTGCCGGAGGCGCAACTGAACTGCACGCGCGTCTCGTCGTCAACTCCGCTGGGCTGCACGCCCCCGGGTTGGCCGCGCGTATCGAAGGGTTCCCCGCCGCGCACGTTCCGCGCGGCTACCTGGCGAAAGGCAGCTACTTCACGCTTGCAGGGCGCGCTCCGTTCTCACGGCTCATCTATCCCGTTCCCGAGCCGGGCGGCCTGGGAGTCCACCTCACGCTGGATCTGGCCGGCCGCGCGCGTTTCGGTCCGGACGTGCAATGGGTGGAACGTTGTGACTACGCAGTGGATCCGAAGCGCAGCGAGCGCTTCTACGGCGCGGTCCGCCACTACTGGCCGGACCTGCCGGACGGCGCGCTGGAGCCTGCGTACTGCGGCATCCGGCCGAAGATTTCCGGCCCCGGCGAGCCCAATGCCGATTTCCGCATCGACGGGCCCGCAACGCACGGCGTGCCATCCGTCGTGAACCTGTTCGGAATCGAGTCACCCGGCCTCACCGCTTCGCTCGCCATCGCGGATCACGTGGCAGAGCTCGCGGGCGCGGCCCGCTGAGAAACCCCGGCGGTCGTCAGGAGACGATGGCGCGTTCGCGAAGGGCGTCCAGCACGTGCCGGGCGGCGTCCTCGGCGGAACCCTCCGAGGTGTTCACCACGAGCTCGGCGCTCTCCGGCGGCTCGTACGGCGAATCGATGCCGGTGAAGTTCTTGATCTTGCCTTCCCTTGCGCGTGCGTAGAGACCCTTCGGGTCCCGGCGCATGCATTCATCGAGCGGCGTGTCGACGAACACCTCGACGAACTCTTCCGCGCCCACGAGCTCGCGCACCATGCGGCGTTCCGCGCGGAACGGCGAAATGAACGAGCACAGCACGATGAGCCCGGCATCCACGAACAGCCTGGCGACTTCCCCGACGCGGCGGATGTTCTCGACGCGGTCCGCGTCGGTGAACCCCAGATCGCGGTTCAGGCCGTGGCGGACGTTGTCACCGTCCAGCATGTAGGTGTGGACGCCGCGCGCGTGCAGCTCGCGCTCCACGATGTTCGCGATCGTGCTCTTGCCGGAGCCCGACAGCCCGGTGAACCAGAGGATCGCCGGACGATGGTTGTTGAGGCGCGCACGCGAGCTCTTGTCGACGAGCAGGTCCTGGCGATGGATGTTCGTTGCCCGGCGCAGGCCGAACGTGATCATGCCGGCGCCGGCGGTCGCATTCGTGAAGCGGTCGATGAGGATGAACGCGCCGGTGTCACGGTTCTCCTCGTAAGGGTCGAGTGCGACCGGCGTCGCCGTGGAGACGTTGCACAGCCCGATCTCGTTGAGCCCGAGCGTCTTGGCGGCGATGTGCTCCAGGGTGTTCACGTCCACCTTGTGCTTCAGGCTCGTGATGCGCGCGGGCACGTACTTCGTGCCGATGCGCAACAGGTACGAACGGCCCGGGAGCATGGCCTCTTCCGCCATCCAGAGGACGTGGGCCGCGAACTGGTCCACGACCTCGGGCCGCGCGTCCGACCGCGCCAGCACATCGCCACGGGCCACATCGATCTCGTCCGCGAGCGTGATGGTGACGGCTTCGCCGGCGCGGGCCTCCGGCAGATCCCCGTCCGCCGTGACGATGCGGGTCACGACCGACTCCTTGCCCGAGGCGGCTGCCACGATGCGGTCCCCGGCGCGCACGGTTCCGGATGCGATCGTGCCCGAGAACCCGCGGAAATCGAGGTTCGGGCGGTTCACCCACTGCACTGGAAAGCGAAACGGCTTGTCCGCCAGCGCCTGCTCGGCGTCGACGCCTTCGAGGTACTCGAGCAGCGTCGGGCCGTCATACCAGCGCATGTGCTCCGACCGCGCTGTCACGTTGTCACCGAAGCGTGCTGAAAGCGGGATGGGCGTGATGGACGAGAACCCCAGCGACTGGGCGAATCCGAAGTAGTCGCCCATGATGTGGTGGAAGCGCTCGCCGGAGAAATCGACGAGGTCGATCTTGTTCACCGCGACCGCCACATGCCGGATGCCGAGGAGCGAGCAGATGTAGCTGTGGCGGCGCGTCTGCGTCAGCACGCCCTTGCGCGCATCGATGAGGATGATCGCCGCATCCGAATTCGACGCGCCGGTTGCCATGTTGCGGGTGTACTGCTCGTGCCCGGGCGTATCCGCCACGATGAACGAGCGGCGCGGCGTGCTGAAGAAACGGTAGGCGACATCGATGGTGATCCCCTGCTCCCGTTCGGCTTCCAGGCCGTCCACGAGCAGCGCAAGGTCGATGTCTTCACCGGTCGTGCCGTGCTTGCGACTGTCGCGCTCGAGCGCGGCAAGCTGGTCTTCGAGAATGAGCCTGGTGTCGTACAGCAGCCGGCCGATGAGCGTGGACTTCCCGTCGTCGACGGAGCCGCACGTCAGAAAGCGCAGCAGCCCTTTCATGGGGCCATCGGGGCCCGAGGTACCCACCGTCACCTGGCGGGGCGTGGCAACGATCATGTCAGAAATACCCCTCGCGCTTCTTCTTCTCCATCGACGCCGCCTCGTCGCTGTCGATGAGTCGCCCGGCTCGCTCCGAGGTCCGGGTCGTGATCATTTCTTCGATGATGTCGTCGAGCGAGGCAGCAGTGCTCTCCACGGCTGCGGACAGCGGGTAGCACCCGAGCGAACGGAATCGCACGATGCGCGTCTCGGGCGTTTCGCCGGGCCGCAAGGGCAGGCGTTCGTCATCGCGCATGATCCACACCCCGTCGCGCTTCACCACGGGGCGCGGGGCGGCGAAGTACAGCGGCACCACCGGGATCGCTTCCGCGCGGGTGTACTGCCAGATGTCGAGCTCGGTCCAGTTCGAGAGCGGGAAGACACGGATGGTCTCCCCCTTGTTGATGCGCGTGTTGTAGAGCTTCCAGAGCTCCGGCCGCTGATTGCGCGGGTCCCACACGTGGCCGGCGGAGCGAAACGAGAACACCCGCTCCTTCGCGCGGCTCTTTTCTTCGTCGCGTCGCGCCCCGCCGAATGCGGCATCGAAGCCCCACTTGTCGAGGGCCTGTTTCAGCGCATCCGTCTTCATCACCTGCGTGTGCAGCTGGGAACCGGAGCTGACCGGGCTGACGCCGCGCGCGATGCCTTCCGGGTTCGTGTACGTGAGCAGCTTCACGTCATAGCGTTTCGCGATTTCGTCGCGGTGCTGGATCATCGCCCGGAATTTCCAGAGCGTGTCGACATGCAGCAGCGGGAATGGCGGCTTCGACGGATAGAACGCCTTCAGCGCCAGATGCAGCATCACCCCCGAATCCTTGCCGATGGAGTACAGCATCACGGGGTTGCGGAACTCGGCCGCGACTTCGCGAATGATCGCGATGGACTCGGCTTCGAGCTGTTTCAGGTGGACCGACAGCGAGCGGGTCGTGACTACGTCGTTCATGGAACGTCAGGCCACGCGCGGCAGCGCGCCGGGATGGCCCGCCGCGATGAAGTACGAATTGCGGAAGCCAGGCTTCCCGTAACGAAACGGCGTGCCGTCGGGATTGACCACGCTGCCCCCCGCGGCCGCCAGCACGGCGTGACCCGCAGCGGTATCCCATTCCATCGTCGGGCCCATGCGCGGATAGAGATCCGCGGCTCCTTCGGCGACGAGACAGAACTTCAGCGACGACCCCACCGATACCAGCTCCGCAACACTGAACCTGGCCAGATACTCATCGGTTTCCGGCGTGCGGTGGGACCGCGACGCCACCACCGTCAAGCCGCTGGCAGGCGGCTGGCGCACATGGATCGGCACCCGCCCAGCCTGCTGCACATCGTCCGGGGACTGTTCACTGCGGAAGGCCGAGGGTGCGGTCACATCGCCTGCAAACAATCGGTTGCGCGCTGGCGCATACACCACGCCGAGGACGGGGAGCCCATCGCGAACCAGGGCAATGTTCACCGTGAAGTCGCCCCGCCGCTGGATGAACTCTTTCGTGCCATCGAGCGGATCCACCAGAAAGAAGCTCGTGCCCGTCTCAGGAATGCGCCCGGCGGCGGCCTGTTCCTCCGCCACCACAGGAATCGCGGGCGCCACTTCGGCCAGGCGCGCGAGGATGATCGCTTCCGCAGCATGATCCGCCGCGGTGACCGGAGAGTGATCCTGCTTGGTCTGCACCTCGAACCCGCTGCGGTAGACGGCACAGATCGCCCGACCCGCCTCGATGGCAGCAGAAACCATATTTTCCAAGAGCTTGGAACCCGACACGTTCTTGAACCTCGGGCGCGAGTGTACCGAGGCACCCCGACGAGCAGGACGCCCCGAACAGACTTCTTGGGAATGAGCATATGACGCGCCCGGCGGTGGTCAGGGGCGCGTCATATCGGACTGGAATGTGTGGCCTGGCGCTGCAAGCCACCGCGGCGGGTGCCGGCGCCACATACGGCGGAGCTTTGCCCGCTGGCTTCGCGGGTGCGGCGAGGAGCCGCCGCACCCGCGAAGGCCTGAAGGGTGGATCAGGTCGTCGGCGAGGTGATTTCCGCTTCGACTTCGATGGCGAGCTTCACTTCCGGCTTGAAGCCCATCTGCTGCGCGTAGGTCATGCCGAAGTCGTAGCGGCTGAAGGTCGCCGAGGCATCGGCGCCGCAGACTTCCAGCTTCTTCATCGGGTGTTCCTTGCAGAGGAACTGGTTGATCGTCAGCGTGACGGGCTTCGTCACCCCGTGCAGCGTGAGATCGCCGGTGACCTCGGTCGGGCCCGTGGCGCCCCACTTGGAGATCTTGCCCTTGTAGGTCGCCGTGGGGTACTTCGCCACGTCGAACATCAGCGGTTCCTTCAGCGCGTGCTCGTTGAGCTTGTCATGACCGAAGTCGAGCGAAGCAATGTCGATGGTGATGTCAACCGTGCCGGTCTTCGCTTCCTTGTCGAGCGTGATCGTGCCGGAGCTCGAGTTGAACTTGCCGCGCAGGATGGACAGGCCGCCCATGTGATCGGCCTCGAAGCTCGGGTACGTGTGCCCCGGATCGATCTTGTAGGTGGCAGGCGCGGCGAATGCGGTGGTCGCGGTCAGAGCCAGGGCACCGGCAAACAGGATGGCCTTCATCTTTCTGTCCTTTCCGAAAGAGCGGGGTGAGGTTTGACAGGCGCGCCCGTGTGCGCGCGGAGCGCGTAGCCTAACGGCAGCCAGGCAGTGCGTTCCAGTGCTAGTTCATCCCCAGGGCGGTCGCAACTGCCTGGTGAATGATCCGTCCGCCCTGCACGTTGAGGCCTGCGGCCAGCCCGGGGTCCCGCTTCATGGCTTCTTCCCAGCCGAGGTCAGCGAGTGCGCGCACGTAAGGCAAAGTCGCGTTGGTGAGAGCGAACGTCGATGTTCGTGGCACCGCGCCGGGCATGTTCGCGACGCAGTAGTGGATCACGCCGTCGACGAGGAATGTGGGCTCGGCGTGCGTGGTCGGATGGCTGGTTTCGAAGCACCCACCCTGGTCGATGGCGACATCGACCAGCACGGTGCCGGGCTTCATGCGCCTGACCATCTCACGCGTCACGAGGCGCGGCGCGGCCGCGCCCACAACGAGAACCGCGCCCACGACCAGGTCGGCATCCAGCACGAGGCGCTCGATCGTCTCTGCAGTGGAGTAGGTAGTGTGAAGGGAAGCACCGAACATGGACGACAGCTCGCGAAGCCGATCGACGGAGCGATCGACCACCGTCACGTGCGCCCGCATTCCAACGGCCATCTCGGCGGCGTGCGTTCCCGCAACCCCGCCACCGATGATCACGACCTTCGCCGGCGGCACGCCCGGCACGCCGCCCAGCAGCACGCCGAAACCGCCCTGTGCCTTCTGCAGGCACCCTGCTCCCACCTGGATCGACATGCGCCCCGCCACTTCGCTCATCGGTGTCAGCAGCGGCAGCGAGCCGCCACGACCCGTAACGGTTTCGTAGGCAATGGCCGTGGCGCCGGAACGGACGAGACCGAGCGCCTGCTCACGGTCGGCGGCCAGATGCAGGTAGGTGAAGAGCAGCTGGTCCGCCTGCAGCATCGCGTACTCCTGCGGCTGCGGCTCCTTCACCTTCACGATCATCTCGGCAGTGTCGAAGACCTCCCGGGCCGTCGAGACAATCCGGGCACCGCAGGCTTCGTAGTGCGCGTCATCAACGCCGATGCCGCAGCCGGCACCGCTTTCCACGATGACTTCGTGGCCCGCACCCGTGAGCTCGCGCACCCCTGCCGGCACGAGCCCGACCCGATACTCGTGGATCTTGATCTCCCGTGGAACGCCGATTCGCATTGGGACTCTCCCGTGTGTGTGGTTTCGAGGGCGAGCCCTGCGACGACATGCCACGGGGGCCATCGAATCAACGCGGAAGATTAGGAGCCGGCCAGGGCGCGGCCTTGCGTTTGGCTCCCGGCGTGCCGCTCCGCGTGGCAGAATCTGCGGCCAAACCCTGCCTAGACGAAGGAATCCTGCGGTAATGGACCTGGATCGCTACGATCGCGCCATCCTCAAGCTTCTCCAGCAGGATGCGCGCATCACCAACACGAGCCTCGCGGAAAAGGTGAGCCTCTCTGAATCCGCCTGCCTGCGGCGGGTGCGGGCACTGGAAGAAGCCGGCGTCATCGAGAGCTACACCGCGATCCTGAGCCAGCAGAAGGTGGGCTATCCGGTGAACGTGTTCGTGAACATCACCCTGGACCGGCAGGCCCAGCCCGGCCTCGAGGCGTTCGAGACCGCGGTGCGCAAACTCCCGGAGGTCATGGAGTGTTACCTCATGACCGGTGATTACGACTACCTGCTTCGCCTCGTCGTCGCAGACCTGGCGGACTTCGAACGCATCCACAACCAGTTCCTCACGCGCCTCCCCAGCGTCGCACGCGTGCACTCCAGCTTCGCGGTTCGCGCTGTCACGCGCACCACAGCTGTGCCTATGAAGCAGAAGTAGCTTCATTGGGGCCGCATGAGCGAGAGGGTCTGTGCGGGCGGGGACTCACTCGCAGAGGGGCTGTGCACGCTCATGCGGCAAGTGGCGCTTCGGCTGACTGCCAAAAGAAAACGCCGGGTCAGACTCGCGTCCGACCCGGCGTCTTTTGTGGAGAGAGAGCGAAGCTTTGAGTAGAGGAAGTGGTCTTTAGACTGGCGCGCGTACGTACGCGGGTAGCCGGCTCGCGAAGTCTCGCAGCGCGCGGATGCCGCTGGCTTCCGCTTGCGCGGACCATTCGCGAAGCTGCTGAACGGCGCGGACGTGATTCGCGTCGTTCCAGAGCTGCGTCAGGCGCTCGCGGAACTCGTGGATGGAGGCCAGTTCCTTGTGACGCTCGAGCAGGGCCTTGAGCGAGCGGTGGCCTTCCTCGGCGAGCAACTCCGGATGGCGGATCAGGAGCTTCGACGCGGTGGGCGGGATCACCTCGCGCTTCTCCAGCTCGCGGCACACCGGGCGGACCACGCGGCGCGCGTAGTCACGCAGCACGTGCATGCGATTCGTGAAGAGCGCCTGCACGGTGTCCGCATCCACCTCGTGCTTCTGGGCGAAGTGCGGGCGCGGCGCCACGCGCTTCACCTTGCAGAGGCCCACGGACTTGAACAGGGTGATGAACAGCCACCCCATGTCGAACTCCCACTTCTGCAGCGAGAAGCGCGCCGACCACGGGAAGGCGTGATGGTTGTTGTGCAGCTCCTCACCCGCGATGAAGAGACCCCACGGGATGATGTTCGTGGCGGTCGAGGGCATTTCGTAGCTGCGGTAGCCGAAGTGGTGGCCGACGCCGTTGATGATGCCGGCCGCGAAGAACGGCTGCGCCACGAGCTGCAGGGCCACCATGATGATGGAGAACACGCCGAAGAGCACGACGTGCAGCAGGCAGAACAGGACGATGCCGAGCTTCGGGAAGCGGGAGTACAGATGGCGCTCGATCCAGTCATCCGGCGTGCCGCGACCGTAGTTCTCGAGGATCTCCGGGTTGCGGGCGGCGGTGACGTACAGCTCGTAGCCTTCGAGCACGACTTTCTTCAAGCCGAACACCACGGGGCTGTGCGGGTCGCCTTCCTGGTCGGAATAAGCGTGGTGACGACGATGGACGGCCACCCATTCCTTGGTGACGGTGCCGGAACAGAACCAGAGCCAGAAGCGGAAGAAGTGCCTCAGCACCGGGTGCAGCTCGAGCGACCCGTGCGACTGCTCCCGGTGCAGGAACAGCGTGATGCCGAGGAACATGAGCTGGATGCCGCCGTATACGACCAGTGCGTAACCCCACCAGGGGAGGTCTACCAGGCCATAGACGAGCTGGGAGTCGATCATCGGTTTGTCTCTTTGATGTCTGCCGGGAGCCCCGGGCTGCAGGACTTTACCTGAAAACGCACCCTCTTATGTGAACCGCTCGGCGGAATGCGGCGGGGTGCGGACACTGCGAACCACCCCGGGGACAGCGCCAACCCTGGCCAGACCGCTCGTCGGAGACCTCCGAAGGGCGCCTGGCCGGCAGATGAGGCGCTTCACAGCGTGAGAACGATCTTCCCGACGTGCTCGCCGGACTCCATCAACGCGTGCGCCTCTGCGGCTCGAGCCAGCGGGAACCGCGCATGGATCGGGGGCGGCCGGAGCCGGTGTGAGTCGAAGAGCGGCCAGACGTGTGCGCGCAACGCCTCCGCGAGCCGGCCTTTCCGCTCGATGGGCTGTGGGCGCAGCGTGGAACCCACAATCGTGAGGCGCTTCCTGAGCACGACGCCGAGATCGATGCTCGCGTGGGCGCCCCCCAGGGTGGCGATCAGCGCGATCCGGCCATCCTCGGCCGCCGCCATTATGTTTCGTGGCATGTACTCACCGCCGACCATGTCGAGGATGACGTCCACGCCGCGTTGTGCGGTGGCGTCCCGGACGGCCTGAACGAAATCCTGCTCGCGGTAGTTGATGGCCAGGTCGGCCCCGAGCGCGACGCACGCAGCGCACTTGCCAGCAGTGCCCGCGGTGACGAACACCCTGGCGCCGAGGGCTTTGCCCAAGAGAATCGCCGTGGTGCCGATGCCGCTGCTGCCGCCGTGGATGAGCAGCGTCTCACCCGACTGCAAACGTGCCCGCTCCACGACGTTGAAGTACACGGTGAAAAATGTCTCCGGAAGCGTGGCGGCCTGCTCCAGCGTCAGCGCGTCCGGCACCGGCAGGCACTGCACCGCTGGCGCGGCGGCGTATTCCGCGTAGCCACCACCGGCGAGCAGCGCACACACATTCTCCCCGACGCGAGACGCGTCTGCCCCCGGGGCAACCCGCACGATCTCGCCAGCCACCTCGAGGCCCGGAATGTCCGTGATTCCTGCCGGCGGGGGATATGAGCCCTTCCGCTGCAACACGTCCGGCCTGTTCACGCCGGCAGCGGCGACGCGGATGAGCACCTCACCCTCGCGCAGCGCAGGCACGTCGCGCGTGGCCGGCTGCAGAACCGAAGGCGGTCCGGGCCGAGTGATCTCGGCAACGCGCATGCGTGCAGGGATGTCGAGAGAAGCGCTCACAGCCCGAGCAGCTTGGCCGCGTTGCCTTTCAGGATGAGCGGACGCACTTCCGGCTTGATCGGCAGCACCTCGAAATCCGCCAGCCACCGGTCCGGCGTGATCGCGGGATAGTCCGACCCGAAGAGCACGCGGTCCTTCAGTAGCGTGTTCGAGTACTGGACGAGGTTCGGCGGAAAGTACTTCGGCGACCAGCCGGAAAGATCGATGTAGACGTTCGGCTTGTGGGTGGCGACGGCGAGTGCCTCGTCCTGCCACGGGAAGGACGGATGCGCCAGCACGATGGGCATATCCGGAAAGTCCACCGCCACGTCATCGAGAAACAGGGGGTTCGAGTACTTCAGGCGGATGCCCATGCCGCCGCGCACGCGAGCGCCCACGCCCGTCTGCCCGGTGTGAAAGAGCGCGGGCAGCTTCGCTTCAGCAATCGCTTCGTAGAGCACGTAGGCGCTGCGATCGTTCGGATAGAACGCCTGCATGGACGGATGAAACTTGAACCCGCGGACTCCGTAGTGCTCGATGAGACGGCGGGCTTCTCGCGCCCCCATCCTGCCCTTCGCGGGGTCGATGCTCGCGAACGGAATGAGCACATCGTTGTGCTGGGCGGCGACTTCCGCCACCTCCTCGTTGGCGATGCGCACGTTGCCGAACCCGGCCTCCGCGTCGACGGTGAAGATCACCGCGGCGAGCTTGCGCTCGCGGTAGTACTGCGCCACCTCGGGAATGGTCGGCGGCACGCGTGACTTGAAGTACTTCGACATCGCTTCGTCGAGCAGGATCGAGCACGGGTCGCGCGGCTGGCGCTCCGAGATGCTCGCGTGCGTGTGCACGTCGATGCCCACGAGCTCGGAAACCTTCAGCGCCGGCTGATATTTGGCCATACGGGACGTCAACCTCTCGAACGGCCACCATGACCGGTGGCGTTGGCTTACTGCTTGGGTGAATCGGGTGACGCGGCGAGCGAGTCGGCGAGCGCGCGCCACGAGAACTTCTCGCCGGGCTCATAACTCAGGCCGTGCGCCACCATGGCATCGATGAGCTGGTCCTGCCGCTCGGCGATCGCTGCGGCCATCGTGGGCTCCAGCCCCACATCACGCAACGTGCGCGCAACCTCGCGCATTTCCGCTGCGCGACGGCGGCCATGCTCCGCGACGCGGCTCACGAGGTAATCCGGCAGATCCTTGTCCCATCCCATCGAGGGAAAGGTCTGGTTCAGCGAGGCGAGCACCTGCTCCTCCGCGCCGAACCGTCGCGCGGCAAGCATCGACTCGACGGCAAGTGCCTCGATACCCTTGATGACGACGCTGCGACACATCTTCACCGCTGACGCCACGCCGATGTCCTGCGAAATTGGCCTGGCGCTGAAACCGAGCTCACGGAGCGCGGGCGCAACGTGCTCCGCGCGCCGCCCCCCGAGAAGCATGGGCACCTTGAGACGATATGGCGGCACGGGCGCCATGACGGCGGCTTCGACGTAGTCCGCGCCCGAGGCTTCGGCCGCCTTGCAGCTCGAAAGCTTCTTCGCTGGCGACACGGAATTGATGTCCAGGAACACCTGACCCGCGACGAGATGCCGCCCGGCAAGCGACGCAACGTCGCCTGATGAGGAGGCCGTCACGGCGCTGATGACGAGGTCCGCTCCGGCGGCGGCAGCCGCAAACGAATCCGCGACGCGCACACGTGCCGCCTCCGCCTTGGCCTGCAGGAGTGCCCGCGTTTTCTCGTCGTCGAGCAGAATGTCGTACATGGCCACATTGCAGCCGGCTGCAGCGAGGTCCGTTCCAAGGATGCCCCCTGCCTCCCCGAACCCGATGAGCGCCACACGGCGAATCGGCTCGCTCATGCGCGTTCCCTGGTGCGAGACGGGCGCGCCGGCAGCCCCTGCCCGCTTCGCACACGCTCGAACCAGGCGCGCAGCGCCGCGTTCACTTCGAGCGGCCGTTCGAGCGTGCACATGTGACCGCAGGCCGCGATGACCTCGAGCGTGCTGTTCGGGATTGCGTTGGCGATCTCACGGTGCCTCTCGACGGGCGACCACGAATCCTCGTGCCCGCACAGCACGAGCGCGGGGCAGGTGATCTTCGGCAGCACTGAAGCGGCATCGGGCCGATTCACGAGCGCGCGGATCTGGTTCTCGTACATCTGCGCGGTCTTCGTCTCGAACATATCGAGGATGCCATCGATGAGCACGCGATCGCCGAGACGGCCTGGATGCACCATGCCCTGCACCCACTGGCGCGCCATCGCGCGCATGCCTTGAGCCCGGGCCACTTCGAGCAAGGCGCGACGCCCGGCCTTCTCGCGCTCCCCCGCTTCGCCCGGCGGCAGCGCATGCTGGCCGGTATCCATGAGAGCCACGCCCGTGACGCGCTCCGGTGCCGCACGGTAGACCTCCAGCGCGACCCGCCCCCCCATCGAGTGGCCGGCAACCGCGAATCGTGGTGGCGCCTGATCGAGGACACTGCGTGCCATCGCGGGCAGCGAGTCCTGCATGCCATGCTCGGCAACCCTCACGTCCGCAAGGTCGGCAAGGGCCGCAATCTGGCTCGGCCAGACGGTGGCGTCACACAGAAGGCCGGGAATCAGGACGAGCGCGGGACGATCGGCAGGTTCACTCATGATCGCGCGATGTTCCGGGCTCCCATCATGCTCGTCAACACGCCACCGTGCAGCGGCGCGCCGCCGCCTCAGCCCAGCGGCAGGCCGACGTAGTTCTCCGCGAACGTGAGCGCTGCCGCGTGTGAGGTGACGAGGTACTCGAGCTCCGCGATCTGGCGGCGGCGGTCGAACGCGTTGTCGGCTGCGGAGCGATGCAGAAGCGTCGTCACCCACCAGGAGAAGCGCTGAACTTTCCAGATGCGGCGCAGGCACGTGGCGGAATAGGCATCGAGCTTCCCGCGCCGCGCAGCACCGTGGCCCTTGTAGAAGTGATTCAGCGCATCGGACAGCACATGGACATCGGCGATGGCGAGATTCATGCCCTTCGCGCCCGTGGGCGGCACGATGTGCGCGGCGTCGCCTGCCAGGAAAAGGCGGCCATACTGCATGGGCTCCGCCACGAAACTGCGCATGGGAGTCACGCCCTTCTGCAGGATCGGGCCCGTCGCAAGCTGAAACCCGTCCTGCGTCGCGAGCCGCGCCTGCAATTCACTCCAGATGCGATCGTCGGACCAGCCCTCGAGTGCCTCGTCCGGCTCACACTGGATGTACAGGCGGCTGACCGTCGGCGAGCGCATGCTGAGGAGCGCGAAACCCCGCTCGTGATTCGCGTAGATGAGCTCGTCCGATGCGGGCGGCACCTCGGCGAGGATGCCGAGCCACGCGAACGGATAAACGCGCTCGAGCTCCTGCAGGGCCCCCGCCGGGATGCCGGGGCGGCACACGCCGTGGAAGCCATCGCAACCCGCGACGAAATCACACTCGAGCACCTGCTCGCCGGCCGCGGTTCGAAAGCGCACCTGGGGCCGATCGCTCTGCAGGCCGTGGACGCTCACTTCCTCGACCTCGAAGTGGAGCGGCAGGCCGCTCGCCACACGCAGGGCGACCAGGTCCTTCACCACTTCCTGCTGGCCGTAGATCGTCACCGTGCGACCCACGAGCGCGGCGAAGTCGATGCGATGGCGCTCGCCCGAGAAGTGGATCTCCACGCCGCCATGCCGCAGGCTTTCCCGCATCATCCGCTCGCCCGCGCCGGCGGCGTTCAGTATGTCGACGCTCTGGTGCTCGAGCACCCCGGCGCGCACGCGATGCTCGATGTAGTCCCGGCTCTTCGCCTCCAGCACGACGGATTCGATGCCGCGCAGGTGAAGCAGCTGGGCCAGCAACAACCCGGCCGGGCCTGCGCCGATGATCGCAACCTGTGTACGCATGGTTCCGCAAGCATCCTGCCCCGCGAGGCGGCAGGCCATGCACGGGACCGCGACCGGCTTGGACTTTTTTGCGGCCCGCCGGCGGTGCACCCATAATCCCGCCGTGCCGAAAGCCGCTTCCGTTCCCCGATTCTTCTTGTACGGCGAGCCGCCCCGAGCCGCCGACGAGCGCTTCGTGCACATCGAGACCATCGCCGATCGCAGCCGCCTCCATGACTGGGAGATCCGCCCGCACACGCACCGGGACCTGCACCAGCTCCTCGTGATCCTGGGGGGCGGCGGCCGGATGCGGGCCGAGGGCGCCGAGCAGGAGTTCGCCGCGCCTGCCTTGTTGATCGTGCCCGCAGGCGTCGTGCATGCGTTCACCTTCCACCACGACACACGCGGCTATGTCGTCACCGTTGCCGAGAATGCACTCGCGGAGCTGTCGAGGCGGGAGCCTGCTTTCCGCGCGCTCTTCGAAGGCGCGAGGTCCGTCGATCTCACGGACGGAGCACTGGACGCCACCGAGCTCGAAGAAGCCGTCGTCAGATTGCAGCGCGAGTTTCAGTGGACCGCTCCAGCTCACGTCACAGCGACCGAGGCCCGGCTCGTCACGCTGCTGGTGTGCACCGTGCGCGCCACCGCGCCCGAGCGTCCGGGGCTTGCTCGCGGAACGCGGGGCCCGCGCGCGGCGATCGTCGCGCGGTTCCGTCAGGCCGTGGAAACGCACCTGAGGGCCGGCTGGCCGATGAATCGCTATGCGAAAGTGCTGGGCGTGACGCCGCATCAGCTGCGCGCGGCGTGCCTCGAGGTCACAGGCGGGCCGCCCACGCACATCGTGCACGAACGTCTCGTGCTCGAAGCCAAGCGCACATTGCTCTACACGAGCCTGTCGATCGCCGAGACGGCTTACGAGCTCGGCTTCAGCGACCCGGCGTACTTCTCGCGTTTCTTCAGCGAACGGGTCGGCGTATCCCCGGCCGAGTTCCGGCGCCGCGCGGATGACTAGCGCGCAGCCCTCACCAGCGCCGCGCCGGGCTACCCGGCAGCCTGGGCCCGGTTCAGCCGCTCCGTAGCTTCCATGTTCTCGCGAATGGTGCGCGCGCCCCGGAAGTAGTGGGCCGCGGCCCAGAGATTCACGAGGCCCACGATGACGAGCCCGTAGCGCATGGAATCCTGCAGCCCGACGGTGGGCTTCAGATAGTCGCTCACTGCGCCGGCGAGGAACGGCCCGAGCCCGAGGCCCACGAACGTCTGCACGAAGAGCAGGATCGACGTGGCCACCGCCCGCGTGCGCAGCGTCGCGAGCGTCTGCGACACGGCGAACGAGGGTCCGAAGAACATCGAAGCGAGGATCATCATCACGCAGAACGACGGCATGACGATCCTGAGATCGTCCGCCAGGTACGAGCTGAACTGGAACGGCACCATCACGAGGGTCGCAATGCCGGGCACCCACATGTACCAGCGGCGATCGTTCCACTTCGTGCTGAGCTTGTCGGAAAGCATCCCGCCCATGAGCGTCCCGACCGCGCCGACGAGTTGCAGGAGCGCGAGCCAGCTGCCCGCCTGTGCCGAGGTCATGCCGTGCGATCGTTGAAAGAAGACCGCGTTCAGCTGGCTCCCCGCATACCAGACGACGGAGTGCAGGCCCGCCGCGAGACACATGTGGCGAAACGCCGAGTAGCCCCAGAGAAAACGTAGCGACTCCGACAGCGGCGGCGCGGGCTGGGCGGCTTTCGGCGCCGTGGTTTCGGACAGGCCTCTCGGTGGTTCCCTCACGGTGAACCACACGAGCAGCGCCACCAGCAGGCCCGGCGCGCCGATGAACATGAACGTGAGGCGCCATCCGAAGATCTCGTTGCCCCACCCGCCCAGGAAACTTCCGAGCATGGCCCCCACGGGCACGCCGAGCGCATAGATCGACAGCGCCGTGGCACGCTTGCTGCGTGCGAAGTAATCCGAGATCAGCGAGTGTGAAGGTGGTGTGCCGCCCGCCTCGCCCACTGCAGTGAGTGCACGCGTGGTCAGCAGAGTTGCGAAGTTCACAGCCATGCCGCAGGCGGCCGTCGCCGCACTCCACAACGCGATGCAGGCACCGAGCACGTTCTTGCGCACGGAACGATCCGCGAGCGCGGCGATCGGCACGCCGAGTGTGGAATAGAAAAGCGCGAAGGCGAGCCCGCTCAGGAGCCCGAGCTGCTTGTCGCTGACTTCGAACTCGTGACGGATGCTCTCCAGCAGCACCGCGAGCACGCCGCGATCCATCACGTTGACGACGTAGCCCAGGAACAACACGCCGAGGACGTAGTTCCGGTAGCCCTGCGAATACTGCGCACTGGCCGGGTGCGCTTGAACGGCCTGCGCGGTGTCTGCTGCGTTCTGGGCCATCTGGCGCGACCGGCCTCGACTTGCAACCACGAAGTCGCGCATCCTAAACGAGATCGATGCGTCGAGGGGGAGCGCCTATCCGCCGGAAGTCGGCTGTCCGCGCTTCAGAATTCCCGCAAGAGTGGCCAGTGCCCAGTCGCGCTCGCCTTTCGCGTGCGGACCTCGACTCTCGTCGGCAAGCATCGAAGGCTCGCCGGACAGAACCGTCGAACCCGATCTCGCGCGACAGCCATCAAACGTGATGGGTCGAAGGCTTCAGTGCAGGTGAGTTTGTCGTCCCTGGCACCGCAGGGGTTCTTCGATGAGCACGTGCCGAAGCAGTTGGCACGACGGATCACCAGCGCGCGCGGTCGTGGTCGCGCCCCAGCCTGCGCCGCAAAAACGCGTAGGCAAGCGCCGCTCGTCATCCGGTACTCGGGTCACCCGGTGGCCGGTGTACTCCGCCGTGACGGCCGCACGGCGTTCTGCGTTCCGCAGGCGGCGCTCGCAATGAGGGCTTCCGAGAACGGCTTGCAGCGCGTCCACCTGTTGCGAGTGGACCGCACGGGAGAAAAAAACGGCGCGGACCCCCGCAAAGAGCACGCTTGCAGCTAGGATTCCGCGGCATGCCAGCCGCGATCGAACACAGCGCCGGCAGCCTGGATCACCTGGCCGGGCATGCCCTTCAAGAGATTGATTTGATTATCAAAAGACAGCCATCCCCGAGCTCGCACGGGGTCGACGAAGCGCGCCGTGCGAACCGCTTTATCGCATCGAGAAGAATGCAATGAACACTCTGCTCAACATCAAGGCCTTCCTGCTCGTTGCGCGCAACGGCAGTTTCTCCGGCGCCGCGCGCGAGCTCGGCGTCGCGCCCTCGGTCGTGACGAAGCGCATCACGCGACTCGAAGACGAGATGGGGGCGCAGCTCTTCGTGCGCTCCACTCGCGCGCTCGCGCTCACTCCCGCCGGCGAGCGACTACTTCCGCAATACCAGCGCCTCGTTGCAGAGCTGGACGAGATCATCGGTGCCACGGCGGCTGCCGAGCGCGGCATCGAGGGGCACCTGCGCATCAAGGGCCCCACCACGCTCACCTCGCTCGTCCTCGGGCCCATCCTCTGTGACTTCCACGTCCAGAACCCGGGGATCACGATGGATGTCGTGCTGCTCGACCGGTCGGTCAATCCACTGGAAGAAGGGTTCGACCTCGTCGTCGGCGCGTTGCCCGCCTCGTATCCGAACGTGGTCGACGTGCCCCTTTGTCCTTACAACATCATCCTGTGCGCCTCGCCGGCCTATCTCGAAGCGAAAGGCACGCCCGAATCGCCGAATGAGCTCATCGAGCACGACTGCCTCACTTCCGTCCTCATGGGCGGCACGTGGGTATTCGAGAACCCGCCGAGCACCGTCAGCGTCGAAGTGCGCTCGAAGCTTCACGCGAACGATGCACGCGTGCTGCGCGCATCCGCGCGCCGCGGCATCGGTATCGCGGTGCTGCCTGAGTTCCTCGTGGCAAATGATCTGCGGGAAGGCAGGCTCGTGCCGCTGCTCGCTGCGCATCCGATCCCGACCTTCTGGCTGAAGGCGCTCATTCCGCGCATCAAGCTCAACAAGCCCGCAGTGAACGAGCTCGTCGCCTATCTCAAGTCGCGCATGCACCCGACGCCGCCCTGGGAGGTTGCCGACATCAGCTGAGCCGTGGGCCCGCACGGCTTCGTCTTTGCCCCACCCCGTGTCGGCCGGCGCGGTGCGAGTGCCGGCCTGCTCGCGACAGGGCAATCGAAGAGAGACTGAACAACATGGCGAATGAGATCATTCCCACACGCACCGTGCGGCGGTCCGCCGAACGCGCGATCCGGACCCTGGAGACGGATCTCTGCGTGCTCGGCGCGGGCATTTCGGGCGTCTCCGCGGCGCTCGAGGCCGCAAAGCTCGGGCGCCGCGTCGTCATCGTCGATGGCGCGCCAGCGCTCGGCGGCCAGGCGATCGGCTCCATCATCGGCACCCTGATCGGCCTCTACACCCACGGGCCGAACGCCTACCAGCTCACGCACGGCATCGCAGACGATCTCCTGCGGGATCTCGCGGCCGAAGGCTCGCTCCTGCGCATGCATCGCTCGACCGTGACCTTCCAGTACGACGAAGTGCGGCTGGGGCGCTGGATGGAGCGAAAGATCGAAGAAGCCGGTGTGCAGGCCATCGTCGGGGCCGTGCTCACGGATGTGGCCTTCGAGAACTGCCGCGTGAAGCACGTGGACCTCGCAACACGCTTCGGTGCAGTACGCGTGCAGGCGAACGGATACGTCGACTCTTCCGGCGATGCGAGCCTCTGCTACGAGGCCGGGCTCCACGTGCGCGAGCCGGATGCGCCCGTCTACGGATCGTTGAACTTCCTCATCGAAGGGTATGACCTCGACCGCGTAGAGCAGATGCAGATCGCGGAAGTACGGGAGCGCCTCGCCAGAAAGGGCCACGAGTACGGTCTCGTGCGTCACGACGGCTGGCTCATGCATTTTCCGGGCAAGAACTTCATGCTCGCGAACCTCAATCACTTCGAAACACCGGTGGACCCGCTCGCGAGCGCGCACATGGTCTTCGAAGGCCGCCGGCAGGCCGACAACATCGTGCGCTTCCTGCGCACGGAGTACCCGTCCCTCTTCGCGAATGCGCGCGTGCGCGTGTATGGGAACCCGGGCCTGCGCCAGACGCGCTGGATCCAGAGCGTGCGGCAGCTCACCATTGATGACATTCGCAGCGCCAGACGCCCGCCGGACGCCGCCGCCCGTTGTGCTTGGTCGGTGGAGCTGCACAACACGGCAGAGCTCGTACATTGGGAGCAGTTCGAGGACGGCCACGTGTACTACATCCCCTTGAGCTGCATGATTCCGCGGGACGCAGACAACATCGTGGCCGCCGGGCGCTGCGTGGATGGGGATTCACACGCCCTCTCCGCCATTCGCGTGATGGGCCCCTGCATTGCGATGGGAGCCGCCGCGGCCCACGCCCTCGACCTTGCCGGCACCGGGTCCGTACATCGCATCGACCTCGGGAAACTGCAGGAGCGGCTGCGGGACAATCTGGATCGCACGGACTGAACTCGCGTAGCATCGGCCGCACGATGCGCTACAAGAACGTTCTTCCGGCGATGGTCCTGTTCGCGTGCGCGCAGGCCCGGGGGGCGGCGGATGTGGACGCGGCTCGACTCTCGGCCGCCGCCTCGGACCCGGCGAACTGGCTCACGACTGGTCGCACGTATAGCGAAGAACGCTTCAGCCCGCTCACGCAGATCAACGACAGGAACGTGAGTCAGCTCGGCCTCGCATGGCATCTGGATTTCGATTCCACCATCGGGCTCGAGGCAACACCGCTCGTGGCAGATGGCGTCCTGTACACCTCCGGCGTCTGGAACATCCTGCACGCCATCGACGCGAAGACCGGCAAGGAGATCTGGCGCTACGACCCGCAGGTGCCACGCCACTGGATGCGCTACATGTGCTGCGGCCCCGCCAATCGCGGCCCGGCAATGTGGAAAGGCCGCATCTATGAAGGCACGATCGACGGCCGGCTCATCGCGGTCGATGCCGCCACCGGCAAGCTCGCGTGGAGTGTACGGACCACCGATACGACACAGCCCTACTCCATCACTGGCGCACCGCGTGTGGTCAAGGGCAAGGTGATCATCGGCAACGGTGGCGCAGAGTTCGGCACGCGTGGCTATGTCACCGCATACGACGCCGAAACCGGCAGGCAGGTGTGGCGCTTCTGGATCGTGCCCGGCGATCCCGCGAACGGCTTCGAGAACGAGACGGTTGCCATGGCGGCGAAAACCTGGACCGGCAACTGGTGGGCCGTGGGTGCCGGCGGCAACGCGTGGGACGGCTTCGCGTTCGACCCGGCGCTCGACCTGCTCTACATCGCCACCGGCAACGGAGCGCCCTGGGCGCGGGATCTGCGCAGCCCCGGCGGCGGTGACAACCTCTTTCTCAGCTCCATCGTCGCCGTCCGCCCCGACAGCGGCGAGTACGTGTGGCACTACCAGCAGGTGCCCGGGGACAACTGGGATTACACGGCCGTGCAGCAGATGACGCTGGCGGACCTGGACATCGCCGGTCGACCGCGCAAGGTCATCCTGCACGCACCGAAGAACGGGTTCTTCTACGTCATCGACCGCGCCACGGGAAAGCTCATCTCCGCGAACAATTTCGTTCCGGTGAACTGGGCCACGCACATCGATCTCACGACCGGCCGGCCAGTCGAGAATCCCGCCGCGATGTACGACGACGAGCAGGCGGCCCTCGTGTACCCGTCCCACTTCGGTGCGCACAACTGGCAGCCGATGTCGTACAGCCCCTTGACGAAGCTCGTGTACCTGCCCGCGCAGGAAACCTCATATCCCTATGCGCGCGTGACGAAGCTCGAGCCGCGGCCCATGAACTGGAATGCCGGGCTCGCCGCCGGCCGCAAGCCGCCGGCGCAGACAGCACCACCGAACGAGGGCTATCTGCTCGCCTGGAATCCGGTGACACAGAAAGCCGCGTGGCGCGTGGATCACGCGGGCGTATGGAATGGGGGCACTCTCGCCACCGCAGGCAACCTCGTGGCACAAGGTGCCGCCGATGGCCGCTTCGTCATCTACAGCGCCGATGCGGGGAAGAAGCTCTGGGAAATGCCGATCCAGACCGGCGCAGTCGCAGGCCCGATCAGTTACTCCGTGGACGGTGAGCAGTACATTGCGGTGGCGGCAGGCTGAGCGGGGTCCATCGCCATCATCGGTGGCATGGCGCCCACCCATCTGGCGAGCTCGAGGATTCTCGCATTCAAGCTCGGCGGAGCCGCGAAGCTGCCACCGGTGCCTGCGCGCGGTCCCATCACCCCGCCTCCGCAGACAGCGTCCAGGGAAGCCATCGAGCGTGGCGGGCTGCTGTATGCGCAGACTTGTCGCTTGTGCCACGGTGCGCAGGCAATCTCCGGCGGCATGACTCCCGATCTGCGCTACATGACCTCAGAGACACACAAGGCCTTCAGGGACATCGTTCTCTACGGCGCGCGCGCCAAGGATGGAATGGCGCCTTTCGCGGACATGCTGAACGAAGCAGATTCGGATGCCATTCACGCGTATCTCATCGACCGCGCGTGGCAGGCCAGAGGAGCCGGCCCATGAAACTCACGGACAGCGAGAAGGCCATGCTCGATGGCCGCCACGGGAAGGCGCATCAGAAGGCGATGGAGCTGCTCGTGCGCTATGGCGAAGCGCTTGGTGCCGAGCGCTTCGTGGACACCACGAACGTTGCCGGTGTGCCCGGCACGTCCAACCTGTTCCTCGAGCGCTACTACACGCAGCCCGGGGATCGCTACGACGTCATCTTCTCCCTCTTCGACCTCGACAGCGACGAGATCATCGAAGTGCCGAAGATCACGGTGAATTCGTGTCACCTGCAGGGCGGCACGGACCCGGAGAACTGGCAGACGCTCGGCATGAAGCCCGAGCAGCTGCAGATCAGCCAGGCGGGTGAGCGCTCGGCCGCCAGCCTTGGCATCAGGATCCTGAAGACGTGCACGCCCTACCTCGCCGGGAACGTGCCGCAGCGGGGCGAACACTGCGCGTGGATGGAATCGTCTGCCGTCGTGTACTGCAACTCCGTGCTCGGGGCTCGCACGAACACCGAAGGCCGGGAAAGCACGAGCGCCGCGATGATCACCGGGAAGATTCCGGACTGGGGCTTCCACCGCGATTCGCATCGCCACGCGTCCCACCGCATCAACGTGGGCATGCCGGTCGAAAGCCTCATGGACTGGGGCATGCTCGGTTATTTCGTGGGTGAGGCGGTCGGCGAGCGCATCCCGGTGCTGGTTGGACAGTACGGCACGCCCGATCTGATTCGCCACAAGCACTTCGGTGCGGCCGCGGCGTCTTCCGGTGGCGTCGAGATGTACCACCTCGTCGGTGTCACACCCGAAGCGCCGACGCTCGAAGCCGCGCTCGGCCCGAATCGTCCGGCCGAAACGTTGACGTACGGCAAGGCCGAGCAGCGCCGCACGTACGAGACGCTCAACGCCCGGGGCTCCGACACCAACGTGGACTACGTGATGCTCGGTTGCCCGCATGCGGCACTGGAGCAGATCCAGGAAATCTGCCGTCTCCTCGAGGGCCGCAGGATCAACACGGGCGTGCGCCTCTGGGTATTCACGTCGCGAGCCATTCGAGCCGTCGCCGACAAAGAGGGTTATACGAAGATCATTCGCGACGCCGGCGGTGTGCTGATCACCGACACGTGCTCTGCCATCGGCCAGGCCGTTCCTCCCGGCACGAAGGTTGCGGCGCTGGACTCGGCGAAACAGGTGCACTACCTGCCGGCGATCATGGGGATCCAGGCCTGGTTCGGGTCCACCGCCGACTGCATCAATGCCGCGCTGACGGGCAAATGGGACGGAGTCGCTCCTTGAACAGCCGGGTCGAGCAAGAGGCGAGCGCCGGGGCTCAGCGAGACACCGCGGCTGATGTCACGTCGGCAGTCGTCGAGCAAAGCAGCAACGGCGGGCCTGAAGTGCACGCCTCGCCTGAAGTCATTCGCTTGCATGGCCGGAAGGTCGTAGGCGGCGTCACCGAGGGTGAAGCCCTGGTCACCCGGCAGACGATCTCCGGTTGGGGCGGCGTGAATCCCACGACCGGCACCATCATCGAGACCCGCCACGAGCTGCGCGGCGTGAGCTTCAAGGACAAGGTGCTCGTGTGCCCGGGCGCGAAGGGCTCATCGGGCTGGTCTGCAATGTTCCACACCACGCGCCTCGCCGGCACCGCGCCCAAAGCGGTCATCTTCAACGAGATGACCACGAAAATCGCGCTCGGCTGCGTCGTCATGCGCGTGCCGTCCATCACGGATCTCGACCGTGATCCACTCGAGCTGATCGAAAGTGGAGACTGGGTGAAAGTCGACGCGGACAACGGCCTCGTCGAGATCCGCAAGAAGCGCCCCGCTTGCCCATCGAGCTAGACGGGAGAATCCGGAATCTCGCGCTCGCTCACCATCGTCAGCACGTCATAGAGTGCGACGGCCTCACCGCTCTGATTCGTGATCTCAGTGTCCCAGCGCACTTCGCCGTAGCCTTGTGCCGGGCGCAGCGACTTCTCCTTGCACGTGAGGCGCACCTTGATGCGGTCCCCCGGCTTCACGGGCTTGAGGAAGCGCAGGTTGTCGAGGCCGTAGTTCGCGAGCACCGGCCCGTAGGCCGGCTCGACGAACAGCCCGGCCGCCGCGGAGACGAGGAAGTAGCCATGAGCCACGCGTCCGCCGAAGAGCGGGTTGCGAGCGGCATCCGTCTCGCTCATGTGCGCATAGAACTGGTCGCCCGAAAGCTCCGCGAAACGCTCGATGTCTTCAACTGTGATTTCACGCTCCGGGGAGAAGAACGTGTCCCCGATGCTGAGCGCGTGAAACGGCTTGCGGAAGGGATGGGACCCGGGATCGAGCGCCCGCGCGCCGCGCATCCAGCGCCCTGTGACCGCGGCGATCGTGTCGGGCGAGCCCTGCACTGCCGTGCGCTGCATGTAGTGCATCACGCCCCGCACGCCGCCCATCTCTTCACCACCGCCCGCGCGACCCGGACCGCCGTGCACGAGGTGCGGCAGCGGCGACCCATGGCCCGTGGATTCCTTCGCACAGGTTCGGTTCACAACCAGGAGCCGCCCGTGGTACGCCGCCAGACCGATGACGAAGCGTGCCGCCACGCTGTCATCGGCGGTGAAGACGGAGCTCACGAGGCTGCCGCCACCACGCCGGGCCAGAGCGATCGCATCATCGGCATCCTCGTATCGAACCACCGTGCACACGGGCCCGAACGCTTCCACCTCATGGATCGCCGTCGCAGCGCTGGCATCCTCGCAGTCCAGCAGCGTGGGCGGCACGAAGGCACCCTTGTCGCGATCCGCTCCCTGCAGATCGAACCCGCCTGCCCCTCCACAGACCACGCGTGCTTCGCGCTCCAGCTTCGCAACCTGGTCACGCACCTCGCGGCGCTGTGCGAGTGATGCGACGGGGCCCATCTTCACTTGCTCCAGACGCGGGTCCCCCATCACCACTTTGGCGAGCGCCGCCGTCAGCGCTTCGACCACCGAAGCTGCCATTGGCGCTGGCACGATCGCCTTGCGGATCGCCGTGCATTTCTGGCCCGCCTTCGCCGTCATTTCGCGCACCACTTCGCGCACGAAGAGATCGAATTCGGGCGTACCCGGCCCCGCATCCGGACCCAGGATCGATGAGTTGAGCGAATCCGTTTCCGCCGTGAAGCGCACGGAGTTGGCGATGACCACCGGGTGCCGACGCAACGCGTTGGCCGTGGATGCCGAACCAGTGAAGGCGACCACGTCCTGGCACGTCAGGTGATCGAACAGGTCCCCGGCGCTACCGCAGAGAAGCTGGACCGCGCCTTCCGGCAGGATTCCGGACTCGACGATGCGGCGTACCACGAGCTCTGTCAGGTAACACGTTGTCGTGGCCGGTTTGACGACGGCTGGGACACCGGCGAGCAGCGCAGGCGCCAGCTTCTCCAGCATCCCCCACACCGGGAAGTTGAAGGCGTTGATGTGTACCGCGGCCCCTTCCAGCGGCGTGCAGATGTGCTGCCCGACGAACGTGCCGGTCTTCGAGAGCATCTCCGACGGCCCATCCACGTACACGCGGCTGTTCGGCAGCTCACGTGTGCCCTTGCTGGCAAAGACGAACAGCGTGCTGATCCCGCCGTCGATGTCGACCCATGAATCCGCCTTCGTGGCGCCGGTTGCATAGGAGAGGGTGTAGAGCTCGTCTTTGCGTTCCGTCAGGAACTTCGCGAGGCTCTTGAGGAGTGCGGCGCGCTCATGGAACGTCATACTCCGCAGCGCTGGACCGCCGACCTGGCGTGCGTGCTCCAGCACGGCTCGGAAGTCGATGCCCGCAGTGGATGCCTGCGCAATGACTGCGCCGGTGGTGGCGTCTCGAAGCAGCGGCCCATCGCCACCGCCCTCGCGCCAATGCCCCCCAACGTAACTCTGGAGTTTCATGATGCCGTCCCGCTTGCGCACATCGTGCCGAACGAATCCCCTGTCTCCACGAGGTCCATGAGCAGCGGCGCCGGTGCCCACGCCGGCGAACCGTGTTCGCGCTCGTACCTGCGAATCGCCTCGAGCACGCGAGGCAGCCCGACGGTGTCCGCATGGAACATGGGCCCGCCGCGCGTACGGGGAAAGCCGTATCCATTGACCCAGATGACATCGAGGTCCGATGCCGAGGCCGCGATTCCCTCTCCGAGAATTCTCGCGCCCTCGTTCACCAGCGCGTAGATACACCGCTCCACGATCTCCGTATCGCTGATGTCACGCTGGGCAACGCCGAGGCGCCGGGCTTCGGCGCGAATCAGCGCGGGCACCTCCGGGTCTGGCCTGCGCTGGCGGCTACCCTCCTCATAGAGGTAGAAGCCGCGGCCGGTCTTCTGACCATGCCGACCCAGTTGCGCGAGCATGTCTGACACCCGGTAGTACCGCGGGTCCGCAAGGGGATCTTTCCGCTCACGGCGAGCGCGGTAGCCCACATCGAGGCCCGCAAGGTCGCCCACTGCATTGGGCCCGAGCGCCATGCCCCATTCTTCCAGCACACGGTCGATGCGCTCCGGTGCGACACCTTCGAGCATCATGAGCTGGTTCTGCTGCCCGTAGGCGTAGAGCATGCGATTGCCCACGAAGCCGAAGCAGTTTCCGACCACGACGCCAATCTTGCCGATACGCTTCGTCACCGCGAGCGCTGTCGCGAGCGCGCCTTCGGAAGTCTCACGACCGCGAACGACTTCCACGAGCCGCATGACATGCGCTGGGCTGAAAAAGTGCAGGCCCACCACGTCCTGCGGGCGTCGCGTGACGCCTGCGATTGCGTCGACGTCGAGCGTGGACGTGTTGGTCGCAAGCACGGCACCAGGCTTGCAGATTTCATCGAGCCCGCGGAACACATCCTGCTTCACGGACAGACTCTCGAAGACCGCTTCGATGACGAGATCGGCCGAAGCCGCATCGGTGAGCGTGATCGCGCACCTGAGCCGCTCGCGTGCGGCCGTGACCGCCGCCTGCGAGAGCTTTCCCTTCTTCAATGCGCCATCGAGAACTGACTCCACTCGCGCAAGGCCAGCCGCCAGCGCGGCCGGCTCGAGATCGAAGAGAGTGACCGCCAGCCCCCGCGAAACACAGCTTGCTGCAATCCCGGCGCCCATGGTGCCAGCCCCGAGCACGGCAACCCGCTCCACAGTACGCGCAACGGATGCGCTGTCGCCCGCTCGCGAGCCCCGCTCAGCGAAGAACAGGTGCCGAAGTGCAGCTGACTGCGTGGACAGCCGGCATTCCTCGAACAGCACCCGTGAGCGCGCCATTGCAGCCTCAAAGGGCATCGATACGGACGCCTCAACGCACTGGATGATCCGCTCCACCGCGTCAAGTTTGGTGAGCGCACGAGGAAGTGCCCTGCGATAGCCCGCGAAGAACTGGGCGCTCGCAGAGTCAACGTCTGGGACAGCGCGGTCGCGCATCCGCCGCGGCAAGGCCTCGGACGCGGCCAGCTCGCGCGCGTAGTCCAAAGCAGCGTCGGAGAGACCCTTTGCGGTGCTCAGCACCCTGTCCACCAGACCGAGAGCCCGCGCGCGAACCAGGTCGACAGGCTCGCCGGACGTCATCATGTCCAGCGCCATCTTCGCTCCGACTGCGCGAGGCAACCGTTGCGTGCCACCGGAACCGGGCAGCAGACCGAGCTTCACTTCCGGAAACCCAAGTTGAGCGTCGCCCGCGCCACACCTGTAGTGGCTCGCAAGCGCGGCCTCGAAGCCACCGCCGAGCACGGCACCGTGCAGCACCGCCACGACGGGCTTGCCGCACGCTTCCAGCCGCAGCAGCACATCGTTGAGCAGCGGGTCCCGCGGCCCGCGATCCATCTCCCGGATATCGGCGCCCGCGATGAAATTCCGGCCAGCGCCCTGGAGCACGATCACCCGAACAGTCGGGTCGAGATCCGCCTCGATGATCGCGTGCAGCAGGCGACTGCGCACCGCATGCGAGATCGCGTTCACCGGGGGATTGTCGATGGTGATGAGCGCGACGTTGTCGTGACGCTGCAGGGACACGGGCTCGCTCATGACAGGCACGTCATCGCCCGGTGAATCGGGGGGCGCGCTTCTCCAGGAAGGCGGCAACGCCCTCCGCGTAATCGGCGGAGAAACCCAGCTCCCGCTGAAAATCGCGTTCCAGATCGAGCTGCTGCTCGAGCGTGCGCCCGCTTGCGGTATGGATGGCCTCCTTGGTGCGGGCAAGCCCGCGGGTCGGTGCCACGGCGAGCTGAGCGGCCAGTTGATCGACGGTGCCGCCGAGCTCCGCATCGTCCACGCAGCGCCAGATGAGCCCCCACTGCGCCGCCTGCTCCGCGCCGAGTTTTTCACCGAGCAGCGCAAGCCCCAACGCGCGCGCAGGCCCGACGAGCCTCGGAAGAGCCCAGGTGCCGCCGGAATCCGGCACGAGCCCGAGTTTCGCGAACGACTGGATGAAGCTTGCGGATCGTGCAGCGATGACGAGATCGCACGCCAGCGCAATGTTCGCGCCGGCGCCTGCCGCCACACCATTGACCGCCGCGACAACCGGCTTTGGCAGTGCGCGCAACGCGAGGATGAGCGGCTTGTACCGAAGCTCGATCGATTCCCCGAGATCGGTGGCGCCCGCCGGCCGGGAGGTTGCTGCCGCGGCCGAAGCACCTTCCGCCGAACTGCCGGGGGCGGCTGTGCTCGGCGCGTCGCCAGGCTCCGCAGCGCCTCGGGCTCCAGCCGGGGCAACGGTGCGGTCACTGAGATCCTGGCCAGCGCAGAAAGCGCGGCCTGCGCCTGTCAGCACGAGTACGCGGCAGCCCGCGTCATCCCGAACGCGCTCCAGCGCACTGCGCACTTCTTCATGCATGAGTACGTTGAAGCTGTTGAGGCGATCCGGTCGGTTGAGCGTGAGACGCGCAACCCCAGCGGCGACGTCGAACAGAATGGTCTGGTAGGCCATGCTCATTTCTCGTCGTAGGTGAGCTCGATCTCCGAAGTGGTGGCATGGGCCTGGCACGCGAGGATGAACCCCTGCTCCAGCTCCCAGTCCTCGAGGGCATAGTTCTCCGCGAGCTCCACTTTGCCGCTCACGAGCTTCGTGCGGCATGTGGAACAGACGCCTGCCTTGCAGGAGTAAGGCAACTCGATTCCGGCCCTCTCCGCGGCCTCCAGAATGGTGTCATCGCGCGTGCGCATCGCGAACGTGCGGCGGCGGCCATCCATCACGAAGGCCACACGAGTTTCGCCATCACTCTTCGTGTTCTGGTCTATCGGCGCTGCCGCTGGATGGTGCTCTTCCCGCTCCAGGCGAATGCGATCCGCAGCAACGCCAGCGGCTCTCAGTGCCCCGATGACGGCTGCTTCCAGCTCGAGCGGCCCGCACACCACGAACTCACGCACACGTTGCGGGTCGAACAGCTTCGCTGCGATGGCCGCGATTCTCTGCTCGTCCAGACGACCGGAAAGCAGGTCGACTTCGCCGGGCTCACGATCCATCACGAAGCCCAGCGACAAACGATCCAGGTGCCGATCCTTCAGCGCGAGCAGCTCTTCGAGCGCATCGGGCTGCGCGCTTCCATCGTTTCCATAGAAGAGCAACACACGATTGGATGGCGCGGAGGTGAGAAGCGCCCTCACTACAGGCAATGCCATGGCGAGGCCGTTTCCTGCTGCGAACGCCACTGTCGTGTTCAGATGCATTTGAAATAGTCGAACGGCTCGAGACAGCGGGTGCATCGGTAATGCGCCTTGCACGGCGTGGACCCGAACTCGCTCACGAGCTCCGTCGCATCGCTGCCGCAGCGGGGGCACTCGACCTGCAGCGGGCCGAGCAGCCGCCGCGGATTCGACACCGACTCCGCAGGCGGCGCGATGCCGAGCTCCGCGAGCTTGCGGCGCCCTTCATCACTCAGCCAGTCGCTCGTCCAGGCCGGGGACAGGACGCTGTCGACCGTGGCGTCCCGGTACCCTGCGCGATGCAATGCACGCTCCACGGATGCCCGGATGACCTCCGTGGCCGGGCAACCGGAGTACGTCGGCGTGATGGCAACGTGCAACCGATCCTCCTCGTCCCAGCGGACGTGCCGGACGATACCGAGATCCACGATGCTCAGGATCGGAATCTCCGGATCCTGCACGGCCCGGAGGGCCTGCCACACGGACGCGGCCCGGGCCGCCTCTACCATGAAGCACCCGGATGCGCCCGATGCAGGGACTGCATTTCGGCCAGGAGATAACCGAGGTGTTCGGTGTGCTCGCCGCGCTTCCCGTGCCATGTGTACGGCCGATCCGCCGGCCGCTTCAGGGTGGCGTCATGGAACACGTCCTCGAGCCGGGCAGACCAGCGTGGCTCGAGAGTCGCGAGCTGAGGTGCGACGCCTTCACGCGCCATGACGTCATCCACTTCGTCGGCAGCGAACAGCTCCCGCGTGAAGCGCCATAGATCGTTCAGCGCTTCCTGCACTCGGCGGTGGCTCTCGTCCGTGCCATCACCCAGCCGGACGACCCAGCCTGCGCTGTATCGGAAGTGATAGCGCGTTTCCTTCACGGCCTTGGCCGCGATCTCTGCGAGCCTCGCATCCGTCGAGGCCCGCAGTGCCTCGTACAGCTCGAGCTGGAACGCATCCAGCAGAAGCTGCCGCACGATCGTGCGCCCGAAATCCCCGTTCGGCTGCTCGGCGAGCGCGAAGTTGAAGAACTCCGCGCCTTCACGCCCCATGGCAAGGTCGTCTTCCGTGCGGCCGCGACCTTCCAGCTCACCGGCGTAGGTGAGCAGCAGGCGCGCCTGCCCCAGCAGGTCCAGCGAAATGTTGGCGAGGCCCAGGTCTTCCTCGAGCGCGGGCGCATGCCCGACCCACTCCCCGAGGCGCTGAGCGAGCACCAGGCTCGTGTCGGCCAGCCTCAGGACGTAGCGCAGCCTCGCGAGGTCGCTCACAGGTTTTTCACCTCTTCCGGAATGACGTAGAACGTGGGGTGGCGATACACCTTGTCCTTCGCGGGCTCGAAGAGCTCGTCGGCCTCCGTCGGGTCCGACGCGGTGACGTCGCTGGACCGGACCACCCAGATGCTCACGCCTTCCTGGCGACGCGTGTAGACATCCCGTGCGTGTTCGATGGCCATGCGCGCGTCAACGGCGTGCACACTGCCCACGTGCTTGTGTTCCAGGCCCGACCGGGCGCGAATGAACACTTCGAACAGCGGCCACTCGGTCTCCTTCGTCACGTGCGTCGTCATGCTTCTGCCCTGCCCTATGCTTTCTGCCCTATGCGGCCTGTGCCGCGCGCCGCCGCACCTTTTCGGCGTGCGCGAGGGCCGCCTCACGCACCCAACGCCCTTCTTCGTGCGCACGCTGACGCGCTTCGAGGCGCTCGCGATTGCAGGGGCCATTGCCTTTCAGAACGCGATGGAACTCATCCCAGTCGATGGCGCCGAAGCGGTAGTGCTGAGTGGCCTCGTCCCACTTCAGGTCCGGGTCGGGCACCTCGAGGCCGAGGAAATCCGCCTGCGGCACCGTCACGTCCACGAAGTGCTGGCGCAGCTCATCGTTCGTGAAACGCTTGATCTTCCAGCGCATGGACTGGGCGGTGTGCGTCGATTCCGCGTCGCCCGGCCCGAACATCATGAGGGCGGGCCACCACCAGCGGTCGAGCGCGCCCTGTGCCATCCGGCGCTGCTCCGGCGTGCCGCGTGCGAGAGTCATCATGATCTCGAAGCCTTGCCGCTGGTGAAAACTCTCCTCGCGACAGATGCGCACCATCGCGCGTGCATAGGGGCCATACGAACACCGGCAGATCGGGATCTGATTCATGATGGCCGCGCCATCGACGAGCCAGCCGATGGCGCCAATATCCGCCCACGTGGTCGTCGGGTAGTTGAAGATGCTGGAGTAGCGCGCAGTGCCCGCGAGGAGCTGGGCGACCATCTGGTCCCGTGAGATACCCAGTGTTTCCGCGGCGCTGTAGAGATACATGCCGTGCCCGCCTTCGTCCTGCACTTTGGCGATCAGCACAGCCTTGCGACGGAGCGTCGGGGCGCGGGTAATCCAGTTCCCTTCCGGCAACATGCCGACGATCTCGGAGTGGGCGTGCTGCGAGATCTGCCGGATCAGCGTGTGGCGGTACGCCTCGGGCATCCAGTCCTTGGGCTCGATCTTTTCGTCCGCGTCCACACGGCCCTGGAAACGCGCTTCGAGGGCGGCCGTGTCGGCCGCGGGAGCATGCAGCGCGTCCTTGCCGAGCGAATCGAGGCCTTGGGTATACACGCAAGCCTCCGCACTGGAAGATGAAGTGGCCGGCAATGTGACACACCTTCATGTTGGCTTCAACGTTTTATGTGTCACAATGCACGTCATGCCGGACCGCCTTGCCCAGGCTACGCACTCCCTCGTCGCACGCTTCCACCGCCAGCGTCCCATTCGCACGGGCTCGCTGCTGATCACGCTTTTCGGGGACGCGATCGCCCCGCGGGGCGGTGCGGTCACGCTCGGAAGCCTGATCCGTCTCGCCGAGCCCTTCGGGCTCACGGAGCGGCTCGTGCGCACTTCCGTCGGCCGCCTGGCCCAGGAAGGCTGGCTGGCATTCAAGAGGGAAGGTCGGCAGAGCGAATACTTCCTGACGGATCACGGCCGAAGCCGTTTCGCGGAAGCCACCCAGCGCATCTACGGCGAGGCGCCTCGATCCTGGGACGGCGGCTGGACCTTGCTGCTCCTGCCGCCCGGCTCCGCGCCTCGCCAGAAGCCGATTCGCGAGGAGATGTCGTGGCTCGGCTTCGGCCAGATCGCGCCGGGCGTGCTGGCTCATCCGAGCCGCGGCATCGAGGACACGCGGGGCCAGCTCCGGGCACTGCAACTCGATGGCGGTGCCGTTCTGATGCGCGCCGCCAGCGAGGGCCCCGCGGCGGACAATGCGCTACTCAGCGCCGGCTGGGATCTGGCGGAGCTCGCTCGCGGATATCAGAGGTTCGTCTCGAGCTTCAGCCTCACGCGCGAGCTGATCTCCGAGCGCGCGGACGTATCACCGCAGACGGCATTCGTCGTGCGCACCCTGCTCATCCACCAGTATCGAAAGATCCACCTGCGCGACCCCCTCCTTCCGCGCACTTTGTTGCCGGAAGACTGGGTAGGCGCGAGGGCGTACGACCTGTGCCGCGACTTGTATCGGCTCGTCTTCGCGGCGGCGGAAGAGCACGTCTCCAGCACGGCGGAGACACTTGCCGGCAAGCTTGCCGCGCCTTCGCGCGACACCTGTCGCCGCTTCGGTGGAGTGCCCGCGTCATCGCGCGGGCGTTGAGTCAGCGCACGGGCAACGGCACGTCCGCGAACAATGCGTCCACCTCGGCCTGCGTGTTGGTGGCGCCGGCCTTGTCCACGAGCTTGCGGGTGAGGTGCGGCGCCAGCAGGCTCAGGAAGTCATACATGTACCGCCGCAGCAACCCGTCACGCGCGTATCCGATCCAGGTGGTGTGCACGGGGAACAGGTGGGCTGCCTCGATGGACACGAGATCCTTGTCCTGCTCGCTGCTCAGTGCCATCTCGGCGAGGATGCCCACGCCCAGGCCGAGGCGCACGTAGGTCTTGATCACGTCGGCGTCGCGCGCCGTCAAGGCCACATCCGGCCTCAAACCCGCCGCGGCAAACGTATCGTGCAGCGACGAAGGCCCCGAGAAGCTGAAAACGTACGTGACGATCGGATACTCGGCGATCTGCTCGAGGGTCGGCCGCTTGACCTTCGCCAGCGGGTGGCTCGCCGGCACGATGATCCGGCGGTACCACCGATAGCACGGCAGCAGCACGAACTGGCTGAACAGATTGGTGCCGCCCGTGGCGATCGCGAGGTCGATGCGGTTCGTTCGGGCCATCTCCGCGATCTGCTCGGATGTGCCCTGGTGCAGGTGGAACTGCACGTTCGGGTAGCGGGCCCGGAACTCCTGGATGACAGGCGGCAGCACATATCTGGCTTGCGTGTGCGTGGTGCCGATCGACAGGGTGCCGCGGTTCTCGTCCTTGAACTCCGCGGAGACCCCCTTGATGTTCTGAGCCTCGCGCAGGATGCGAAACGCGTACTGCACGACCCTTTCGCCCGGCGGCGTGATCTTCGACAGCGCGCGTCCGCTGCGAACGAAGATGTTGAAACCCAGCTCGTCTTCCAGCAATCGCAGCTGCTTGCTCACGGCAGGCTGGGTGGTGCAGAGCTTCGACGCTGCGGCGGTGATATTCAGATCGTTCTGGGCAACGGCCGCCAGAAAGCGCAGTTGTTGGAGTTTCATGCGGGCACGAATTGTAGAGCTGTGCCAGTTATCGAATCGGTGCCGCCCGGGTGACAAACCAGTTGCCTGTTTGCCGCGGGCGTCATGCGCCGACCGTTCCTTCGATTCAGCGCTTGCCCGTGAGGAGCTGGTCGAGGATGCCTCCGTCCCCGAAATGCGTCTTCGTCACATTGCCCCAACCGCCGAAGGTCTCCTCCACCGAGATGAGACGTACCTGCGGAAACTGGGACGGGTGGCGCGCGACCACCGCCGGGCTGCGCACACGGTTGAAGTGCCTCGCCAGGATTTCCTGCCCCTCATCGCCATACAGGAACTGCAGGTACGCGCGCGCAGCCTCCTGCGTGCCCTTGCGCGCGACCACCTTCTCCACCACGGCGACGGGGAAGTCCGCACGCACGCTCACGGACGGCAGCACCACCTGCAACCTGCTCTTCTCGTACTCGCGACTGATGGCGTTCACCTCGGACTCGAAGGTCACGAGCGCGTCCCCGATCTGCCGCTCGACGAACGTCGTCGTCGCCCCTCGGCCGCCGGTGTCGAACACGGGCACGTTCGCGAGCACCGCGCCCACGAATGCGCGAGCCTTCGCCTCATCGCCGCCATTCTTGCCCAGCGCGTAGCCGTACAACGCAAGATACGTGTAGCGGCCGTTTCCCGAGGTTTTCGGGTTCGGGAACACCGCCTGCACACCGGGCTTCGCAAGGTCGTCCCAATCCTTGATCTGCTTGGGATTGCCCGCGCGCACGAGCAGCACGGGAAGTGAGTAGAACGGCGAGGCCTCATTCGGAAACTGCCTGCGCCAGTCCTTCCCGACGAGGCCCGTCTGCACCAGGAAGTCGATGTCGGTCACCTGGTTGAACGTGACGACATCCGCCGGCAAGCCTTCCGCGACGGATCGCGCCTGCTTGGATGAGCCGCCGTGCGACTGACGAATCTCCACATCACCACCGGTCTTCGCTTTCCAGTATTTCTGGAAAGCGGGGTTGATCTCGACGAACACCTCGCGGGACACGTCGTACGAAGCGTTCAGCAGCTCGACCTTTTTGGACTGGGCCGGGACCACCGCTGATGCGGCGAGCAGCACGGCGCCGGCCGCGGTGAGCAATCGGTGCACGGGTGAGACTCCGGACTCTGCTGTTATGGGCATGGCAGTCTTTCAGAGGCCTTCTGCACCCACAAATGCGATTTCGGTATCACCAAAGACGCCATGGTTAGGCATTGCCGCGGCGGTTACACTTCCGTGACATCACCAGTGCTCATTTCGATATTCACTCGCGTGCATTCCCCCGGCTGGCAGTTCTGGATCGATCGCGGCGGCACCTTCACGGACATCGTGGCGCGAAAGCCGGACGGCTCCGTGCTCACGCACAAGCTCCTTTCCGTGAATCCGCAGCGCTACCCGGATGCTGCCTTGCACGGCATTCGGGAGCTGCTCGGGGTGAACGCCAGCGAAGCCCTGCCCGCCCGGCTCATCGACTCGGTGAAGATGGGGACCACGGTTGCGACCAACGCCCTGCTCGAGCGCAAGGGGGATCGCACGCTGCTCGTCATCACACGAGGCTTCGCTGATGCATTGCGCGTCGGGGACCAGAAGCGGCCACGTCTCTTCGACCGGCACATCGTCCTGCCGAGTCAGCTGTACGAGCGCGTAGTCGAAGTCGACGAGCGCGTCACTGCGCACGGGCAGGTTCTGAGCACGGTCGACGAACGCAGTGCACGCGGGCTCCTCCAGCGCGCCTTCGATGACGGGATCCGGTCCGTCGCCATCGTCTTCATGCACGGCTATCGCTACCCGCAGCACGAGACGCTGGTAGCGCGGATGGCCCGCGAAATCGGCTTCACGCGAGTCTCCACCAGCCACGAAACGAGCGGGCTCATGAAGCTCGTGGGCCGCGGTGATACGACGGTGGTCGACGCTTACGTCTCCCCTATTCTGCGGCGTTACGTCGACGCCGTTGCCGGCGAGCTCGGCCCGGAGGTGCGACTCTCCTTCATGCAGTCGAACGGCGGCCTCGCGGCGGCCCGCGCGTTCCAGGGCAAGGACTCGATTCTCTCCGGGCCGGCCGGCGGCATCGTCGGCATGGCGCAGACGGCTGCGCAGGCGGGCTTCGACCGGGTCATCGGCTTCGACATGGGCGGCACCTCGACGGACGTCTCACATTACGCGGGCCGTTACGAGCGGTGCGCTGAATCGGTGATCGCCGGGGTTCGCATGCGCGCGCCCATGCTGAGCATTCACACGATCGCCGCCGGCGGCGGCTCCATCTGCCGCTTCGATGGCTCGCGCCTGCGCGTGGGGCCCGAATCGGCGGGGGCGGACCCGGGGCCCGCCTGCTATCGCCGCAGCGGGCCGCTCACCGTGACGGACTGCAACGTGATGGTGGGCAAGTTGCAGCCCCGGTATTTTCCGGCCGTGTTCGGCCCCACGGGCGACGAGCCGCTCGATCCGTCCATCGTCACGGACAAGCTCGCAGCGCTCGCGCAGGAAATCGAGCCCGCAAGCGGCAGGAAGCTCACACCGCGGGAGATTGCGAGCGGGTTTCTCGCAATCGCGGTGGACAACGTGGCGAGCGCCATCAAGCAGATCTCGATCGCGCGGGGCCATGATGTGAGCACGTACGTGCTGTCCTGCTTCGGCGGTGCCGGTGGGCAGCACGCGTGCCTCGTCGCGGACGCGCTCGGGATGCGGCGTGTGCTCATCCACCCGCTCGCCGGGGTACTTTCGGCCTTCGGCATCGGCCTGGCGGATGAGCGACTCGTGAAGCAGAAGGCCATCGAGGCCGAGCTGTCGGACGCGCTCATGGCGCAGATCGAAGCAGCGTTCAGCGCCCTGGAGAGCGAAGGACGCGAAGAGCTGCAGAGGCAAGGCAGCCCGCCTGTCTCCATCCGTGCGGAGCACCGGGTGCACATCAAGTACAAGGGCACCGATACTGCCCTCGCCGTGGAGCACGGGAGCCGCGCCCAGCTCGCGGATCGGTTCGAGGCGGCATATCGGCAGCGGTTCGCATTCAGTGTGCCGGGTGCCGCGCTGATCGTCGAAGCGGTCGAGGTCGAAGCGATCGCCGCGGCCGCTGCCTCGTCGGTGATTCGCCCGCCCGCGAATGCCGACCGCGAGTTGCAGCCCCTGGAGCGCGTGAGCACGTTCATGGCCGGGCGGGAAACCGAAGCGCCGGTCTACGACCGCGATCAGCTGGCGGCGGGTGCCCGCGTTCGCGGGCCCGCGATCCTGTTCGACCGCACGGCCACGACAGTCGTCGAGCCCGGGTGGGCCGCGGAGGTCAGCGCGCGCGGCGACCTCGTTCTGGAGCGAGTGGAACCGCTGCCTGCGCGCGTGGCCGCCGGCACGAGCGCCGACCCCGTGATGCTCGAGATCTTCAACAATCTGTTCATGTCCATCGCCGAGCAGATGGGCGTCGCGCTCCAGGGCGCCGCGCACTCGGTGAACATCAAGGAACGGCTGGATTTCTCCTGCGCCCTCTTCGACACGCAAGGGGCGCTCATCGCCAACGCTCCCCACATGCCCGTGCATCTGGGGTCCATGGGTGAAAGCGTCCGCTCGATCATTCGCGCGCGCGCCGGGTCGCCCGGCCGCGCCGGCAGCTCAGCGCCCGACGGCCGCGGCATCGTTCGCGGCGACGTCTACGTCCTCAACAATCCGTACGATGGCGGCACGCACCTGCCGGATGTCACGGTCGTCATGCCCGTGCTCGACGAGAGCAGGGACGACATCCTCTTCTTCGTCGCCGCACGCGGCCATCACGCCGACATCGGCGGGCTGACGCCCGGTTCCATGCCGCCGGACAGCACGACGCTCGGCGAAGAAGGCGTGGTCATCGACAACTTCCTGCTCGTCGAAGGCGGGCATTTCCGCGAGCAGGAGTTCCGGCAGCTGCTCGCGTCAGGCCCTTACCCGGCGCGAAACATCGGCCAGAACATCGGCGACATCAAGGCACAGGTGGCAGCCTGCGCACGCGGCGCGCATGAGCTTCACCGCATCGTGCGGGAGTACGGCGAAGATGTCGTGCTGGCCTACATGCACCACGTGCGCGACAACGCCGCCGAATCAGTGCGGCGCCTGGTCGACCGCCTCGAAAGCGGCACCTTCCGATGCGAGTCCGATGATGGCTCGGTCGTTGCGGTCTCCATCGAGGTCGACCGGCGCGCACGGCGGGCCCGCATCGACTTCACTGGCACGAGCGGCCAGCAGCCCACGAACTTCAATGCACCGGCATCCATCACACGCGCCGCCGTGCTCTACGTGGTGCGCTCACTGGTGGACGACGATATTCCGATGAATGAAGGTTGCCTCGAGCCCATCGAGCTCGTGATCCCGCCACGGTCGATGCTCGCGCCGCAGCCGCCGGGAGCAGTTGTCGCCGGCAATGTGGAGACGAGCCAGGTGATCACCGATGCGCTGTTCGGCGCCACCGGCGCACTCGCTGCCGCCCAGGGCACGATGAACAACTTCACCTTCGGCAACCACGCTCACCAGTACTACGAGACGATCTGCGGCGGCTCCGGTGCCGGCCCCGGCTTCGATGGCACGGCCGCCGTCCAGACTCACATGACGAACAGCCGGCTCACCGACCCGGAAGTGCTCGAATGGCGCTTTCCGGTCCTGGTGGATGCGTTCGCCATCCGCCGCGGCTCCGGTGGGGCCGGACGATGGCGTGGCGGTGACGGGGTCATCCGCCGCATCCGTTTTCTGGAGCCGATGACGGCCTCGATCCTCTCGAATCGCCGGCGCGTGGCCCCGTTCGGCCTGAAGGGCGGCTCATCCGGCGCCACGGGCCGGAACATCGTGGAACGGGCGAGCGGCATCGCCACGGAGCTCGGCGCGAAAGCGACGGTTCAGATGAATGCCGGTGACGTGTTCGTCATCGAAACCCCCGGCGGCGGTGGTTACGGCGGCGACGACGAGCGCTGAAGCGTCGCCCCTCCGCCATCGCCGCGGGTGGCACGGTCACATCGACGCCGCGATGCCACCATCCACGTGCAGCACCGTGCCGGTGATGAAGGACGCCTCCCGACTCAGCAGGAACGCGATCGCGTGATCGTTGTCCGCCTCCTGCCCCAGCCGGCGCAACGGAATTGTCCGCGCGCGCCGCTCATACTCTTCGGGTGTGTTCAGCTGCAGCGCGCCGGGCGTCGGCACGGAGCCGGGCGCCACCGCATTCACACGCACCTTGCGTGGCCCGAGCTCCGCAGCAAGCGTGTGAGTCAGCGCGACGATGGCCCCCTTGATGGAGCTGTAGATCGCCGTGTTGGGGTAACCGCGGTATGCCACCGGCGAGGCCATGTTGATGATGCAGCCGCCGCGCGAGCTGTCGAAGTGCGCCAGCAATGACTGGGCACCCCAAACGGTGGCCTTGAGGCCGATGTTCACCATCTTCTCGAAACGTTCCTCGGTGACGTCCTCGATCTTCTCGTAGTGAAGCAGGGCCGCGTTGTTCACGACGGCATCGATGCGCGACCCCACCTTCGCGAAGGACGCGGCCACGCCGAGGAATGCGGCCCGCGTCCCGAGATCCGCAGGGAACGCGTGCGCCTGGCCGCCGGCCTGACGCACGAGCTCGGCGGTCTCGTTACACGCGGCTGCGTCGATGTCGCTGACCCCCACGACCGCGCCGCAACGAGCCAGATGCCGTGAGACGGAGCGGCCGAGCCCGCGGCCGGCGCCCGAGATGAGGATGAACTGACCTGACAGATCCGGGTTCATGGCCGTCGCTCACGCAAAGCCGAAGAGTTTCGCCACGTAGAAACTATCCATGTACTCGCGGATCGCGAAGATCCTGCCGTCGCGCACTTCCACCGCCCAGGCATAGAGGTTGTCGTAGGTGCGGCCATCCGGCAGCTTGCCGAGCCCGCGCGATTCGACCATCACGAGCGGGCCCTTCGATACGATCGTATGGACGGTGGTCTTCGGGTCCCCCGGCGCGAACAGCCCGCGCACGGGCGCCAGGAACTCGTCCACGACGCCCTTCCTGCCGCGATAGGTGCCGGCGCCGGGGATGTCCTTGACTTGAGGAATCCACGTGACGTCCTCGTGCAGCAGGCCGCGCACGCGCTCCAGATCGCCCGTGCTCAGGATCTCGAAGAACTCGAGCACCAGGCGCTCGTTCTCGTTGTCCGCGCGTACCATCACAGCCCCCTCATTGATCAACGGCAGCGTACTCTAACCTTCCCGCGCTCCACCGGCCGGCACACCTGCGGCCGCCGGCTGCTCTGCCCGCCCCGCGAACGGGGCCTCGACGTGCACGCGGTGCACTTGCGCGCGGGCTCGATGGCCGCGGGTGCGCAATGCTAGGCTGCCCCACGCTTCGAGGGGGAGCAGCATGGCAAACAGCGATATCGTCGTCATCGGATCGGGCCACAACGGCCTCGTCGCCGCCGCCTACCTGGCCGCGGCGGGCAAGAAAGTCACGGTGCTGGAGCGCAACGCGTGGTTCGGGGGCGGCGTCGTCACGCGCGAGCTGACGGTGCCGGGCTTCCGCCACGATCAGCATTCGATGGCGCACATCTTCATTCATGCCAACCCGCTCATGGTGAACGATGAGCTCGGCCTGAAGAGCCGCTACGGCCTGAAGTACGTCTTCCCGGAGCTGCCGATGATGTCCGTCTTCGAGGACGGCTCGACGCTCGGCCTCTACCGGGACCGCGAGCGCTCGCTTGCGGAGATTGCGAAGTTCTCGAAGAAGGACGCGGAGAGCTACAGCCGCCTGGCCGACCAGGCCGCTGCCTGGCTGCCGATGATCGCCGCCACCCTCTACAGCCCGCCGATGCCGCAGGGCGCTTCGTTCGCGATGATGGACCAGAGCCGCGAAGGCCGTGAGCTCTGGCGGCTCACGCAGATGAGCACGCACGACGTGGTGTGCCACTACTTCGAGCACGAGAAGGTCCGCATGCACTTCGCCCGCGTGGCCGGGGAGAACCTCGTCTCCCCGGACGAGAAGGCCACCGGCATCGGCACGTTCGTGTTCGTCGGCTTCCTCGAAGCCTATGGCATCGGTGTGCCGATCGGCGGGAGCGGCAAGCTCACCGATGCCCTCATCGCCTGCATCCGCGACAAGGGTGGTGAAGTGCTCTCGGGCATCGACGTGGAAAGTGTCATCGTCCGGCAGGGCCGTGCCCAGGGCGCACGCAGCACCGATGGGCGGGAATTCATCGCCAAGGACGGTGTCATCGGCGCCATCCACCCCCATCACCTCGGCCGCATGGTCGAAGGGCTGGACCCGCTCGTGGTGCGGGACGCGGCGGAAACGGAGATCTCGCCCGTCGCGTGCATCACGGTGCACGCCGCGCTCAACGGCCCACTGAAGTTCAAGGCGGGCGATCACGTTCGCGCCGTCATGATCGAGCTGCTGCCGAATCGCTACGAGCAGCTGCGCCGCTCGTTCGACGACATGCGCTACGGCGGCTTCTCGAGCTATCCGCTCGTGGGGCTCGGCTCACTCACCCTGTTCGACCCCTCCCGCGTGCCACCCGGCAAGGCCACCATGCACGCCTGGGACTACGTTCCCTACCAGCGCCTCGACGGCAAGTCCTGGGACGTGAGCAAGCAGTCCTACGCGGAGCACATGATCCGGCACATGGGCCGGTTCATCGACGGGCTGCCGGAGAACATCATTCAGTACCACTGCGACAGCCCGGTGGACATGGAGCGCACCTCGCCGAGCTTCCTGAAGGGCGACCTCCACGGCATCGCCACCACGAGCTACCAGTCCGGCGCCCATCGGCCGACGCCGGAGCTGGGTCAGATGACGGTGCCGGGCGTCGAGCGGCTGTATCTCGTCGGGCCCTTCCAGCACCCCGGTGGCGGCGTGTTCGGCGCCGGCCGCGCGGCCGCGCTGCGCGCCTTCGATGACCTGGGCGTGAGCTTTCCGTGAAGCTATTCGGGCCGGACAACAAAGAGCTCATGACCGTGACTGCGATCGAGCGCCAGGGCAACGAGCTCGTGGTGAAAGGCAAGATCTTCGGCACCATGCCGATGACCGCGAAGCTGCGCCCCGCGGAGGCGCGCCGCGCGCTGAAGCTCCTCGACCTGCGGACGGCGCTGTTCGCGCTGTCCCTGTTCTTCAGGAAGGGCTGACGGAAGCTTCATCCGGGCGCTCGGCCGGGCGATGGAGATGCTCCATCGCGATTTCGCGATCTTCCGGGCGGCCTGCCATCACGCGTCGTGCATCGGGCCGTGCGCCTTGCGAGCCGGGCACGTCGGCCGGGACCGCGCGGGTCGGCATGAGCGGCTCGTTCGCAGTGCGCGGACGGCCTATGCTGTGGTCATGAGCGAAGCGTTCCCGGAGCCCCTGCCGCACCTCGAAATCGCACTGCGCATGCTGACGGCGCTGGCCTGCGGCATCGTCATCGGCCTGAACCGGGACCTCCACGGCAAGCCGGCGGGCGCGCGCACCTTTGGCCTCGTCAGTGTCGGCTCCGCGGTCGTCGTCATCGTCATTCTTCAGGCCTCGGACACCGGGTCGGATGCGCTGAGTCGCGTGATGCAGGGCGTGGTCACGGGCATCGGGTTCCTGGGCGCTGGGGTCATCTTCCAGCGCAATTCGCCAACCGAGGTCTATGGCCTCACGACCGCCGCGGCGGTGTGGCTCACGGCGGGCCTCGGCATGGCGGCCGGTGCCGGGCAGTACGCCATCGCCGGCTTCGGCCTCGTGGTCGCGATGCTGCTGCTGCTCACGGGGGGCCGTCTCGAAGACCTGACGGGGCGTCTGCTCGGTCGATATTCGAAGCGCAACACCGAAGACACCACGGCGGAACGCGAAGCGCGAGACGACTAGCCTGCCAGCTGGGCGGCGCTTGGCCGCTTCGCTCGGTGGCACTCAGTCCGCGTCGGAGTTCTGCATCTCCTCCGCGGGCTCCAGGACGTTCCGGCGGCTGATGAGCACCTTGTCGATGCGCTGGCCATCCATATCCACCACTTCCAGCCGCAGGTCGCGCCACGCGAGCGTTTCGGACACGATCGGCAGGCGCCCGAGATGCCACAGCACGAAACCCGCAACGGTGTGGTAGTCGTCGCCCCGCGCGAGGTCGTTGCGTTCCAGGAGGCGCTCGGCCTCGTGGATGCTGAGCTGCCCATCCAGCAGCCAGCTGCCGTCTTCCCGTCGCACGCCTTCTGCACGCTCGCGACTGCCCAACGAAACGATCTCGCCCGCCACGGCCTTCAGGATATCCGCAGGCGTTGCGAGCCCGAGAATCTCACCGTACTCACCGGTGACCACGGCCAGATGCACGCTGGATTCGCGGAACAGCTCCAGAAGCCGCAGCAGCGAGACGCTTTCCGACACATGCAGCGCCGGCCGCACGAGCTCCGGATCCAGCCGGTTGAGGCGCAGCGCCTCCCCGAGATCACCCAGAGTGATGACGCCCGTCAGCTGCTCGAGCTCCCCATCTGCAAGCAGGAAGCGCGCGTGTCCGCTGGTGCGGGCTTCCTTCCACAGCTCCTCGAGCGGGGCGCGTGAGTCGAGCCAGATGATGTCGCCGCGTGGAATCATCACGGACTCGACGGATCGGTCCGCGAGGCGCAGCACGCCCTCGATCATTTCCTTCTCACGTCGCAGGAAGATGCCCTCCTTCGCGCCAGCTGCGATGAGAGCATGAAGCTCGTCCTCGATGAGCGAAGCCTGCGGCGCGGTCTGCAACGGCAGCAGCTTCGTGATGGCCTCAGTCGAAACCTGCAGGAACCACACGAGCGGAAACGCGATGCGGGAAATCCAGAACATCGGCAGAGCCACGAGACCCGCAAGCGTCTCGGCGTGCGCCAGCGCGATGCGCTTCGGCACGAGCTCACCCAGAATGAGCGAGAGGTACGTCGCCACGGCAACGATGACGCCGAACGCGGTTTCCTCCGCATAGGGCGCCAGTGCCGGGATGCGCCGCAGAACGACGGCGAAGTCCTGGGCCAGCACGGCACCGCTATAGACGCCCGTGAGAATGCCGACCAGCGTGATCCCGATCTGCACCGTCGAAAGCAGGCGCGTGGGATTCTCCAGAAGCTCCAGGGCCACGCGCGAGCCGCGGTGGCCGCGCTTGGCGCGCGCCCGGAGGCTCGTCTTGCGCGCTGAAACGAGCGCGAGCTCGGAGCCCGCGAAGAGGCCATTGAGGAAGATCAATCCGAGAAGGATCCCGGCTTCGGTCCAGTTCATCGAGTTTCAGCGTGAGATCTTGAGCAGGCTGGCAATGGCCGCGATCAGCTCGCGAGCCTCGACCGGCTTCGATATGTGCATCTGGTACCCGGCGAGCAACGAGCGTTGCCGATCCTCGGCTCGCGCGTAAGCGGTGACGGCGACGGCCGGCAGCGGTCCGCTGCGCGCCTTGTCGAGCCGGCGGACATCCTCGATGAGACGGTAGCCGTCGGTCTCCGGCATGCCGATGTCACTGACGAGCAGATCAATGGTTTCACTCTTCAGCACGCCCAGGGCGTCAGCGGCGTTGGCCGCCACGACCACGCGCGCGCCTCGTTCTTCGAGTATGCGCTTGACGAGCAGCCGTGTATCCGGCTCGTCGTCCACCACCAGAATGGCGGCCGAATCGAGCCGCGGCAGCTCGAATGCCTCGACGTGCGGATCCTCGGCGGATCGTGTTGCAGGGCGAGTGGACTGAGCCGTCTCGATGACCGACAGGGGCAGCGCCACGACGAACGTCGCGCCCTGGTTCTCGCCGGGGCTCTTGACGCGCACCGAGCCGCCGTGCAGCTCGACCAGGTTCTTGACGATGGACAGGCCGAGCCCGAGCCCGCCGAAGCGGCGCGTCGTCGAAGCATCGGCCTGGCGGAAACGATCGAAGACATAGGGCAGGAACTCCGGCTTGATGCCGAGCCCGGAATCCTCCACGACGATCTCCACGTGCGAGTTCACACGCTCCAGGATCACCTGCACGCGCCCTCCGGCAGGCGTGAACTTCACGGCGTTCGTGAGCAGATTCCACATGACCTGCTGCAGCCGGTTCGGATCGCCGCGCGTGAGGCCGATGCTGGAATCCAGCAGGGAGCGCAGGCGGATCTGACGCGCCTCCGCCGAAGGGCGCACCGCTTCGATGGCAGCCGTGATGATGTCGTGGAGCTGCAGCGGCTGCATGTCCAGGTGGATCTTGCCGGAGATGATCCGGCTCATGTCGAGCAGGTCGTTGATGATCTGCGCCTGCACGCGCGCGTTGCGCTCGATGGTCTCGATGCCGCGCTGCCGATCTTGCGGCGAAAGCGTCGGCTGGCGGAGCAGCGTGGCCCAGCCGAGCACCGCATTCAGGGGCGTGCGCAGCTCGTGCGAGAGCGTCGCCAGGAACTCGTCCTTCATGTGCCCCAGGCGCTCGGCTTCCGAACGCGCGGCGCGTTCGGACTCCAGCAGCCTCTCGCGCTCCATCGCCACGTTGCGCAGGCGGTTCTCGCTCTCGCGCAGTGCGGCTTCCACGCGCCTGTGCTCGCCGATGTCGCGCGCGAACTTCGAAGCCCCAACGATGCGCCCCTGCAGATCTCGCACCGGAGAAACCGTGAGTGAGACGAGAAGACGCTGGCCGGACTTCGACAGACGCACCGTTTCGTAGTGGCTGACGCGCTCTCCGCGACGGAGCTTCTCCAGGATCTGGTTCTCTTCGTCGTGCAGCTCCGGCGGAATCAGGCGCAGGATGGGGGTACCGATCATCTCCTCGCGCGCGTAGCCGAAGAGACGTTCCGCGCCCGCGTTCCAGGATGTGATGAGGCCGTCCAGCGCCTTGCTGATGATGGCGTCGTCGGAAGACTCGACGATGGCGGCGAGATAGGCGCTTGCGTCCTTCGCAGCCTTGCGCTCGGTGATGTCGATGCCCACCCCGTAGAGGCGCAGCGCACGGCCGTTGGCGTCGTAGCGCACCTTGCCGCGACCATCCATCCAGCGCCACTCACCGCTCGAATGCCTGAAGCGGAATTCGACGGAGTAGTCCTCGCCGCCTGCGATGGCGGACTCGACTGCGCGGGTGATGGCGGGCCGGTCTTCCGGATGCACGCGATCGAGGAACGCCTGGCGCTGGCCCCGGAACGTGCCCGGTGCCAGCCCGAAAATCTCTTCGAGCTCAGGACTCCAGCTGACGACCTCGGTCAGGAGATCCCGCGTCCACGTGCCCATTCGCGCACCGTGCATCGCGAGCCTCAGCACGGTCTCTCCGTCTTCGGGCAGAAGGGGGGCGGGATCCTGGGGGTTCAGCACTCGACTCTGTTCGCAACCTGTCGCAATGGACGCGCAAGCACGCGATTCTACTGGCCGGCATGTAAGGCCGGCCAGTCAAGTTGCCGACCGTCTGGCGCGGGCCGTGTAAGAAGTACATGACGAGCCGCGCCCGCGGCCCTTCAGCGACGTCTGAGCGAGTTTCAGCGCCGATCGCCGCCCGGTGATGGCCACTCACCGGACAGCGCGGGAGAAGCGGGCCCGGCCGCGCGTCACGCGGGCCAGGCAGGGCTCAACGCTTCTTTCTGACGTCGTAGGTGGCGAGACCCGGCTTGTAGGTCTTGTCGTCGATGAACTGCCGAATGCCTTCCTTGCGGCCCTCGTTGTCGAAGAAGTTCGCCGCCTCCTGCGCGCGGATGAGGTAGTCCTCCGCGTTGTCGTAGGTCATCTCCTTCACGCGACGCACGGCATCCTTCGCTGCCTTGATGGCGACGGGGTTCTTCTGCAGCAGCACTTCGGCGAGGGCAATGACACGCTCCTTCAGCTTCGCAAGCGGCACGGCTTCGTTGACGAGCTTCCACTCCGCCGCCTTCCTGCCGCTGATGCCTTCACCGGTGAGCGCGTGATACATCGCGTCCCGATAGCTCATGAGCTCGATCGCCACCTTGGTGGCGCCGCCGCCCGGCAGGATGCCCCAGTTGATCTCGGAGAGGCCGAACGTGGCCTCCTCCGCAGCGATCGCCAGATCGCAGGCGAAGAGCGGCCCGTAGCCGCCGCCGAAGCACCAGCCGTTCACCATGGCGATGGTCGGTTTCTGGTACCAGCGCAGCTTGCGCCACCATGCATAGGCTTCGGACTGCGCTTTGCGCGTGCCCTTCAGGCCCTGCGCCTCGGTCTCGCGGAAGTATTCCTTGAGATCCATGCCCGCCGACCAGGAAGTGCCCTCGCCCGTCAGCACGAGCACGCCCACATCCTCACGGAACTCGAGCTCCTCCAGCACCTGGAGCATGCGGCGATTGAGCGGCGGGCTCATGGCATTGCGCTTCTCGGGGCGGTTGAACTTCACCCACGCGATGCGGTTTTCCACGTGGAAGGTGGCGACGTCGTTGCTGGCAGTCATGATTCGATTCCCGGTGATGTCAGGGTTCCTGATATGCTGTGTCAAGTTACCTGATACTGTGCTGGATGTGAAGCCGGAAACGTGACCATGGGCAGCCGTAGCGACTCCCCCCGCCCGGCCGCGGACGACACCGCGGCGCCCAAGATGACCTACCTCGTGGGTCGCCTGCACCGTGCGCTTCGCAAGCGCATCGGGGACGCGCTGCGCCCGTTCGAGCTCTCGGTTGCGCAATACACGACGCTTTCCGTTCTCATGACGCGCGGGCAGCTCTCCAACGCCGCACTCGCCAATCGCGCGTTCATTTCGCCCCAGGCGATGAACGAGGTGGTGCAAACGCTCGAAGCGCGCAGGCTCGTGACTCGCCGCGCGGACTCATCGCACGGGCGCATCGTTCACCTGCTGCTGACCGCGCGGGGGCTCGATGTCGTGCGCAAATGCGACGCCGCCGTCGCCGGGCTCGAGCACGCGATGCTCGAGGCCCTGCCGGCCACACAGCGCAACGCGCTGCGCGCGGCACTGGTCAAGTGCACACAGGCGCTGGAGAGCGGCTGACTTCCCCGCAGGCTCACGGGGTCGTGGTGGGAATCACGCCTTCCTGCAAGCTCTCACGCAGCTGCGCCATGCTTTGCTGGCTCACCAGGATCAGCCCGCGCCGCGGGCGATCGAGGTCGACACAGACGGCAATCACCGCGGCCGTGACGAGGGGAAGCATCAACATCGACAACACCAGCCGATGCCCCCCGGAGCCCGCTCCGTACCCGTTGGTGAACACGGCCAGAACGGCGATGCAGCCCAGCAGGAACCACACCGTCAGGGGAACCGTGTTCGCATAGGCGGCCATACGTTTGGCATCGACGTCGACCAGCTCGTTCAGCGATTCCACGAAGAGCTGCGCGATGCGCGGGCTGTCCGGTTGCCTCACCGCAGCCACCGCAACGGTCCACATCTTGCCTTGCAGGGCACGCGCCTCCGCGAACGCCTGCTCCCGCCGCTCCCCCTCCGGCTCCGACCCATACTCCAGTCGCAGATCCACATACGTGCGTAACAGGCTTCGCATCTCGTCGCGAACGCGCGCATCGAGGAAGTCCGCGCGCAGATAGGCACTGCCGATGGCGTTCGCTTCGTCCAGCACCAGTTGCTTACGTACATCGAAACGCTGCACGGCCATGGAGAACGTGAAAGCGAGAAGCAGTGCGAGCAGACCGAAGACCGCAGCCTGAGTCGTGGAGATCTGCGAGCGGAGGACTTCGTCCGCCCGCGCTCGCTTCCAGAGCCCAACCCGGTACCCGAGCTCGCCGGCGGCGAGCAGCAGGACGATGGAGAGGAGGAAGACGACCAACAGACTTTCCTGCAGGCGCACGACGTGCCTCACGGCGAAGGGGGCGCTCGCGGAATCTACACCACGCCGTGTATCGGGGGCGCGGTGGCCCGCGTATAGTCGGCTGATCCGCTGCAGCACGTTCAGAGCAACACGCGCACTCGGCATGCAGCTTCCCACGTTCCCGCTCGTAGACGAGATCCTGCAGTCCTTCGCTGCCGCGCTGGGCGGAGATCTGCCCGGGTATCGCAACCACGTGTACCGCGTGCTCAACTACTTCATCGCGGTCACGGGGAAAGAAGCCGTTCCGCAAGCGGTGCTCATCGCCGCGGCGTTCCACGACCTCGGCATCTGGACGGATCACACGTTCGACTACCTGGAACCTTCGATCCGGCAGGCGCGGCGCTACCTGGCCACGCACGATCTCGAGAGCCTCGAGGCTGAGGTGCACGCGCTGATCCTGGAGCACCACAAGCTGCGCGCGTACCGCGAACGGTTCGCTTTGACGGTGGAGGCCTGTCGGAAAGCGGATCTCATCGACCTGTCCCTGGGGCTCGTACGATTCGGGGTGCCGGCGTCCCGGATTCGATCCGTCAAAGCGGCGCTGCCGGACCACGGATTCCACCAGCGCCTGGTGGCGCTGACGGCGAGACAGTTCCTTCGCAATCCCTTGCGCCCGCTGCCAATGCTGCGCTGGTAGGCCGCATCAGTCCGCGGCCGTCCTGCAGCGCGTCTGCGGTGCGCCCGCATCGCAACCGATCATGGCTTCACCTGTTACGTGCTGCAGCGCATGATCCACACGTGACGAATGACGCCCGCCCCCCGGGCAGCCGTCATTCGCCATGCATGCCGTGTGGAAGGCCAGCCGTTCCAGACGAACGGAAGCGCTCAGCTGCCCTGCTTTTCCCGGAAGCTGTCGTGACACTTTCCGCAGGCCTGCCCAACGGCCGCGGCGGCTTTCTGAATCTCAGCCTGGTTGCCGCTCTGCGCAGCGGCGACCAGGGCGTTCGCGGCTCTGGTGAGCTCATCCGCGCGGGTGTTGAACTCGCCGCTGCTCGCCCAGACGGCAGGCCGCGCGCGAGTCTTGACGCTGAACTTCGATGTGTCGGTCTTGAACGCATCCGTCAGCAGCTCCGAAAGATGCGCCACACGTTCCGCGCTCTTCTGGACCACCGCGACATCGAACTGCCGGGTTCTCAACATGCCCGCCGTCGGAGCCCAGCTCCACGAGACGACCTTCAACAGGCTCTGCCTCAACTCCGTGGCCTGCTGGGCCTGCTCCTCCGGTGTCGGAGGCGCGCGACCGCCCTCCTGCGCGAACGCATTCGAGACTGCCGCGAGCGCGCAAAGCGCCGTAACGATCAACCCTGCCTTGTGCTTCATCGTCTCGCTCCTGTTCATGTTCTGGTCTTGTCGAACCGGTGCGGGGACGAAGTCCCAGGGGCAGTCGCGCGGCGATCGGGCCCGCGCGACTGCCGATGAGGCCCCCCTCGTGAGGGCCAAGTCTAGTCGCGAAAGGGGGCAGGCGCCCAAGCGTCGGCGGTCGCGCTGTCCGGCCATCGGCGTCGTCGCGGATCATCCGCACGCGCGCGGACGGTCGCCGAGGGCGCACGGTCTGCGTCCAGCGGGCCAGAAATATCGGAAGAGCCGCGTGGGGGGCGACGGTGCCGCCGTCGACCATGATCTCGCCGCCCGTCATGTTTGCGGCGTCGTCCGAAGCCGGGAAGAGCGCTGCCCGGGACGGGGCACGCCCCAAACGCGGGCGACAACCGAGGGCCACGGCATGGCACGATGCCCGCGCCCTTCGTAAGGACCTTGCTGAAGGAGCCTCGCATTACAGTCGTAACCGGGATCGGCAGCCGGAACATATCTCCGCGACGCACAAAGGTCGTAGCATTCCGGCTGCCATCCCGCTCACCAGGAGAGAGAACCATGTCGAATCGCATCACGAGTGGCGCCCCCGAGGACGGTCCGGTTGCACAAGCCTTTGGCACTCTCGCGCCCTCGCGCATCGGGTTGCCTGAGGCGGTGCGCGCGAAATCCGTGTCTGCCCTCAACAGGCTCCTCGCGCACACCATGGCGCTGCGGGACCTGTACAAGAAGGCGCACTGGCAGACGAGCGGTGCGACGTTCTACGAGCTGCATCTGCTCTTCGACAAGCACTATGGGGAGCAGGTCGAGCTGATGGACGCGCTCGCCGAGCGCGTGCAGACACTCGGTGGCGTTGCGCTGGCACTGGCCCACGATGTCGTCGAGGAAACACGCATCGCTCGCGCGCCGCGCGGGCGCGAGCACGCCGTGGACCAGCTGCGCCGGCTGGTCGACGCCCACGAGATCATCCTGGAAGAGGCCCGCCCGCTCGCGCACGAAGCCGCGGAGCGTGGTGACGATGGGACCAACGACCTCATGGTCAGCCAGATCGTGCGGACCAACGAGCTGCAGAGCTGGTTCGTCGCCGAGCACCTCGCCGCACGCAACACGAAAGCATGACGTTGCGCGCATGGCGCCCGAAGAGCTGACGAGCGTCCAGAGCCAGTACGGAACGGCGGAGACCCTGGAGCGCCTGGTTGCCGCGATCACGGCGCGGGGTGCGTCCGTGATCGCCCGAATCGATCACTCGCTGGGTGCCCGGTCGGTCGGGTTGCAGCTGCGCCCCACACTGCTCGTCATCTTCGGGAACCCTGCGGTGGGCACCGCGCTGATGGAGGCCAACCAGCTCATGGGGCTCGACCTTCCGCTCAAGGTGCTCGTCTGGGAGGACGAGGATGGCAGGACGTGGTTGTCACATCATGAGCTGCACGAGCTCGCCTCGCAGTACGCTCTGCCCGGGTCGGCCGATGCGGTGATCGCGAAACTCGATACGTCATTGCGTGCGGTCGTGGCTGAAGCCAGCGCGCAGCAGGATGCGAATACATGACGACCGGCCCTTTCGGGCTCGCCAGACAGCGGTGCTCCGTCGGGCAATCAGGCTAATATCCCGCTCACCGCAAGCCCGAAAGGACGACGACGTGTCGAACGACCCGCGTCAATGGATCACCGTGAGCTCCGCGGATCTTTCCGCCGCGATCGACCCGCTTGGCGCGCAGCTCTCGTCACTGCGAGATCACGCGGGCCGCGACCTTCTCTGGCAGGGCGACCCGGCTGTGTGGGCCGGGCGCGCGCCGGTCCTGTTTCCGATCGTGGGAACGCTCGCCGGCGGCACGTACCGCGTCGGCTCGAAGACATACGCATTGTCGAGGCACGGCTTCGCGCGCGGCAGGATGTTCGAAGTCCTGAACAGCTCTCCGTCGGCCGCGTCCTTCGTGCTGCGCGCGGATGACAGCACCTTTGCGGTCTATCCATTTCACTTCGAGCTGCAGATCGCCTTCGCACTGGCCGGCCCAACGCTCACGGCGACGGCTTCGGTGCGCAACGCAGGCAACGAAGCGCTGCCGGCGAGCGTCGGCTTTCACCCGGGTTTCCGCTGGCCTCTGCCGTATGGTGCCGAGCGCGCGGCCCACTTCATCGAATTCGAAGTGGACGAGCCTGCGCCGGTGCGCCGAATCGACTCCGATGGGTTGCTCTCCCCCGATCGCCACCCGACGCCGATCATCGGCAAGCGGCTGGCACTGCGCGATGAGCTGTTCCGTGACGATGTCGTCATCCTTGATCAGATCAACAGCCATTCGGTTTTTTACGGAGCGGAAAGCGGGCCGCGGCTCGAGATCGCGTTCCCCGATGCGCGTTATCTCGGCATCTGGACCCGGCCGGGTGCTCCATTCGTCTGCATCGAACCGTGGCAGGGTGTAACGGACCCGGCGGGCTTCAACCGAGACTTTCACGAGAAGCCCGGGATCTTCACGGTGGCTCCAGGCGCAACACATTCGATGACCATGACGATCATGTTGCGAGGGTGAGGCTGACCCTGCGCATGATTGAAGGTCTGCACACGAGATTCGGGATTCCCGCCGAGAGCCTCATCAAGCAGAGCGCCGCGAAGCCCTCATAGCGATCGGGCGTCCTGCGGGCTGACCGAGCGCACGGCCTGCGTGCTCCTCTTCCAAAGACCCGGACGCGTGCGTCTGTTGCCGCAGCACGTGACCCATGTTTCCGTAACATTCGCCATGCACTACCTGGGACCTTCTGGGACATCGTGGAATGAGGGATTGGTGGGAGGGAATCGAACCCTCGACCAGCGGATTAAAAGTCCCGGCAGTACACCACTGCCCACAACGTACCGCTAAATAACACAAGCACTTACCGGCGTAGCAGCGCGTCACTTGGTGCCGATTTGAGGCAGCAAGTGTGCCACCAGTGTGCCAAGTATCACTGGAGACGCCTCCATGCCTGCCCACACCCTTACCCCCGCCCAGCGCCGCGACGCCGAGCTCGGCATGGGCGTGGTGGAACAACCTGCCCGAATACTCGCGCGCCCTGTGGCTGACACGGGCAGGCACTGCCTGCCCGGCGGATGCGTGGGCGCTTTATCGATCCACGATGGTGGAGCCGCAGGAGCGGCAGGAGGTGCCCAACCAACAGTGACTGTCTGGGGGCGCCGTCTCGCCCGCACGTGGGTCGGCGTCCCTTCTCAGCGCATCCCGCTGGGTGGTCCAGCGTGAGCGCCTACCAATAACAAACCCGTAGGAGGGTCTGTCATGGCTACGAAGAGAGTATCACCGTCCACCGCGCTTTCCCCGGCCCGCAAACGCGCGCTCACAGAGCTGGCGCACTCCGTGGTGCGACAGATGGGACGCACGGATGTGGCCGTTGCCGATGCGCTGAAGAGGCGGCCGAAGTCGGACTGGAAGCAATCGCTTCCAAGCATCGCCGCCGCCGCTTTCTCGGATGCGTTCGTCGGTATGTCAGCGGTCGCAGTGCTGCGCAACCCGAGGGCCCGCAAGTTTGGGAAGAGGTTCCTGGCAACGATGCGCCGTGAGCTCGAGGACCGGGAGCGTTCATGGAATGCACAGCAGAAGCCGCGGAGGGCGGCATGAGCGCCCGCAAGGCCACGCGCCGGCCGAAGGCACGACGGATCACCACCCGCATGATCGAGCGCATCCTCAACAACGACAACCCGCCGGATACGCTCGAACCCTATGCCCGGATCGCGGATTTTTTCGACATTCCGCTGTGGGTGATGTTCCTGCCCAATGTTCCAAAGAAGATGTTCAATCGCGACAGCGATGACCTCAAGCGCCTCGTGCAGCACGTTGAAGGTTATATCGCGATCGAGCGGCGCCTCGCGGAGGTGGAATCATGAGCGACGAACATGTCCCGCCGATCACCTCAGAGAAAGTCGTGCGCCTTCGGCCCGCGAGGCTCCTCCTAACGCGCGAACAGCTCCTGTGCAGTGCCATAGAGAGCAATGTGCTGGAGCTTGAGAATGCGCAATCCACAGTCAGGACGATTATCACGGCCCTGAACAGTGATACCCCGATGGAAGACGAGGATTGTAAGCGCGTGCTGTGGGTCGTTCACAACCTGCTGGGAGCGGCTATCCACTCGCTGGAGCGCGCAAGAACCGAGAACGCGGAGGCGCAGTCATGAGATCCACCCTCGACGATCGTGCCTACGAGATCGCGTGCATCATTCAGCTAGTGAGGAAGGAGGTTCTCGCGATCTCGTCGGACGACAACATCATGGAGGTGGACGAGAAGTCATCGGGCTGGGCGTATGCGCTCGAAGGCGCGATACGGCTCTGCAACGAACTTGCAAACTGCATGCAGCAGGAGGCAAGACCGACGCCGCCGACTGAGGCCGCACCAGGCTCATGTGCCACTCGCGCTGGTTCCATCTGGTAACCGAGCGAACGAAGAAGCCGACAGCGCAAACTGAACGTCACACTGCGGTGATGGGCCGGCCTGCTCGCGGGGCCGGCCTTTTCCGCGACTGATATATGAGCGTGAATATCCGCCAGCAGAGTTCCGCGTACGCCGATCCCACTACCTGATGTTGGTGATGTGGCCGGACGGGAACAGGCGGCTGAGCGATGAAATCTCTACGGCCGTAGAGTTTTGACCGACCAAATAGAAGAGCCAAAGGTGCTGAATACGCTCACCAGCAGCCGCAAAATCAACTGTTACTGTGCCGGCGTTGGCCATCAGTGCACCCTCACGAGTCGCTCGAGAAGCGTCGGCAGATCCAGGTCTATGCTGAATAGCGCGCCGGACGCGCAGCGAAAGAGCATGCGCAATGTCGTGTCATTCGGCTGCTCCAGCGCGAAGTCGACGACATACGTGTCGAGTTCCCGCGCACGAGCGTTGATCACGTCGCGCACGTCGTTGAGCGATGCCCGTCTCATCGCGCACCCTTCACGACAAGCTTCCAATGGACGCCGTCACCAGGCACGGACTGCGTGTCCGCCATGCAGAGCCAGAGGCTCCCGGAGTGCGTGATCATCTGACCGCGCTCGTACGTCGTCCCCGCCAGGTACGTGCCCCGGTAAGCGTCCGCGAGAGACTTTGTGCCGCTGCTCTCGAGCGCCTCGATCCGCTGCGCCAACGCCTCGATGAGCGCGAGCGTCTCGGAGCTCCGCGTTGCGAGCTGCTCGCGCATGACGCGGCCCACGGCCTTGACCATGCCGCGCTCGCGGGCAGTGGCACCGGTCTCGCCGGCCGGCACGCGCCGCGCCCCCTGCTGCACCAACGCCGCACTGCGCGCAGCACTCATGGGCGCTCTCCGATCAGCCGCCGGAAGTATTCGCCCACACGCGCCGGAGCAGGTCGCCCCGCATGCTCGATATCGGCGACGCGCTTGCGCAACGCGAGCACTTCGCGCGCGAGTGCCAGCAAGATCTCATCACGCGCATGCTGCGTGCCGGGCCGAACCCCCAATTCTTGGAATAGGTCTGAGGCGGTGGTCATCACGAGAAGCTCCCGTAGCTCGGTATCTGCAGGTTGAAATTTTCGGCATAGCTCACGAACGGTCGGCGCATCTGCCAATTGACCCAGCGGATGAGCTTGATGGCCGTGCTCTCGGACTGAAACATGCTCACCCGGTGTGTGGCGCCGTCGTCCGACTGGTTGAAGGGTCGCGAAGCGGCTCGTGGACACCTCAACCTGCGAGTTGTCTGCCACCAGGAGTTCCAGCGGATCAACCGCAGTGAGCGTGCCAGCCGGCGCACTCGCGGATGCGATGAGCGGCAGGCCGGCGACGGTCCCGCCGGAGGCGGTGACAAGCGGAAACGCCCGGTTGCCTAACGAGTCGCGCATGAACGAGAGCGCCAGGCAGGTCTGCACGGTGGTCACGAAGCGAACCGTCACCAGCCTCGAGCCCGCGGCGGTAAGTGCTGCCAGCAGACTGCCGATCACGCCATCGACGTCCTCAGCGGACTCTGCGCCGCTGGCGTCGACAGGCTCCAGGCCGTAGGTGATGCTCGCGGGCCGCACGCGGTCTACGGCGTCGGATGTCGGATCCAGCAAGCGTCGGTCCAGGGCCTCGATGTCGGCGGCTCGCAGGTCGCGCTCGAGGACGGCCTCGCCCTCGCTCTGCGCGAGCAACTCGTTCGACATCACTACTAGGCCGCCCGATCCTGAGCCGGGGAAGCATGACGTTCACGCCGAAGGTCGGGGCCGACACGCCGATGGGCATGCTCTCGCCCACGAAGTCCGCCTGCGTGCCCGTGCTGAAGTACGGGATCGGTGTCGCGAACGGAACCCGCACATAGGGCCCGAGCTGCCCGAGCACGGCCGCCGCACGATTCGCGTCGGCGAACTGCGCAGAGACGGAAGCCGGCGAGTACAGCTCCGCAGTCCGGTCGTGCGGATTCACGGCTGTCTTGTTTTCGATCACGCGAGGAAGGTAACTGTCGTGCCGATAGAGCTTGGCACACGCGTCGACCGGTGTGATGTTGAGCGCGCGTGCCACCGCGAGCGCCCGGGAAATCTTGATGAAATCCATGAGATCTGCCTTCTGTGAACTAGCTAGACCTCACGATAGCGGCTGCGCACGCCGGGAGCGATGTCCGGGCGTGACGCTCAGTGACGTTGAGTGATCCACCCGCTGCGAAGCTATCCATGTATCGAGATCGCGTCGCTAATAGCGAATGCCGTCGAGGCGGTAGTACGCCGGGCCGGTGAGCGCGTGCCGCCAGTTGCGCAGCGTGCCGACGCTCACGCCCAGGTACGCCGCCGCCTGCGCCGATGTGAGCCGCTCCTCCGGCGGCGGCACAGGTGGCGCAAGGTCGGGGCGCGGCGGAAATGCAAAGTCGGTCATCAGGTCCCCGACAGACCGGCGATGTCCTCCGCGGTCAGCGGCAACCCCGCGAAGGTCCGCGCCGTGCCGTCGTACGTGTACCAGCGCCGGGACTCCACATCGAGAGCGCGCCACAGCTCGAGCGCGAGCTCTCGGTCCTGCGGCGTCGGCTCGCCATCGGGGAAGACGGGCGGATGCGCCGGCCGCAGCCTCGGGCTCACCTTGCGGCACCACTCTGGCATCGGCTCCACAGTTACAGTCGTCATGTCGTCTCCTTTCGCCCGTGACGGGCGCGAATTTCGGCTGCGCGAACTCGCCATTCAGCGCGCTCATCCTTGGCACTCACCACCTGCTCGGCCTCGCGCAGCCGTGTGGGTGATGGGCTTTCTTTCGTTGCTCGGCGCCTCGGCTGCTCGTACGGAAACACGGCCCGAGCAGCAGCCACACGCTGCTCTACGCTGGCGGGCTCCAGGCCTCGCGCAACGGCCGCCAGGTACTCCAGCGCCGAGCAGTACACCCCGCCGGGGTTCGCCTTCGGACGCCCGGCTCCGGGCCGTTTTCCGCCATGTCGTTTGCGTGTCGTCATCTTGAATTTTTCCTATCAGCGGATTTTTTCTCTGAATGAGGGGGGCGTCGGTCGGGAAGGCGAATCGCCGTCGAAAAATCTGACACCCCCCCACGAGTTCTGGATCGTGCTCGCTCACCAGCCTCGCGTTGGCAATGCTGGTGGCGCCGACTCCAACGATTGCGCGAAGCCTCGTCGATGGCGCGGCCTTTGGAGCGCGAATTCCCCCGTTCGTACGGAACTGTACTAACGGGAAACTCGTCACCCTGCTTGAGTGGCTGCAACTGCCTCTTCTTCGCCTCCCTCATCGAAACCGCGCGAGCCACAGCAGCCCACACGCAGGCGAGCGCCTCGATCGCGATGCACATGAGCACGAGCGCGGCGAGGACGATCATGGCCGCACGTCGCCGAGCATGCGGCGTACAGCCTCGACGCTCAGCGCAGTGGCACTCGCTATACCCGTGATCGCTGAAGCCCCCGCGATCGAAGCTCGTGGCATGCAACGCGTAGCTCGTCAGCGGTCTGCGGACGGTGGAGCAGGCGAAGGGCGTCGAGATCGAGCACGCCGCCGATGGCGCGCGTCATAGGTCGATCACTGCGAGGCGTAGGCCCCCGTCTCATGCCGCACGCTCCTGCTCCCAGAGGACATAGCCGGTGTCAATGAAAGGTGAGTCCGGCGTGTGGCAGTGAGCGACGCGGTGGCCGTCACCATTGCCCGGCTCGGCGCCGGCGCCGTGCGTGTGCTCGCACTTACACCACGGGCACCAGAAGGCGAGCATCGGCACGCCGTCTGGTCGGACGATGCGGTGGGCGCGGATCAGCGGGTAGTTCCGCCAGCCACAGGGGCGTCGAAGGGCGGTCATCGGTGCCTCCTGGACATGAATCGGTGAACATCGTGAACATCGCCAACCCCCCACCCACGGAAATTCCCCCCGGCTTGCGAGGTATCGGACGGTCTCGGAGGAGGAATTTCCGCGATAGTGCTGCTACCAATGTTCACCATGTTCACGGCGGCACCCATCATCCGGCCCTCCGGCGGCGTATGGCGACGTGGTATCCGTCCCTGCGTCGTGTCGCATCCCACTCGGTCCATCCGTCGTGCCTCCGCGATCAGCGGCGTGATGATGTCGACGCCGTCGTCGGCGAGCGTGCGCGGGCGATCTGGACCGGGGGCGGCGTCGTGGGCGGGCACCTACGCGCGCTCTCTCACGGCCGCGAGATACGCAGGGACATCCAGCACGACGCGCCGCCCCTGACGACGGAATGCCGACTCGAGCCCGCGCTCGGCGCGGCATCGATAGAGCCAGCGCCATCCGTGTACGGTCGATGGGTAGCAGATCCCGGCCTCGCGGATCGTCGCGAGGTCCGTCAGTGGTACGAGAGTCGGTGCCATCATCGCTCCCTAGCCCGCACGTCGTGGATGCGCCGCGGAGAGTCGAGCTGGCGGGCCGATCTATCTCTCCGCGCCGCGGCGAGTGACGCAGCGGGCAAGCGTAGATGCGGGATGCGATGGGCGCATTCGCGGCGCCAACTCGCTGATTGGCGCCGCGAAAAGAGACGGGATCTTGGGCGCTCAGTCCTTGAAGTGTTCGCCCTTGCGTCTCAGATAGGCTCGCAGCTCTGATGTATCCAAACCGGTACGCGTCTTAACGACGAGCCCGTTTTTCTTGATCTCAATGCTCCAAGCTTCGAGGTTCCTGAGCGCCGATTCCTGATATTGGCGGGCAATCCGGCGAATGCGTTCGGTATCCGGAGGGTTCGGATATACGGCCTGCGCTGCACGCACAGCGTTTGTATCGGGCGCTTGCGGATTGGCGCAACGTACGCGGTAGTACGCGGTGGCGCGGGTCTGCTCCATGAGCTTGACGGGCTTGATCTTCTGCTCGAACACGTCTCCGGCGCGTTCGCCGTGGGCAATGCGGAGCAGGCTCCTGCCGAGTGAATGCAACTGCGCAGGTGCCAGGCTGACGTGCGCACCGCCCTTGGTCGCTGTGGCGGCGATGAGTGCTTTTGCATTCCGCGCGAGGAACGGCCAGTTCTTTGGCAATGCGAGACGCGGGCCGCGCTTGCGCTTCACGGGCGTATTCCTTTCAGATGCTCGGGCCACTTGTCGATCGCTGCACGTTCCCGGCGTGCTACGACATTGCCGTATATACGACTTTGCCGTATACTCTGTGCATGCTGACCGTCGCCGAAACCACGGAGTTCTCTGCGCTGTGGCCTGACTACTGGACTCCAGAGGAGTTCGGGGAGTTCTGCGCGTGGTTGGCACTCAATCCGGAAGCGGGCGATGTCGTTCCACGCTCGGGCGGTTGCCGCAAGGCGCGCTGGTCGATGTCGGGCAGCGGCAAGCGCGGCGGCGTGCGGGTGATCTATTTCAACCGTCTCGACGAGCGGAAGATCTGGCTGATCACGATATACGCAAAGAACGAGCGCGAGTCGATCCCGGCCGGGGAAATGGCGAAGTCTCGGGAGAAGATACATGGCAAGGGCAAAACTGAGCGAAAAGGCGCTGCTGGCGCGCGACGCAAAGCGAAACATCACCGCTGAGATCAAGCGTGGAATGCGCGAGATCCGCGAGATTGAGGCCGGCAGGAAGAAGGCCGCTCGCGTCCACCGCATCGAGGTGCCCGACGTGCTAGAGGCGCGCATGCGGTCGGGACTTTCGCAGCGGAAATTCGCTGACGTGCTCGGCGTCTCAGCGCGCACCCTGCAGGACTGGGAGCAGGGGCGGCGCAATCCCTCCGGGGCGGCCCGATCACTTCTGACGATCGCCAGGCGGCGGCCTGAAGTGCTGCGCGAGGTGTTCGCCGAGTAGCACGCGGGAGTCATGTTGCGAGCCCCTTTGAGGTAGGCGCTCCACTTCTCGAGGGCGTCGCACTTCTCGTCCAGGTGCTTGTGTCGGTCGATCGCCAGCGCTCTGCCCTACCTCCAGCGCCGGCCCGCGCCGGAGCGTGCGGAGTCCGCGGGCCTCACTTTGAGGGTATCTGGCCATCATCACCACACTTGAGGATCTTCCTGTTCATCTTCTCGACGATGCCCTTCGCGTCCTCTGCCGCGAGGTGCACGTAGCGGCTCACCACGTTCGACTTCCACCCGCCGATCGCCTTGAGCTGCTGCTCCGTGGCGCCCTCTCGAGCGAGATATGTCGCCGCCGAGTGTCGCAGCTCATGGAATCTGAAGTCCTTCACCTGGGCGGCCTCGCACGCCGCGTTGAAATCCTCCGTATAGCGATACAGGCGGCCCGTGACGCTCACGAAGACGCGATCGTCATCCAGGCGGCGCACCTTGCCGTGGGCCTTGAGCAGCCGCAGGGCCTCGCCGTGGGCCCAGGCAGTGCGGCCCTGCCCGTTCTTCGTCTTGCGCAGGAGCAGGCGACCGTCCTTCAGGTCGACGTCGCTCCACGTGAGATTCTGGAGCTCACCGGCGCGCGCAGCGGTGGAGAGCGCCAGGACGACGAACGTGTGCAGCACCGGGTTCTTCGCGGTCTGCTCGAGCAGGCGCTCGCGCTCGTCGTTCGACAGGAAGCGAATACTTCCCTTGCCCTCTCTGTTCTTGCTCACGCCGTCGAATGGGTTGTGAGAGAGCCAGTGCCACTCCTTCCTGGCGACGGTGAACACCTTGCTGAGCGCGGCGAGGTAGCGATTGATCGTCGCGCCGCTGCGCTTGAACACTGCCGGCGTCTCGCCCTTCTCGAGTGTCGAGCCCTTCGCTCCCGGCTTCGCACGCGTGAATGGTTCGCGTGCGAGCTTGCCGCGATATTCGACCAACACGGCTGGTGTCACGTCCGCGAGCTTCAGCTCGCCGACCTTCTGCTTCCACCACAGCAGTCGGATGCGGGGATTGCGTGAGTCCTTCTTCGCCGGCAACTCCTCCTCAAGGTATCGATCGATCGCTGCTCCAACCGTGCGACGCCGCGCCTCAGCCGATCGGAAGTGTTTGCCCTCGATCATTTCGGCTTCGATGGTCTTCGCCCATCGCTCGGCCTGTCGTCGTGTGGGGAAGCTCGCGGTGCGCGAGGGGAAACCGCTCATTCGCACCTGGACGTGGAATTTTCCACCGCGCTCGCGAATCGACGGCATGCCGCACCTCGACACCAGTTCGCGCAGGACTGCGCACTGGTGCGCGACTTTACACGAAACTTGGCGTTACACTGTGCCAACTGTGTGCCAAAGGCCACTGGGCATACAGCGCGAAACGTCGAAAAGCGCTTTTTTTTCAGCGGTTTAGTTGGTGGGGTGGGAGGGAATCGAACCCTCGACCAGCGGATTAAAAGTCCGATGCTCTACCGACTGAGCTACCACCCCAGGGGATTGGTCTCCCGCCGCGGGGCCGGTGCGGGATGACCGGCCGGTGGGGCACGTTCCCGTGACGCATGGCACGGGTCGTTCTGGGCCCCTCGCGAGGGGGGCGGCATGATACTACAGAGGGCGCGGCTGGTAGCGGGTGGTGTCGGGCAGGCCCGCCGCCTCGAAGCCGGCCTGCCGGATGCGGCAGGAATCGCAGCGCCCGCATGCACGACCTTGGCCGTCCGCCTGATAGCAGGACACGGTGGCGCTGAAATCGACGCCGAGCCGCGCCCCTTCCCGGATGATCCCGGCCTTGCTGAGCTGGATCAGCGGCGCATGGATGCGAAATGCCGCCCCTTCGACTCCCGCCTTCGTGGCGCGCGCCGCCAGCTGCTCGAAGGCCGCGATGAACTCCGGCCGGCAGTCCGGATAACCCGAGTAGTCGACGGCGTTCACGCCCATGAACAGGTCCCGCGCGCTCAGCACTTCCGCCCAGGCGAGCGCGAGCGACAACATCATGGTGTTCCGTGCCGGCACGTAGGTCACCGGAATGCCGGTGGTCCCCTCCTCCGGAATGGCGATCGAAGCATCCGTGAGGGCAGAGCCGCCGATGCCGGCGAGATCCACGTGCATCACGCGGTGCTCGTGCGCGCCCAGTGCGGTGGCCACAATCCTTGCGGCCTCGAGCTCAGCGGAATGCCGCTGTCCATAGGCAACGGACAACGCGAAGCACTCGAACCCCTGCGAGCGGGCAATGGCCAGCGTCGTGGCGGAATCGAGGCCCCCGGAAAGAAGAACAACTGCGCGGCGAGGTGACACGGCCGGATTGTCGCATGCACCGGGCGCGGTCGGGCAAATGGGCTTCATCCGAACCGGCGATCGCACACGCAGCGGCGCCGGATGCGTGCGCCGAGGTCAGGCGCGAACACGCCGAGCTCCAGCGGGCCGGCCCACCGAACCACACCGCGCCCGACGCGTTAGCATCACGTAGCGAACTGCCGCAAGCCGGAGCATGGCGACCATGAGCGACTCTCCTGTCAACACCCCCGGCTTGCGCCTCACGAGCCGCTCCGGCCTGTCGCTGAGGCTTGACGATAACGGGTCGATCCAGAGATTCGAGTGCGGCGGAATCTCGTTGTCTCTCTTCGTCGGCAACGAAGTCGAAGGCGGCCCCGCGAACCTCTACCTGCGACGGCTTGCGCACCCGTTGCAGTGGACTCCACTACTCGGGCCGTTCAGCAGCACCCGCTTTCACGCATCGCGTGCCGGCGACCGGCTCCTGGGCGTCGGCTCGTGGCTCGGCATCAACTACTCGCTCGCGCTGGTGTTGGCGCAGGACGCGGCCGCATGGTTCTGGCACATCGAGCTCGAGAACACGACCTCCACCCCGCAAGAGGTCGACCTGACGTACGCGCAGGATGTCGCCCTCGCTCCCTACGGAGCCGTTCGCCTCAACGAGTTCTATGTGAGCCAGTACATCGACCACACGCCGCTGTCGCACCCCGCGCGCGGCGTGATGATTGCTTCCAGGCAGAATCAGGCCGTCGAGGGCCTCCATCCCTGGACGCTGATCGGCTCATTGCGGAACGGCATTTCCTTCGCCACGGATGCGCTGCAGTTCCACGGCCTGCGGACGCGCAGCGAGCGCGTGCCGCTCGCCATCACGTCGGATCTGCCGGGCCGCCGCCTCCAGCACGAGCACTCCCTGGTCGTGATTCGGGACGCGCCGTTGCAGCTCGCCCCCAACGCGCGTATCGCGACGGGGTTCTTCGGCTCTTATGTCGCGGATCACCCGGATGCAACGTCGGCTGCGGATCTCAACCGGCTCACCGGGGTGCTGGCGCTTTCGGAGGCGGCACCACCGCGAGAGGCATCCGCGGCAGGCCCAGGACCAGCGCAAGAACCATCCACGCCAGGCCCAACATCGGCTCGGGAAGTATCTGCGACGGGCCAGGCATCGGCGGAAGAACCGTCCAGGTCAGCTCCAGCACCTCAGCACGAAGGATCCCCCGCCGCCGTGCCCGCCACCGCGGCCACCCTGTTCAGCGCCGCGCCGCTGCTCAACGCCCTCGACCTCGACGCCGGCACGGTCAGCGAGCTTTTCGCATCATCGCGGCGCCACGAGGAGCTCGACGAGAGCGGAGAGCTGCTTTCGTTCTTCCATGGTGAGTATCACCACGTGGTGTTACGCGCCAAGGAGCTGCGCGTGCAACGCCCGCACGGCCACCTGCTGCGCACTGGCCGCCACACGACTCCAGACGAGTCGGCACTCACGTCCACCGCCTGGATGAGTGGCGTCTTCCATTCAATGCTCACTCAGGGGCACGTCAGCATCAATCGGTTCCTCTCGACGGTGCACAGCTACCTCAGCCTGTTCCGCTCGCATGGACAGCGCGTGTTCGTGGAGACCGGCAACCACTGGCGGTTGCTCGATGTGCCCTCAGCCTTCGAAATCGCTCCGGATTCGTGCCGATGGGTCTACCGCCATGAGCGCGGGACCATTCAGGTGCGTGCCGAAGCCCGCAGCGCTCCGCATGAATTGACGCTGTCCATCGACGTGTCCTCCGGCGAGCCTGTGCGCTTCCTCATCTCGCATCACGTGGCGCTGAACGGTGATGACGGCAGCGCAGCCGGCCCGGCCCTGTGGCGACGCGAACACGACACGATCATCGTTTCCGCGGCGGCGAGCGGCGACGTCGGGCAGAGATTCCCGGATGGGAGCTTCCACATCGCTGCGGCCGGTACACAGATCGATAGGGTTGGCGGTGACGAGTTGCTCTTCGCCGACGGCCGATCACGTCAGCAGCCGTTCGTCTGCATCCTCACGGCGCCCACGTCCTCCGTGCGACTGAGCATCCGCGGCCATCTCGTTCCCGAAGAATCGCAGCACCCGCTTCGGGTCGAGCCGGGGTCACGACTGGTTCCGGCGCTGTCCGCACGGGCACCTGATGGAAGCGCACTCTCCGAGCCTCTCGCACGCCTCGCCGACATCGTGCCCTGGTTTACGCACAACGCGCTGGTGCACTACCTCTCGCCCAGAGGCCTGGAGCAGTACTCCGGCGGCGGCTGGGGCACGCGCGACGTGTGCCAGGGGCCAGTCGAGATGCTCCTCGCACTGGGCCGCATCGAGCCGATTCGCGATCTCCTGCTCCGCGTGATGCGCGCGCAGAACGCTGACGGCGACTGGCCACAGTGGTTCATGTTCTTCGAGCGCGAGCGCCACATCCGCCCCGGGGACTCTCACGGCGACATCGTGTTCTGGCCTCTTCTGGTCCTCGCGCAGTACCTCACTGCTTCCGGGGATGCCGGCGTGCTGGACGAGCGTGTGCCCTACTTCGATCCACGCGGCCCGGAGGCCGGCGAGCAGGAGACGGTCTGGCAGCACGCCCAGCGCGCGCTCGCCGTAATCGAAAAGCGCGTCATTCCTGGCACGGCGCTCGCGGCGTACGGGCATGGTGACTGGAACGACTCCCTGCAGCCGGCGGACCCGATGATGCGCGAGCGTCTCTGCAGCGCATGGACGGTCACGCTGCATTTCCAGACGCTCACGGCGCTGGCACAGGCGCTTCACAAGATCGGGCGCGCCGCGGAAGCGGCCCGCCTCGAGCGCTGGGCCGAGAGCGTGAAGCGTGACTTCCAGCGCCTGCTTCTCGCAGACGGAGTGCTGACCGGATATGCGTTGTTCGCACAGGACGCGAACCCGCGTTATCTGCTTCACCCGAGCGACAACACCACAGGCGTGCACTACAGCGCGCTCGCGATGATCCATGCGGTGCTGGAAGACCTGCTGACACCATCACAGGCGCGTGAGCACCTGCGGTTGATCGATGAGCATCTGATGGGGCCGGATGGCGTCCGGTTGTTCGATCGCCCGATGGCTTATCACGGCGGATTGCAACGGCTCTTTCAGCGGGCGGAGAGCGCCACGTTCTTTGGGCGCGAGATCGGCCTCATGTACATGCACGCCCATTTGCGATACGCGCAGGCGCTGGCTCACGTCGGGGACGCCGCGGGCTTCTTCCGGGCGCTGTGTCAGGCCAACCCCATCGGCATCCGTTCGATCGTGCCCAGCGCCGCCGCGAGGCAGGCAAATTGCTATTACTCGAGCTCCGATGCAGCGTTCGAGGATCGCGCCCAGGCCAGCGCGGAATACGACCGTGTAGCTCGCGGCGCCATCCGGCTCGATGGCGGGTGGCGCGTGTACTCGAGCGGCGCCGGCATCGCGCTCGGCATGATCATGCGACGCTTCCTCGGATTGACGCGTGAGGCAGAGATGCTGAGCGTGGACCCTGTCATCCCCAGTGCCCTCGACGGCCTGACCGTCCGCACCATTCTGCTGGAGCGGCCGGTGGACGTGCGCTATCGGATCGGAAGCGCCGGCTGCGGCGTCAGGGCACTGGCGCTGAACGGGCAATCGCTGTCGTTCATGCGCGGCGCCAATCCGCATCGGCCCGGCGCGGCGCTCGTGCCCATGCCCGCGGTGGCCGAACGCCTCTCCTCCGACCGGAACCACCTTGAAATCGAGATGGCTTAGCGGTGTATCGTCGCCGGCCCCCGCGTAGGTGCCAACCTACGGCGCTGATCTGCGATGGCCGACAGACCGCGGCTGACGGCCAAGGCAAGGTCCTGCACACACCTTCACAGGAGAGCCGCCATGCCCACGCCTCACGAGCTCGAAGCGAAGTTCTGGAAAGCGCTCGCGTCCGACCGCACCATGATGCTCGGCCTGGATGGCGTCGAGGACGGTCACGCCCGCCCGATGACCGCGCAGTTCGAGCACGAGCGCGGCCCCATCTGGTTCTTCACCACGAATGACAACGCATTGGTGCAGGCACTGGAGCGCGGCGAACGGGCGATCGCGGCCTTCGCATCGAAGGGGCACGATCTGTTCGCCACCGTGCATGGCCGGCTGAGTGTCGACAATGACCGCGTGGTCATCGACCGGCTGTGGAACCGCTTCGCCGCCGCCTGGTACGAAGGCGGCAAGGACGACCCGCGGCTCACCCTGCTGCGCCTCGATGCAGAGCGCGCGGAGATCTGGGCCGATGCGTCGAGCCTCGTGGCGGGCGTGAAGGTGCTGCTGGGGATCGACCCGAAGAAGGACTACAAGGACAAGGTGGCGGAGGTGTCGCTGCGCTGAAGCGGGAACGCGCCTCAGCAGCACGACGGCGCGGCGAGGCGTTCCGCGCCAGCGCCAGCCCTGCCGCACCCCCGAAGCTGCGCTTGCGCCGCTGCCGAAAGCTCGTTGGGGATGCTGCCGCCGGAAACGATGCCGGCCCGGCCGCCTTCCCGCTACTTTCCGGGCGTATTGCCCCACAGGTACTTGTGGAGCTGTATCTGGAGTCGCACCGGCAGGTGATCTTCCAGAATCCAGTCCGCCAGCTCCCGTGCCGGCAGCTCGTCGTGGCTCGGTGAGAAGAGCACTGTGCAGCGCGCCTGCAGCCCGAGCTCGCGGACTTTCGCGCGGCTCCACTCGTAGTCTGCGCGGTTGCAGATGACGAACTTCACCAGATCCTGGGAGCTGAGGCGCCCGAGCTCGTCATAGCGGTTGCGGGACTCCTCACCGGAGCCGGGCGTCTTCACGTCCACGACCTTCACGACGCGGGGATCGACACTCTGCAGGGACATGGCGCCGCTCGTCTCGAGCGAAACCCGGAAACCGCTTTCGGACAGGCGTTCCAGCAGCTCCAGGCAATTCTTCTGCGCCAGCGGCTCCCCGCCCGTCACACATACATGCCGCGCGCCGAGCTGGCGGACGCGATCGACGATGCCGTCGACCTCCCACCACTGGCCGCCCTGGAAGGCATAGGTGGTGTCGCAGTACTGGCAGCGAAGGGGGCACCCCGTGAGCCGCACGAACGTGGTCGGGATGCCTGCAGTGTCCGCTTCGCCTTGCAGGGAATAGAAGATTTCCGTGATCTTGAGCCGTGACACTTTCGGTCAGCGTGCATCCGCCGGGATGCGCCGCAGTCGTTCGGCCGCGAGCCGCGCGGCATCGCTGTCGGGGAATTTCTGCGTCACTTCGGTGAGGGTGGCACGCGCCTCCGCAAGGCGCTTCTGCTCGAACTGCGTGTACCCGAGCTTCAGGAGCGCATCCGGCGCCTTCCGCGAGCTGGGCCAACGCTGGCCGACGACGCGGAATGCGGTGGCGGCCTGATCGTAGTCCCGGGTCACGTAATAGGCTTCGCCGAGCCAGTACTGCGCATTGTCGGCGATGGCGCTGCCAGGATACGTGTTGAGGAACGACTGGAAGCCGGTGATTGCGGCGGGATAGTTCGACGTCTTCAGCGCATCGAACGCCTGCGTATAGGCGGCCTGCTCACCTGCGGGCGAAGCCGGCGCGCCAGCCGCCGCACCCCCCACGGTGCCGATGCCCAGCGCAGCGACGCGCTTGTCGAGATCCGCGTAGAGATCGCGCTGCTGCTTGCGCAACGACTCGTTGGTGTTCTCCAGCACCTCGATGCGCCCGCGGAGCGTACGGACATCCGCCTGTGCCGCATCGAGCTTCTGGGCCATGTCGAGCAGGCTCTGATTCGAGACGACCCGCTCGATGCGCTGGACGCGCGCGTCGATGTCGTTCAGCTTGATCTGCACCGGGTCTTCTTCAGGCGGCACCGTCGCGCATCCCGCCACGACCGATACCAGCAGAGCGGCTCCGAGCTGTCGCATGAATCACCTCATCCCGGTGCGGCCACCGGCCAAGTCCTACTGAAGATAGACGATCTCGACGCGGCGGTTCCTGGCCCAGGCGGCTTCGTCGCTGCCCGCGGCGGCCGGCCGCTCTTCGCCGTAGCTCACCGTGGAAAGCTGCGGATCCGTTGCCCCCTGAAGGAGCAGTGCGCGGCGCACGGCCTGCGCGCGGCGCTCGCCGAGACCGATGTTGTACTCGCGTGAGCCGCGCTCATCCGTGTGCCCTTCGAGGCGGACCTTGATGGCCGGCTGGCTCGAGAGGTACCTGGCGTGCGCAGCAACGATGTCCGTACCCTCGCCCCGGATCTCGCTGCTGTCGAAATCGAAGTAGATGACACGCTTGGCCAGCAGGCCCTCCAGGGGGCCTGGAGCTTCGGCGCCCTCTTCGGAAGCACTGGCCTGACCCACACCGGAGGCATCTGCCCCGGAGCTCTGGCTGGTGTTCGTCGCCGCACTGGCGTCATCCGCCTTGCGATTGCTCTTGCACGCAGTGACAGCCAGCGAGGCGGTCAGAACCATCAACAGCACAAGCGTTTTACGCATTACATTCCGCTCCCGTATCCCCACCGCTGACGCGGCAGGGCGCTTTCTATCACAAGCTAGACCATCGTTCACGATAGCGTTCGTCGCGAACACGCGACGACGCGCCTATTGAGCGAAGGGACCCCACACGGGTTCCCGAACCTGCCCCCGATCGGACTTCAGCCGCTGCCCGGTGAGGCCGTCCACCGAGACGGTGGCGAGCACCCCTCGCCCGCCTTCGGTGCCGGAATAGATGACCATGGCACCGTTCGGCGCGAAGCTCGGCGACTCATCCTGCCGCCCCCGGGAGAGCACGCGCACGTCGTTGCTCGCCAGGTCCTGGACGGCGATCCGGTAGTTGCCGCCATCGAGGGTCACCATCGCGAGCTGCGTGCCATCCGGGCTCACGCGCGCGCGGGCGTTGTAGCTGCCGTTGAACGTGATGCGCCTGGGCTTGTCGCCCGGCCGCACGCCGATGCGATAGATCTGCGGCCCGCCGGCCCGGTCGGACGTGAAGTAGAGCGACTGGCCGTCGGGGCTCCACACCGCCTCCGTGTCGATGGCCGGGTCGTCCGTGATGCGCGTGAGCCCCTGCGTGGCGAGGTCCAGCACGAAGATGTCCGGGTTGCCCGCGGCGCCGCCCAGCGTAAGTGCGAGACGCTTGCCGTCCGGCGAGAACGCGGGCGCTCCATTGATGCCGGCCCGCGCAGACACCCGCGAACGCTCCCCCGTGCGCACCCGCTGCACGTAGACGGACGAGCGCCGCCCCTCGAAAGAGACATACGCCAGCCACTGCCCGTCCGCCGACCACGCTGGCGACATGAGCGGGAAGCGGGATTCGAGCACCACGCGCGGGTTCTCGCCATCCGCATCCGCGACGATGAGCTGGAACGTCTGTGAAGGCGGAGTGCCATCCACGGAGATATAGGCAATACGCGTAGCGAACGCGCCGCGCACGCCCAGAATCTTCTCGTACACCACATCGCTCACGCGATGCGCGGCGTTGCGGAGCGCAGCCGGGGTGCCGGTGAAGCGCTGCTGTGCCAGCTGCTGCCCGTTGAGCGCGTTGAGGAGCTCGAAGTCGACCGCCACCTGCCCGTCGGGCAGCCCGGAAACGCGCCCGACGACGACGTAGTCATTGCCGCCCGCGCGCCAATCGGCCGCGACGACATCCTGCGCGCGAGTCGGAGTGGAGCTCATCTGCGTGCGCGGCATGGGCTTGAAACGCCCGCTGCCGGCGAGATCGCGTTGCACGACATCCGCCACATCGAGCCCGCCGTCCGCCGGCACCGCCCGGGAGAACGGCACCACGGCAATGGGGATGGGGTCCGTCACGCCGGATGTGATCTCGATGCGCAGCTGGGCATGTGCAGGCAGCACGGCACACCACGCAAGCGCGACGAGGCAAACAGATCTGATCCACGAAGCCATAGTGCTCACTTTCACGTCGACTTTTTCCGATGCGCTAATCGACGGGTCTGAAACGGATTTCCAGGTTGCGCTCGAACAGCGACGGGTCGGGCGGCGGCGGCAGCGGCGACGCGCGATACACCGCGGATTCGATGGATTCGCGGACCGCCGCATCACCGTTGCACTCGCCCACACGCACGTTCGTCACCTCACCGCCCGGAACCTGGGTCACGTAGACCATGCAGTCGATCCCGGCTCTCGCCGATGGCGGCCGAAGCCACGCACGCTGTATCCGGCTCGTAATCTGCCCGATCCAGCTCGCCATGGCACCGCTCGAGCGTGCCGCCATGGCGCGCTCTTCCTGCTCCAGGCTCTTGCGCAGCTCCGACTCGCGCTCGGCGCGAATCCTGGCTTCCTCGGCCTTGCGCTTTTCTTCGGCAAGCCGCTTCTGCTCGGCGACCCGCCTCTGCTCGGCCTCGCGTTGTTCCTGCTGGCGCTTCTTCTCCGCCTCCTCGCGAGCCTTCTGCTCGGCGGCGGCCTTCTCTTCAGCGAGCCTTCGCTCCTCGGCCTGCCGGGCCTCTTCGGCACGGCGCCGTTCCTCCTGCTGCCGCTGCTCCTCCTGCTGGCGGAGCTGGATCTCCTCCGGCGTCGGCGAGGGCGGCCCCTGCTCTTCCGGTGGCGGGGGCTCCGGAGCGGGCTCCGGTTCCGATTCCACGTCCGGTTCCGGCTCGGGCACGGGCTCCGGAACCGATGCCGGCTGCTCGACGGGCGCCTGCGCGCTCGGCAGGTCGTCCGATTCGACCACCGTCGCTTCCACGGCCAGCGTGGGCGCCGGAGGCTTCGGCAGCTTCTTGTACGCGTAGAACCCATACGCGAGCGCGCCGATCACCGCCGCGTGCAAGAGCACCGACTGTAGGATCGAGATCCAGCGATCGCTTCTTCGTTCTTCGCTCATGCAGAAGCACCTGGCGTGCCCACCAGCCCGTACATCAGCCCTTCGACTTGCGTTGATCGAGGGGGTCCGTGATGAACCCTACTTTCTTTGCGCCGGCCTGCTGGAGAATCACCATGGCGTCCACTACGCGCCCATAAGGGATGGTCTCGTCCGCCTTCACCAGCACCGGCCGCTCCGGCGCCCGGCGCAAGGCGGCCGCCGTGCGGGCGGCCACGATGTCCTCATCCAGCGCGGCATCGGGCGTGCCACCCACGTTCAGATACAACTGGCCCTGTTTGTCGATCGAAAGGACCAGGGGTTCCTGTGCGTCCGGCGGCAGCGGCTCGGCCCCGGCCTTCGGCAGATCCACCTTCACGCCCTGGGTCAGGAGCGGCGCCGTCACCATGAAAATGATGAGCAGCACCAGCATCACGTCGATGTAGGGCACGACGTTGATCTCGCCCATCACCCGCCGGCCGCGAGAAAGTTGTGCCATGGCTATGCTCCGTGTCCGTGTGCGGCCGCGGTGGTCGCTCCGCCAACGTGCGCGCTACCGCGAGACGCGTGGCGCTGAAGGATGGTCGAGAACTCTTCGGTGAAGGCGTCGTACCGCACTTCGAGGCGCCCCACCTGATCCGCATACCGGTTGTAGGCGACGACCGCCGGGATGGCCGCGAACAGGCCGATGGCGGTCGCGACGAGCGCTTCGGCGATGTGCGGCGCCACCACCGCAAGGGTTGCCTGCTGCACGTTACCGAGGCCGATGAAGGCGTTCATGATGCCCCACACGGTGCCGAAGAGGCCGACGTAGGGGCTGGTGGAACCGACGGTGGCAAGCGTCGCGAGGCTGTGTTCCAGCCGGTCGATCTCTTTCAGCTGCGCAACCCGCATGGCGCGGCGCGCGCCCTCGAGGAGCTGATCCGTCGGGATGCCGCCCTGCTGGCGCAGGCGCGCGAACTCGCGGAAACCGAACTCGAAGATGCTCGCCATGCCCGTGGCGCCGCCCCGGGACTCGATGCCGCGGTAGAGCTGGGAGAGGTCCCCGCCGGACCAGAAATTCTGCTCGAACTGGTCCGCCTCGCGCCGCGCGCGACGGATCACGAGCCGCTTGCGGAAGATGATGGCCCACGACATGAACGACGCCAGCACGAGCACCGCGATGACGAGCTGGACGGGAATCGTGGCTTCCGCGACGAGCCGGATGATCGACAGGTCATTGTTCATTTCAGGTGGGCTCCTTCACGGACAGGGCCGCGACGATGGCGGCAGGCAAACGCTTCGGCCGGAAGCTGCGGGCGTCGATGCAGGCCACGCGCACCTCGGCTTCGACGAGCAGCTCGTCATTCCTCAGGATGCGCTGGGCGAAGCGGATGCAGGTCGCGCCATCCGGCTCGTAGTCGCACGTGACGACCAGCGCATCGTCGAGCCGCGCCGGCCGCCGGTAGTCGATGGAAAGGCTCGCGACCACGAAGACGATCCCCGGGTCCTTCGCAAGCTCGGTCTGCACGAAACCGAGCGAGCGCAGCCATTCAGTGCGGGCGCGCTCGAGGAACTTGAGGTAATTGGCGTAGTAGACGACGCCGCCGCCGTCCGTATCTTCCCAGTAGACCCGCGCCGGCCACGAAAAGCCCGTCACCGGTCGTCCTCGAACAACGACAGGCTGGCCGCCGGGCGCTCGGGTGCCTTGAGACCGAAGTGCTGGTACGCGGTGCGCGTGGCGACCCGGCCCCGGGCGGTGCGCATGAGAAAGCCCTGCTGGATGAGGAAGGGCTCGATCACGTCCTCGAGCGTGCCACGCTCTTCGCCGACGGCAGCCGCGATGCTCTCGATGCCGACCGGGCCGCCGTCGAACTTCTCGATGATCGTGAGCAGGAACTTGCGATCGAGCGTGTCGAAGCCCTGCGGATCCACTTCCAGCAGGTCGAGCGCGGCGCAGGCGACGGCATCGTTGATGCGGCCATCGGCTTTGACCTGCGCGTAATCCCGCACCCGCCGCAGCAGGCGATTCGCGATTCGGGGCGTGCCGCGCGAGCGCTGGGCGATGCGCCGCGCGCCACCGGTTTCGATGGGCACTTCGAGGATGCCCGCGGAGCGCGTGACGATGCGCTCCAGATCATCCACCCCGTAAAACTCCAGCCGCTGCACGATACCGAAGCGATCCCGCAGTGGTGACGTGAGGAGACCGGCACGCGTCGTGGCGCCCACGAGCGTGAACGGCGGCAGGCTGATCTTGATGGAGCGCGCGCCTGGACCCTCGCCGATCATGATGTCGAGCTGATAGTCCTCCAGCGCGGGGTACAGCACTTCCTCGACGATGGGGGTGAGGCGGTGAATCTCGTCCACGAACAGCACGTCGCGCGGCTGCAGGTTCGTGAGGATGGCGGCGAGGTCACCTGGCCGTTCCAGCACGGGGCCGGAAGTCTGCTTGAGCGTGACGCCGAGCTCCGCCGCGATGATGTGCGCGAGCGTGGTCTTGCCGAGGCCCGGCGGCCCGAAGATGAGCACGTGGTCGAGTGCTTCGGCCCGCTGACGGGCGGCACTCACGAAGATCTCGAGCTGCGTCTTCACCGGCGTCTGGCCAACGTAGTCCTGCAGCGAGCGCGGACGAATGGCGCGGTCGACGGCGTCATCCTCACCGCTCGAGGCGGTGGTTACGATGCGTTGAGCGTCCACGTCACGCATGGCCTGTGTTGAACGACAGCTGATTCATTCGATCCGGGGTGCTACTCACGAGCCGCGCTCTGCAGGGCGCGGCGGATCAGGTCTTCAGTGGAGTGTGTACCGGGACCGGCGGCCTTGAGCAAGCGCGTCGCTTCGGCCGGACGGTACCCGAGGGCAACGAGCGCGCCGAACGCTTCGGCCTCCGCGCTGGCGCCGGGTTGAACCACCACCGCTCCCGGCTCGGTTCCGGGCGGGGCCAGGCGATCGCGCATCTCCACGAGCAGGCGCTCCGCGGTCTTGCGCCCGATGCCGGGCACACGAATGAGCGCAGCGACATCCTGGTTCTGCACGCACACCGCGAACGCTTCCACGCTGATGCCGGAGAGCAGCGCCAGCGCGATCTTCGGGCCGATGCCCGAGACCTTGAGCAGGCTTCGGAACAACCGGCGCTCATCCTCAGTGGCGAATCCATAGAGGAGCTGCGCATCCTCGCGCACCACGAAATGCGTGAGCAGGCGCACCTCCTGCCCCACGGCAGGCAGGTGGAAGAACGTGGACATGGGCGCTTCGAGCTCGTAGCCCACGCCGCCGACCTCCACCGTGAGTTGCGGAGGAGTCTTCGACCCGATGCGACCGTGCAGAGACCCGATCATCGTGCCCGGCCCTTGGGTGCAGCCGCCGTGGAGGCCACGCCGTGCCCTGCCGCCAGTGCATGCACGCGACGCGAGTGAGCATGGCAAACGGCAACCGCAAGCGCGTCGGAGGCATCCGCGGGAATGCGCCCCTCCATCTGCAGCAACGTGCGGATCATGTGAGCGACCTGCAGCTTCTCGGCCGCGCCGAAGCCCACCACGGCGAGCTTGATTGCGCGCGGCGCATATTCGAACACCGGCACGGTCTGGGGCACGGCACAGAGCGCGGCGCCCCGCGCATGACCGAGCTTCAGTGCGCTATCCACATTCCGGTTCACGAATACCCGTTCGATGGCGACTTCGTTCGGCCGATGCTGCTCGACGAGCGCGTGAATGCCTTCGAAGATCTGCCGCAGCCGCTCGCCGAGCGTGGCACCCACAGTGGTGATGCAACCGTGAGCGAGTTGCTTGCTGCCGCCGCCGCTGCACTCGATGACACCGAAGCCCGTGCGGCGTGACCCGGGGTCGATGCCGAGAATGCGCACGGTCGCGAGGGGAGTGATGCGGGCAGCCGCGACCGTCCGCGTGACCGCGGCGGCCGGCACGGCTGAACCGGCGGCAAGCGCCGCCACATCAAGAGCGCGCCAGGACCTCGTCCGGTATCTCGGCATTCGAGTACACGCTCTGCACGTCGTCGAGGTCATCGAGCATTCCCAGGAGCTGCACCATCGACTCCGCGTCCTCTCCGTGAAGCTCGGCGGTAGTGGAGGCTCGCTGCGTCACGGCGCCTTCAGGCGGCGCAAACCCGTCTGCGATGAGCCGCGCCCGGACGGTCTCGAAATCGATGGGATCGGTCAGCACTTCCAGCGACCCATCGGAGCTTGCGAGCACATCTTCCGCGCCGGCGGTGAGGGCCGCTTCCATGAGCCGGTCCTCGTTCGTTCCCGGCGGATAGGTCATGAGGCCCACCTGGTTGAAGAGGTACGCCACCGAGCCTTCGGCACCGAGGTGGCCGCCGTACTGGGTGAAGACATGACGCACGTCGGCGACCGTGCGGTTGCGGTTGTCCGTGAGGCAATCGACCATGATGGCCGCGCCGCCGGGGCCGTAGCCCTCGTAGCGCACGGCATCGTAGTGGGCCCCCTCCTCGCCACCCGCGGCGCGCTTGATGGCGCGCTCGATGGTGTCCCTGGGCATGCTTTGGGCCCGCGCGCGGTCCACCGCGAGACGCAGTCGCGCATTGGACCCCTGATCCACACCGCCCGTGCGCGCTGCCGAGGTGATCTCGCGGATGAGCTTGTTGAAGACTTTGCCCCGCCGCGTATCCTGCGCGCCTTTTCGGTGCTGGATGTTAGCCCACTTGCTATGGCCTGCCATGAGTCGCTTGAAAAATGAGGCGGTATGATAGCCGCATTCCGATGCTGACGACACGCTGACGCCTCCCCTTGGAAACCGCTCAACTCTGCCCGCCCGAGATCCTTGCGTCACTGGCAACGGTGCGCGCCGCCGCCGAAGAGGCGAACCCGCTCGCGCACGATGCATTCGGCCACGCCTCGGAAGCCGCCGAGGTCATCGGCGCGCTCACCGAGAACGTCGAGCTTGCGAACGCGCTGCTGCTGCGCCCCCTGGTCGGCCTCGATGGGTTCACGCCGGAAAAGCTGGCGGACATCGCACCGGCCGCTGCTGTGAAGGTTGCAAGCGATCTGCAGCGTATCGGGGAGGTGGGGCTGCCGCGCGACTGGTCGCCATCGCAGGGCCTCGATGGGCGGCAGGCGGAGACCGTCCGCAAGATGCTGCTCGCGGTGGTGAGCGACCCGCGGCTCGTGCTTGCAAAGCTTGCCGAGCAGCTCGTCCAGCTGCGGCACGCGAAAGATCTCCCGGCCGAGGCCCGGGAACGCCTCGCCGTCGAGGCGCGGGCCGTGCTTGCGCCGCTCGCCAACCGGCTCGGCGTCTGGCAGCTCAAGTGGGAGCTCGAAGACCTCGCCTTCCGCCACCTGGAGCCCGAGGAATACCGGCATATCGCCGCGGAGCTGAACGAGCGCCGGGCGGATCGCGAGCGCTACATCCAGGAAGTCTGCGACGTCCTGCGCGCGGAGCTCGCGAAGGGCGGCGTGAAGGCCGACGTGTACGGCCGCCCGAAACACATCTACAGCATCCATCGCAAGATGCAGCGCAAGCATCTGGCGTTCGAGGAAGTGTTCGACGTGCGCGCCGTGCGCATCGTGGTGGATTCGATTCCGGAGTGCTACGCCGCGCTCGGCATCGTGCACGGGCTCTGGACCTACATTCCGGGCGAGTTCGACGACTACATCGCGACCCCCAAGGGCAACTTCTACCGCTCGATCCACACGGCCGTGATCGGCCCGCAGAGTCGCAGCCTGGAAGTGCAGATCCGCACGCGCGAGATGCACGAGCACGCAGAGCTCGGTGTCGCCGCGCATTGGCAGTACAAGGAAGGTGGCCCGCGGGACGCGCAATACGAGCGCAAGATCGAATGGGTGCGTCGGCTCCTCGAGCCGCAGGAAGCGTCCGACACCGACCGGGATTTCCTGGAGCGCATGCGCACCGAGCTCTTCGAGGACCGCGTGTACGCGCTCACCCCGAAAGGCGAGGTCGTGGACCTGCCCCGCGACGCCACTCCGCTGGACTTCGCGTACCTCGTCCACACGGACCTGGGCCACCGCTGCCGCGGCGCGAAGGTGAACGGCCGCATCGTGCCGCTCGACTATCACATCGCGAACGGCGAGATCGTGGAGATCATCACCGGCAAGCACGCCGCCCCGAGTCGGGACTGGCTGGCGCCGGAACAGGGCTACCTGGTTTCGCCGCGCAACCGCGCAAAGGTCCGCGCCTGGTTCCGCAAACTGGATGTCGCGGACAACCGCACGGCCGGGCGCGCCATCGCCGAGCGCGAGCTCGCCCGGATCGGCACGGGCCCGGAGCGCATGGCGGCGCTCGTGCAGGAATTGAAAGCGCACGACCTCGATCACCTTTATCAGCTTCTGGGTGAAGGCGAGATCACGGTGACGCATCTCGTGCAGGCGGCGGAACGCCTGAGCCAGCCGGAACCGCCGCGCCCCATCCGCACCGTCCGTCCACCCGCCCGGAAGAAGAAGGGCTCGCTCGTCGACATCGAAGGCGTCGGCGATCTGCCCATCACGCTCGCCCGCTGCTGCGCGCCCATCCGGCCTCAGCCGATCACGGGCTATGTGACGCTGGGTCGCGGAGTGACCATCCACCGCAGCAATTGCCAGGCCCTCGCCCGCATGCAGGCCGTGAAGCCGGAACGCACGTTGAACGTCGAATGGAGCTCGGGTGACCTCGAGACGCTCACCGTGCAGATCGCCATCTCGGCGTACGACCGCCGCGGGCTGCTTCGTGACCTCACGGATGTGATCGCGCTGGAGCACCTCAGCGTCGAGGAAATGAACACGAAGACGGACAAGGAAACCGCCATCGCGCACTTCCTTGTGAAGCTCGACGTGAAGGACCTGGAACAGCTCGCGCGCGTGCTGCGGCGCCTGTCCGGCGTGCCGAACGTGATCGAAGCACGACGGATGCACTGACTGGCCGGAAGCCGGTGAGAACCAGGCCGTGCAATGTCCGGTTGCGGACACAACTCGGCCGCGTGTTCTGCGCCCACGCTTCCGGTATCGCTGCCCGGTTCAACAGTGTGCGGACTTAGGTCTCACCCTCGGTCTGCCCTTCCGAAAGCGTGACCTGTCACCGCTGCGCAGGCCGCAGGTCGGGCTAGATTTCGCCGCGGTTGCCTTTGGCAGCCGCAGGGGAAGCCGGCCGGGATGGACGGCAATCGGGGTGCGCGTCGACGCACCAGGGGACGCTCGGGAAGCGAACCCACAGGGATTTTTTCGGCGGCTCGCGCCGGGGGAAAAATGCGAGTACTGATCGTCGATCAAGATTCCGAGATGCTCGAAAGCATCGCCCGCACGTTCGAAGTGGACGTCGCGACCAGCAAGGCCACCTGCGTGGATCTGCTGCGCGCCAATCCGTTCGATGTGCTGGTCGCCTGCGAGCGTCTCGATGATGGCTCGGGGCTCGAGCTCCTGAGCCACGCGGCACAGCGCTGGCCGGAAGTCGTGCGCATCCTGGCCATCGAGCCCGAGCGCAGGAGCCTTCTGCGCGGGCGACTGGCGCCCTTCAAGCTGTTCGCGGCGATTCGTTATCCGGTCGACGAGGATGAGCTGGAGGCGGTGCTGGAAAGCGCGCGTGACCTGAGCGAGCCCGGCCGCGGCGTGGCGGTGAAGCCTCGGGAGAAGGTCAATATTTACAGTAGAAATCAACCTCCTCCGAGGTTGTCTTCATCTGTTACTGGAGCTATGGAGCCTTCTCGGGGTCGCGCAAGGATTCCCGCGGCGCCCGTGCCCCACTCGCGCCGCGGGCCAGTGCCACTCGGCGTGGCGGACGACAGCGGCTACCGCATCGTTCCCCGCGAATTCGACACGACCGCCGCGCCTCTCGCGGCACGCGCTGTGCGCGTCCGGGAGCAGGCGGCGACACCTCGAACGCTGCGTGCGAAGCTCTCCGCCTCCGTGCGCAAGGCGCTCGAAAGACTACGCAAGCGCTGAACGAATTCGTTCGCGGGCGAGCCGCGAATGATTCGTCGATGAGAGGCGTGGGATCGTGGCGCGAAAACGTTGCGGGCCGCGCAGGCGGGATGCGCTTCGGCGTCCCGCCTCCGCGAAAAACGAAGCTCTATCGATTCAGCGAATCGATGGCCCGCTTGTCGGCGGCCAGTGCCGCTTCGTGCACAGCCTCCGAGAGCGTGGGGTGTGCGTGGATGGTGCGCTGGAGATCCTCGGTGCTCGCCGAGTACTCCATGGCCAGCACGGCCTCCGCGATCAGCTCGCCTGCCATGGGACCGATGATGTGCACGCCCAGGATCTCATCGTCATCCTGCGCGGCGACGATCTTGGCGAAGCCCTGGGCGCTTTCCATCGCCTTCGCGCGGCCGCTCGCGAGGAACGGGAACACGCCCGTCTTGTAGGCGCGGCCGCTGGCCTTCACCTGCTCCTCGGTCTGCCCGACCCAGGCGATCTCCGGTGCCGTGTAGATGACCGAAGGCACCGTCTTGTAATTCACTTCGGCGAAATGGCCGGCGATCAGGTCCGCGACCATGACGCCCTCTTCCTTGCCCTTGTGCGCCAGCATGGGACCGCGCACGCAGTCGCCGACCGCCCACACCCCTTCCACACCGGTGCGGCATTCGTGATCCACCTGGATGAAACCGCGCTCATCGAGCTTCACGCCGGTGCCTTCCGCCAGAAGATCCTGCGTGTACGGGCGGCGGCCGATACAGACCACCAGCTTGTCCACCGTCAGTGACTGCTCGCCCTTCGCGTCGGCGTACGTGACGTTGACGGCACCGTTCTCGACTTTGGCGCCCGTGACCCTGGCTCCGAGCCGGACGTCGAGCTCCTGCTTCTTGAAGTGCCGCAGGGCTTCCTTCGCCAGCTGCTGGTCCGCGATGGCGAGGAAATCCGGCAGGGCCTCCAGCACCACGACCTGGCTGCCGAGCCGGCGCCAGACGCTGCCCAGCTCCAGGCCGATGACGCCCGCGCCGATGACACCCAGGCGCTTCGGAACCGCATCAAACTCCAGCGCACCCCACGAATCCACGATGTTCTTGCCGTCGAACGGCGCAGAGCGCAGCTCGATGGGCGAGGAGCCCGAAGCGAGCACGACGTGCTTCGCAGTGAGAACGCGTGTGCTGCCATCGTGCGCGGTGTATTCCACGCGATTACCTGGCAGCAGCTTGCCGTGACCCTGCAAAGGCGTGACGCCCGCGCCCTTGAAGAGCGCGAGAATGCCACCGGTCATGCTCTTGACGATGCCGGCCTTGCGCTTCTGCATGGCAGCAAGATCCAGCGTAATGCCGGATGTCTTGATGCCGTGCGTGGCGAACTCCGCATGCGCGCGATGAAACAGCTCTGAGGATTCGAGCAACGCCTTCGACGGGATGCAGCCCGCGTTGAGACAGGTGCCGCCGAAAGTGGCCGTGCCGTCGTGATTCTTCCACTCGTCGATGCACGCGACGCTGAGCTTGTTCTGTGCGGCGCGAATTGCGGCGGGATATCCCGCCGGACCGCCACCGATGACCACGACATCGAAATTGCTGGCATCAGCCATGGACGTTCCTCGAAAGGACCGAAGCTATGGAAGGGGCGTGAAGGTTACCGAAGTTCCGTGCAATGCGGGGCACTGCACGCAACTTCAAGTGGCTCAGACTTGCAGCAGGATGCGGCCCGGGTCTTCCAGGGCATCCTTGATGGCGACGAGGAACTGCACGGCCTCGCGCCCGTCGATGATGCGATGGTCGTAGGTCACCGCCAGGTACATCATCGGGCGAATCCGGATTTCGCCGTTCACGACCATCGGCCGCTCCTGGATCTTGTGCATCCCCAGGATGGCGCTCTGCGGCGCATTCACGATGGGCGTGGACATGAGCGAGCCGAACACGCCGCCGTTCGTGATGGTGAACGTGCCGCCGGTCAGATCTTCGATGGCGATGGTACCTTCACGCGCCTTCGTGGCGTAGACGCCGATCTGCTTCTCGATGTCGCCGAAGCTCTTCGCATCGGCGTCCCGGATGACGGGCACCATGAGACCGCGATCGGTGGAGACGGCGACCCCGATGTCGTAATACTCGTGATAGACGATCTCGCTGCCGTCGACGGACGCATTGATGACCGGAAATTTCTTCAGCGCCTCGATGGCCGCCTTCACGAAGAAGGACATGAAGCCCAGCTTGACGCCGTGCTGCTTCTCGAAGCGGTCCTTGTAGCGGCTGCGCAGTTCCTGCACGGCCGTGAGATCCACCTCGTTGAACGAGGTGAGCAGAGCCTGCGTCGACTGCGCTTCCACGAGGCGCGAGGCAATCCGCTGGCGAAGGCGTGTCATGGCCACGCGCTGCTCGCCTCGGCCAACACGCGGGGCGCCCGGCTTGGTGTCGGGCGCGGGAGCCTTCGCTGCGGGGGCAGCAGGTGCCCCGCTCTTCCTGTTGTCCAGGTACTCCACGACGTCGGACTTCGTGAGCCGACCGTCGCGCCCCGAAGCCGGAATGCCGGCCGGGTCGAGCTTGTTCTCCTCGACGAGCCGCCGCACGGAGGGGCTGAGCTTGGCGTTGTCCGTGGCGCCGCCGTTCGACGTGGCGACCGCGGCCGATGCCGCAGCCGTCGCGCCGCCCTTGGGGCTCGCGGCGGCAGGCGCTGGCGCGGGGCTGGCAGCCGCCTTGGGGGCGGAAGCCGCGGCGCCTTCCTCGAAAATGGCAAGCACCTGGCCGCTCGTCACGGTGGCGCCGTTCTGGATCTTCAGCTCCTTCAATACGCCGTTGGCGGGTGCGGGCACTTCCAGAACGACCTTGTCGGTCTCGAGATCCGCGAGGTTCTCGTCACGCTTCACCGCATCGCCCGGCTGCTTGTGCCACCCCACGAGGATGGCGTCCGCAACGGACTCGGGAAGCTGGGGGACGCGGATTTCGATGGTCACGAGCTTTTCCTCAATGGGGTGGCGGCCGTCGCGGCGGTGGTGAGACGCGACGTTTCACGCGCGGCCTCTTCAGTGGCGGAAGCGCGCAGAGCGGCCTGGACCAGCTCGTTCTGCTCGGCTTCATGGATCTTGGTGAGCCCGGTGGCCGGCGCGGCTGCCGGCGCACGGCCGGCATAGAGCACGTCCCGCCGGCCGCCTGCCACTTCCTGCAGACGATGGCGAATCTGGTACCACGCGCCCTGGTTCTGCGGCTCTTCCTGGCACCAGACGAGCTCGCGGGCATTGGCGTACTGGCGCAGCACGGCTTCGTACTCTTCCGTCGGGAAGGGATACAGCTGCTCGATGCGCACGAGGGCAACGTCGCGGAGATTCTCCTTGCGCCGCGCCTTCAGCAGATCGAAGTACACCTTGCCGCTGCAGAAGACGACGCGACGCACCTGGGCGGGCTGCAGGTCTTCCGCCTCACCGATGACCGTGGCGAAGCTGCCGCGCGTGAGATCGTCGAGCGATGAAACGGAGAGCTCGTGACGCAGCAGGCTCTTCGGTGTCATCACGATGAGCGGCTTGCGAATGGGCCGCAGCATCTGGCGGCGGAGCATGTGGAACATCTGGCCGGGCGTGGACGGCACGCAGACCTGCATGTTCATTTCCGCGCACAGCTGCAGGAAGCGCTCGAGACGCGCGGAGGAATGCTCCGGGCCCTGCCCCTCGTACCCATGCGGCAGGAACAGCGTGAGCCCGCAGAGCCGGCCCCACTTGGCCTCCCCGGAGCTGATGAACTGATCGATGATCACCTGGGCGCCGTTGGCGAAGTCGCCGAACTGGCCTTCCCAGATGACGAGCGCATCGGGCTCCGTGGTCGAGTAGCCGTACTCGAAGCCCATGACCGCTTCCTCGGACAGCACCGAATCGACGACCTGGAAGCGCGGCTGGCGCTCCTTCACGTGCTGCAGGGGGATGTAGCACTGCCCGGTCTTCTGATCGTGCAGCACCGAATGCCGATGGAAGAACGTGCCGCGGCCGCTGTCCTGGCCGGAAATGCGCACGGAGAACCCGTCTTCCAGAATGGAAGCGTAGGCGAGCGTCTCCGCGCAGCCCCAGTCGAGCGGCAACTCGCCGGCGAGCATCTTCTTGCGATTGGTCACCACCTGCGCGACGCGCGGGTGAAGCGTGAAATCGGCCGGATAGGTGGTGATGCGCTCGCCGAGCGAGCGGAGGCGTTGCAGGTCGAGGCCGCTCTGGACGCGCTCGGTCCAGTCCGCCTGCGTGTACTTGCTCCAGTCGACGGTGTACTTGTTGCCGATCATCCCGAGCGAGGCACGGGCCTGCGGGCGACCCTCGTCCAGGCCCTGGCGGTACTGCTCCACCATGGTGGCCGGATCGTCCCCGGGGAGCACCGAATCCCCTACGAGCTTGTCCGCGTAGATCTGGCGCACCGTCGGGTGCTTGCGGATGACGCTGTACATGACCGGCTGTGTGGCCGCTGGCTCGTCCGCCTCGTTGTGGCCGTGGCGGCGATAGCAGACCAGGTCGATGACCACGTCCTTGTGGAACTGCATGCGGTACTCGAGCGCGAGGCGCGTGACGAACACGACGGCCTCCGGATCGTCCGCATTCACGTGGAAGATGGGCGCTTCCAGCATCTTCGCCACGTCACTCGCGTACATCGTGGAACGCGCGTCGTTGGGATTGGAGATGGTGAAGCCCACCTGGTTGTTCACGATGACGTGCACCGTGCCACCCGTGTAATAGCCGCGCGCCTGCGAGAGCTGCATGGTTTCCATCACCACGCCCTGCCCCGCAAAGGCCGCATCCCCGTGGACGAGGACGGGCACCACCCGATCGCCCCGCGCGTCCCCGCGCCGCTCCTGGCGGGAGCGCACGGAGCCTTCGACCACCGCGTTCACCACTTCCAGGTGCGAGGGGTTGAAGGCGAGCACGACGTGCACATTGCCCGAGGGCGTGCGCAGGTCGGCCGAGAACCCTTTGTGATACTTGACGTCGCCCGAAGATGCCTTCGAGTGGCTCGTGTCGTACTTGCCCTCGAACTCCGAGAACAGAACGGCCGGGGACTTGCCGAGGATGTTCACCAGCATGTTGAGGCGGCCCCGATGGGCCATGCCGATGACCACCTCTTCCACGCCGACGGCCCCGCAACGCTGGATGAGATCGTCGAACAGCGGGATGAGGGCCTCGCCGCCTTCGAGCGAGAAGCGCTTCTGGCCCACGTACTTCGTGTGCAGATAGCGTTCGAGGCCTTCCGCGGCGGTGAGCTGCCAGAGGATGTTCCGGCGCTCCTCCGAAGCGAGGCGGCCGTGCAGGCGGCCGGACTGGAACTGGTCCTGCAGCCACAGACGCTCGTCGGAATTGGAGACGTGGGCGAATTCCGCCCCGATGCTGCCGCCGTACACGCGCTCCAGGAGCGCCAGGATCTCGCGCAGCTTGAGCCGCTTCGGGATGGATTCCGTGCGGCTGCCGGTGAAGAACTCGGTGTCGAGATCGCCGTCGCCCAGCCCGAAATACTGCAGGTCCAGCACCTTCGGGCGGGGCCTTTCCATGAGCCCGAGCGGGTCGACCTTCGCCACCAGGTGCCCGCGGTTGACCCAGATCTGGATCAACCTTGCGACCGCGGCCTGCTTCGGGTCGGCGGTCCCGGTGGGGCCGGCGGCAACGGGGGCCTGACGGGCCCGCTCGGCGATGCCGGCGCGGATGGCGGAGTGGGACGGCTCGCTTGCGACAGCGGGTGCCAGCCGCTCGAAGTACTCACGCCAATGGGGCTCGATGCTCCCCGGATTGCGCAGGTACTGCTCGTAAAGCGAGTCCAGATAGTCGGCGTTGCCGCCGTAGAGCGGGGTGTGTTCCAGCATGGCGAAAAAAGCAAGCGGGCCCGTAGTTTAACGTAAGGCTGCGCGGCAGAAAACGTGAATACCGCACAGCTTGGCCCGTCGTGCGGTCTTTTTGATGGGGATCAGGGTGCCGGGAACAAGGTCTCCAGCAGCCAGAACTCGTAGCCCACGAGGCCTGCATAGCCAAAGAGCGTCATATAAAGAATGAAACTGACCGGCACCCGGCCGAAAGCGCGCATGCGAGCCAGCATCGTGAGCACGACGATGCCGCCGGAGGTGAGGCCGATCTTGACAAGCGCGAAAGCGTTGGGTGAGTCATGAACCAGCTGGTTCATGATCGGGTTCGCTTCGGTGGCGCCGCGACTCAGCAGCGTGATGGTGAGGATCGCATCCGCCGTGGACAGCAGCAGGGTGAGGATGGCGACCGCGAGCCACTGCGGGTGATGCCAGTCGACCGCGGCGATGCTGCGGTCCGAATCCCGCCGCGGGCCGTAACGCCTCGGCGCGAAGCTGCCATGGATCAGGGCCTTGAACGTTCTCTGGCGACGATCCGCCGGGCGCCGGCGCTCCTGCGCGGTCTCCGCCATGTTGGGTCGATTCAATGACTCTGCTTCCCTCGGCAGCGTTGAGACCGCGCGGCATTGTAGCGGCGCACCAGCTCGAAGGGTCCATGGCAGAGTGTGACAGCAATCACATGCCGAGCGGGTGAGATTTCCTCGTCAGGGCGAGCTGATCGACCCTTCTTCGCCCGGGGGCAGGACCACAGGCTCGTCTTCGACGAACCACGGCTCGCCGCGCTCGTCGAGGTAGAGCCCTTTCATCTCTTCTGCAGTGAACGGCCGCGACCCGCGGCGCCCGAACACCGCCACCTGGCCGCCCGTCTCGTCCACGGCGCGATCGCGCTCCAGCGGGCGCGAGAGCGACAGCGCCGGATCCCGCGTCTTGTAGGCGGCGATGAGCTCGGGCTGCGGATCGGGACTGAAGCCATACAGGCGCGGCTGGGACTCGGGGCTCGTGAGCTGGATGACCGCGAGGCCGTTCTTGCCGTCGGCGATATACGCGAAGAGCGAGGCATTCGTCGTTGCCACGACCACGTCCTGCGCATCGTTGATGACACCCTCTGCATTGAACATCTTGTAGAGCTTCGGCTTCTCCGCGCGCTCGATGTCCACGATGGCAAGGCCCTCACGGCCGCCGGCGACGTACGCGAACGTTCGGGCGACGAAGATCTTGCGGCCATCCTGCAGTGCGACCCGAGCGCCCTGCACCATGCGCGGTTTCGAGGGCTGCGTGACATCGATCGCGACGAGCCCGCCCGCGTCCACGGCAAACAGATAGCGGAATTGCAGGGCGACGCTGCGCAGATCATTCATCGGCAGCACGGCGAGCACCTCGGGTCTCAACGGTTGCGTGAGGTCCACGACGACGAGCTGCTTCGGTGTCGCGACGTACGCATAGTTGCCGCCCAGCGCTACGTGACGTGCGCCGCTCAGAATGCCATCCGGGTTCCAGGTGATCGCGCGTTCCAGGAAGTTGTTCCGGAGCTCGCCGTCGGCAAGCGTATTCACGTCCGTGAGGATGAGCCCCTCCTCCGCATCCGTGATCACCGCGTAGTTGTAGATCGGCGCGAACGGCTGTTCGAGGTTCTTCACGCGCATGAGATCGCCCTCGTTGCGTGGGGGATGCACCGGCTGCGTCGTCGGCAGTACCACGCATGTGGCGTTCTTCGACGGGATGGTGGTGTTCTGCCCGATTCGTGAGAACGGCGCGGTGATGATCTTCTGACTCACGCCTTTGTTGCCGATGCTCGCCACGTCATAAACGCGCATGCCCTCGGAGCCTTCCGCGACGAACAGGTACTCACCGCGCAACTGCAGACATTGCGCGTTCCCGGCGCGCTGAACCTCCGCATTCTGCAAGCGACGCTTGCGTTTCTCGTGATCGTCGTACCACTTGGGGTAGGCGTAGCGATGCAGGTAGCTGCCGATGACGGCCTGAGGCTCGTCCCACTCGGTGACCTGCACGGCGGAGACGCTGCCACGCGACCCGACATAGGCATGGAAGCCGAGGAAGTTGATGAACTGCGTGCCATGGCCGAGCGTCTGCGCCACGATGGCGTTGTTGTCGCCGCTCTTCGAAACGTGGCAATCGCTGCACGTCTTCGTTTCCGTCTTGCGCTCCGTGTGCGGATAGTGCGGGTTCATCGCCTGTGAGCTGTAACCCGACGCAGCAATCGGTGGCTGCTGCACATAGATTCTTTCCCTGTTGGCGTTCGTCGACGACAGCACCAGCGCCGACGAAGACCGCACGGGCGCAATCTTGTTGCCCTCTGTGGGGCCGCGCCGGCCGAGCATGAAGATGTCGTCCCGCGCGACCTGAGGATTGTAGGTGGCGTAGTTGCGGGTCTCGCCACCCTCGTATCGATTGCGGCTCGTCTTCCAGTTCGCCTCGATGGGCAGATGGCAGCCACCGCAGCTCGTCGTCCACGAGGTGTGGCAGCTGTAGCACTCCATGTTGTCGTCACCGTGCGCGAGCTGATCGAGCGGAATGTCCGGGCCCCACTTCTGCCCGCGCGGGTCCATGGCCATGAGCTTCGCGCGCGCGGCCTTCGAGTTGTAATGCTCGTTCCCGGGCGTCACGGAATCCTTCACGAGCGAGACCGTCCACTCGAGCCCGGGCGTGACGGCCGAGCGCTGAATGAGCTTTCCGTCGACCCACTCGAAGCGCCGCTTGCCGTCCGGATTGCGCAGGACGGAGAGGTCCGTCCCGTACGCCGGCGACGCGGGGCCCGAGGTGCGCAGGTTCGGATAACTCTTCACCGAGCCGTGGCAGTCCTTGCAATCGATCTCGACCGCCTGCGCGACTTCCCCGTGCATGTAGCCGTCGCCGTGGTTGTCCTGCGCGAAGTGGCAGTCCACGCACTGCATGCCCACATCCACGTGGATCGAGGCCAGGTGCACCGCCTTCTGGAACTTCTTCGGGTCCGTGTTGCTGACACGCATGCCTTGCGCGTCCAGCAGGTTGCCCTTGCGATCCCGCTTGTAGACCGCGCGGAAGTTCCAGCCGTGGCCGTGGTAGTCCGCGAACTGCGTGTCCTTCAGGGTAGGGTTGAGCTCCGACACCTTCGCCAGGAACGCAGGATCACCCCACAGGCCGCGTGGCGCGGCGCCTTCGGGGTTGCGGTCGAGCACGCGGCGCATCTCTTCGGCCGTAGGAAACCGCTGCTCGCGCGGCCACATCTTCGGCGCATCCGCCTCGTAGTCCCACATCGTGTAGCCGAGAAAGCTGTTCACGAACATGTTGGGCTGATGCATGTGGCAGATCATGCATTGGCTCGTCGGAATGGAGCGCGTGAACTCGTGCCTGATCGGATGGCCCGGCTGATCCTTCGGAATCGTCGGATCCGCCGTCTCGCTCATGCCGCCATGGCCGAACGCCGCGTAGGGGCCGGAATGACGCGGGTCCCGGTCGTTCGCATACACCACGTGGCACGACGTGCAGCCGGAGGAGCGATAGTCGCCCGGCTGATCGTTCGTGCCGAGAAACCACGTCAGCGGGTCGTTGAGGCGCGTCTTGTGGATGTTGAGCACGGGCACCGCGATGCGCGCGCCGGTGCCCGGGCCGCGATTGGATTGCTTGAAGTCCGGCCGGCCGGGCTCCTCGAGGCGCTGGATGGCGCCGAGGGAATTCGGCAAGCCGGTCTCCGCGAACACGTTGGACAAGTTGCGGCCGCCGCGCTCGAAGACGCGGAACACATCCGCGGGGGACAGATTCTCCCACCGTGGGAGCGGGTAGAGCTTGTCGATGAGGCCGTGCTTCTCCCGATCCGCATCGGTAGCCGGCGGGCCTTCGAGAATGGCCGCCTGGCCGTCACGCGTGTACGCCTCGCCGAGGATGTACTGCTTGTTCGGCAGCAGGCCGTTGTTGTAGGCCGCACCACCCCAGAACATCGCGGTGGTCGACATGAGACTGCGTTCGGCCGCCTGGATGGTCTTCAGATGGCACGCCCCGCACGCTTCGCGCGCGATACGGTAATCACCCGGATTCATGAAGCGAATGAACTCCGGACTCTCCTTGTTCAGCAGCGCGTACGTTCGCTCCGGGTTCGCGCTCGAAGGGAAGTTCCAGCTCTTCGGGTATCGCGGCAGAACGTGCGCCTTGTCGCGCGCGGCGACATAGGCGGCCGACTTCGGGTCGTTGCCGCCGCTCCAGGCCACTTTCGCGTTGCCGCCATGGCAGTCCGCGCACCCGAGCTTCACAGCGGGGTTCGAGTGCATCGACGGCTGATCCGTCGCCGCGTGGCACGTGAGGCAGCCTGCGCTCTTGCTCGCTGCCTCTTCCGCGGTCTGCCGTTCCGGCGCGGGCGGCGCCGTCACATGGTGTCGTTCGACGGGCCCCTCTTCCGCATGCGCGAACGACAGCGACGCGAGTTGCGCGAACAGAGCGAAGAGAACAGCCGGCAGGATGCGCACACGGCCCTCAGTACGTGAGCACGACATTGCCGAGCACCGAATACGCAATCTCATCGTCGAAGAGCGCCTCGTAGCCGCTGCCGGGGATCAGCGCGGCCACCGAGAGCCGCGCCACGATGTTCTGGATGGCGAGCGGGCGCCAGGTGAGCGCGAACGACGCATCCACCCCGAGCTCGCGATCGATGGGGCCCTGAGCGCGCGCCACTTGGAGCACTTCCGTCTTCGCGAACCCGAGGTAGTTGAAGTTGCCCGAGACCCGCAGCGTCGGCGTGAAATCGAAATCGACACCCGCGCCGGCGAGGAGCAGCCCGGGGTTCACGAAATTCGACTGGCCGAGCTCCTTCGAGGAACGCAGGGAGTTCAGGAAGCCATTGCGGCCCGAGAGCGCCACGCGCCCGCCGCCGATGAGCGGGACGGGCTGGCGGATGTAGAAACTCGCGTCGGCGCCCGCGAACTGGGGATTCTCGAAGATGGCGTCGAAACCGGTCGCCCGGTCGTCGAACGGGTCCTCATCGCCCGTGGCGTAGGCCAGCGAGAGCCGGAAGCGGGCCCACGAGTAGTCGCGCGAAAGCTCGGCCGCGGCGAAGCCGGCGCGTACATTCTGGCCGCGGTCCACGAACGTCCCGCGCTCCATGGAGCCGACTGCGCCGTAGAGCGCGCCCGTGAAGTTCCAGCGGCCGAAGTGGCCATCGCCGTTCAGGCCGACGTACGTGACGTCGTAGTCCGAGCCGCGCCCGAGGCCGAGCGATGCCGGGCGCTGGATGAATCCGTTGCCGTCGAACAGCACCTCGTCGCCTTCGCGATTGCGGTTGTAGACGACCGTGCCCTGGGTCGTGAAACCGCGCACGGGGAAGTCCTGGACGTAGAGGTTGGCAAGATACAGGTCATCATCGCGCAGCGCGTCGCTGCCGAGCTCGAAGACGTTGTTGAGGCCGCTGCTGGCGTCCTTCTCCAGCCGCCGGAACCACGCGAGGTTGTACTGGTAGCGGTTGTTGCCGCGGGTGCCGAAGAGGCGCGCGCCGATCGGGCTGTCCTGGAACAGGAAGCCGCGGAAATCCGTGATGAAGGGCTGGATGCCGAGGCGGACGCTGTCGAAGTCGTATCGGTCCGAGACGTTGCGCAGGTGTTTGTCGATGAACAGCGCCTGCACGCCGACGACGTTGTCCGAGCGCATCTTTCCGGCCGTGGCGGCGGACTTCACGATGCCGTTCTCTTCCGCGCTGAGACGCGAGATGTTGAACACAGGCGTGAACCGGAACTCGTAGTCCGGTGGCTTGAAGACGGTGTCGCCCTTGTACAGCACCGTTTCGACGATGAAGGACTGCGAGAGCAGCAGCTGCTCACCGTCACCCTGCGTATCGACGCTGCCTGGCTGATCCGTGCCCGTGAAACCGACCGGCACCGGGAAGCGGCGCGGCTCGATCACCGTGTCGGAAATGCCGAGGAGGTTGATGAACCAGTCTTCGCCGAACAGCGGCCGGTCCCCTTTCAGCACGTTGTCGCCGTGGTAGGGGTCGAGAAGGTTCCGGCGCTGACCGAGCATCGAGGTGATGCGCCAGCGGTCGGGGATTCCCTCGGCGTCGCGCTGGGCGCTCGTCGGCGGCTCGGGCAACGCTTCGGGGTTGCACTCGGCCATCGCCGCGCGCGATCGGGTCACGGACGGGCTGCGGCGGCGCGGGTCACTCGACACGCGTTGCGGCGGGCAGCGCTCCGCCGCCTGCGGAGGGCGATCCGGCAGCGTGGGTTCGCTCGATTGCATGTCGGGTTCGGGCGCCACGTTGCTCGGCGACACCGGGATGGAAGGCGTCGCTTCGTCCTCTGCACCTACCCGCTGCCCGGCGGCCGGTGCCTCCGCATCAGTGCGAGCGCCCTCTTCCGGCGTTGCCTGCGCGTGCAATCCACCGGCCGCGACCAGGAACAACGTGACAAGGACAGCGCGCATCGCCGTTGCGTCAGAGGCCACTGCAGGGCTCCGCCGTGTCGGTATCGATGAAGGGCGCCTGCGGGCAGCTGACGTAGCGCAACCGCGAGCCGCCGGGCTGAAGCTGGTCGGCCCGCATGTCCGACGGGGCCTGGCCGAAACCGCCGAGACGCGTGGCGGCATCCTGAATTCCCAGGAAGGCGATCATGTCGTCCTGATCCACGCCATCACCCGACACACCGACGGCGCCAACGAGTTGCCGATCCCGATACACCGGCGCGGAGCCGGGGAAGATCTGGATGCCGTTCGCCAGCCCGGCGATCGGCGCCGTCGGCTGAAAGCCGGTGTCGAAGCCAGTGGAACCGGTGCAGTTCGTCGGCACATCCGGCGCGAGGCCAGCCACGAATGCAACGTGATGAACGATGGCGTTGTACGCGAGATCGAGCTGCAGGCCCGTGGAGAACACGCTCCACTCGTTCATCGGCTTGGCGAGTGGGCCGGACGCGTTGCCGTCGATGCCGTCCGGATAGGTCGCGCGCGCGAGGTTGCCGATGGTGCGGGAGGTGAAGGCAACCTGTCCGTCCGCCAGCATCGCAGGCAGCCCGGTGAAGGCGCGCAACTCTGCCACGTACTGCCCTATGGGCTCGGCACGCAGCACGCTGAGACTGCCGTCCAGATAGACGGCGTCTGGCACCGCGGCGAGTTGCGCCGCCGCCTGAGCGTTCGAGAAGAATGCGGCCGTTCGCGCCTTCTGTAGCGACACGTCGACGCCGAACATCGGCGCGTCGCGCGTGCGCACGATGCCCAGGATGACGCCATTCGAATCCACCACGGAGATCGTCACGCGAGCCGGCGAGCCCAGCGGCCGCCGAATCTGGCCGCGCGCGCGGTTCGCCGTCTGCACGGCCCCGACGAGGATCTCGCGCACCTCTGCGGCAGTCAGCGCACCTGAAGCCTCCGTGCCATCGCGTGGGCGGAAGCGCTCGACATTCGCAGCGTCCACGAGCACGAAAGTATCGAGGCCTGGAAAGTCGAGTGCATCAGGACGGACTCCAGACGCCGCCTGCCCGAACGGAGTGCCGGCGAGGATGGTGCCGGCGAAGTATCCGGTGACTGGCTGCAGCGCGCCTGCCGTCCCGTCCAGCGTCGCGAACGATGGCGGCATGCGCGTGGCGGACTCCATGTCCGTGAGCACCATGTCGCTGAAGCGTAGAGTCTTGCCATCTGCAGTGACGCGCGAGGCGCGACGATCTTCAGGCGCCGCGCGACCAAACGTGGCTGCGAGGGCGATGGCTTCGTCCACGTCGTCGTCCTTGTCCTGGATCGACGCATCGAGGCTGTACACGCCATCCGCCAGCACCCCGACGCCACCGACGGGCGTGCCGTTCTTGTAAAGAGGAAACCCGCCCGGGTCCGCGGACAGCCCGAGCGGCGACCGTTTCGGGCCTGCGTCGGGCGCGCCGCCACCAAACCTCGAGTTGAGATCGGAACACGGCAGCTGGCTGAACTGCACGCCACTCAACGGGCCGCCGGGCGACAGCGCTTCACCGGGGTTGAAGTGTTCCTGCACGATCTGGCTCGCCGTGCGAGTGCTGAAGGCATTGCCTTCGCTCGAGAGATACGCGCCCGTCACGGCCTTCGCGATGGCTGCAAGAGTCGAAGGCACGATGTTCACGCCTTCGAGCCCCCCATCCACCGCTCGCCCTGGCGAGCTCACCGTGAACGTGCCTGGCGCACCATTCATCACGAACACGCCAAGAACGTTTCCGACGCGATCCACCACCGCGATGGTGGCGGGTGCATTGCGAACTTGCGCTTCGGCTACCGCGCGCGCGATCACGTCCTGCACGTCTTCGACAGTCAGGAACGTATCTGCCGTTGCGCAAGAGCCATCGCACACGCGGGTGTCAGCTGCAACATCGGGCGGCTCGGAGCCGCCGTCATTACCACTCCCACATCCTGCTGCGAGCAGACACGCGGAGAAAAAGAAACTCTTGAAGCGCGTCACTCGACGGCACCAGCCCTGATGAAATGTCTTGAACGTGAACCAATACGGCGAGGCCCCGAAGCAGTTTGTACAACTGCAGTTCGCTCAACGTAAAGACGTGGCTGATCACCGACAGTCACACGAGCGTGTGATCACGCGTGCGTCGACGATGAGAGACAGGCGAACGAGACTTTCGTCTTTGGTGCGCGCTACGGAGTGAGCGGCGACGGCGTGATGCCCGGAATGAAACCGATGACGCCGGAGACAGTGCCATGCTCATGCGCTGAGTCGCTGAGCTGATAACTGATAGCGGCGCCGTTCAGTTGATCCGGCGTGAGCGGGCCCGCGGAGAAGAACCCGCTGAATGTCCCGGAACCCGGGGTCGCACCGTTCACGGCGACCTCACTGAATGCACCACCAAATCTCACGGTGCCTGCCGTGATGGGCGCCGCCCCACTCGCGAACCAGCCGTTGCCATTCACGTTCGCGGCGAGTGTGGCGGTGACCTGCTGCGCGCTGAAATCCGCAAACAGGGAGGCGCCGCTCAGCGTTCCGACGTTGCCCTGCAGATCCGTCGGGCTGGTGCCCCCGGCATGCACGAAATGGGTGAAGCCGGAGACCGGAATGACCGGAGTGAGCTCGAACGTCGGCCCCGCAATCCAGTGGAGGCTCGGGTCCGCGGGCCCGGTGGACCACCTGCCCCAGCGGATGCCGCTCGCGCCGTTGCTGCCGCCGTCGATGAGCGAGGCACCGCCGGCATCGAACGTCACAGACACTGCGTCATCTCCATGAAGCGGTGCCTCGAGCTGCAGCAGGCCACCATCGTCGTTGAATGCGAACGCGCGCTGCGGCTCGGTCGCCGCGGTTACGAACGCAGCCTCGGACGAATCCGGCGCGGCGATCGCGACGCTGTTGCGGGCTTCGGGTGGCGGCAATGCTTCGTTCAAATCCACGACGCGCCCCTGCGCAGACCGGGCGAAGATCGCCCGACCTCGCCTTTCCCGGCCTTGCCTCGAAGCGTCGTCAGGACTCGCATTGCGCGCGAGGTCCGCGCGCGGCGTGCGCCCTGCGCCGAGCTCCCTTCGGATGAAAACGGCCGCCTCGAAGCGGTCGTACGTGTAGAGCGAAACGCTGGAGCTGCTTTTAACGTAGCGAATGCGCGGCGCGATACTCCAGTTGGCGAAAGGGAAACCCCTCACGTCCATTCCGAACGTGGCTCCGAGCACATCATCGTTGCGGGAGAAGCCGAAGAACCGGCCCGCGTAGTCGGTGTTGAGGTATGAGAGCTCGACGAACGCCGTGGAGTGCACGCGCACCGGCATTGCGCCGAACGTGCGCACGCCATACCGGTTGTTCCCGTAGGGTGAACCACCTTGCTTCGCGTCGTCATGACCCACGAGCAACGCAACGCCCGCCTGTCCGGGCCACTTGCCCAGGTCCGTGCGGGTGAGCGAGACGCCGGCGAGGTAGCGTTCCGTTTCGAGAATCGAGAGAGACGATGATGCGTAGTCGAGCGACCCGCCCCGAAGCATGGCCGCACCCTCGTATCGCCCGAAGCGACGCGAGGCAGCGGCGCTGAAGTTCACTCCATGCTCATGATGAGCGCCATCGAGGCGACCTGTGTAGCCATCGACGCCCACACTGACGCGGGTACCGCGCCAGGCCCATACCGCATTCGTGGCGAGCACCCCTACCGTCTGGTCGATGAAGGACGCGTCAGGGTTTGCCCGATGCACGACCTGCGCGGTCGAGACGATGCCGCTTGCAGCTCCCAGCGCAAACCTGGTGCCCGCGCCAACGGCAAGCTCCCCGAACGGCGATGCGGTCTCCACATTGCCCGGGCTCAGGGTGAACCCGAGGAAAGTCTGCCGGCTCGTCGAGGCATTGGCGTTGCTGTCGTATCCCGTGCCGAACTGCGCGAGCGCGGACCAGTTGAAACGCGACATGCGCGCCGGCGGCTCGACTGACAGGGCGGACTCGGCCGCTGAGGCTTCCGCGGGCAGTTGCGCACCCGCATCGGCAACGGCCAGAGAGGATTGCCACGGGATCAGCAGCGCCGCGGCGGCAGCCTGCCACCCCACGCGCCGCCTCGCGGCCACGGCCCTCCGATGCATTCGCTCTCCCCGTACTGAAGACGCCAAGCGTGGACAAAATCCTTCTGCGCCGGAGCGAATGGGATCACAGACTGCGCGCCCCGGCACTCTCTTCGCCCCCTCGCTCCGACATCGATTCGCTGTCGCCCCCCGGCGACGGCCCGGAAGGCCTCACCCTACACGCCGGGGCTTGTTTCTTGCTAAGGTTCGGCACCGCAGAACGGGCCGCTTCCAGGCTATTTCGGCGGCCAGAACGAATCCATTCGGGAGTATCGAACGATGAGCATGTCAGTGTGGCGGACGAGCGCGGTATCGATCCTGTCCGTCGCGATCGTGAACCTCGGCCTCGTCGGCGCCGCCCAGGCCGCCATCGTGGATACGGCGACCCTCGTCGCGCCCGCCCGCGAGGCAGACCTGGCGTCCATCCGGGCCCAGCTCTCGCGTGACGACGTGCGCAAGCAGATGCAGGAAATGGGCGTGGACGCCGCGAGCGTCGACGCGCGCATCGCCAGCCTGAGTGACCGCGAGCTCCATCAGCTCGCCGCGGACCTGCAGAAAGCCCCCGCCGGCGGTGATGTGCTGGCGCTCGTGGGCGCGGTGTTCGTCGTGCTGCTGATCCTCGAGCTCGTGGGCGTCATCGACATCTTCAAGAAGATCCCGCGCTGAGACCGCTTCCCTGGGTGAGGCACGCGGCGCTCGTCGCCATGCACCTCGCTGCGTGCACACTCTGCGCCTGCGCGAACCGCGGGCCGCTCATCCGGCCCAACCTCGTCACCGGCGCCAGCACCTCGATCGAGCTGGAATCCACGCCGTTCTTTCCGCAGCTGGAGTTCCAATGCGGCCCGGCGGCCCTCGCCACCGTGCTCGGCGCATCCGGCGCCAGCGTTTTGCCGGGCACACTCGAGCCGCTGGTCTACGTCCCTTCGAGGAGGGGCAGTCTGCAGATCGAGATGCAAGCCGCCCCGCGCAAGTTCGCGCGGCTCTCCTACCCTCTCACCGGCAACCTCGATGCCGTTCTTGCGGAGCTCGCGGCGGGGCGGCCGGTGCTGGTGCTCCACAACTATGGCATTCCGCTTCTGCCGCGGTGGCATTACGCCGTGGTCGTCGGCTACGACGCGGCGAAGGACCAGATGGCCTTGCGCTCTGGCGTTACGCGGCGCCAGACCATGAGCGCCAGGAACTTCATGAGAGCCTGGGACAACGGCGGGCGCTGGGCGATGGTCGTGCTCAAGCCGGGTGAGCTGCCGGCCAACCCGGATTCGGCACGCTACCTCGAAGCCGCAGCCGCGTTCGAGCGCGTGTCGTCACCTGCGGATGCGCGACTCGTGTTCGATGCCGCCGTTCGGCAATGGCCGCAGGCCGCCGTGGCCTGGATAGGCCGGGGCACCGCGGGCTATCGGGCCGGCGATCTGCCCGCCGCGGCACGGGACTACGAAGCCGCGCTCAACCTCGACGGCCAGAATGCCGGCGCACGCAACAACCTTGCGATGACGCTCATGGAGCTTGGTTGCGCAGACCGCGCACGGGCGGAGCTGGCTCGCATCGACACCGCGACCCTGCCCCCTGCACTGATGGATGCTGTGCGTGATACCCGTGAACGCCTCGCCGGGGCGCAACCCATGCGCGCGGATCAGACTTCCGCGCAATGCACCCTGCCATAGCCTGCAATTTCCGTGACGCGCTTCGGACCGGGCACGCGTCACAAGCTGCCCATATCACGCCGTACCGCCACTTGGGCAGCTCGCTGGACATGGACTGTTCGTGAGCAAGGTTCTGCCGGTGCAGAATGTTTCCGCTCCGAGGCTGGTGCGGGCGCTGGTTCAACAGGAGGGGCACCTCGCAGCGGACGCCTGCGCCAACCGCATGCTCATCGTCGACACGTTCGCGAACGTGCAGCGTATCCAGAAGATCGTCGGGTCGATGGACCAGGGCGAGCCCTTGAAGGGGCACAACTGCAGCGGCCCGCCAACGCCGCCGCCGCCCGCCCGGACGCGCGAAGGCGGCTGAAAGCTCCTACAATGCGCCTTCCGCGAAGAACGAAAGCGCCCCCGTGATCGCGAGAACGCCGCTGCTGTTGACCCTCACGAAGTCCGTCGCGCTCGCCGGACACGGTGCGAAGCCCGCCGCAACCTCATCAGGGAGACACCGATGCCTCGCATGCGCGCGCGAGCCGGCCCGGTTGCGAGTGATCATGGCCGCGGGCCTGATGCTGCTGCCGGGTGCGTTCTGTTCGGCGGAGACGCCGCGCGAGTACAAGGACATCGTCTACGCCACCGTGGGTGGCAAACCCCTGGGGCTGGACCTCCACATGCCCGCGCACGCACAGAAGCCGGCGCTGCTGGTGTGGGTGCACGGTGGTGCCTGGTCGGCGGGGACGAAGGCGCAGTTTCCCAAAGTGTTCGTGGAACGCGGGTTCGCCGTTGCAAGCGTGGACTTTCGCCAGACGACCGAGGCGCCCTTTCCCGCGAACGTTCACGACATCAAGGCGGCCATCCGCTTTCTGCGCGCGCGAGGCAGTGACTACGGCTACCGGACCGACCGCATTGCCATCGGTGGTGCCTCGTCCGGCGCGCATCTGGCGGCGCTGGTGGGCGTCACGAGCGGAGAGAGGCAACTGGAGGGCAACGAAGGCGGCTACGCCCGCGAATCCTCCAGCGTACAGGCGATCCTCAGCTACTTTGGCGCATCCAACCTGACCTCGATCCTGGCGCAGTCGACGCCCTACGGATTGAGCGTGCGCAAGCCTGCGCTCGAGAGGCTGCTCGGTGCGCTGCCCGAGAACGCGGCCGACCTCGCGCGACTGGCAAGCCCCGTGTTCCATGTGGCGCCCGGGGACCCGCCCCTGATGCTGTTCCACGGCGACCAGGATCCACAGATGCCGATCAATCAGTCGCACGAGCTCGAGGGCGCGTACGAGCGGGCCGGGCTCGACATCGCCTTCGACGTGCTGCACGGCGCCGCGCATGGCGGGGATGCGTTCTTCACGGGAGAGCCGCTCGAGCGGGCGATCGCGTTCCTGAAGCGGACCGTCGGGCCCTGACTCATCTTTGATGCGCCGCTGGGGCGCCGCCTGGGCGCCCCTCGCCCGCCCGTCAGCGCCGGAACGGCAGCAGCGCCCGCAACCGCTCATCGCGGAAGAACAGGCCACCCCAGATGAAAAGACCGAGGTACACGCCGAACAGCGTGTGCGAGAACAGCGGATCTTCCACGCGGATGTGACTGGAGATGGCACCGCCCATGACGGCCGTGAGAAGGATGGCACCGAGCACGGACGTGCGCGGAATGACGTAAAGGGTCGTGCAGATGAGCTCGATCCCGCCGATCAGGCGGGCGACGTTGTTCGGGTACCCGAGCTGCGCGAACGATTCGGTGACCGGCGCGATCTCGATGAGCTTGATGATGCTGTCGAAGAGCATGAACAGCACCACGAACGCCGTGAGGATGCGACCCGTCCACAGCATTTTCGAGGATGCGGGCGCGGCGGTCTGGGCGAGCGTGTTCATGAGCGATCTGCCTTTCTTGTCGGGCGCGCATCTGCTGATGCACCGTTGGCGTTCACAGTGACTGCTCGGCTCGTGGGTGCTGTTTCCGACGCTTCGGCGCCGCCGGACGGCGGCACCCTCACTTGACGCCCGTGCCGGGCAGGAAAAGTGACACGGGGCGGATCTCATAGCCGCCGAGGCCTGGATTGGCGCGCTCGAGATCCTTCGCGATCTCCAGCGCTTCTTCCAGGCCAGCGCAGTCGACGACATAGAAGCCGAGCAGCTGCTCCTTGGTCTCGGCGTAAGGGCCATCGATCACGAGCGGGGGCTGCCGGCCCTTCATGAGCGTGGTCGCGGTGGTGGTGGGCAGCAGCCGCGCGGCCGGGCCGAGCTTGCCTTCGCGGGCGAGCCGGTCGTGCACGGCGCCGAGCCGGGCCATGACCGCATCATCCTGTTCCTGCGTCCAGGAGCTGACGATGGCCTCCGAGTTGTAGCAAAGGATGGCGTAGAGCATGGCGTTGGGTTCCTCCTGCCGCCAAAGGACGCGCGAGTATGCCGGCAGCCGACAGGGTGACGCGGAAATTCCCGGCCGCACGCGTGCGGCGCGCGAAGCTCGACCGGCTACAGCCGCCCGCGAGACAGCGCCATCGATCGGCGAACGAAATCCTCGTGCCGCTCGATGCGGAAATCGGCGAGCACCGCATCCTGCACGTGACGGGATTGGTCGACGAGATACGTGGCGCGCCGCACGCCGATGCCGAAGGGACCGTTCACGTCGTACATGCCGATGACGGATTTCCCGGCGTCCGACAGCAAGGTGAACGGCAGGCTGTGCTTCTCGCGGAATGCGCGGTGGCTTTCGGGCCCTTGTGGGCTGACGCCCGCGATGTTGAGGCCGCTGCGCACGAGATCCGTGAACAGGTCACGGTACATGCAGACCTCGCGCGTGCAGCCCGGCGTGAAGTCCGCCGGATAGAAGAAAAGGACGAGAGGCCCCTTGTTGAGAAGCGAGGTGAGCGAAGTATCACGCTCGTTGTGGTCCGGTAGCGTAAACTCCGGCGCGCGCGAGCCGACTGCCAGCATGGACTTTGTTCCCCGTCCCCCTGCCGGCAACGATGATAGTCCGCCCGCGCAGGCGACGTCCCGGCCGGCGAATCGATTGGCCTTCCGGGAAGGCGATGCTAGAATCGCGCGCCTTTTCGGGCAGGCCCTCTAGACAGGGCCCTGGTTCGAATCTGTGGGGCGGTAGCTCAGCTGGGAGAGCGTCGCGTTCGCAATGCGAAGGTCGAGGGTTCGATCCCCTTCCGCTCCACCATCTACCTGTCCTAGGCTGTATCCGGTAGTCCTATAGCGTCGCTAAGTACCGGTTTCTACAGAAAAACCGTCCAACCTTGTCCTGAGCTGACCGTTGACAGCGTACCACCGCTGGGGGTACATGCGGGGGTATTTCGGGTCTCAGGGACGGCGATACCCCCAGTGCTCACCGATACCGCGGTTCGTAACGCCAAGCCTCGCGAGAAGCCTTACAAGCTCGCGGACAGCGGCGCCCTCTACCTTCTCATCAGTCCGGGCGGGTCGAAGCTTTGGCGGTTCAAGTACCGCGTCGACGGCAAGGAAAAGCTGCTCGCGCTTGGAGCGTATCCGGAGATTCCATTGAAGCAGGCGCGCGATCGGCGCGATGAGGCGCGGCGGCTGTTGGCGAATGGGGTTGATCCGGGCGTTAAGCGGCAGGTTGAGAAGGCGGCCGCCGGCGATACCTTTGAGGCGATCGCGCGGGAGTGGTTTGCGAAGTTTTCGGCGAATTGGGCGGCTAGTCACTCCGAGAAGGTGATTCGCCGGTTGGAGCTTGATCTTTTCCCGTGGCTTGGTGCTCGACCGATTCGCGAGATCATAGCCCCCGAACTCCTGAGCTGCCTTCGCCGAATCGAGGGACGTGGGGCTGTGGATACCGCTCATCGCGCTCATCAGAACTGCGGCCAGGTGTTTCGATATGCGGTAGCAACGGGTCGCGCGGACCGCGATCCATCAGCAGATCTGCGCGGAGCACTGGCTCCCGTGAAAGGCGGCCACTTCGCCAGCATCACAGAACCAATGAAGGTTGCCGCCCTCCTCCGCGCAATACATGGCTACGACGGATCGCCGGTAGTCAGGACCGCGCTGCGCTTTACGCCGTTGACGTTCGTCCGCCCCGGCGAGCTAAGACAAGCCGAGTGGGTGGAGATGAACCTTGATGCGGCAGAATGGAGGTTGACAGCTGAGCGGATGAAGTCACGAGCTCCGCACCTGGTGCCGCTCTCCCGACAAGCCGTCGAGCTATTGCGCGAGATTCACCCGTTGACGGGTAAGGGTCAGTACGTCTTCCCGGCTGCAACCTCAGAATTCCGACCAATGTCAGAAAACACCATAAACGCCGCGCTACGTCGACTAGGTTATAGCTCGAGCGACATGACCGCCCATGGGTTTCGCAGCATGGCAAGTACGCTGCTGAACGAGCAGGGCTGGAATCGCGACGCTATTGAACGCCAACTCGCGCACGGCGAACGCAATCCCGTTCGAGCGGCTTACAACTACGCGGAGCACTTGCCGGAGCGCCGAAAGATGATGCAGGCATGGGCCGATTATCTTGACGGCCTCCGAATCGACGCGGTCAGAAGAAATCAAGCGTACAGCCTAGTCGTACATTAAACAGTCGCCGCTGTCGCTCTCTCCCGAAAGAAAGCCTTGTGAAAAACAAAAACTCCAAGCTGAGAAATGTGATACGCGGCGAGTTTCAGCGCAGCCCGCACGCAGCATTACAGATCCTCTCTAAAGCTCGCCATCTTCCGGCCGGCGCCGCCTTTGAAGCCATTACGATTGCCTACTCTTTGCAAAGCATCGCTAAGCTGTTCGCCCTGCCCCACAAGTGCCGCCATCCCCGAGATCTATTCAGCTTTCCCATATTCCCCGAGCTTCCACTCAGCGGTGAGATGGAGTGGGCCAGCACGCTCATCGTGTGCAACGCCGATCTTCTGAATCGCTTTTGCAGCGAATGCCTGACACTGCGCGATGCCTTCTTCGAGGGCAACACTGCAGACATCAATGGCACACTCGAACGAATATCGGCAGTCGCCGGCGATTCATCATGGCTGATCGAATCTAAGATCGCGATTCTTCAGTCAGCAGAAGGACTGGAGGCGCAGCGCCGATTCATTCAGGAAGTGCAGGCCGCGACAGGTCCCACTCTGCTTGGTCCAATCACATACTTTGTCGGGCAGCGAAACGAGGAACTCGTCTCGATGCAAAGATTCACGAGCCGCGTGGATCAAACGCTCGCGAGCTGGAACTTCCCCCAAGCTCTGGATTCCTACCTTCGCTACAAGTCAACTGGCCTGGACACGCCTTCGTCTGAACAGCTTGCTCAGCTCCTGACCGTTGCCGCTAGTGGCTCAATAGTTGACCTTTACGAAACCTTCGTTGACGTCGTCATTTACGTTTTGACAGCACGCCGAGCGCACGAACTAGGACTCGAAAAGACCATTCCAGCACTTCTGACGCGATTATCCGGTCGAGTCAAAGACTATCGGTTACACAATCTCCTTCGGATGGCGTCGAGCACCCCAGTCGCTGCGGGCGGAATGAAGGAAGCCGAATCCGTAACAGGCGAGATGACAATTCTGCGAAGACTGGTGCTCACCGCGCGAGGAAGTGCGCTTCTCGAAAAGAAAGCGCAACCCGACTCGCTTGAGGCACGTCTCGCCAGGCAACTCTCAACCATTCTAATGCGCGATCCGGATGCTGAGGCCAACGCGCAGGATCTCCTCAAATTCTCTTTGAACCATCCATTTCTTCGTGAGAATACATTCTTGCTCAATGCTGCAACGGAGGGGCGGTCAGCCGCAGGATTCTCTATCCGATCGGCTGCAGCAGGATTCTGTGTTTGTGATCCAGCACCGCTACCTCCAATAGATCCGACATCTGCCGACATTGACTCGACACTCTACGCAAGCCTAGACGCAGCGAACCCACCTCACCCGCTAGCGGCGACCACAGACACTCAAACGATCGCGGGATCGGCGCATGCCCGCACGGAAGCGCTGCTTGAGTCGAGGCAGTTCTCTGCCGCCGAAGCTTGGATTGCCCAAATAGAAGAGCGCGGTGACCAGTTCGACAAGCTCCTGGCCATCCGACATCGATTCTCGCTTCTCAAGGGCACTGGACAGTCATGGGCCGCGATCTCGCTAGCGGCCGGCAGTCGTGTCGAAAAGCCTGGCTTTCGACGAGAGCTTCCATTGCGCGATCTCTTGATTGGAGTTCCATGGCGTAGCCTCCGCGACAATGAAGGAGATATCAGGCTGCCGATAGCGATTTACATGGCCCTTGCCGAGGAGGTTCAGACCGCTGACTCAGAACTTCATGCTCTTTTGCGCCAGGCGCTTCGCCGGCTTCTTCACTATCACGGCGTGACATCGTGCGCTGATCTCGATGCGCAAATGTTGAGAACCTCGAATGCATCCGTTGTGTTCCTATTTCGCTATGTCTGCGTCGAGAACTATTTGACTGGGCTGCCCTCGATAGATACTTCGAAGGCACTAACGCAGGAGCGAGTTCGCATACTTCAGAGACTGCACTCTCTCGATTCTGCAAACGCGTCCTACTATGAAGAAGAGATTCGCGATTTAACGTACCGACTTGAACTACAAGAGGGCGTCGAGAGCTTCGACCGAAGTCGAGTCTTCGTGAATCTCGACGGAATACGACGATGGGCGAAGCGCGCGTTGAGGGAGGACTTGCTTCGGTACCAAAGCCTAATCGAAGCTGGCAGCGACACACTGGCGGCGTTGCAGGACGCGGTCACGAAGCTTCGTGGAAATCTCCCGCTTCCTGAAGCTCTATTTCAACAGGCGACGACAGAAGCAGACAAGGTCCTGGTCGACATGCTCTTGAGACTTCGAACGCAGTACCTGTCTAGCCCAGAAGATGGCCTGGACGTCTTCCTAAGCCTACGAATTCGGCACGGCAGTCTCTCGGGAAACGTGCGTGGTCCGTTGGAAGAGGCGTCACTGCTCACATTACGAGACGAGGGCACCGGCGCCTATCGCCCGAACGAAGTGTGGGCGGATCGTCTCGGGCTGCGGGGGTCACCTCGAGAATCCGACTTTAACGCCGCGTTTGCGCAGTTTTCATCCACGTTTGATGCCGCGATCAATCACTTGATTCGCGAGATCGTACAGATCAAGTCGAAAGAGAAGCCTGACGGCGCGTTTGACTTTCCAGTAACTCTTCCAGCAGTGAATGTGATAAAGGCGCAGATCACAAAATCGACAAGCTTTGATGACTTTCTCGCCAGCGCATTCGACGTGTTCTCTGCGCTGATGAGGTCACCTCTGCAGAAGGTCAAGAAGGCACTTCAAGAGACACTGAAGCTGACCGTTGAGGGCGCCCTAGAGACACTGAGAATCAAGCTCGCGGACTGCGTGCCAGCTACTCAGTATTTCCAATTGGCGACGGCCCTGGGACGTGCCAGCACAAACGTTGCGGCAGCAATAGACCGCGTGGCAGATTGGTTTGCACCCGACCCGCTCACAGATCCTTCTAGGACCTATTCGATAGATGATCTGGTGCAGATGGGCGTTCAGATCACGCGCACAGCTCATGCGGGATTCGCACCGGAAGTTACGATACGCGTCGAGCCAGAATTGCCGTCGTTTAAGATGGATACTGGCGCAATGGTCGTTTTAGACGTTGTGTATACGCTCCTGGACAATGTCTTTCGACGCTCGGGCATTCCCACATCGCCACATGTGGAGTTGAGCGTTTCGATGCCCGATAAGAACCACCTTGAATTTCATATGACCAACGATGTCTTCAGAGGCTCACGCACGCCTCAAATCGAGCAGCGACTTCAACGCATTCGCGACATCATCGCAACCGACTCCGGCAGCCAGACTGCAGCGTCGGAAGGCGGCTCGGGCTTCATCAAGCTTAGGCGGATAGGCATGAACTCGCGCTCTGGCGAGCGAACTCGTCTAACATTCGGCTACGCATCGGATTCAACGTTCGAAGTACGCGTCGCGATTCCCATCTATACCGAGGACACTGAGGCGATCGCGAAATGAGAGTCATGATGGTAGAGGACGATCAGTTCAAGGCTCGACGCCTGGAACAGGTCCTGCGACAAATCGACGCTTCGGTCGAAATCGACCGCGCGAACTCTGTCACATCATCCACGCGCTTACTCGAGATGAAGCAAGCGTTCGACCTTGTTTTGCTCGACATGTCATTGCCGACCTTCGATGTAGGTCCTCGGGAGTCTGGTGGCCGGCCTCAAGGATTCGGCGGACGTGAGGTAATGAGGTTCATGCAGAATAATGAGATAAATTTGCCCGTCATCGTCGTTACTCAGTTCGAGCGATTCGGCGAGGCCGGTCGCGAAGTTGACCTTCCCACGCTCGCGGAGACCCTGAAGACTGAGTTTCCCGAGCTCTTCCGAGGAATTGTTTACTACGATGCGGCATCAGAGAGATGGCGCGAGGAACTGTCCACGCTTCTCGGACGTGCAAATAGCGCCGCTAGATAGGAACGAAAAATGACGTCTGTCTCGGTGCTCCTCATCGAGGATTCAAACGACAAGGTCCAACTCATCGCGTCTTTCTTGAATGCTAAGTGCGATGGCGCGAAGCTTGAAATTTCGAGCGCGAGGGACTCTGCTTCGGCACGTCGGCTACTGCGCCGGTCGCATTTCGACATCCTAGTACTGGATATGGCGCTTCCGCTATTTCCAGACGAAGCACCGAGACCCAAGGCGGGCTTGGACTTCCTAAGGGAAATCACGCTGGCGGACGACTACTTCGCGCCAAACTACGTAGTCGGAATCACCGGCCACGATGATGGATTTGAGAGCCTTCGCTCCGAGTTCGAAAAACACGGATGGCCACTCTACCGATCGGACCCGACAACCGACGGTTGGCTAGGTCGCATCGCCGCCATCATCAAGCACATCATTCACACCCGTACAAAGGTTGTCCGAGAGGTCGACTTCGCGATTGTGACCGCGCTTTACGAGCCGGAACTGATTGCGATTCTGTCACTTCCCTGGAAGTGGTCTCATAGCGAACAACTCGATGAAGCGACAATGTATCGCCGCGGCTCACTTGTCGCACACGGCAAGGAGTTTTCGGTCATCGCGACTTGGCCACAGAGAATGGGCCTCGTTGTTTCGGCTGCGCTTACGTCGAAAATCATCCAGCACTTCCGGCCTCGGGTACTGGCAACGTCTGGAATTTGCGCTGGCGTACGAGGAAAAGCCGCACTGGGAGACATCATTCTCGCGTCGGAAGCGTGGACTTGGGAATCAGGGAAGATCGTAAGCGAACCACGACCAGGAACATTGCAGCCTGATTCCCATTCATTTTCCGCGAGCACGAAGGTGGTGACAATCGCCCAGCAACTGCGCAGTGACAATAGTTGGCTCTCGGACGTTAGAAAACAGTGGACGGGAACGCCTGCGGTATCCAATGCGCCGAAACTGCTCATAGGGCCCATGGCGTCCGGGTCAGCGGTAGTCGCTGATCCACAAACGGTCCAAGACATATTAGCGAAGAGCCGCAAGACTACCGCGATCGACATGGAGGCGTATGCAATTTACGCGGCCGCTGCACTCGGCGGCGAGCCCGTGCCCCTTTGCTTCTGCGTCAAATCTGTCTGCGACTTTGCAGACGAACACAAGGACGACTCGTATCAACCCTATGCGGCGTACACAAGCGCTCGAGCAGTTGAGCGTATCTGTATGGAGCTTTCTCTTTCGCTCGACCAAATCTAACGGCCATTCTTGCTAACGCAGGTCTCGCGCTACGGTCTGGCAACGCCCGGAGCGGTGCGGTGGGTTAGTGCTCGCACGGCTTCGATAACCTGACGCTCAGTAGACCAGTAGATTACCGGTGAATGCTCGTCTATCGGTCGATCGCTAGTAGATCGATGAGAGGTCCTATTGCGTCGGCTCCTGATCAGTGGCTGACACCTTCGCTGTTGGTGCCGAACCCGCGGTGTCCGCGCCGCTCCAGTCGAAAACAAAGAAAACCAAGGAGACCACTACCACCCAAGACACAAACGAAAGCCACGCTGCACTAGTTAAGTGGTTGAGCTTCACCCATTGCGCTCGTACCCAACCCATCCTCGGGGTACCGTCCGCTCGCAGGAATTCGGGACTCTCTCGGTGGTTCGCTTCGAATTGCTGATAGTCGATCGGCTCGTGGTTATAGGGACACTCGCGGATCCGCGTCTCGTACTCCAAGCGAAGCGCATCATAGTTTTGCCAGTCGGGACTCCCCGCTAGTTTCGCTTTGCTCAGCATCGACTCTAAGCGGGTTCTTACCTCCGAAATCGATACAGCGTTGTCATGCAGCTTACTGCCTTGGACTGCCGTGCGGCTGCTACCTTCGATCAAGCTGATCGCCAAAATGAACACGGAGATGACTGCCGTGATCGCTACAAAGTTGAAACCTGCATGCTTCGCAGCAGCGCTGATATGAGGTTCCAGCAATCCGAAACCGATCGCTACGACCGACAGGATTGCAATCGAGAATGTGGAATATCGATCTCGGCGCCCCAATCGATTGGCGGCAAGGTAGCGGGTACCCGCGGTCCGCCACATCTTGGTACGCAGTTCTTCTGCTAGTTTGACGAACTCGTCCATGCCAGCTCTCTATGAGTACACTTTGTTGGCGCGGGTGGTGCCTGGGAGGTCAGTCGTATCCCCTTGAGGTTCGGTGTGGCCGTCCACGCCAACCTCGAGGTGGCGACACCAGGCGTCGCGCGAGCCCTGCGAACAGAGCCTTGCATTGAGCACATCCGCTGACGCAGAAGCGCCAGGTACCGATTTCGGTAGGCACCACCCGCTAGTAGATATTAGCCTCATCGGCTTGCATCGCACTGAGAAGTTGGTTCGTATATCGCTCAAATCGGTCATTGATCTGATCGTCGCTCAGCGCTTCCTCCGGTCCCACTCGGCCACGTTGAGCGAGAAAGGTAAGTTTCTCTGCCTGCGTCTTGATCAAGTCAAAATTCCGGATGTAGCCGCCTTGAGGTCGATACTTCATCTCGAAAAATGCCCGAGCGAAAGTCTTGAGGCCGGGAGGGCGTGTCCTCTTGAACTCCGGCAGCCGCCGAAACATGCCGCTCACAACGGAGTCGAGTTTATGAAGCAGAGAAAGGTCAGTGATCTGGCTGAAGTAGGCAATCCAGCCGTAACGCCGATTGCCCTTAATGGCGCCGCTGATCCGCTCGTTGAGCTCGAGCAAGAAGATGTCTTTCAGTCGGCCGACGTCCAGGTACTTGTGCCTTTCGAGGCGGCGCTCCTTGTTGTAGCGGAAATCACTAAACTTCGCCGCAAGCGATTGGAGCAATCGCTCTACCGTCGCAGGCCTAACGCTAATAGCTCGCCCGTTAAAGACATAGCCCAAATAACGGAACTCGTCCGACAGCTTCGTGAGATGGCTCTTCCCACCGCCCACTTTGTGAACCGCTAGGCCGCGACGACGAACGCGGGCAACGAATGAGTTCTGAGCCCTCTTTACTTCACCCTCCGACCCGTAGATGAGGACGTCATCCACATAGCGAAAGTAGCGCACCGGCAACGTTCTCATGCCGTCATCTATCTCAGCCATGTAGATCGCCGCCATGATGTTGGACGTGGCGAGACCCTGCGGAACGCCCTCTCCGCGATGAAACTTCTTGTGCTCATGGCGCCTCGTTGAAGCCGGTATGGTTGGAGCCACGATAGAGTGCTGTATGAGTCTCATGGCTCGAGCATCAGTAATTCGTGTCGCTAGATGCTTGAGGAGGCGATCCCGGTGAAGGGTGTCGTAGAACTGCTTGATGTCGCAGCCGGCGACGAATGTCGTCTGAAGGTCTCGCCCCGGCAGGTCCATCGCGATCTCGCGAACTATTGTTGCCGCAATGCTCTTTGGAACGCACTCTGGAAAAGCTTCGGCAAGAAGCTCTTTCAGCTGATGCAGGACAACTCGATCTCGCACGGTTGGTATCGAGATAACTCTCGGCTTGCTGTCGCGCCCTTTGGGCTTCAGAACTTCCAAGTAAGGTGTGAAGCGAAAGGTGCCATCGAGACACGTCCGTGAGGCATGGACCAGATCCTCTACCCGATGGGCACCGAACTGAAATCCATTTAGGCGATCGACGCCCTTTCCTGCACTTGTGCTGAACCTCTCCTCGAATGTGGCCTCGAAGGCAGCAACGGTCATCAGGTCGTTGAAGCGCCTCTCGCAATCGAACGGCGGCCGCGCTCGTCCGCTCCGTGAAAACGGTATTGGATGCAGACCCGCCTTCGAGTTTTCGAAGTCGAAAGAACTCTGGCTTGGCGAAAGCTGCGATGGCGCTAGGCCATGCTTGTAAAGACGCGTCACTCGTGACAACTACCCTGTCGAAACACTGCTTGGCAAGTTAAGTGAAGCATCCGGGTCCGATCGCTCGCCATTGCCCGCTTCTCAGAATTCGCGCCGCCATCTGCCCTTTCGCTCAGGAGATTGCACTAGCTCACAACGGTTTTACTGCGCTCTCCAAGGACTCGGAAATATGTGCACAACCGCCGCAGCTCCTGGACTGAGAACCATCAACACTCCTAACGAAAGCGCTCACCAGCTGTGCGGTCTTCATGGCTGGTACCGCTTCTACGCAGGTTCGGTACACGTGGTGAATTGGGCCGTTCACGGTACAGGTCGGTAACGAAGTGCCGAACGTCCTCCGCCAGCGAAATCTCACCCTGCCGCTCAAGGACGGCAGCAACACTCATCCACTGTTCCACGATGGCGCCCTGCGCCTCTTTCAGGCGAGCGGCTGCGGGCTCGCCCCTGAACAGGAACGCCCCGCTTGCCTTCACATTTTTCTTCCGGCGGTAAACGCTTGGCGTCGCGTTCGCTTCCACTCCCTGCTCCCTCATGTTCTTTGCGAAGTCCTCCCGCCAGATGCGCAGTGTCGCTTTGTCGATCCGAAGCCGTCTCCCTCTGCTCGGCTCAGCCTTGACGACCAAATGAACGTGAGGGTGTTTTTGGTCCGTGTGCAAGACGAGCGCGTAGCGATGTCTGAGCGCAAACTTTTCCCGCGCAAATGCGCGCGCGGCAACCAAGACCTTTTCAGGCGCAGTTGGCCATGGCATCGAGAGGACGATGTTGTAGACCAGCCTTGTTGACCTCTTTGGGGCATACCCATTTCGCTGGCGGCGGTATTGGCCCGCGCAGAGGTCCAGTTGCCACGACTTTAGAATCTCCCGCTGAGCTGCACGGCCGATGACCCGCTCGCCCTCGTCCGTCTCCAGCTCAACTTGCCCCTGCCTCCCGATGTACGAAACATGAGCGGCCACGGCCCCGGAACTCGCGCCGCCCCCGGTCACCTTCACCATGACTTCCGGCGTGCGCAGAACCGTCCGCGCAATCTGCGCAACTTGGCTCGGCGTGAAGCGAGTCGGATGCCCCAGCCCTCCCCGACCCGCGCAAAATATCTCCAGAAAGGACCCACCGCTGCGAGGTAGCCGGACCGTCCTAGCCACAGTTGCTCTCCCAGCTTCGTAGCGATTCACGCGCGAGGGCGTGCATTCGCTTTTCCAAGCCATCCACCGCCGTCTTTGTCAGTACGAGCTGCTGAACCAACTCCGCCATGTTCGGCACGCTGCGCAATCCGCGAATCAGCTTGGCGAACAACGTCCCGTGTGCAATTAGCGCATTCAGAGCCTTCTTGAATTCCTCGAGCTCGACGGTCGCCAGCGGCGGATTCGCCAGCACATGCCCGCGCACGAGAGCCGCGATGTACGTCGACGGCTTCATTGCGCGGATCGCCGCACGCGTGGCAATTGCCCGCAAGTCGCCTGGACGCAACCGAATGGTGATGCGATCCGTTCCCGGATCTGTGATTTGAAGGGGCGGTTCGGCGCTGGGCATCGCCAAACACTCCAGTGCGCAATAGTGAGCGAACCGCAGCCAGCGCCAGCTTCGATTCGGAAACTCCCTGCCGCGCCGCCAATGCGCTGAAGAGCCGCTTCTCCTCTGGCAACGGTCGGACTGTGATTGAAGGAACGTGAGAGGCGTCTGTTTCCCTAGTCACGGCTACGCCCTCCATCTGCTGCAGAAGGCGGACGCTTCGCTATCCTGCTATCACTCCAAAAAAGCGGCTCTTGTGTGACAACGCATCTGCGTTGTCGTGTGTACCATCGCGCGCCCATTTGATCATCCCTCCTTCCCGCCACGCCGTTTCCGCCGAGCGTCAGGCAGCGAGAGAGCTAGACCGCCTTGCGCCTCTCCGCGTTCTCCTGTGATCTCTTCGTTGGGACTTTGCGTGATGGTCGACGCCTCGATCAGCGCAGCGATCGCCTTCGCCGCGATGAATCGCCGACTCCCGAGGACAACGCTTGCGAGCCTGCCGCTTCGGAGCCACACGTAAACCGTGTTCCGTGAAATGCCGCCGAGACGCTGGCGCGCCTCTTCAATCGAATACAGATCTCGTTCCGCCATGGTGACCTCCTTGGCCACCGATCGCCGGCGCAACTGCTGCTGATTACGTGAGCATCAGGAGCCGGCAAATCCGTGGGGGAACGGACTCTATATACAGGCGTGCGAATTCGGGAATAGGGTGTTTGTCATGAGTTTGCCCCGAAACTCCACACCGAAAAATACTCGCGGACGCGATAAGACGCAGTAGAGGCGGCGATCTCGGTGAGTTCTGAGTTTCGGGGGTAAAACACCTAGAAACTCGCCACCACTTATATAGGGGGGCGCCCCCTTTCGACGTCGGAACTTGCAGAGACTCATCGACTCGCCGGCGAGACGGATCTCGATATCATCCAGACCGGCTGGTGAGATCAGCGTCAACCCGTTTCCTGGCGTCGCGCTCCGCATTTAACGCGGATTCTCGCGCGGGGCGTCCGCAGTCGTCCGCCACAGTTCGCGCACGGCGGACCCTGCGGTTGAAACTCTCGTCGCCATGTGTGTTCCACCCAGAGCTTCGAATCGGCGAGCGACACCCCACTGACTTCGCGAAGTCGCTTGATCGCCGAAACCGTCTCGCTATTCGCGACCAGCGGCCGAAGCTCCGACTCGATTTCTGCTGTGACTCTCGAAAACGCGGGTATCTCGCGTCCGCAGCCGCTGCACCTGCCACCGTCGGCTGCGGAGATGTCGCCGACACACTCCCAGTGCCGGCGAGCTCGAGCTGAGTCTGCTCCCCGTGTCACCGCGGTACGTTCCTTCCCTTTGGAGCCTCGCCAAGCGAGATACATGGCTTGAGACCCGCGCGGGTCGCAAGGCGAATCAAGAGGCCCAAGCTGAACTGGCTGATTTTGCCGCGCTTGATGTCGGAGACTCGCGCCTGTGAGACGCGCAACACCTTAGCGGCTTCGGTCTGCGTCAGATCGCTCGACGCCAGCCAGCGCTCCAGCGCTCGAAGGAGTACCGCGCGACACTCGTGGTCGACGGCGTCCTCCGGGGAAAACAAATCGAGCACGACGCTCTGCCCTGCGGGTGTGATGTGCTTCGTTCCGTGGGCGTCTGCTCTGGAATTCTTGGCTCTCACGGGCTTCTCCTTGTCCGCTGCTTCCCCGCGACGTTATGCGGAATCCTGCATGGTATGCAATCCCTCTCATATCGCCGCTCCACTATAGACATGCGTGCCGTTGGATCGGACCCGGAAACGCTCAGTCGCGTCCGCTGTCTTGCTTCCTGGCCATTTGGTCTGTGTACGCGGCAGCCGAGGCGTCTGCCCATCTACGCGTCTCCGCATGTTGCTCCGGCGAGAACAGGAGCTGGATATCGCGCCAATTACGCTCCAGAAATGCTCGTTGTTCTGCGAGTGACAGGCGCTGGGCCCCTTCCAATGCCCGCAACCGCGGAAACCGTTCGGCGAACTCCTCGACACCGCAAAGTGCCTTCGCGTCAGCGGCGGCTCCGACTGAAAAGAAGCACAAGCCGCAGTCGTGCTCGAAAAAGACGCGAACATGACCCGCAATCGCCGATACGACGGCAAACCCCGTGCCCTGCTGGGCTTCGCCTGGCGCCAGGCCAAGTGCTTCACAGAGTGGCTTGAAGAATCGCTCTTTCTGGATTCGAAAATGCTGCTGCGCTGAATCGTCCTGCATGGCTCGTGACCTATTCTCGCTTGGCTACTTCGGCCTGCTGAAGGTCGCGAAGGAAGTCGTCTGATGCAATATATCGTTGGTGCTCGCCCAGAAGCTCTCTGAACGTCTGGAAAATGCCTTTCAACGTCTCGAACTCGGGCAAGACCGTTTTGTGCTGCTCGTCGAGCACCGTACTCAACCGTGCGCAGCTCTCGAGAGAGTTTGGATCAAACTCGGCCAACCACTTGTGGACGAGCTTGTTACGTTCGACAACCACACGCCGCAGCGCCCTCTTCCGCTCTTTTGCAACGGAGCCATCCGCTTCAATTTGGAAAGAGAACGACACAGCCGTGCGCTCTGTGGCCACTGATCCGGTGCGACTCGGTGCAGCGGAGAAAACCGATTGGACGAATGCTTCTGCGAGCCGGCCCATCGGTTGCTTCGCCACGGCGGCCTTCGCCTTCGCGGCAAGAGCCGAGAACTCTGTCAAAGGTCCGCTAATAGACAGTTGAGCGTTTAGCGCCTTCAACATCGCTTCTATCTTCTGAAAGTTGACGATGTTGCGTCCGATCTTGCGCAGCACGTCATCCCGTAGTTCGGGAGCTCGCTACTAGTCGACATGCGCTCTTCCCTGCACGGCTGTTACTTCTTCGAGTCGAGCGGGCGTTTGTCCGTCTGTTCGCTCCACCGCGAGAGCGGCGGAATCACACTGCTGAACGACGATTTTTCAGTCACTGGCCCGATCCACTACCGCTCTTTCGAGCCGGCCGTTCCGGCTCTGGCCACAACGCGCTTCAGCGCCTGATCAATCCGCGTCTGCCATCCGGGGCCGCCGGCGCGGAAGTGTTCGAGTACTTCCGGAGACAAGCGGAGCGTAGTGGACACTTTGCGCACTTGCGCAGGTGGGCGACCACGCCTCACCAGTTTTTTTCCGTGGTACAGATTCGCGCTATCGATCCACTCCTGCGTGATCTCCGGCGCGTCGTCCGGGTCACGCCACTTGCGACGCGAACTTTTTGACTTCCCGCTCATTTGCTTTCCTCATCGATATCACTCGGCGCGCACGACCGCGCACAGTCCACGCCAGGACCACGAGCCGCGCGTCCAGCCATCCGACCGTTATGTATCTCAGCTCTCCGTAGTCAATCCGATCGTCCTCGCGGGTGAAGTGCGCCCCGTCGAACAGCTCTTTGGCTCGACGGAAATCCAGCCCTCTCTCCGCAAGCGTCTTTTCTCGCTTGACACGATTGTATGTGATTCTCATGAATTAGTGTAGTAACGATAATTATGACCGGCCACCGCCCAGCGCCGGCTGCTGCCTAGCGAGTTGCTCACGCCCGCCGTCCGCGCGCACGCCCGAGACCCGGCTGCGCTTGTCCTAGGCGTCTCGCGCCTTCGCCTCCCTTGGTCGTTCTCGGTTTTGATGCGTGTCGCTTCAGCAGCGCGAGCACACGTCCCTGCACAGCCATTCCTTGATCGCCTCAGCGTATGCGCAACGCTCGCGTGAACTAGGGATATTGGACGAAGACGAGTAACGGCCCCGCGGCCGTTACTCGTCGTGAGGATTAATTCCTCAATTCTCCGCACTCGTCTGCTGCCGTTCCTCACTGTCCTCGTCGACAAGCACACCGAGCGTGCCAGCGACGCTGTTGAGCAGCTCATACGCGGCGTCCAGTGCCGCAGCAATGTCGGGTCTGCCACGCGCGCACGTCAGCTTGGAGTCGCTCGCGTACACGCAGCAATCGACGATTCCCATTGCTTTGAATAGCTCTTCACGCTGTGCCTGCACGCGTTCGCCAATCGGCTGCGCGGGCACTACTGGCCCCACCTGTGTGCTCTTCGCACGGCGTTTCTTGGCGTTCACGAGCGCACCTCGCGGACTGCTACGTCCAGAGCGTCGTACGCGCGCCTGATGCAGCGGACACCGTGCAGGAGCGTCGTGATCTCATCTCCCACGTCAGCGCCAGCCGTATTCCCCTCGCGTTCCTCTGCACCCATCAGCGCATTCGCTGCCGTCGCGACGACGGAGATCGCGTCCGAGAGCCTGCCCATGATTTCGTCGATGTCGGGTTTGATCGGTGGAGCGCTGCTCGCTCGCGAAGCACGCCCTCCTCGCACCGACCATGCACGCGCCTTCGTCCGGTTAGAATCAACTCGTTTTGCTGAACCCATGGCTGCCTTCCTTAGGTAGGCGGTTGTGGCTTACTGCAGCTCCGGGCGGCGCTTCTTGGTTCAGCTCAAAACACTGGGGGTATTGGTGGGGGTAGAAATGTGATCCCGCGTTTTAGCGCAGCGGCCTGAATCAGCCACTTAGCTTCCCGTTGGATTGCCTTCCGCCCACCATCTACCTGCCCTGGGCTGTATCCGGTAGTACAACGACGTACCTAAGTGCCGGATTTTCCTCGAAACCGCGCTTACCGCCTTGTACCGGGCTGTTCGTCGACGACCTAGCACTGGGGTAAAGACGGGGGTCAGTAGCCAGGTCGGGAAGGCTGTTGCCCCCACATGCTCACGGATACGGCGGTTCGCAACGCCAAGCCTCACGAGAAACCCTACAAGCTCACGGATGGCGGTGGGCTGTACGTCATCGTCAATCCGAATGGGTCGCGCTGGTGGCGTTTCCGGTACCGGGTCAAGGGCGAGAAAAGGTCATCTCACTTGGCGTGTATCCGGAGATTTTGCTCCGTGAGGCGCGCGAGCGGCGGGATGAAGCCAAGAAGCTGCACAAGAGCGGCGTTGATCCAAGCGCGCGGGGGCAGATCGAGCAGAGAGTCAGGCGGAGGCCAGCCATTTCTCCAATCCTCGAAGGAGCGTCGCACGGCACTCCAAGTCGACGGCCTCCTCGGGCGGAAAGAGATCAAGTATGACGCTGCGCCCTTCCGGCGTTACGTGCCTCGTCCCATGGGTGGTCTTTGTCTTCGCTCTCACGGTCACTTCCTGTGCGTCTGGCGGCGAAACAGCTCTATGCGGATTCCTGCATAGTATGCGTTTTCACGCATGGCAGTCGTGGAATCGGCCATCGGACAGATGCAGCGTCGAACTAGTCCCGGACGATCCGCGCCTCCACGACACGGCTGTCGTTGCCGATTCGGATGACCAACCACTCGCTATCTATCGAGATGAATCCGCGCTCCGAGCCCAGGTTGTACACCAACGACCAATCACGAAAGTAATCCGTCGGAGGTGGTTCGCCGAGATCTTCTACCACCTGTGCACGCGTCTTTCCGATGAGGGAGCGGCTTAGAAGCAGCCAATCGGCCATCCGATGACGACGGTTCCACGGGTCATTCCATTTAGCCTCGCCCGCCCAGCACCCATGCACGCCTTGGCCGATACGCACGGGCTCTCTTAGCTGAAATCACGTTTCACCTAACTGTCAGTCCGTTCCGGGCTCAGTGCGCTCTCGCTCGCATGCACAAGGTTCCGCAGGAATCGGATTGCCTTCGCGAGTTCGTCTTTCGTGACAGGATGAGGCTCCGGCGGCCCGGGCTGGACGCGACGTGATCGGTGGACTACGTCTCCGCGCAGCCGCAGGTACTCGTTGAGGCGTTTGCAGGTTATGTCAACGTCGCTGCCGTTCCAGCACCACTTGCTCTTCAGGTCAACCGCGGCATAGCTGCGGAATAACTCCAGGGTTCTCTCCGACGTCGGATTGTGGAGCCGACTGATCTCTTCTTTCAGCTTTGATCGGACCAGCGCTCCGATCGACTCGTCGCTCACCGTGCGCAGCCGAGATTCCGTCGCCTCGGAAACGCGATCCTCCACATAGGTCTCCCACGCGGTCATTGCCATGATCAATCCAGCACGTTTCAGCACCTCGATATCGGGCGGCGGCGGTTTGGTGTTCAGCTGGTCGAAGTGCATCAGCAAATTTTCCGCATCGAGGATCGACTGAGCGAACGTTTCGCTAGCCTTGGACATACTCAGACCTTCCCTCCCTGACCAAGACGCTCTCTGAGCTCGACAAGTTCGCAAGCATGCCGTCAACGTCTATTTCGTTCACGCCGTAGGACCTCCGTTGCAGTGATACGCGTCGTCACGGCAGGACGGCGCGCCAAGCGCTCGCGAATTTGCGTGAGCCTCGGTGCGGTCGAAGACCCAACGGTCGATCGCACGCCCAGCGCGTTCATCAGTTTATGCACAGTCTCGAAGGGCGGCTTTGCACCGGGCGCTCTCGAGCCAGGCAAGAACGCGATCGACCACCAGCTCGCGATAGTGTCCAGAAACCCTGTGCGATTCGAGTGCCGGGCTATCGCGATAGCGCTCGAGCAGAAGCAACGCACCGGGGTCATCGACGTGATGAAACACCTCATAGCCGAGTCAGCCTGGCTCGGCGAGCGACCTCAAGCGCAACTCGGCAGTCAGCCTGAGCACATCGCCGAGCGTTTCCTTGCGCATCTGCCACCGGCCGATCGTGACGATCTGTTCAGACAGACTCGCTGCTCCTCTGCGTCAGCTCCAGGCACGCCGCGAGCCCCGCGCCACGGAAGTTCCGCGGCTCGCAACTGCGGCGTGCTCCGGAAGCCACTTCATGCGATTTTCTTGAGCGCCGCGACCAGTTCCCTGGCCAGTGGCCCCGCGGACGCCGGGTTCTGGCCGGTGATGAGGCGCCCGTCGACGATCACGCGGGGCTGCCAATTGGCCGCCGACGAGTACTCGGCACCCTCCGCCCTGAGCGCATCCTCGAGCTCATAGGCAACGTCTTCGCGGGCGTAGTCGTACTCTTCTTTCTTCGAGAAAGCGGTGAGCTTCTTGCCACGCACGAACGGCACGCCGTCGCCGAGATCCACGCCGAGCAGCGAGCAGGGACCGTGGCAGACGGCGGTCACGAGCTTGCCGGTGCTCCAGGCGCGCACGACGGCCTTTTGAACCTCCGCATTGTGCGCGATGTCGACCATGGGCCCGAGGCCACCCGGCACGAGGATGGCGTCGTAATCCGCGGCATCCACCTCGGACAACTTGCGGCTCCGATTCAGCCGGCGGAACGCCTTGCTCTCCATGAACTCTTTTTGAGCAGGATCCTTCTCGTCGTAGGCGTCGTACGGCGTCCAGCCGCCCGCGAGCGATGCGAACTCCACCGCGATGCCCGCCTTGTCGAGCACGTCGAACGGATGAGCGACCTCGGCGAAAAAGAAGCCGGTCTTGCGATTGTGAGGACCGATCACGGCGGCGTTGGTGACGATGAACAGCACATGCTGGGTCACGGTTTGCTCCTTGGTCGAATGATGTGTCGGTCAGGGATTCGGTTTGGCGGCCACGCCCGCAACCTTGCGGTCGAGGAATCACGGATCAGCGGCCCCACCTCGTCGAGCTTGTCCTCGAGCGCGAGGTGGCTGGACTCCGCGATTGCCGGGACGATCCCGCTGTTCATCGACCTGACGATACGGGCCCCCGCCATGAAGTCCGGATAAAGCTGGTGAGCAGGCAGAACACTTACGCCTTTTGTCTAGAATTGACCGCTGACGCGTCCCGTCGGGCCTGGAATCGTTCCTACGGAAGAGCTGCCGTGAACCATGACCCACTCGCCCGCCGTCCGGTGCAGTGCACGTGCACCGCCATACCTCCCGCAGAATGGTTTCTCGCCTGCTGTTGCCCCGCTCGGGTCTGTCTGCGCAATAATCAGGCCTCCTTGCAGCCGCAACACAACATCTGAGGGAGGTGCTGTGACAAGCGATCTCCCTGAGCGCACGCGTCGATCATTCACCTTCGGGCCGTTCACGCTCGTCCCCGGGCGTCAGTTGCTCTTGCGAGGCGACGCTCAGGTTCGGATCGGCGGTCGCGCCCTGGATATCCTGACGACGCTGGTCGAACACGCAGGCGTGCTGGTGAGCAAGCGTGAGCTGATGGAGCGCGTCTGGCCTGAAACCGTCGTCGACGAGGGGAATCTCAAGGTCAACGTGGCCGCGTTGAGGCGCGCGCTCGGTGACGGCGGCCCCGACGACGCCCGGTACATCGCAACGGTGACGGGCCGCGGCTACCAATTCATCGCTCCGGTGACGGCGCGTGCCTCGGCGGATGTAATGCCGGCCTCCGCGGCGGCGACCCCGCGTCGACACAACCTGCCAACAGGAACGACGCGCGTCGTCGGCCGGGCAGATGCCATCGATGCGATCCGGCGCGACTTCGAAGTGTCCCGCCTCGTGACGATCGTCGGGCCCGGCGGCATCGGCAAGACGACGGTTGCGCTCGCCGCGGCCGAACAGGCGCTCGGGTCGTTCAGGGACGGTGTCTGGCTGGTCGACCTCGCGCTGCTGAAAGATTCGAACCTCGCGCCCAACGCCATAGCGACGGCGATGGGCCTGGCAGGAAACTCGGCAAACACGCTTGCAGCGTTGTGCGAGACGCTGCGCGAACGCGAAGCCCTGCTCGTACTGGACAGCTGCGAGCACATCATCGACGCCGCTGCCGCCTGCACGAGTCAGATTCTGGCCGAGGCCGCCGACGTGAAGATCCTCGTCACCAGCCGCGAGCCGCTCCTCGTACCAGGGGAGCGCGTGCGTCGCCTGTCGGGACTTGGCACGCCACCTTCCTCCCCGCACTTGAACGCCGAGGAAGCTCTCACGTTTCCGGCGATACAACTTTTCGTGGATCGCGCGACGGATAGGCTCGAGTCGTTCAAGCTGAGCGACGCCGATGCGCCGACGGTCGCCGAGATCTGCCGGCGGCTCGATGGTCTGGCACTCGCGATCGAGTTCGCGGCGACCCGCATCGATTCATTCGGTGCCGGAGGCCTCCTGAGGCAGCTCGATGACCGATTCCGGCTCCTCATCGGGCGCCGCGCAGGCCCGGAGCGACACCGCACGCTGACGGCGACGCTCGACTGGAGCTACAGCCTGCTTTCGGACAGCGAGGCGGCCTTGCTCCGCGCGCTCTCGGTGTTCGCTGGCGTGTTCGACATAAACGCCGCGTCGGCGGTTGCCAATGTGGCGCCCGACGAGACGGCGGAAAGGTTGGCGCAGCTCGCCGCGAAATCGCTGCTTGCCACCGACCTCGACACAGACGGCATCGCCTATCGCCTGCTGGAAACCACGCGCACCTATTGCCTCGAGCGTCTGCGGGTCAGTGGAGAGGACCAGGTGATTCGCCAGCGCCACGCGGAGCACATGTGCACGACGCTCGAGAGGGCTGCCAGCGAGTGGGCGCAACGGCCGGCCGGCGAATGGGGCGCCGCCTATGGCCGCGTCATCGGCGATCTGCGCGGAGCGCTGACCTGGACTGGTCGAGATGCGGCGAATCGTTCGCTCGGCATCCGGCTGACCGTCGCAGGACTTCTGCTCTGGAATCACTTCTCGCTCACTGAAGAATGCAGCGTTCATGTTTCGCAGGCCGTCGAGGAGCTCGACGCCGCGGGGCTCTCAGGAACCGAGCTCGAGATGCAGCTCAAACTGTGGATGGGTGGCTCGACGATGTTTACGCGCGGCCTCAAGCCGCAGGCGATGGAGGCACTGCGACGGGCGTTGGAGATCGCCATTCAGACCGGCAACACCGACTATCACCTGCGCTGCCTCATGATGATCGGGATCTACGAGCTCTTTACGGGCGAGCACGATGCCGGCAGGTGCACGCTCGAAACCTTCGCGACGGTCGCCGGAGCAGGAGATCCTTCCGTCTTGCCGGAGGGCGAGGTGCACACCGGGATCGCTGAGCTGTTTCTCGGTCGCCTCCACGACGCACGTCGGCGGCTCGAGAACCTCGAACAGCGGGATCTGCGGTACTTCGGCTCGTATGTCATACGGTACCTGTCCGACCCGATCGTCCTCGTGCGAAGCGTGCTCACGCAGGTGCAGTGGTTGACAGGCTCTCCCGACACGGCGATGCGCACGGCCGCCGCCGGGGTCGATCGTGCGCGCCAGACCATGCATCACCTCTCGCTGAACAACGTCCTTTCGTATGCTTGCCCGATTTTTTATTGGAGCGGGCAATACGAAGAGTGTGCTCGCTATGTCGCGATGCTCGACGAGCATGTCACGCGGCACGGCCTCGTCGCCCGCCGACCCGTGGCCACGTTCTATCGCGCCGCCCTGAGCTTCACGCAAGACGACCCTCGATCCGATGCGATCGATGCCCTCCAGCGAGCCATTGAGGAGTTCCGAAGCATCAATCATCTGGCGCGCATGCCCTACTACCTGAGCGTGCTGGCGGACGCCCTCGCCCACCGCGGCCGGATCGGCGAAGCAGAATCGACGATCCGGACCGCGCTGGCTGTCGCGCATGCCCAGAACGAGGGGTGGTGCCTTCCCGAGGTTCTGCGCGTTCAGGCCTCGATTCTGACAGCTCGACGGGCGACCGATGAGGCGGAAGCCCTGCTCGCCAGGTCCATCGCGGTTGCTCAGGAAGTCGGCGCGCTCTCATGGCGGCTGCGTTCAGCCAACGATCTCGCAACACTCTGGCGCGCCCGATCGCGGCCAGAGGACGCGCGCCAGTTGCTGCTACCGATCTACAACGAATTCTCCGAAGGGTTCGCGACGCGGGACCTCAAAGTCGCCGCGGATCTCATCGGCCATCGGCCTGAATGAGCAGCAGGCGGGATGGCTTTCCCGGCATATCGGGCGCTGCTCATGCAGTGGTTGCAATTTGCGGCGCCAGTGCTCAGAACCAATCGAGCCACCGCCTCGACGATATCTCGGCGACCGCAAGGAAGCGAGACGATTTTCCTCGGATCATCGGGCGAGCCTGGCTACGAGGTCCAGCATGGCTCATCGCCGCGCCAGCGCCGCAGCGATCGACGGCTCGTACCGGCCATCGATCTGGACGTACAACATGCGGCACAACTTGCCGGAGCGGTTTGCCCAGGCGTGGTTGGTGCCGCGCTGGACCACGACGCTGCCGGGCTTGAGCGGCACCTCTGAGTCGTCGAGCACCAGCGTAATCTCGCCTTCGATGACAATTCCGTAATCGATTGCCTCGGTCCGATGCATCATCGGGTGCGGTGAATCGGATCGGGTCGTCAGGCCCTCGACGTTGTTGACCTCCTCGAACAACGCCTTCATGCGCGGTTCGGCTTCGGCGAGGTAGCTCGCATCCGGCGGCAAGTCGACGAAGCGAATGCGGGTGCCGTGTTTCGGCGGTCCATGCATCATCGGACCGGTGGTCGGATCGGCGCCGTTGTCGATCGGCGCCGGCGTGCTTGCCGTCTCCCAGACCTCGTGGAAAATCATCCCCGGTACCGCCTGCAGCTCGACGATGCTCGGCAGCGGCCCATTGCTGGCAACGATCGCCTTGCCAGCGGGATCGTGCCCGGTGACGACGCGGTGTATCGGAGGAAAAGACATGACGACGCTCCCGGAATGTCGAGAAGACGCTTCATCATAGCTTGCGCGACAGAAAATTCCTGATCAGCGCGGCGATTTCCGCGATGGCAGGCTCGATCTCATCAGGCCCGGATGCCCCGGCGCATGATCACCCGAAGGCGCAGCTCGATATGGCGACGGTTTCGTTCGCCAACGGTTTCGGGTCACTGCTCAGGTCGAGTGCGGAAGGAGCCGGCGTGCCGTTGGCCCGTGGTGGATGACGTGATCGCGGGCCGGCATGGTGGTGTGGCACGCCACGCGGCGCGCCGCTCCTTCCGCCCTCTATCGGATGAGGCGGATGCGCTCGTTCGGGGGCTGGATGAACTCCACGCCGTTCTTCGTCACGAGCTGCGGATTGGAGATGTTGATCGAGATCGGGAACCCCGGTCGCTCCGGCAACTTCACGTGCACGGCGTATTCGAATGCGAAGATGTGGTTCTCCTGGATGCGCAGATGATGCACGTCGGGCCGGAATGAAGTGAGCGACGGGCCGATGACGCCAGTGTTGCCGTAGCTGTGGTGATCCACGTAGAAGCCCGGCTTGTCGGACTTCGATGCGTGGCGCTGGACGATACGGTAGTCCTCGTCCGGCTCGTCGTAGCGGTCTGCGCCCACGGAGCTGTTGGTGTAAGGAGTGTAGACATACCCCGCCTTCTCCATCGCCGCCACCACCGCGGCCAGCGCTTCGCCCCCTGTCATACCCACCTTGATGGCGTCACGCATGATCCACTGGCCGTTCTTCGCCTGGTCGAAGGCGTACTGGAGGCTCTTCGGCACCGCGGTTTCGCCGGGCTTCAGGATATACGCGTGTGTCTTCGTGTCTGTGCCGAAGCCCAGATAGCTCACGCCCACGTTGAATGCGAAGAAGTCACCGCGCTGGAGCACGTAGTCGCCGTCCGCCACCCACCAACGCGAATTCGGCACGGCGTTCTTTGCGCTCTCCGAGTAATACACACGGATGCCGCCGGAACCCCACGTGCGGTATTCGCCGATGCCGCGTTTGAAGGCCTCCTCCATCGCCCACCACGTGATCTCACGGATGGTGGTCACGCCCGGCTGAATACGCGCCAGCGCCTCGGAAGTGATCTCGCGCGCGATGTCCAGCGTCGTGATCTGTGCGGCAACTTCCCTGGCCGTGCGACGTACGACGAAATCCGTGATCACCTTGTCCGCGGATACGATGCGCGCCGCGTACTTGGGGCCGAGGATCTTCACGAGCTTCTCGTACTGGGAGTGCGAGATGCCATCGGCCACCGCGAGCCAGCCGGACGTGTTCACCGCGATGGTCGTCGGGTCGCGCTGCTCCACGAACTTGCGGAACCCGTCGTAGACCTCATCGCCATACCCTTCGGCGATACGATAGCCGGCGTCATAGCTGGAGTTTCGCGTGCTGGAGCTCTTTGCCGTCGCGGCGCTGTACTACCTGGTGATGACCACGGCCTGGGACTTCGTCCAGCGCCGCATCGAGCGGTACTACGGCCGCGCCTATGGACCTGCAAGCATGCCCGCCAACGCGGAACTGGCGGTGGAGCAGCGCTAGTCGGGAAACGCGTCCAGACGGAAGGCTCGAGTCCCCTCTGTGATTTTCCTGCCGACAATCGTCTGACAGACGCCGTCGACAACCCACGCGCCCGCAAACGCGCCCATTGTCAAGAACGCGCAACGTCATCGTCATGTGACGTAACGTATATAGCGCTCAGAGCAACGAGCGCGGCTCGTTGGCGTGACACAGGGGATCTCACCGTGCGATCGCGACTGACGAACCTGCTGGCCTGCATCGTGCTCAGCGCTTCGAGTGCTTCGGCAATGGCGCTGACGGTGACTTATGAGTGGCTGCCCGACCCGGGGTACGCCGGCCAGGGCGCCCTGACCTTGTCCAGCGACACCATTCTGGATCCGGCGAACTTCTCGTCCGTTCCGCTGAGTGCGCTCACGTCGATCAGCTTCACGTTCACGGGCTCCGGCCTGACGATTGTGGACTCGAACGGAACGCTTGCCGGCGGGGACATCGACTCCTATGCCCTCTCGCCGCCCGGGCTGAGCGCAGTGAACGGGCTGCTATCGTCGACGTTCATGTTCTCCTCGACACGTTCGTTCCCGACCTTCCTCCTCCAGCTCGCGAGCTCCGGCGGGACGCCGTCGAACGTGTCGTTGCAGACTGAAGATGTCTTCCCGCCCGAGCAGCATGTGGGCACCTGGAGGCTGGCATCCGTTGCGCCCATTCCGCTCCCGGCCGCCCTGCCACTCCTGCTATCCGGATTCGCGGCGTTCGTAGCGAGCCGGCGTGTGATTCGGGGCGCAGGAGAACGGAGCCGCCGACTCGCCGGGTTCCGCAGCACCTGAGCAGGTCGTCCACCTCGATCCAGCTCGACTGTGCTTCGGGGACCGTTGCCTGGTTGAGGGTGGCCTCCTCAGCTGTGCCGCCGCGGGCCGGGCGGAGAACCGGGCAGCAGACACCACCCCGACATGTCGACGAGATGCCCTCATCACTGGCCGCGAAGCGCCCTATCGATCGGAAGCGCGCGGATACGCTTGCCACTCGCCGCGAAGATCGCATTGGTCACCGCCGGTGTCACCACGGCGGTCGCGGCTTCGCCGATGCCTCCGGGTGCTTCGGTGCTCTTCACCAGATGCGTCTCGACGACCGGCGCCTCATTGATTCGCAGCGGCCGGTAGGTGTTGAAGTTGCTCTGCCGGACCCGGCCGTTCTCGAGGTTGATCTCACCATACAGCGCCGCCGTGAGGCCGAATAGCGTTCCGCCTTCCATCTGCGCGGCAACGATGCCCGGATTCACGGTGAGGCCACAATCGACGGCACACACGATCCGCCGCACCCGCACGGCACCGTCACCCGAAACCTCGACTTCCGCCACCTGAGAGAGGTAGCTGCCGAAGGCGTATTGCAGAGAGACACCACGGCCTCGACCGGGCGGAAGCGGCGAGCCCCATCCTGCTTTCTCGGCCGCAAGGTTCAGCACGCCGAGCGCGCGCGGGTTCTTCGTGAGCAGAGCTCTGCGATAAGCCACCGGGTCCTGCTTCGCCGCGTGGGCGAGCTCATCCAGGAAGCTCTCGACTACGAAGACGTTGTGCGTGGGCCCGACGCCGCGCCAGAACGCCGTCCGGACGCCCGGCGGCTCCACGCGAACGTAGTCCACATGGATTGCAGGAAACGCATACGGTGTGCTGGCCGCACTCTCGACCGCATCAGGATCGAGACCGTTGCGAAAGAGCTGAGGCAAGTAGCGAGCAAATATGGACGAGCCCGCCACGCGGTGCGTCCATGCGACCGGCATGCCCTTTGCGTCGAGCCCGGCAGACAGACGGTCATAGTAGTAGGGCCGGTACATGTCATGCTGGATATCCTCTTCGCGGCTCCAGGTGACCTTCACCGGCCCCTCTACGTGCTTCGCGATCTTCACGGCAAGGACGCTGCCGTCCGCTTCGAGCCGGCGACCAAATCCACCGCCCAGGTACTGGTTGTGAACATCGACCGACTTCTGCGGCAAACCAAGTTCCGCGGCCACCAGCGTCTGAGTCAGCGTGGGGCATTGCGTGCCCACCCAGAGGTCGCAACGATTGCGCTGAACGTGCACCGTGCAGTTCATCGGCTCCATGGTGGCGTGCGCGAGAAACGGCAGCTCGTAGATGGCGTCCAGGCGTCTCGCCGCGCCGGCCAGCGCCTTCTGAACGTCGCCCTCGCTCCGCGCCACCACACCGGCTTTGCGAGAAGCCGCCTCGAGCTCCTGAACGATCTGCAGGGAGCTCACGTGCGCGTTCTCGCCGTCGTCCCACTGGATCGCGGCGGCCTGCAGGCCTTTCCTGGCAGCCCCGGTATGATCCGCGACGACAGCGACGGCCTCATCAACCTGCACAACCTGCCGCACACCCTTGACTGCCAGCGCGGCGCGTTGATCGACCGATTTCGGCTTGCCACCCAGCGCTGGCGAGATCGCAAGCGCGGCGACTTTCATGCCGGGAACATGCACGTCGATGCCAAACATGGTGAGGCCGTTCACCTTGCCCGCGGTATCCAGTCGCCGTGCGGACGTGCCGATCAGCCTGAAGTCCTTTGGATCCTTCAGCGGCACACTGTCGGCGCTGGGCACAGGCAATGCGGCCGCCGCGGTCACCAGCTCGCCGTACTGCAGCCGCCGCGAAGTGGGCGCGTGATACACGGAACCTTCGCGGGCGCTACAGGAGGCGGGGTCGACGTTCCACTTCCTGGCGGCGGCCGAGACGAGCAGGGAACGCGCCACAGCGCCCGCTTGTCGCAGCGGTGTCCAGAACGCCCGAACGGAAGCGGAGAGCCCCGTCGTCTGGATGTGAAGTATCGAGTTCGCGTAGAGGGCATCATTCGGTGGCGCATGCTCGACGGCGATCTGCCCGAGCCCGACTTCCATCTCTTCCGCGAGGAGCATCGCCTGTGCCGTGTAGATGCCCTGCCCCATTTCGACCATCGGCATCACGAGCGTGATGTGGCCTTTGGTGTCGATACGAACGAACGCGTTGGGCGCGAAGCCCGTGGCCGGTGCGGATGCGGCCCTCACTTGCCGGTCCGGAAGGTAGAAGCCCAGTACCAGCCCGCCACTGGCGGCGAGACCAACCTTCAGGAAGGTACGGCGCCCGAGCAGGTTCTCGTAGGCGTGATCAGCCATGACTGCCCCTTCAGCCCGCGGCTCGATGGATGGCGGCACGGATGCGCTGATATGTGCCACAACGGCAGACGTTGCCGGACATTGCCGCGTCGATATCGCCATCAGTGGGCCTGGGGGTCGTTTTCAGCAGCGCGGCTGCCGACATGATCTGGCCCGACTGACAGTAACCGCACTGAACGACATCGAGATCGACCCATGCCTGCTGCAGCGCCTTGCCCTGAGGCGTCGCGCTCACTGCTTCTATCGTGGTGACCGCGCGCTGGCCGATGCTCCCGACGGGGGTCATGCAGGATCGCATTGGAGCGCCATCCACGTGCACTGTGCACGCCCCGCAAAGCGCCATACCGCAGCCAAACTTCGTGCCGGTGAGCCCCAGCACGTCACGTAGAACCCATAGCAGCGGCGTGTCATCGTCCACATCCACTTCGTGCACGGCTTCATTCACTTTGATCGAAATAGTCACGAGCGTCTCCGGTCATCCGAAACTGAGCGACGGCTGCGCAGCCTGTCCGGATGCCGCGCCCGTCTGCCGACAAAAAGCTATCGAAGACCGGGGAATCTCTCTTTCCAGTTCTTGCCGAGGACCATTGGGAAATTGCGAAGTATGCGCTGCGCGCCCGCGGCGAAGAGCGTGCGAGCGCGAGCCCCGGCAGAGCCTGTGCTTTCCCTCGATGCGCAAAGAGGTCAGAGCAGCCTCGAAGCGTCGATACGGTGATCTGGCGCGCTCCGCGCGGAATCTTGCGATACCTGCGGTGTCTGTCGTGCAGGATGCTGACGTCAAACCGGTCGCGCGCAATTCTGCGAGCCACGCATCGGATCCGCCGCTGAGCGAAGCGGGTTGGCGCCGAAGCAGCCGTTACTCGTCGATACGGCTGTCAACGGTGAGCTGGCGCAGGCTCCGCTTCGGTGCGCCGCCCGCGCAGCGCCGCGAAGCCTGGCAGTCGTTCTCTATCGGTGCCGTCGCTCCTGTTCGGAATTTTCGAGTATTGCTTTGCGCGTGACGCGCGCACGTTCGAGATCGTCACCACCATCCAGCTCCGCAACGCCGGCAAGGGGGCTGCACGGGTGTTGGTGCCGGTGCCAGCCGTCAACACGGAATGGCAGCGCTCGCTCGACAGCACCTGGACGGGCAATGCGCGAGCCATTCAGCCCGCTGCTGCGGGAAAGGCTCAATGCGTCATGGCGCAGTTCGACGCCGGCACCCCGGAGCCGAACCTGCAGGTGACCAGCCGCGTGCAGACGCAGAATCGCGCCGCGGACTGGTCACGCACGAGTGCATCCGAGGGTGCGGAGTCGCTGCGCGAGTGGCTGACACCGACTTCGCTTGCCCCCATGGACGGAATCGTGCGCGAGGTCGCGAATCAGATCACCGCCGGTGCGCGCACCGACAAGGAGAAGGCGCGCCGCATCTACGACTGGATCGTGGTCAACACCTACCGCGAGCCGAAGGTGCGCGGGTGCGGCCTGGGTGACATCCGCTTCATGCTCGAAAGCGGCGATCCAGGGGCAAATGCGCGGACCTCAATGGCTTGTTCGTCGGGCTGTGCCGCGCGGGCGGGTCTGCCGGCGCGGGACGACTATGGGGTGAGGGTGGCGCCCAGCGAGTTCGGCTATCGCGAGCTCGGCGGCAACTCTGCGAAACTCGAGGGCGCGCAGCACTGTCGTGCCGAGGTCTATCTGCGCGAGCACGGCTGGGTCGCCATGGACCCGGCGGACGTCGCGAAGGTGATGCGCCAGGAAACCGGCGAGTGGATCAAGGATACCGACCATCCGATCGTGGCTCCCGTACGCAAGGCGCTCTTCGGCGGGTGGGAAGGCAACTGGGTGGCGTACAACATGGCCTCCGATGTGTCGCTGCCTGGCTCGACCGGGCGCCCGATTGCGTTCTTCATGTATCCGCAGGCCGAGAGCAGTGCCGGCCGCAGCAACTCGCTCAACGCGGAAGCCTTCACTTACAAGATCAGCGCTCGTGAAATCTCCTGACCGTGCCATTCACGCGCGGCGGGCGGTGAACAAACCCGGGTGGCCCCTTGCGCTCGCCGGCGCCGCGGCCCTGCTGGCTTCGAGCTGCTGTGTGCTGCCGCTCGCGCTGGTGATGATGGGGCTCTCCGGTGCGTGGCTCGCCTATTTCAGGGTGATGGAACCGTACTCCCCCCTCCTCATCGCAGGATCGATCGTCGCGTTGGGCTTCGCCTGGCGCGGCGTGTTCTCCTGCGCCCGCACAGCCGATTCCGGCGGCGGCAAGCAATGCTTTGCCACGAGGCGAAGCTACAAGTCGGCCTTCTGGATCATCGCGAGCTGGACGCTCATCGTCCTCCTCGTGCCGGTTCTGGCGCCGCTCTTCTACTGACATCGGACAAGCAAGGCTACGAGTGTGAAGATCTTCCTCAGCGCGACGGCGACTGCCTGCATTCTGTTCGCAAACGGCCGCGCACAGGCTGCGGAACAAACCGTGGTCCTCGACATCCCCACGATGGATTGCGCGACGTGCCCGATCATCATCAGGACCGCGTTGATGAAAGTCGCTGGCGTATCGGGCGCGCGGGTGGAGCTATGAGCGCCGCGAAGCCAGGATCAAGTTCGATGACACTGTTGCCAGCGTCGCCGCTCTCAAGAAGGCCACGGAGGACGTCGGCTATCCTGCGCTGCTCAGCGACTCGGGCGACTCGCAGGATTGGTTCACCAGCTTTCCGAACAACGCGCATTCATTCTCGGACTGGTCGGCGATTCGCCGCCGCAGCGCGGCTCAGTAAATGTCCCGGCGGTACCGCCCAGCCTCGATCAGCGCACCGACAACTTCCGCACCGAGCACGTCACGCAACACCCGATCTACGCCATCGGCCATACCCTCCAGGCTGCCGCAGACGTAGATCGCGGCACCACCACCCAGCACTCGGTCGCGTAGTTCCGCTGCGGCATCGCTCAGGCGCTGCTGTACATAGATCCGCTCAGCCTGGTCACGGGAGAAAGCCAGGTCCACCCGGGCCAGGTGCCCGCTTTCGAGCCAGGCCTCGATCTCGTCGCGGAAGTAGTAGTCGGAAGCGATGCTGCGCTCGCCGAAGACCAGCCAGTTCCCGCCGTGCCCCTGACGTTCGCGCGCTTTCAACAGGCTGCGCAGGCCTGCGAGACCGGTGCCGTTACCGATCAGAATCAGGTTCCGGCCATCCGTTGGGACATGGAATCCGGTGTTCTGTCGCAGTCGCACCTCGATGCCTTCACCCACCGGTACATACTCGGTGAGCCAGCCAGAACCGATACCGAGCTTGCCGTCGACATGCCGCACCTGGCGTACAACCAGTTCGAGCCTGCCGTCCTCGGGCACCGAGGCAATCGAGTATTCGCGCACGAGCTGGGCAACCCCGCCATCGACGACCGCTCTCGGCCGCACTTCCAGCACATCGCCCGCCAGCCAACTGGCGCCCGCGGGCGGATGCAGGGCAATGAGGTAAGTCGGCGCGCCCAGGCTGCCGGGATTCAGCAACCGTCGCTCGACCAGCGTCCAGGGTCTGAAATCAGGTGACTCGAAGCGGGACGCGGCCACGCCCGTGAGACGTGCGAGCTGCTGCTGCCAGCGATCCAGCTCCCGCGGATCGGCATTGTCCACCTCCACCGGTGCGAACAGTGCTCCGGCGCCCTGCTTCTCGAGCCAGATTCCCAGGCGCCGCGCGAAGCCGCAGAAACTGCCGTACTGGCGGTTGCCGAGCGCCAGCAGGCCGTATTTCAGCTCTGGCAGTTGCAGATCAAGATTGAGCACCCGGCGCGCGAAGCCACGCGCGCTATCCGGTGGCTCCCCATCACCGAAGGTGCTGACAACGAACAGCGCGTTGCGCACGCCGCGCAACCGGTCGGCATCGATACTAGCCAGCGGCTCGACACGCACTGGCCAGCCGGCCGCCTGCAGCTGGCCAGCACTCTGCCAGGCCAACCGCTCGGCGACGCCGCTCTGGCTCGCGAAACCGACCAGCCAGCCCTGGCTGGTACCGGCCGCGGCCGATACTCCACCGCGCGCGTCACGCAGCTCCCGCTTCTTGCGGCGTCGATCCAGGTACAACAGCCAGCCCGTCACGAAGAACAGCGGCATGCACAGAGCAGCGGCTGTGACCAGAAGGCGACCAGGCAATCCGAAGAAGGCACCCATGTGCAGCGCGAGGACGTTCGACAGCACTTTTTCCCCGGCGCTCCTGTCCGCAAACAGCGTGTGCCGCAACACCCGGCCAGAGGTCGCATCGATCTGCAGCTGGTTCGAGCGGAATATGCGGGAGCCGACAACTTCCCTGGCCACATAGCCCACCAGTACCGGTCGACCCGGCGCGTCGGGCAGGCGCATGAAGAAGCTCCCGATGTGCCCGCCTGACTGCTCGCGGACGGCGCGCCAGACGGCGGAGTGGTCGACGGGCGGCGCTGTGAGCTTACCTTGCTCCGGCGAAGGCGCTGCGCGGGCGGCACGCGCAGCGGGCGGCGACTCCGACAGCAGCCGTACCAACCCTTCGCGATACCAGTCCTGTGACCAGTACAAACCGGTCAGAGCGATCAACAGGTAGATCGGCAAGCACCATGTCGCAACGATGGAATGCAGCGCCCAGTACAGGCTGCGGCCTCGGAGTGAAGTATCCAGCCGGAACCAGTTACGCCAATCGAGCGGCCGTCGCGGCCAGCGCAGATAGAGCCCGGAAAGGCAGAAGAATACGAGTGCCATCACGGCGACACCGGTGACGACCTTGCCCCGCTCTCCCGCGAGCAGGTAGCGGTGCAGGTCTTCGACGCTATCGAAGAACGCCCTGCCTTTCTGGAATCCCAGTGCATCGGCGGTGTAGGGGTCGTAGTACCAGTCGACCTGATGCTCAGAAGCCCCCTCGAAGCGCACGCGAGCCGAGCGATGCATCGAGGCATGCGCGGCCATGTAGACCACGCGCTGCCCCTCGGCGAGCTCGATGCGCCTGATGAGCTCCCCGGGCTCCAGCCTTGGCGCATCACGCTCCGGCACAGACAACGGCGCGGGGTCCACCAGCTGGAGGATCTCGTCCTCGAACGACATCAGGGCGCCGGTAACGCCCATGATGGAGAGCACCAGTCCGGCCGTGATACCGAAGAACCAGTGGAGCTGGAACAGGACCTGCCTGAAACCGATCCGCATGACCCTGTTTGCCGGTGACCGCAACCGCCCCACGCCGGGGCGGCTCACGTCGCGACCTACTTGTTGCTCACTTCCTTGCAGTTCTGCGCCATCACCTTCGTGTCGGGCCGGTAGGCCCATGCACGCTTGAGCACGGCGGGCTTCGCCAGTATCTGCGGATCGGTGATCACCACCTCATAGTCGAGACGCAGGCCGTCGGCCGAGGGCGTGAAGCGCTCGACCGTACTGACGTTGGGTCCGAGCGGGATGCCCTGGCCGGATTCGAGGAACCGGGCGTTGATGCGGCTCGTCTCCACCACGAGCACGCCATTCTCCCAGCGGCCGGTGGAGAAACCCACCGACGATTTCGGCTGCTTCGCCGGATCCGCCTTGCTGTTGAGGTGGATGGTACGCACCGTGTCGTACTCCTCCAGCCGCAACACGATCCTGTCCTTGCCCTGTTCCTCCAGGGACATCGGCTGCGGATTCATCATGATCGACGGCATGCCTTTGGGCTCGCAGTACTTCAACGGCGAACCGCTGTTCTTGACTGGATCGAAGGCGTCCTTCGCCTTCTGGCCGGCCGGCGTCAGCTCGTAGTCCCGGTTGTCCCCCGTGCCAGGATAGCTAGCGCTGCTCCACACGTGGAAGATCGTGGGCGGCCCGACGGTGGGCACTGGACCGCCTTCGAGCCTGGCCCGGTTGTTCAATGGCTTGTCCGTCCAGCGTGCCGGCGCCCGCGGGAAGATGATGGCCTCCTGGCCATCCTGCGACAGGATGTTCGTGCCGTACATCCGCAGCTTCGAGCGCCGTGACGGCCAACCGGCAACCTTGACCGTGCTGCCGACCTTGAAGACCTCCAGCGGTATTCCGCCGCGCAGCGCCGCGTTGGTGGAACCGCTCTCGATGCTGACGATGGCCGGCTTGCCATCGGGCCCCTTGATGCGCACTTCCAGGTGCGAGTGCGGATTGATCCAGCGCGCCTTGACCAGCGTGCCCTCGATCTCGATCAGCTTGGCTGCATCCTGATCGTACTCCGCGTAGGAGTGGTGGGCGGCCGCGCCGGAAGCCATCGCCAGCCCCGAGAGCGCGGTCAGTACCCCGCGCCAGATGGAAGCTTTGTTCACGTTGATCTCCGCTGCGAACCCATCAGGACGCGGGCTTGTAGGCGTGGCGCACGACCTGGCCCTCGACGGGCTGCTCGTCCTTCAGCAGGTTGTACAGCGGGCAGATACCTTCCACGGCCTGGCGCAACCCGTCGACCTCTTCCGCCGAGGCGGGGGATTCGACGCGCACGCTGTAGCGGATGTCCTTGAAGCGCGACGGAGCAGTGATGCCCTTGCCGAAGCGCGGCGTCAGTGTGGCATCCACGGTCAGCTCGAGCCCATCGAGCGGAACGTTGCGTGTGGCCGCCTGGATCTCGAAGATGTGGGTCAGGCAGGTGCCCGTGATGCCGATCAGATGCTCCTCGACGGTGGCCGCAAGACCGTAGCCGAGCAGCCCCGGCGCGCTGTCATGCAGCTGCTGGAACCGGTGCACGCCGGTTCGCGTGTTGCGGATGCCCGTGTGCGGCTCCACGTGCGTGACGGCGCGCAGCGCGCCACCGCCGCCACCGCCACCGGCTTTGGCTGATTGCGCCGCGCTGCGCTCATTCGCGGGCTGCTGTTCTTCCTTGATGAATTCGCGCAGGCCGGGCGGCTGACCGGGGTCGCGCACCTGCGGGGTCTTCACGTAGGTGACCTCGAGGTGGTCCACGGGCTGGGACTGGACCACCAGGTTGATCGCCGAGGAGCTCTTCTCCACCGCCTTGCGAAGATCCTCGAGCTGCGCATCGGTGGCCGGTGACTCGATGTAGGCGACATAGCCCAGGTTGCGCGGATAGCGGACCTTGCGGGTCTTGGCCACGTTGGGATCGTCCGGCTTGCTGGTGAATTCCACGTCGAGCGAATCCAGCGGAATGCCCTTCAGGGCGGCCTGCACGACGTATTCATCCGCCACGGCGCTGGCCAGCGCGCCGATGAGCGAATCCCACGAGCCGGCTCCCAGGTTGAAGCCTGCGGCGCGGCGCTCGCTGTCACTCAGTGCCTGGAACTTGCCGTTGATGTTGAGTCGACGCACACCCGAGCGGCTCTCGGCCGTCACGAGGTTGTGGATCCGGAGCGGCGCCACCTGCTGCTTCGACTGCGCCTCGATGGCCGCGCGCTTGGCCACGAGGTGCTGGCGCAACGGAGAGATCCTGGCCGCAACTTCGCTGCCGCCGCTCTGTGCAGCGACCAGGCTCGCGGCCCCCAGTGCCAGCGGCGCGCCGATCGCGACCAGCACCACGGCCCTGAGGAATGGACTGTTGCGGACAGCAAGCATGTTTTGACTCCGAATGAGGTACAGCAAAGACGCGCAAGTCTCCTACACGGCGCGACCAGCGCTCATGACCATTTGAAATGTGTACATCGCCATGAAAGCAATTGCGGAACCGACGAGACGGCATATGGACATGCTCAAATAAAATACAGGCAGCGAGGAATCGTTGCGAAGATGGGCAGCGCGCAGAAGAAAAAAGGACGCCCGGCACTTCGTGCACGACTGCGCGCGCTACCCATCAAGTTCTTTTTCGAGGAGTAATGATGTCTATCTTTGAACGGCCGCGCGACAAGCGCGTGGCCCTTGCTGCATTGTCAATGGCGTCCACCCTTTCGATGAGTGCGGCACTCGGGCAGAACGCGGGGCCTCAGCCCGCCGACCCTGCGGAGCAGCTCAACGAAGTCGTCGTCGTTGGCTCGCAGATCAAGGGCGTCGATGTCACCGGCACCGTCCCCATCTCCGTGGTGGGCGAAGAAGAAATCAAGTCGCGCGGCTTCGCCTCCGGCGAAGACCTCTACCGCTTCCTGCCGCAGAGCGGGAACGTCGCCTGGAACTCGCGCGTGATGGGCGGCCAGAACCAGAACATCGGGCGCGGCGACGTATCCTCCATCAACCTGCGCGACATCGGCATCGGCAACACGCTGCTGCTGATCAACGGCCGCCGTTCTGTCGTGCACTCTGCCGCGTTCGGCGACACCTTCGGCTACAACGCGAACGCGCTTCCCGCGGCCCTGATCGAGCGCGTCGAGATCCTGAAAGACGGCGCCGCCGCGCTATACGGTTCCGATGCCGTCGCGGGTGTGGTGAACAACGTGCTCAAGAAGGATTTCCAGGGTCTGGGGACCGAGTTGCGCTACGGCGCCGCCGAGGGAACCCACCTCAAGAACATCCAGGGCAACATCACGTACGGACTGAACTTCGCCGACGGCCGCGGCAACATCTCTTCAGCGCTGAGCGTGACCCGTAATACCAAGCTGTACCTCGCCGACCAGAAGTACACCGCCAGCAATGACCGGCGGGGGTATGTGGTAGGCACGCCGTTCGAGAACAACTCCAGCTTCTACGCCGGCGAGTCCGCGTGGGGCAGCTTCTCGACGCTGGGAGGGACGGTCGTCCACCAGGATGGCACCGCGCTGACCAATGCAACCGGCCAGTTCCACATCCAGCCGGCCACGCAGGCGGGCTGCCTCCACACCTTCGCGAACGGCACGTGCATCGACGATGGCGCGATCGCGACCGCCGGCGCCGACCGCAACCTGCTGCAGGATGCGGCCTCCTATCCGGGCCTCACGCTGACACCTTCGGTCACCCGTGTGAACCTCTTCAACTTCCTGAGCTTCCAGGTCAACGACGCCGTCGAAGCTTACGGAGAGCTGGGCTACTACCGGGCCAAGGCCCAGTCCATCACCACGGCGCCTTACCTGCCCGGCAACCTGCCCGTGACCATCCCGGCCAACAACTACTGGAACCCGTTCGGGCCGATCGACTCGCCGAACCGGCTCCCGGGGCTGGATATCCCCGACGAGGGACTGCCGGTGGTGATCGGCAACCCGCGGTACGGCATGTACGACGCGGGCCCGCGCATCGCGAACATCACCACCGAGCAGTTCCGCAGCCTTGCCGGCCTGCGCGGAAGCTGGCGCGGCTGGGACTGGGACGGTGCGCTCGTCCTGTCCACTTCCGACTCCGACGACATCGGCGACAACGGCAGCTACGCGCTGTTCCAGCAGGCGCTGGCGGATGACACGCCGAATGCGTACAACCCGTTCAACGGCGGCGACCCGACCCTGCAGACGCTCGTGGACCCGACGCCGAGCGCGGACCCGGGGGCCTGGGTGTTCAAGTCCCGCCGCGTCAGCAGGACCACGCTGGGCCTCGCGGATTTCAAGGTGTCCAGGCCCGACCTGTTGCAGCTGCCGGCGGGCGGCCTCGGTGCGGCGGCGGGCGTGGAGTTCCGGCGCGAGAGCTTCGAGGACGACCGCGATTCGCGCGCCGACCAGACGATCCACTTCGTCGACATCGTCACCGGCTTCGACTCGCCGAGCGACACGATGGCCACCAGCGCGACCTTCGATCTCAGCAACCACCGTACCGTGCTGTCGGCCTTCGCTGAGCTGGCCGTGCCGGTCATCGCGCCGGAGCAGGGCATCCCGCTGGTCCACAGCTTCACCCTGCAGATCGCCGGTCGCGCCGAGAAGTACAGCGACGTCGGTTCGGCGGCCAAGCCCAAATTCGCGGGCAGCTGGGAGCCGTTCGCGGGCCTGAAGTTCCGTTCCTCGTGGTCGAAGGGCTTCAAGGCGCCGACGCTGCGGCAGCTGATCCCGATCCAGAGCGCAGGCATCTTCCCGCAACGCGACGTGGCCGCCTGCGAAGCCGACCTGCGCGCCGGACGCATCACCTCGTTCAGCAGCTGCAACCAGAGCTACGTGATGCAGACGCTCACCTCCGGGAACCCGGACCTGGTTCCCGAGGCATCGGAAAGCTTCTCGTACGGCCTCGTGTTCCAGCCGCAGTTTCTGCCTGCCGCCTGGGGCCGCACGACGCTGACCGTGGATCGCTGGAGCATCAAGCTGCTCAACTCAGTGGGCTCCGTGAATATCAACGACAGCCTGGCGCTGGACCTGTTGCTGCGCACGCAGGGTTCTTCGAACCCGAACGTGGAGCGCCTCGCGCCGACAGCGGATGACATCGCGCTGGTCGCAGGCACCGGGCTGGAACCCTTCGGCAGGGTGGCGCGCTACTATGCCTACAGCTCCAACGTCTCGCCGCTGGACGTGGGCGGCGTCGATATCGACCTCACGCACAGGTTGAGTACGTGGGCTGGCGACTTCTCCTTGAACGCCAGCGCCTCGCGCTTGCTGAAGCTCTACCAGGCTCCGAACTCCGTCCAGCAGCAGCTGCTGCTGGCGCTGGACGGCGGCAATCTCAACCCCGGCATCACTGTGGCCGGCGGATCGAGCCTGATCGAGAACGCCGGCTCACCCAAGTGGAAGGGCAATGCCCACCTGCACTGGCGCCTTGGCCGCCTCGGCGCGGGTGTCAATGCACAGCACGTCGGCAAGGTCTACCAGCCCACGGTGATCGGCACCGGTGGCGTGATCTGGGAGGTGAAGTCGCTGACCACGTTCGGGGCCGACTTCGACTACCGCCTTGGCCAGGATTGGGCGAAGCCCACCATCGTCCGAGTCGGCGTGCGCAATCTGGGCAACAAGTCTCCGCCGCTGGCGACCGGCGATGGCTACCTGCCGAACCTGTACCAGCCGCAGGCCCGCTACCTGTTTGGCAGCGTCAGCAAGGATTTCTGACGACCGGCAAGGGATGACGGACGCGGTGTTCCATCCCGGGCCCCTTGAAAGTCCGGCGCGCGCTCCCAAGCTCTGGCCGCCGATCGCATCACAGACGCGGGCGCGTGAGGACCGCCTGCATCAACCCGGAGGATCAGACATGAAGACTCTCTCGCTCTCGAACCGGAACACCCGCACGTTCAGCAACGGGCGCCTTCAGCCCGACGCCGCATCGCCCTTCGTTGCCTTTCATCGCGAAATGAATCAGTTGCTGGACGATGCGTTCGGCGGCTTTGGCTTCACTCGGAGCCGGCGCACGCTGCCAACCGTCGAAGTCCAGGAAATGGAGCAGGAGTATCTCGTCACGGTTGATCTGCCCGGCGTGCAGATCAAGGACATCGAGCTCGGGTTCCGTGACGGCGTCCTGACCGTGAAAGCCGAGCGCAAGAGCGCCGAGGGTGAGGCGCTCTACAGCGACAGGTGGAGCGGCGGATTCGAGCGCTTGATCGGCATCGACTCCGACATAGACGAAGCCCGGATCCGCGCGAGCCTCAAGGATGGCGTGCTCGCCGTCACTCTGCCCAAGAACCCCAACGCGTTGCCACGACGCATCGAGATTCAGTGAGTTGCTGAAGGCGGCGCGCCCGCGCCAGGCGCGCGGCCCACGGACGCACTCATCCGTTCATCTGCTGCGATCAGGGGCAAGCATGTTTTCGAAACATCATCCCGGGCCGCCGTGTACGGGATTCCGGCAGCTATGCCCGGACCGTGTGTACGGCCATACATATGGATCTATTTTCAGCCTACGGGTTGGGGCAGCGCGCAATCCGGGCCGCCTCTTGAATTTTTCGCACCGGAATCTATCTGGGCGCCGACAACATCGGGCAGGCGGACCCGCCTGTTCGCAAGTGACGCCGGATCGGGTCGTCCGGCATGTGGCCGGTCAGCGGATCCGGCCCGGCATGCAGGGGCGTCTCTGGTCCGGCCTATCGAAAGCTCAGTGGAGGTGCAGCAGTGAAGTGAGGCGACTCGAGCAGGAGCTCGACGAGCTGCTCGGCGGCGGTACGTCCTGGTCGAGCAGCATCCGCTCGCTGCCGCCCGGCACGTTCCCGGCTATCAATGTCGGGAGCACGGATGATCAGGTCACGGTCTATGTGTTCGCCCCCGGCATCGACCCCAAATCGCTCGACATCCAGATGCAGCAGAACCTGCTCTCGATCTCGGGCCAGCGTGAAGAGGCGTCAGAACAGGGAGCCACCTACTACCGGCAGGAGCGCTTCCGCGGTGAGTTCCGCCGCGTGTTGACGCTGCCGGAGGACGTGGATCCCGACAAGGTGGAGGCGAAATATCGCGACGGCATCGTGGAAGTCACAGTCAAGCGCCGCGAGTCCGCGAAGCCTCGACAGATCGCCGTTCACTGAGGACGAGGAGGAGAACAGTCATGACCACGCAGACCAAAGCCGCCACCACCAGTGAAGGCGCCGCCACGGCACCCTCGACCAATCCGCTCCAGCGAGCAGGAGCTGCGGAATCGGTATTGCGCCCGCCGGTGGACACTCATGAGACTGCCGACGAGATCGTGCTACGCGCCGACATGCCGGGTGTCAGCCGCGAACGCCTCGACGTCCGCGTCGACGGAAACACTCTGCTGATTGAGGGCACTATCGGAGTTTCGCCGCAGGAGGCGATGACCGCGTTGTACGCCGACATCCGCTCGACGACGTACCGTCGGCAATTCGTGCTGAGCAACGAGCTCGACAGTGCGGGCATCGGTGCCAGCCTTCAGAACGGCGTTCTAACGGTAAGACTGCCGAAACGTGCCGAGCACAAACCGCGGCGCATTCCAGTCGGCTGAGCACAACCTGCTGCCCGCAGGCAGAACCTCCTCTCGACCGAAACGCCGCGCGGCCAGCAAAGATCACCGCTGGCCGCGCGGCGAAAAGTTTCGCATGACTACCGGGCCCCACTTCGAAGCATTGTCCAACCAATGCTTTCAGTGCGGAAAATTGAGATCGAGCCGTTTGATGTCTCTCAGCAGATACAGACCATACAGGAGCAGCGGCAGACTGATCAGCACGCTGAAGACGGCGCCTTCCCACGGAGCAGTGTTCGCATCCGTATCTGCATTCGTAAGAACGCTCGCACAAGCAAGGGCGATCAGGATGAGAGCATGTACTCCCACGAGCAACCACATGCTGCGCGTCCTGAGCACCACGCCGGCGAGTCCCACGCCCGCGAAAACCGGATAGACCACCTGAGCTATTGCCGTTTCCCAGTGAAAGTGCGGCGGGGCGACACCCAGAACCAGCGCCACGATGGGCGATGCGTGCCAGGCGCCGAACAGGATGCCCGCGAAGAGCACGCAGCCCGCAACCTGGGCGCGCGTCGAATGGTATCGATTCAGCAGCACGGCCAGAACGAGGCCGCGAAAGAGGGTCTCTTCCATGAGTGCCGTGGAGAGCGCAGTTGAAAATTGTGCCGGCAGCATCTCCAGCGGGGACGCTTCATTCAGCGGCAGGCGGATGAGGCGGCTCAGATTCACGAGGACGTACAGGCTCGGAAGCCAGATCAACCAGGTCTCCCGCCACTGCCCGGCGCCTCTGAATCCGACGAGATGCGCCCACCCTTTTCGTTGCAGGACGAAGTAAAGAACAAGCGCGACGGCAAGCTCCGCCAGCACACGGGCACCCGCCAAAGCCGGCAGCGACACATCAAGGAACGCAGCGGTTGATACGCTGGCCGTGACGATGAGCCAGAATTTGACCGCCAGAACCAGGACTACGGCGGACCACAGCGGGTGATGTTCGAGCAACCCCCTCAACGCGCTCTCAGAGCTCCCGCTTGACGAAGAGACAGACCGCCTCGAAGCCTGAGACATGCTGGTTCGCGTCCCTGAATTCTGAGCTCGATGATAGGCGATCGCCGGCACGAATGTGCCGGCAGCCATGGCCCCTGCCAGGCCGGTCAACGGGACATGAACAGGCCCCGGAGCCGCTGCGGCTCGGCGCGGAGATACTGCCTGGGCACGCGCACCTGGGACCCCAGAGCTGCGGCGGCGTGCCACGGCCAGCGCGGGTCATAGAGCATCGCGCGCGCCAGAGCGACGAGGTCCGCGTCGCCCGTGGCGACGATCGCCTCCGCCTGCTCGAAGCCGGAAATCATGCCGACGGCCACCACAGGTACTCGAACCGCTGATCTGACTGCGCGCGCCAGCGGCACCTGGTACGAAGGGCCCGCCGGAATCCGCTGCCCCGGGTGCAAGCCACCGCTCGAAACGTGAATAGCCGCGCAGCCGCGCTTCTCCAGCAGCTCGGCGAACGCGACGCTCTGCTCGATATCCCAACCGCCCTCAACCCAGTCGGTTCCCGAGAGCCTCATGGTGACTGCCTTCTCTGCTGGAAATGCCGCACGCACGGCTTCGAATATCTCGAGCGGGAATCGCATGCGATTGGCGAGGGAACCGCCGTACTCGTCACTTCGCTGGTTGGACAGCGGCGACAGGAACTGATGTATGAGATAGCCGTGCGCACCATGAATCTGGATCGCATCAATTCCGAGGCGTGCGGCGCGCGTCGCAGCGGCGGCGAAGGCCTCCCGCACGCGCACGAGCCCTTCACGATCCAACGCCACCGGTGGGACGTTGCCCTCGACAAACGCCACCGCGGAGGGCGCCTCTGTCTGCCAGCCGTGTGGATCGCCTGGGCGGAACTGCGCGCCTCCTGCCCATGGCACCTCGGTCGACGCTTTGCGACCCGCGTGGCTGAGCTGAATGGCGATCGGCATGTCGGACCAGCGTCGAATGCTCTGCAGGACCGTACCCATCGCCGCTTCGGTTTCATCATTCCACAATCCGACATCCGCCCAGGTGATGCGCCCTTCAGGCAGCACGGCCGTGGCCTCGATCGTCAGCAACGCCGCGCCCGAGAGCCCGAGCGACCCCAGATGGATCAGATGCCAGTCGTTCATGCAGCCGTTCCGGGCCGAGTACTGGCACATGGGTGCAATCACGATTCGATTGGCCAGATCGAGATTCCCCACGCGGATGGGGCTGAAAAGAGCGGGTTGGCTCATGTCGCTATCCCTTGTCTGCAGCTGCGCCGAACCTCCCAGGCGTCGATCCGGAAACCCGCCACGTGTGCTTTCCTTCAGCACGCACGGTTTCCGGAATGACGTGTTGGAGGTGATGACACCCAGAACTCTACACGCTCAGTGAGGACTGAGTGCCCGTGAGCGGCCGCGAATCGTCTCGCTTTGGCCATCCGACTCCCTGAACGGCGTCCGCCCACTGCCACGGCGAAGCCGTCGGCCTGCTTCGTGTTGGCACGTGCCCGGATTCGGCAACTCCGCTCCACGCTCACTGCGCCCTCCCCGGCACCAACACCACCTGATCGCTCACCGGCCGCTCGATGGCACGAACGATCCGCCACCCCGCTCGCGCCGCCAACGCGCCGAACACGTCCAGGCCGCGCAGCACGAGAGGGACCGCGCTCGTCTCGTGCATCGACTGCATCAACTCATCCGCGCGCGTAACGGAGCCCACGACGGACAGCGCATCGCGCAGCATCTCCAGATTGCCGACCACCTCTTCGTCCGAGCCATAGTCGAACAGCCCGCCCTCCGAGCTCGCGGCCACGAGTGCGTTCTCGTGCTTCGCCTCGTCGAGCACCGGTGCGAGCTCCGTCGGCCTCGACCAGTCATACGATATGTGGCGCAGCTCCGCCTTCACGCCATGCAGCGGTGCTCCCGGTGTGCTGAGCGCCGCAAGCGCCCGCGCACCGAACGCCGGGCCGGCGGTATCCAGGTCGAGCACGGAGATGAGGACTCGCCTGGAGACAAGCGCCTGCGGGTGATCGCGCTTCAGGAGGATGAGTGCGTTCAGGCTATCCATCGCCGGCCCGCCCGCGATGTCGAGAAGATGAAGTGGTCGCGCAGGTTCGGAGAGCATCACGGGCGCCAGGTACTCCGCCAGGAGACCGGCCACGTCCTGCAGGCGCAACCGCACCGACAGCACAGGCACCGAGGCCGCGATGCGCAAGTCCATGGGGTGCGTAGTCACCGCCTCGAGGTTGTTTGGTCCAAGTTTCAGCAGATAAGTATCGAGACCGCCGAGATGCTTGCCCTGTGCCGTGCGCAGCGCGCGGGCCAGCACCGAATCGCGCAGGGCATGATCCATCATCCGCTTCCGCAGCCACACCGGAAGGCGCAGGTATGGCCGCTGCTTGCGCATGAAGTCTTCCACGCGCTTCCTCTGCTCTGCGGCGTCGATGGAAATTGCGAACTCAGGATGCGTCACGTCGACGACGGGCAGCTCGACACCATCGTCTGTGACCGCATGACAAACACCGGACTTCCTGGGCACAACGCTCTTCGACATGGATTTTGCGTGGCGCTGCCTGGCCCTATCGTGCGAGCAGCGCCGCGCACATCAAACTGGGGCGGGCCAGAGAGCCCGAGCGCAGCCCTTATGTCTCCGTCGCCACTTCGAGGATGATCTTGCCGCGGGTGTGACCCTTGCGGTTCAGGTCCCAGGCCTTCGAAGCGTCCGCGAGCGGCATGCGCTGTTCGATGCTCACGCGCAGCTTGCCTTCGTTGGCGATGTCGACGACGTTCGGCAGCATCTGGCCGGTCACCGAGCCCGTAATGCTGCAGCGGACACCGGCCGCTTCGCATCGGCCGGCCGGCGGCGCGCCCACCACCGAGACGAACATGCCGCCCTTCCTGATCACGCCTATCGAACGCTCGCCGGTGTCGGCATCCACGGTGTTCAGAACCAGGTCCACGTCCCTGACCTTCTCCTCGAAGCGCGTGGTGTTGTAGTCGATCGTCTCATCCGCGCCGATTGAACGGAGGAACTCGTGATTGCGCGCGGAAGCCGTGGCGATGACATGCGCACCACGCGCCTCTGCAATCTGGACGGCCAGCGAGCCGACACCCCCGGCGCCGCCGTGAATGAGCACGCGTTGGCCTTTCTGCACGTTGCCCACCGTGACCATCGCGCGATACGCCGTTTCCGCGACCACCGGCAAGCCGGCCGCCTCTGCAAAGGACATGTTCTTGGGCTTGAAGGCGATGGCATCTGCCGAGGCGAGCGCGTACTCGGCATACGAGCCACTCGTCGCAATGCCGATCACAGCATCCCCCACTTTCCATTTCCCGGCGCCCTCGCCGACTGCATCGATGACACCGGAGAAGTCCCGGCCCGCCACCTGGCGGCTCGACGCCGCCGCGCGATCTGCGACCTTCCAGTCGACCGGGTTCACCGACACCGCGTGCACCTTCACGCGCACCTGGCCAGACGCGGGCTGCGGAACCGGCACGCTTTCGATCCGGACCGCACCGCCCGCGATGACCGCGGCTTTCATGGTCGTTGCGGCCGATGCTTCGGCGCCCACGACAGCGAGCACCAGGGAGGGAAGCAGGGAATACACCTTGCGCGGGCTCATGTGACGGGTCCTTTCCAGTGGGGGTGATTTCGTCGACAGCGTAATAGACCCGGAGCTGTCACGGCATATTTCGCGGGCGGAGCGATCGTGACGCGGACCGAGAGACCCCCAGTGCGGCTGAGCAACGCCCATAGAGGAGCCGAGGGGACGGGCCGAAGATGAGAATGAGCACGAGGCTCGTGCGCGGTGCGGCCCACTGAGGCGTTGCCGAAACGGCGTGCGCGAAACGTTCTGGGACGCTCTTGTGGCTCCCCCGCTCTGCGTGCGAGCGGTTCAGAGCCCTCGCGATCTCGATACCTCCCTGCCGAGGCCTGGCGCGCTGGAGAAAATCGCCCGAACACAGTATCGTCGCGCCCCGGCCCTGACCGCTGCTTCGCCCGCCGGCCAGGCCCCTCGCAGCACGCGAACACGCCCCCGTAGCTCAGTGGATAGAGCGACCGCCTCCTAAGCGGTAGGTCGTCGGTTCAACTCCGGCCGGGGGCGCCATTAAGTCAATAGCTTGGACAACGAAAAGCCCGCCTACAGAAACCGACTCTGTGCCGTGTAGGCAGCGGTAGGCACCGGGTGTCACTTGGCAGCGTGACAGAAAACGCGTCGTCTGTAAGATCGCCCGCAGCTCAGAACATCCAGATGGAGGCGAGCGCACGGTGGGGTTCATCGACACAATCATCAGCAGTGACTTCCTGAAGTTCGCACTGCCGGCGGCCGGCGCAATCGTTGCTTGGTTCTGGAGCGAACGAAGGAAGGTGCGATGGGAGCAACTCCAGCGTAAGGAAAGAACGATACGAAGAGCTGTTGCGCTGTCGGAAGGGTTTCTACGTCAACATCGCGGACGTACAACTGAAACGGGAATTCATCGACCAGGCGGGCCTTTGCTGGCTCTACGCTCCCGATGAAATCATCCAGAAGGCCAACGCGTTCTTCGCGTCCATACACCGCATGCGCGCAACGCCCGCGACCGACGAAGAGAAGGAACGCGCGCCAGGTCTACACTAGCTGAGCTTTCGTGACCCTCACTGGCCTTCATTCTCCGCTTCGTGAGCAGCGCACCGAGGCCCATAGGCAGCGCCAGGAAAGCCCAAAGAATCACGCACGTGGCGACGATGTCGATGACACCGAAGTCGTAAGGCCTGTGACGGGCCGGAATCAGCAACCCGCGGAACAGCATCGCGACAACGCATCAGCAGCCTGTGGTGCACGACGTAGCGACTGTAGGCGTCACGCCTTCCAGCCTAAGCGACGCTCGGTTTGTGCGACGATCTGCATCACCTGTGCTTTGGTCTGCGCTGGAACCCGTGAAAGATCCTCCAGCCTCAGATCTTTATTTTGAGCTCGAGGTTCTCAGCGGTGATCTCCGTCACCACCGCCCGCAGTCGCTCGATCTCCGCCTTGTAGCGCCCCTCCCCATCGTCCTTGCGCGGCTTGCGCTGTGTGTCACGCTTCAGCGCCACCGTGGAGCCGTTCTGCGCCACCGCTCGCCATCGACACAGCACCGAGGGCAACAGACCGTGACGCCGACACAGCTCGCTCACCGTCACGCCGGGCTGCTCCGCCTCGCGCAGGATCTCCAGCTTCTGTTCCGCCGTGAAACGCCGATACTCCCGCTTGCTCATCTACTTCGCCTTCTCTGCAGGGCTCCCGCAGCAGGCCGAAGTCTCTCATTTTCCAGCTATCGGCTTGTCCGGAAGTCGCTGATGCTACACAACGGAGCCACCCCGTTCCTGTCCCGCAATGCCCCTCAATGAAGGGCGCTGTCACACAAGTTGGCCGCACTTGCCATGACGTCGTGCGCGACCAACGCACGTAGCGTTAGCAATGGCGTTGAACTGCGAACTTCAGCGGCTGCGACATCGGCGCGGCGATCCCGCCGGCGATCATGAGTTACTGTTCCGGTTCCTGAGGTCAGAGTCTGCATCGCCTGCCTGTGGCGCGCTCCGCGAAGCCTTTGTATGCTCTCATCGCGCTTCGCGCCTGCCGTATCAAAAAAGGATATCCATGTCCCTCCATCGCAGAGCCTCCGCTCCGGCCCTCATGCTGCTCTTCATGCTCGCGTCATCCATCATGGCCCCCGCCCAGGCGGACAGCGGCGAGCGCAACGGCCTGTCTGCCGCCCGCCTGCATCGGGTGAACGAGCTCGTTCAGCGGAACATCGACGCCGGCGAGATCACGGGCGCCGTCTCGCTGGTAGCGCGCAACGGCCGCATCGAATATCTCGTCGCCCAGGGCGTCTCGGACCTGGCCCGGAGCGCGCCCATGAAGAAGGACGCCATCTTCCGCATCGCTTCGATGTCGAAGCCCATCACCGCTGTTGCCGTGCTCATGCTCGTGGAATCCGGTCGCATGCGCCTGACGGATCCGCTTTCGCGCTTCATTCCCGCCTTCCGCAATCTCGCGGTGAATGTATCGCGACCGCCAGCGCCGGCACTTGCGCTGCCGCCGCCCGGTGCCACGCCACCGCCGCCCCAGACCTTTCTCGTCCCCGCGGCGCGGGAAGTGACGGTGCTGGACGTGCTGACCCATACATCCGGCATCATGAGCGGCCCCATGAGCACCGCTGCGGGCGACGCACTTCTCCAGGGCCGCCAGCCGCGCGGCCTCAAATGGACCGAGGACCTCGCGGTCGTGCCACTGGAATTTCAGCCCGGGTCGCAGTGGGCATACAGCCCTATTGCAGGCTTCGATCTGCTGGCGCATCTCGTTGAGATCGTCTCCGGTCAGAGCTTCGACGAGTTCACCGCGGAAAACATCTTCCGTCCGCTCGACATGCGGGAAACCTTCTTCTGGCCGAACGATGCAGAGCGCGCCCGACTGGTGGGGAACTACGTGAAGTCCGCCAATGGCCTCACTGCGCGCGAAAACCCGGACGCGCTTTCCGGCGAGCGCTACTTCGCCGGCTCAGGCGGCCTCATGAGCACGGCCGAAAGCTACGCTCGCTTTGGGATGATGCTCGCGAACGGCGGTGAGCTGAACGGCGTGCGCCTTCTGAGCCCGCGCTCCGTGGAGCTGATGTGCTCCGCATTCATTCCCGACACCCTGCCTGGGCGCAGTCCGGGAGAAGGCTTTGGACTGGGCGTGCGCACGATCACGGACCCTGTCGCGCGCATCACCACGTTGTCGAAGGGCAGCTTCGGATGGAGCGGCGCGTATGGCACGCACTTCTTCGTGGACCCCACCAGGAAGCTCGTCGGCATCCTGATGATTCAAACGCCAGCATACCCGATGCGGGGGGACTTCGAAGACGCAGTCATGCAGGCGGTGGTCCGGTAGGCTCACTGTCACGAGTCCGCGCGCGCTTGATCTTCTTCGTGCCTCGCTTCCTGTTCTGTCAAGGCCCGACTTCGTGCATTGCAAAGTCGCGGCGGGCGCATGAGCGTAGCATGCCAGTCATCCCCGCATGTAAAGAGGTACATGATGACCGGCACTCGATACGTCCGGCTCGCCGCGCTTGGCGCGGCGTGTTTCACCGGACTCATGGCCTCGAACACGGAGGCGGCGGACTCCGACAGCCAGCTCCAGGAGATCACCGTCACTGCTCAACGCAAGGAGGAGAACCTGCAGAAGGCGGCCATCTCCCTGACCGCACTCTCTGGTGACGACCTTGCCGCCACCGGCATCCGGGATCCGCAGGACATGCAGGCCAGGCTTCCTGGCGTGCAGTTTCAGGATTCGGGTCTGCCGTCGATCATGATTCGCGGCGTCGGCACATTCAACAACCAGCCGGGCGTCGACTCCGCGGTGTTGTACAGCGTGGACGGCACGTATCTCTCTCACATCCACGCGCTGCCGCCGACGTTGTTCGACATTGGTCGCATCGAGGTGGTCCGCGGCCCGCAGGGCACGCTCTACGGCCGCAACTCCAACGGCGGCAGTCTCAACATCATCACCAACCGGCCCGTGCTCAACGAGTATCAGGGCTCGCTCGGCGTCAACTTAGGCAATTTCGACACCGTGAGCGGCGAAGCATTCGCCAACCTGCCCCTCGGAGAGAAAGCGGCCGTCCGCATCGCGTTCGCCAATGACAAGGCGGATCCTTACTTCGACGATGGCTCTCAGAAGCGGGACAACTGGGGCACTCGCATCCGCCTCGCCTACGAGCCAACCGACAACCTGAGCTTTCTGGCGACAGCGGAGTATTCCGAGCAGGATGCGGGCAACATCGGCAACGCCTATTGCCCGCCCACTTCCGCGCTGCCGGCCTGCGAGGGTGTGCCGTGGCGCCCGTATGGCGGCTTCGGTGCGCCGGGCAGCTTCGTGGACGGCGTCGGCGGCAGCGGCATCAATCCCGGCTACCAGACGCGCAAGAACTACGGTGCCTACGCGCAGCTCGACTGGACCACGGACATCGGCACGCTGACGTCCGTTTCGAGCTGGCACAAGTTCGACGAGCGCAACAGCTTCGTGTGGGATCACATCGACTACCAGCCTTCGAACATCGACACGTTCTTCACGCAGGAAGTGCGCTTCGCGTCGCCGGCGGGCTCGACCGTGAGCTGGGTGGGCGGCCTCTTCTACGCGGACGAAGGTATCGATGCGCTCGAGTCGTACGACTACTCGGGAGTGCCTGGCATCCGCACGCGCATCATCGACGGCAAGATGGAATCCAGGGCGGTGTTCGGCGAGGTGACGGTGCCCCTCACGGAGGCGCTGCGCGCCACCGCTGGCGGGCGCTACACGGACGAAAGGAAAGACATGCCGGGCAGCTCCACCGTGTATGACGCCACCGGCACCATTCCCTCGACGGTGCTCACTGGCCAGGTCCCTGCCACGGAAAGGAAGTTCACGTGGAAGGCCGGACTCGACTACGATCTTTCCGACACCCATCTTCTCTACGCGAAGGTCAGCACGGGCTTCAAGTCCGGCGGAGTGAACCCGGTACCGCAGGGACTCGGCCTGCCGGAGACCTACGCGCCCGAAACGATCAAAGCCTACCAGTTCGGCTCGAAGAACCGCTTTCGCGACGACCACATCCAGGTCAACGCGGAGGCGTTCTACTACGACTACGAGGGCTACCAGACGGTGATTCAGACGAGCGCGCCAACCGTCTTCCCCGGCGGGTTCTTCACGACGGCCAATTCACAGAAGGCGCGCTTCCGCGGCGGCGAAGTGGAGACCGTGTTCCGGGTGCTCGACCGCGGCACGTTGAGCCTTGCGGGCACCTACCTCGATGCGAAGTTCGTCGAGTTCGTCGTGGGCACGACGAACATGTCGGGCAAGGAGCCGCAGGCAGCGCCGAGATTCACGTTCAGCGGCGCGTACGATTACTTGTACACCCTCGCAAGCGGCGCTGAGCTGCGCGGCCAGATCAACAGCCAATGGGTGGCGGACAACTACACGCGGCCGAACAACGCGCCCGCCTCGCTTCAACGTCAGTACACACTCACCGGGCTGAATGGCAGCTACACCACTCCAGACGGCGTGTGGACGTTCTCGCTCTTCGTTCGCAACCTGGAGAACGATCACGTGATGCGTATCTATCTTCCCCCCAACTCGAGGCCGGGCGACGGCGCATTCATGATGCCCCCACGCCTGTATGGCGTGGGCGTGAGATGGAATGGAGGAACGTGACGGTGAAGCGTTCGCATGCTCTTGTCGTGACGATGCTGGTCTCACTGGCCTGTGCAGCTCCACTGCCTGCGGCGGATCTCACGCTTGCGCAGCGAGTGCAGCGGCTCGAGGATCGCGAAGCCATTCGCGCGCTGCTCATCGAGTATGCGCACCTGCTGGACCGGGAGGATTTCGTCGGCTACTCGCGGCTGTTCGCGAAACAAGGCGTCTGGGAGGGCGGCATCGGCTCCGCGACGGGCCCGGATGAGATCCGCAAGATGCTCGAGGTGACGTTTGCGAAAATTCCGCCGGGCAGCGAGCGCAAAGGTGCCTACCACATTCTTTCCAACATTCTTATCGATGTTCAGGGAGACGAGGCGACCTCGTGCTCCCGCTGGACGTGGGTCGTGCCGGGCAAACGCGGTGTCGGCGAAGGCGAGCGCTCCGGCCACTACGAAGATGAGCTCGTGCGTGAGAACGGCCAATGGAAATTCCAGCGCCGGCTGACAGTGACGGAGCTGCCGACTCTGCGGAACGACAAGGAAGCGGGCGTGTGGCGCTCGGACTACCGCGCCCCAGCCGCGCCGGCCCCCAGGAAATGACGAGTCCTCCCGGAGATGCGCCCATGAGATTGCATTCCGCCACGCTTGCCGCCGTCGCCGCCGCCGTACTGCTCTGCCCCGCCGCGCCGCTTCGAGCCGCCGAGCCCGATACATCGCTTGCGAAACAGGTGAAGGAGATCGAAGACCGCGAAGCGATTCGCGCCCTGCTCATCGAGTACGGCCGCCAGCTCGACAAGCGCGACTTCGCCGCGTACTCGAAGCTCTTCACGCGCGAGGGCGAGTGGAAGGGCAGCCTCGGTTCCGCGAAGACGCCGGCGGGCATCCAGAAGATGCTGGAGAAGTCCTTTTCGGAGATGGACCTGACGATCTACCAGGGCTCCTACCACCTCATGAGCAACGACGACATCCGCCTGAAGGGCGATACGGCGACCGTCTGGTCCCGCTGGACCTGGGTGGTCAGCGGCCCGGATGGTCGGCCCACGGCGCAGCGCGCCGGTCACTACGAGGATGTCGTTCAGCGCGAAGACGGCCACTGGCGCTTCAAGTCGCGCCAGGTGTTCATGGACATCGCAGGTCCCGCGAACACGATTCAACCCAGGAAATAATTCGCCATCCACCTGAATATCGAAGTTCGTCTCAGGTGGAAGCTGCGCCTTCAGCGGATCATAGGGACGATGAGGGTGAGAGCGGCGGCGGCCGCCACGCACATCCAGGATTTTCCAGAACTCAGGGTGAACAGGATGAGCTCCAGTAAAATCGCCCGGGTGGAATCGAGACGTCAGCGCGGCATGCCGGGAATGATGCCCGCCGTCCTGAGCCGCAGCTTGAATACGGCTTCGCCTGCGGAGATGTAGAGCGTCTTGCCGTCGGCATCGCCGAACGTCACGTCGAGCGCGTTGATCTCGCGCTTCGGCTCGCGGAACCAGAGCGGCATGCTGATCATCCCGAGCAGCACGCGTCGTGCCGTCCGACTCGAGGCGCATGATCGCGCGATCCGCATGAGTTTCCCGCTCTGTCAAGCACTCACTTCTTGTTTTGTAAAGCAGTGCAGCCTCCGCGCGGTCAGCATAAGTCACGGGCCGCGCGGGTCCCTACCCTCCGCGCGGCCCGGACAGATGGCGGCGGCTCTACCCCCCAAAGGGCCGCCGCCTCACCTGAAACTTTTTTGACAAGCAGTTGATCACGCGTGGTCTCTTCTCTTCGGCCGCGCCGCGCAGTATTTCATCGCATACGCCACGCACGCCTCCAATCTCGGGAGTACACGGCACACGAGGAGCGTGCGCGGCGCAGAGGGGGATACATCATGCTTAGCTATCACGTCCAATCCGGCGCCGGTATGGCGGGGCGCTCCCATTGGAATCAGGCGATGCGGGAGGTTTACGGCCCACGCTGGTCATTGAGCCCGGCGCGACCTGCGGACTTTCAGATGTCCATGCAGGCTGTACAGATCGGCAACGTGACCCTGTCGCGCGCAAGCCTTTCGCCGGCGGAAGTGAGCAGCAGGCCGCAGCCTTTTCGCCGCAGCTCCGAGCGCACTTACAACCTCTACATCGTGGATCGTACGCAGCGCCTCGTGCTGGGCGGGCAGCCGCTGGTGCTACAGCCAGAGGACTTCACATTGGCCGATTCCGTGCTCACGTCCACGATCGTGACCGACGAGCCCTACACCACCATCGGGCTCACGGTTCCGGCCAGCTTTCTGCGCGCTTACGTGCCCAACCCGGATCGCGCCGTGGGCGTGCGTTTCGCGGGCTCAGAGGGCCTCTCGCGCGCGGTGTCCGTCATGCTGCGTGAGATGTGGCGGATGGCCGAGGTCGGCGTGGTGACACCTGTCGGCAACCGGTTGCTGGTCAGTCTCTTCGAAGCGTTCTCGGTATGTTGCGAGCTGAGCGAGCCGAAGCGAAGCGTGTCCTCGTTGAACGCAGCAGCACGGCGCGCGCAGGTCCGGCAGGCAATCCACAGCCGCCTGCGTGATCCGGAGCTTTCATTGAGCTCGCTCGCACGGGACCTCGGGCTCTCCACGCGCTATGTGCAGATGATCTTCGATGAAAGCGAGCTCTCGATCTCGCGGTACATCCGCAAGCAACGGTTGGAGGGTTGCCGGCGCGAGCTTGCGGACCCGGCGTGGCGCGAGCACAGCGTGACCGGAATTGCATTCCGTTGGGGATTCAACAGCGCCGCGCACTTCTGCCGCGTATTCCACGCACACTACGGCTCGAGCCCGAGCCGGTTCCGTGAGCAGGCGCTGGCAAAAGCGGCTTGTGCGGGCGCTGACGCGCCGCCTCAGAAGAGGCAGAGCGGATTTGCCGGTGCTGTGGTGGCACCCGGGATGCGCGGTGGTGCGGTCGTCAGCAGATAATCCCACCGCTTCAAACGCTCGCAGGTCTGCGCAAACTGCGTCAGCGATGACCAGGCGGCCGCTGCAGCGACGCCCGCCGCTCCGACAAACCGCCTTCTGGTCCCTGGTTGCACTGACAGTTCCAGTCGCCACGCAGCCAGTCGCGGCACCCGAGAGGGGGGAGAACGATGATGGGGCCATCTCTACTCCACCGGCGGTGCTGGCCCTGGCGCCGTGCGTATCAGCTCCCGGGAGGGCAAACACCTCGGTACCCTGCGTCTGCCGTTCTCGAACCAGGAGCCGCGCCAGCAGACCTGTGCCACAAACGTGGCTTTTCGCGATGTGGATGGAAAAGTCTCTTCATCACGGCCTGCACGGCACTGTATCGTATAAGGGTCAAGGTGCCCGGCCTGCGCAGCGTCAGCGGCGCGTGCTGGGCACCCATCGCCCGGCGCCCGGACAGGGCGGCGCGCGGCCCGATGGACACGGACCGGGGGGCAGCCGAAGAGCCGTCGCGATCATCGGTGCTTTCCCGATCATTGAGGTTTTTGCAAGAGGCGCCGATCAACGATTGGCATAGAGCTCCATCAACAACCTGCTCAACATGAACTCCTTCATCCGCGTGGCGCGGCTGGGGAGTTTCTCCGCCGCCGCGCGCGAGCTGCGCGTGGCGCCTTCGGTCATCGCCAAGCGCATCACCCAGCTGGAGAAGGCCATCGGTGCCCGGCTCGTGATGCGCTCCACGCGCGGGCTCAACCTCACGGCCGCGGGTGAGCGTTACCTGCCGCGGTTCGTCCGCCTGGTCGCCGAGCACGACGAGATCTTCGCTGGCCCGGAAGGCCACCAGCGGCGCATCGAAGGCATGCTGCGCATCCAGACGCCACCGACGATCACCTCCCTGTTCCTTGGCACCATCCTGAGCACCTTCCAGAAACAGCACTCGCTGGTGGATATGGAGGTCATCCTGATGGAGCGCTCTGTCAATCCGCTGGAGGAAGGCTTCGATTTGTGCGTGGGCGCGTGGCCCGTGTCCTACCCCAACGTCACCGATGTGACCCTGTGCAAGTACGAGCTGATCACCTGCTGTGCTCCGTCCTATCTGCATGATCGGAGCCCGCCGCAGCACCCCACCGAGCTCGTCGATCACCCGTGCCTGACGACCGCCCTCTTCCGCACTACCTGGGGGTTCACGCATTCGCGTGGATCAATGAACATCGAAGTGCATTCCCGCATGCAGTCCAGTGACAGCACCATGGTGCGGAATGCAGCGCGCATGGGGCTGGGGATCGCGATCCTGCCCCGCTTTCTCGTGGCGGAGGATCTGCGCCAGGGCGCCTTGATCGCGCTGCTCGAGGACTTTCCGCCCAACGCGTACTGGATCAAGGCCTCCGTGCCGCGTATGAAGATGAACCGCCCCGCCGTGCGCGAGCTCGTGGCGCACCTGAAGGCGTCCATGCAGCCTGAGCCGCCCTGGGACCGCTGAGCACGCTGTTCCAGGCCCTGAAAGGCGCGGCCACGCGCGCGCCTGGCCGCTGCCGCGACCAGGCGACCCGCGGCGCCTCCTAATAACAGCCCTTCAACGTCTTCTCCAGCCCCAGCGCATCGAGGACGGCTTCGGCAACCGCGTTTCCGGCGGCCCGCGGCGGTTCGCCAACATAGACGAAGTAGTTCTTCGTAAAGCCTATGCCGAGCTTTCTCGCCGGATCGGCATAGCCGAACGAGCCACCACCACCCCGGTGGCCGAAAGCCGCCGGCGAGGCAAGCGAGCCGGTATCCGCGCCACGCCGGTAGCCCAGCGAACGATGCACACGTACGCGGTAGATCTCATCCATCTCCAGACTCTGCAGCTCGATTCCCTCACGAATACGGGCCTCAGGCAGAAGTCGAACGCGATCCAGCTCGCCCCAGCTGGCCAGCATCGCGTAGTGACGGGCCAGTCCTCGCGCGCTGAAGCTGCCGCCGGATCCCGGAATGGAAGCCTGCCGGATCTCGCGTCGGTTGAAGACCTTCGCGACCGTGGATCCCGCCGGTTCGCCGACCATGCGCGCCTGGTAGTCGGGTGGCTCGGGAGGGCCGTCGGTCAGCACGGCACAGCGATGCAGCTCGCTGTCGGGCACGCCGAGGTAGGCGCCGTTGATGCCCAGCGGCTTGCAGATCTCGTCCTGCAGGAACTTCGCGATCGTTCGCCCGTCGACGCGACGCAGGATCTCGCCATTGATGTGGCCATAGTTCAGCGAGTGGTAAGCGGTCCGCTCACCGATCGGGAACATCGGCTCGAGCGCTGCGATGCCCTTGCACATGCGGTCCCAGTCCGGCAACCACTCCGGCGTGTAGCCGACGGGCGTCTGCGGGACACCGGTCTGGTGGGCCAGCGCCATGCGCAGCGTCGCGCTCTGCTTGCCGTGCGCGCCAAACTCGGGCCACACTTTCGCGATGGGCATGTCGTAGCTGAGTTTGTATTTCTCGACGAGGAGGTGCATGCAAGTGGCGGTGACGCCCTTGGTGGTCGAGGACGACATGAAGAGCGTGTCGCCGTCGACCCGCTTGCCCGTCGCCGGATCGGCCATGCCGGCCCACGCGTCGATGACCAGCTTGCCGTCCAGATAGGCCGCCACCTGCAGGCCGATCTCGGGCGTGTCCTTCACCATTGCCTCGAGGGCCGCCCGGACCCGGTCGTTCGCGCTACCCAGAGCCGGCTGCGCCGCGCTCGCCGTGCCGGGCAAGCATGCCGCAGTCGCGCCCAGCGCCAGGCCGCCGACGAATTGCCGTCGCGTCACGCCACCATCGACTTCCCCCGGCTGCAGCCGGCGATTCCCGTCTCGCATGTGCTTGTTCTCCTCAGGTCAGGAGTCTCGCGAATGCACGCCAACGCCTCGGAGCGAGCAGACCGATATCCGCGATAACTCTGTTCTGTTGGGCCCGTTCTGTCAGCCCCGAAACGCCAGAGACACCCTCTATCACTACATCTCGTACTTGATGGAGACGCCGTACATCCGCGGCGCATAGGTGTAAACGTTCCAACCGCCTCGCCCGCTCCCACCCTGGGCCACGCTGATGACGGCGCGGTTTTCGAGGTTACGTACCCAGCCCGTCATGGACCAGCGTTGATCGGGCCGCGTGTAGGTCAGGAAGGCGCTGGTAGTCGTATAGCCGCCCTGGTACGACCCTGGAACATTGCTGTCGAGGGTGTAGGCTCCAGCGGTGATCTGGGTGTTGAGCCGCCCGTGCAAGACACTCCCATCGGAGAACGGGACAGCGTGTGAATATCCCGCCATGATCGTGTAGGGAGGTGCGCGCTGCACGTCGTTGCCCGAATAGTCGAATGCGCTGGTGACGAACTTCGTGTGTTTGGCATCGAGCAGCGTCACCGCCAGATCGAGCTGGCCACTGTCCGATACTGCATAGTGAGTCTCCACCTCCGCGCCCTTGAACTTCGCCTTCTGCGCATTGGCCGACGGGAAGAACTGACCAGGAAAGAAACCGGTCGGGTCCGTTGCAATGACGACCACCTGGTATCCTTCGTAGTCGTAGTAGAACAGCTCGGTATTGACCTCCAGCCGATTGTCGAGAAACCGGTTCTTCGAACCGATCTGGTATGCCGTGATCTCTTCGGGAGTCGTTACCGTCGGCACTCCGATGTCTGGCGGAACCGCGTTGACCGTTCCCGACTTGAATCCGGTATTGACCTTGGCATACACCATGTTCTCGTCGCTGATCTCGTATTCGGCGCCGACCAGCCAGGTAACCTTGCCGTTCTTGAGAGTGTCGCCCGTCTGGACGATGATCGGGTTCGGTGTGTTCAGTCCAGCCCGGGCAGTACCCGGCAGCTTCTTCGTCTCATCGGTATAGCGCAATCCGCCCTTGAGACTGACACGCTCGGATATCGGAACGGTTACCTCGCCAAAGGCTGCGGCCGAAGTCACGACCCCACCTTCAATCCCATATGAGCTGACTGGCACGAAAATCTCATGAAAGGCGCCTGTGGTGGTGCCAAACCTCTCGACAGCCTCGCTCTTTTCCCTGGCGTACAGCAGGCCGGCCACCCAATCGATGCTGGAGTCCGCCGCGGAAGCCACACGAAGCTCCTGCGTGACATACGCGTTGTAGTGCTTGGGCGAGTTCGAGCTGAGATCCCAGGTGTTCTGCTCCTCCCGATCGTATCTGTGCCAGTTGGAGATGGAAGTCAGCGTTGCCGAATCCCACTTGTAGTTCAATTCCACATAGGCACCCAGGTTTTCCCGCTTGACGTAACCGGGGTTCTCGCCGATCGGGCCGTCGGTTCCATACATCTGGAAATTCCCGGGCATGCCGAATCCCTGATACGGCATCCACTTCACTCCGTCGCAAACCGGCGCCACCTGCGCCACTGCCTGCGGCGGGCAGTAGGCGAAGCCGATCCCGGAGTGGTCTACATCGGACCAGTCCACGGTCGCCAGCAGATTGAATCGATCGGACGGCTCGACGAGCAGGCGCGCCCGCGCCGCGTAGTTGTCCGTGCCTTCGCTGCCATCCTCGAAATATCCATCGGAGTAGTCGTTCGCAGCCGAGAGTCGCAGCGCCACCCCATCAGCAAGCGGTATGTTGAGCATGAACTCGGTGTCGAGCTGGTCATAGTTGCCGGTGCCAACCTGCGCTCTTGCACGCCATTCTCCAAGCACCGGCCTGGCAGTGACGACGTTGATCGATCCTCCGTTCGAGTTCTTGCCGTACAACGTGCCCAACGGACCGCGCACGACCTCTATGCGATCGATATCAAAGAGAAGCGGGGGAACCGCCATATGATGGGATATGTATGTACCGTCCACATTCCATGCGACGGCAGCATCAACGTTCGGCTGGTTGTTGAATGTACCCACACCCCTGATCGTGGTGCTCGTCAGGCCAGTCGTCATGAACTGCACGGCCGGCAGCTGGCTCTGCAGATCCCGAGGATCATTGATCGCAAGGCCGTCTATGTCCTCCGCCTGAACTGCCGTCACGGATATCGCGGCGCTCTGCAGAGTTTCCTCGCGCTTCTGCGCGGTGACGACGACTTCCTCGAGAACCTGCGACAAAGCGGTCCCTGAAAGGGAAATCGTTACCAGAAATGTAACCGGAGCAAGTGCCGAACTCACTTTGCTCTGTAGATCGCTCCTCATACTCAATACCCTCCGCGGTGAAACCATCGAACAATGAAAAACGACCGGCATCACATCGTTCGGCAGGACTGACGAACTTCAGGTTGCGATGCTTGTGCGTGTGGTCGTACCAGCGCTCAAAGCGCCGCCCGGGCACGTGCCGCATCGAGGCTGACGAATGCGCTCGGACAATCGGGACGAAACCTGCAGGTGCGAAACAGGCTTCCCGCCATCGACTCGCACCGCCTCCCCGTCACTCCAGCGCTGCAGCGTGCGCGCCGTGATGCCCGGTTCCGCACGGGCCAAGTTCTGATGAGCACCGCTCGCCATCACTTCGTTGATCAGCTCCACAGCTGCATGGCGATCTGAGGCACTGATCATTCTTTCTCGGCCTCCCCCTCAAAAATCGCCGCCGCTTCTTCTCGCAGCGTCAACAGCTGCAACTCGCCCGCGAGCTGTTGCCGGCGTCGCTGCTCTGTCTTCAGCGCGTCGCGATGTTCCTTCCCCGACACCAGCTCGTCACTCATCGCCGCTTCCCCCCTACGCCCGCCACGCCTTCACCTGATCCGGATACAGCCCTTTCTTGCGGCAATACTCCGCGAGCTCCACTTCGACCACGCAGTCGCGCGGTCTCCGTGCACATCGTTGATCGCATTCGTCAGCAGATGAAAGTTGGTGGGGAGCTGCGCTGCCCTGGAACCCTGGAATGCCTCTTCCATTGCCGCCCTGACGGCGGCCGGTTCACGAACCGTGCCGATGCTTCCGCTCCACTCCCCTTGCACGGCGAAGAGCTGCGAGCACGCGGTGAAGTCCTGGCTGCCCAGCGCTCGGCCGTACTCCATGAGCACGCGTTCGATGGCAATGTGGTCTTCGACCCGCTGAAGGCGGCCGGTCGGTGCCCCGGCATCTTTTGCCGGTCCCACCGCGGTGGCGGCACCGGCCAGAGCACACAGCGCGAGCGCGAGAATGCTGCGACGCCATCTCATCTTGATATCCCCCCTCTTACTGCAGATCAGGTGCTGCTTTTCGCAAAACTCGGCGAAGTGATATCCACTCCCGTCTGCTGCTCCAGCGAGCGCACCAGCTCGCTCACGCTGCTGCCTTTGGCGATGCGCGCCTGCGTGGCGCGCCAGAGCGTGCGCGCCGCTTCCGACAGCGCCAGACTGAGCTTCAGCTTCTCCGCGAGCCCGAGCGCGATGTTGATGTCCTTCACCATGAGATCGAGCTTGAACGGATCGTCGAAGCGACGAGTGATGATCCGCTGCGGAATGTGCGTGCGGGAGATCCAGGACATGCCGGTAGATTCGTTCAGCACATCGTTCATCACGGCGGGGTCGAGGCCGTACGCCTTGCCCATGACGAGCCCTTCGGCCGTCGCGAGGAACGTGATGGCGGTGATGAGATTGTTGATCGACTTCATCGCATGGCCGGACCCGACAGGCCCGAGGTGGAACATCTGCCGGCCGAGAACCTGAAGGATCGGCGTGACGCGCGCCATGGACTGCGCATCGCCGCCCACCATGAACACCAGCTCCGCGGCGATCGCGCCCGCCTCCGCACCCGAGACGGGTGCATCCACCATCGAGATGCCGGCCTTCGCAAGCCCCTCGGCGATCTCCTTGGTGAACTCCGGTTCCGAGGAGGACGTATCGAGCAGCAACCCGCCGGGCGCGAAGCCGTAGATCAGCCCGCTCGCGCCGAAGACCGCCTCTCGCACCTCACGCCCGGAGGGCAGCATGGTGATCACGATGTCGGAGTCCCTTGCAACGACATCCGGTGCGTTCGCCACCGCCACGCCCGGTGCAGCGGCCTGCAGCCGAGCGAGCGGTTCTCGATTGATGTCGTGTACCACCAGCTCGTAATCCGCACGCGCGAGGTTCCGTGCCATCGGCAGGCCCATCACGCCCAGGCCGATAAATCCAATGCGGGGTTTCACCTTGCTCAACACTCTCTCCGTCTAACGTTTCGGCCCCGGAAGCAGTCCCATGGTCTTCGCCGGGTGGCGCGCAGAACTGTAGCCGCCCGCAGTTACGCCACGCATGGAGATCGCTGGCGTCGGGCCCTGCACGCCATCCCCGACATGGGTATGGAAATTGGGAACGGCGGCGCTGCGTGAAGCGGCATCGGGAAACGAGCGGTTCGCGACCTCCGCTCCAGACACGGCAGTGATGGCGAGTGGCGTCGTATGCAGGTTCTCCTGCCTGTAACGCGCCGAAATGGGGACTTCGTGCAGGGCCCCCACTTCCTGCGGAGTGCACGCATCGTTCTGCTCAATATCCTGCGCCTCTGCCGTCATCGATGCCGCGCCCGTGAAACCAACGCATACAGACCCACGCTCATCACGGCCCGGCGGCACCGGCACCGCCGTGGTACAGATGTCTGCAAGCCATATGCCCCTCTTTCGCAACCACTGCATCGCGCAGAACGATGTGGCCTGTGTGCAGAAAATGTTCTCCAGACCGGAAGCGATGCTAGCAGCGGGGCAATGACCCGCAGAATGCCAGCAATCGCGTGATCAGCTTTCGAAATAATGCTAAGCCGCCCGCAGTAGCATCCGCCGCGCCGAATGAGAGCCGGGCCCTCATCTGGCGCGTGTTCCATTTTCGGCAACACCGCACTTCGCCTGCAGAAAAGCCGGCTTCTCGAGACGGTGATATCCCATGCCCACCCAAGTCAGGAGCCAGCAAACAGTGAACAGTCCGCAGCCCAAATCGCTACAGGATGTGATCGATGCCCGCGGGAACATCGTCGACGTTCTGCGCAATGCCCAGAATCCCGCCTACATCGTGCCCGTCGTATCCTCTGAATTCTCGAGCTGGCGCCTGGAACAGAAGGCCTGGCGCGAAACCGCCGTGCTGTTCGATCAGTCGCATCACATGGACAACGTGATCCTGCGCGGCCCGGATGCCCTCAATCTGATCCGCGATACGGCGATCAACAGCGCGGCCAATTTCGAGGTGAACCTCGCCAAGCAGTACGTGCCCGTCAACGAGGACGGCCATGTGATCGGCGATGGCGTGCTGTTCCGCGAGAGCAAGGACGAGTTCCTGTTCGTCGGCCGCGCGCCCGCCGGGAACTGGCTGCGCTATCACGGAGAGCAGGGCGGCTACAAGAATCTCGACATCGAGGTGGACCGCCGCTCCCCCATGAACCCGATGGGCCGGCCCGTGCCGCGCAACTACTGGCGTTTCCAGATCCAGGGCCCGAACGCGTGGGCGATCATCGACAAGCTGAACGGCTCCCCCGTCGAGAAGCTGAAATTCTTCCACATGGCGCACATGACCATCGCCGGCGAGCGCGTGCGCACTTTGCGTCACGGCATGTCCGGCGTTCCGGGCCTGGAGATCTGGGGCGACTACAATTCGTACACCAAAGTTCGGGAAGCCATCGTGCGGGCCGGCGAGGAGTTTGGCCTGCGACCCTGCGGCGGGCGCGCCTACCCCACGAACACCCTGGAGTCCGGGTGGATCCCGGATCCGCTGCCTGCCATCTACACCGGCGAAAAGCTGCGCAAGTACCGCGAGTGGTTGCCGGCGACGAGCGTCGAAGCGGTGAATGCCATCTCCGGAAGCTTCGTGTCCGCCAACGTGGAGGACTACTATCTCACGCCGTGGGCGCTTGGCTACGGCGGCTTCATCAAGTACGACCATGACTTCATCGGGCGCGCCGCGCTCGAGAAGATGGACGTTGCGGCCCAGCGCAAGAAGGTCACCCTGGCGTGGAACACGGAAGATCTGGCGAAGATCTTCGTCTCCATGCTCGACAAGACCGGCGTCGGCTACAAGTACTTCGACCTGCCGCTCGCGAACTACGGCTACTACAATTTCGATTCGGTCATCGACCACAGCGGCAAGCACGTGGGGCTCTCGATGTGGACCGGCTACAGCGAGAACGAGCGGACGGCGCTGTCCCTCGCGACCGTGGATCCGAACGTCGAGATCGGGACGGAAGTGAAGGTGGTCTGGGGAGAGCCCGATGGCGGCAGCCTGAAGGCGACAGTCGAGCGGCACAAGCAGCTCGAGGTCCGGGCAATTGTCAGCCCTGCTCCGTATTCGGTCGTCGCCCGAAAGGAATATCACCAGGCGGGTTGGCGTACCGCCTCTTGATGCGAATGGAGCGGTGCGCGGGCTGCGCACCGCTCCGGGGAATTCAGCGCACCTGTTGCGTGTCCGAAGCATCCGCTTGAATGCCGGCACACACATACTTCATCTCCGTATATTCGAGAATCCCGTAGCGCGAGCCTTCACGCCCGAATCCCGATTCCTTGATGCCGCCGAATGGCGCGACCGCGGTCGAGATCAGGCCCGTGTTCAGGCCCACCATGCCGTACTCGAGCGCTTCGGCGACCCGGAAGGACCGGCTGAGATCGCGCGTGTAGAAGTACGCGGCGAGACCGAGCTCGGTGTCATTCGCCATTCGTATCGCCTCCGCCTCGGTTTCAAACCGGAACAGCGGCGCCACGGGGCCAAACGTCTCCTCACGAGCGAACAACATCTCCGGGGTCGCGTCAGCGATGACGGTAGGCTCGAAGAATGTGCCGCCCAGCGCATGCCGCTTTCCCCCGAGCACGACTCGTGCGCCTCTGGACACGGCATCCGCGACGTAGTGCTCCACCTTGCTCAGCGCATGCTCGTCGATCAACGGGCCCTGGTCTGTGGGGCCTCGAAGCCCATCGCCTACCCGCAGCGTCGCAACGGCATCCGCCAGCTTCGCCGTGAAGGCGTCATACACGGAGCTCGCCACCAGAAAGCGATTCGTGCAGACGCAAGTCTGCCCGGTATTGCGATACTTGCTGGCCAGCGCGCCCGCGACGGCGGCATCGAGGTCCGCATCGTCGAAGACGATGAACGGCGCATTGCCTCCCAGCTCGAGCGAGAGCTTCTTCAACGTGGCCGAGCTTTGCCCCATGAGCTGCTTGCCAATGGCCGTCGAGCCGGTGAACGACAACTTTCGCACCAGCGGATTCGTGGTCAACTCGGCGCCGATGGCGGCGGAGCTCTTGCCGGTGACGAAGTTCAGCACGCCAGCGGGAATACCGGCCCGTGCGCCCAGCTCGGCCAGCGCGAGCGCGGAGTACGGCGTCTGGAGCGCGGGTTTGCAGACAAACGTGCAGCCCGCCGCAAGTGCCGGGGCCGCTTTGCGCGTAATCATCGCCGCAGGAAAGTTCCAGGGCGTGATTGCAGCGACCACGCCAACGGGTTGCCGCAAGACCAGAATCCGCTTGTCCGGCTGATGCCCGGGAATGACATCTCCGTAGAGGCGCTTCGCCTCCTCCGCAAACCACTCGATGTAGGAGGCTGCGTAGGCGATCTCGCCTTTCGACTCCGCGAGCGGTTTGCCCTGCTCCGCCGTCATCAGCGTTGCGAGATCATCGCGATGCTGTATGACGAGGTCGAACCAGCGACGCAGGACAATCGCCCTCTCGTGGGCAGCTTTCGCAGCCCAGCCGGGAAAAGCGGCCGAAGCCGCGGCGATCGCCCGGCGCGTCTCGTCCGCTCCCATGTTCGGGACGGTGCCCAGCACTTCGTGCGTTGCTGGATTGGACACCTGGAGGGTGCCGTCGCTGTCTGCGCCAACCCACTCGCCGTTGACGAACGCGCGATCGCGCAACAGCGCCGTATCCCGCAGCTTCATGGCCATATCGGCAGCAGAGCTCTGTTGCGCGTGTGACTGCTCATCGGGGAACGCTCACGACCTGCACTGTCGTGTATTCCTTCAACCCATCGACGTTGAACTCCACGCCAATGCCCGAGCCCTTGATGCCCCCGAACGGCGCCATGGGATGCAGCGTGCCGTGCTGATTCACCCACGCCGTGCCGCATTCCAGTTGGGCGGCGTAGCGTGCGGCCAGGTCCAGGTCATCCCCCCACACCGAGCCGCCGAGCCCGAACTCCAGCGCATTGGCGCGCTGGATGGCCTCCTCGACAGTGCGATATTTCAGGATGGGGATGACGGGCCCGAACTGCTCCTCCTTCACCACGCGCATGTCGTCCGTGGCGTCCGCAATGACGGTCAACGGATAGAAATAGCCGGGCCCGCCGGGCCTGACCCCGCCGGTGACGATGCGCGCTCCATGCGCTCGCGCATCCTCGACATACTCGGCCACCTTCCGCAGCTGCATCTGATTCGATACGGGACCGATGAGCGTGGCCGGGTCCAGCCCGTTGCCGACGCGGATGCCGCCGACGAACTGAGCAAACCGGCTGACAACATCCTCATACTGGGACTCGTGCACATAGAGCCGCTTCATCGCCGCGCAGGTCTGCCCGCCATTGATGAAGCAGCCCCAGAACAGCCTCTCCAGGAGGGGCTCGATGCGAGTGCCCGGCAGAATGATGCCGGCATCGTTGCCGCCCAGCTCGAGGGTGAGGCGCTTCAGGGACGAGGAGGCGCCTTCCATGACCTTCTTGCCGGTGGCCACCGAGCCCGTGAACACCATTTTGTCTATGCCGCGATGAAGCACCATATGGTTGCCGACCCCGGGGCCGCCGGTGACCACGTTCAGCACGCCGGGCGGCAGAACTTCGTTGGCAAGTTGTACCAGGCGCAGCGTCGACAGTGGCGTGAACGGCGATGGCTTGATGACGACCGTGCATCCCACACGCAGCGCCGGCATCACGTGCCACGTGGCGATGAGCAGTGGCCAGTTCCACGGCGTGATCGAGCCCACCACGCCAACGGGCTTGCGGCGGGCGACGATACGGCCGCTCGCGTCGTCCTGAATGACTTCTTCGGGCAAGCAGAGCGACGCAGTGGCTCGAGTCCACACGGCGGCACCACCCACCTCCAGATTCGCACCCGGCCCGCTCTGCGCCTTGCCCTGCTCGCGCGTGACCAGCTCGGAGAGCTCCTGATGGTGCTTCTCGATGAGATCGGCGATCGCCATGAGACTCGAGGCACGCTGCGCGTCTGGAGCGGCAGACCATGCCGGCAGCGCCTCGCGAGCGGCGAATACCGCCAGATCGACCATCGATGGCGTGCCTTCCGGACACTGCGCAACAACCGATTCGTCGGCTGGATTGAGCACGCTGAACGTGTCTGGTGCGGGGATCGCTTTTCCCCCGATGGTGAGTGTGTAAGTTGACATTGCAGATCCCCGGTAAGAAGGCGCGTCAGGGAACCAGGCGCGCGAAGAATGGCACGTACGAGAAGAGCATGGAGGCCAGGCTCATCAGCGCTCCAAGCACGAGGCTGTGCGCGAACACGTAGCGCAGGATGCGCCCTTCCAGCCCGTAGCCTTGTGTGGCCGTCGAGGCGACGACGATGCTCTGTGCGTCGATCATCTTGCCCATGACGCCGCCGGCGCTGTTGGCGCCGGCCATGAGCACAGGCGAGAGTCCGAGCTGCTCCGCTGTGATCTTCTGCAAGCTGCCGAACAGAACGTTGGAGGCTGTATCGGAGCCGGTTACGGCGACACCGAGCCAGCCCAGCATCGTCCCGAAGAATGGATAGAGCACACCGGTGGCCGCGAAGGCCAGGCCCATCGTGGCATCAAGGCCGGAGTACCGCGTGAGATAGCCGAGCGACAGCATCGCCGCGATCGTCAGCAACGATGGCGCCGTGAGGCGCAGCGAACGCCAATACACCCCAGCGATTCTGCGCGCCGTGGTGCCCATGAGAATCCCGCTCACGATAGCGGCGAGCAGGATCGATGTGCCGGTCGCGGACAGCAGGTTGAGGTTGTAGACCGCCTTCTCGGGCTCAGGTGCGACGACGACGGGCGGTGTGCGCTGGATGCTCTCGTGCAAGCCCTCGAACGGCAGACTCAACACGAACACACCGTCCAGGAACTGCTTCGTCGCTGGCAGACCCCAGAGGAAGACGAGCGCCGTCAGAATGATCCATGGCAGCCAGGCAGCACGCAGCTCCCGCACATCGACCCGCGCCCTGGCGGACACGCTTGCCGCTGGACTTGTACCACTCTCGGCACCACTCCCGGGCAACACACGCTCGTCCCCATCGATGAGGGGAGATTCGTTGACGTGCATGATCCGCTTCGGTTTCCAGATGCGCAGGAAGCCGACCAGTGCGGCAATCGTCACTAGCGCGGAGATGATGGCCGTGAGCCACGGGCCGTGCAGGTTCGAAACGAGCAGCTGCGCGAGGGCGAACGTCGCGCCAGCCACCAGCACGGGCGGCCAGACGTCCAGCGTGCGACGCCAGCCGCAGTAGGCGATGAGCAACCAGAACGGCACGAGCAGCGCAAAGGGGAACATCTGCCGACCCACCATCGCGGACAGCTCATCCAGCGGCAGCCCCGTCACCCCAGCCAGCGTGATGAGCGGCGTACCCAGGGCACCGAAAGCCACCGGCGCGGTGTTGGCGATCAGCGAGAGCCCGGATGCTTGCAGCCGCGTGAAACCCAGGCCGATGAGCATCGCGCCCGTGACGGCGACCGGTGTGCCGAAGCCGGCGGCTCCTTCGAAGAAGGCGCCGAAGCAGAACGCAATCAGCAGCAGTTGCAGGCGACTGTCTTCGGTGATGCCCGAGATCGAATCGCGCAGCACCTGGAACTTTCCGCTCTCGCTGGTGAGCTGGTAGAGAAAGATGATGTTCAGCACGATCCAGCCAATCGGCAGCAGGCCAGACGCCGCGCCGAAGGCCGCAGCTCTGGCTGCTAGCCGCGCAGGCATGCCGAAAGCAAAGACGGCCACGACGAGTGCCGTAGCCAACGCCGCGAGGGCTGCAACATGGGCACGCAGACGTAGAAACGCCAGCCCGCCCAGCAACACGACTACCGGCGTAGCGGCCAGTACAGTCGACAGCCATGACAGACCAAGCGGGTCGTAGTTCTGAGACCAGATCACCCTGACACCGCGGCCGCGAAGCGCTCGAGGAACGGCACCTCGGTGAAAAACATCGAAAGATTGGCGGCGAGCTGGATCACCGCGACCATACTAGCTGCCACGCGGCGCACAGCTTGACCGAACGCGAACCCACCCCTTGACGAAGAAGGAAAATCGACCGTGCGGCCTGCACAGTCCCGCCGGCTGTCTTGCGAAGGTGAACGAGCACCCGGAGCAGGCGCGCCACGCCCTGACTGATCCGCGACACCGCGATCAACAGCGTGGCGAACTTCGAGGTCGACCTCGCCATGCAGTACGTTCCCACCAATGAAGACGGATCGAATTCACGCTGGAAGTTTCCGAGCTGCCTCCCTCGCAGGGGGTATCCTGAGCGGCGCGGGAGCAAGGCAACGGCCGTCAGAGCTCCTGCTCTCTAGTTGCCATCCCGGCTTCGCCAGAGTCTGCCGGTTCACCCGCTGCGTTGAGCTTCTCCGTGAGCTCATCGAGCAGCTCATACAGCAGCTCCAGCTTGCCATAGCCGAACACCCTGGTGATGTGCGCGTACCTTTCCTCGGATTGGGGCGCCATGATGTTCACCAGCTTCGCGCCCCTGTTCGTCAATCTGATCTCGTAGCGCCGCAGGTCACTGGTCGATCCGCGCCGTTCCACGAGCGAACGGCTCTCGAGGTTCTGCACGATTCGGGACAGGCTCGGCATGAGCAGATAGCATTGCTCGGCGATGCGCGTCATCTCCTGGCCAGGCGCCCCTGTTTCCCAGCCATCGTAGAGCGCACGCAGGACGCGCCACTGCTGCGCCGTCAGGCCATGCTCCCGCAGATGAGGCAGAAACGTACGCATCACGGCTTCCCTGGCCTTCAGCAACGACATCGGCAGCGAGCGTCGGAACTCTCTCATGACTTTAGCGGGCTTCATCTTCCACTGTGTTGCGCAAAAGGCCGACGCCTTCGACCTCCACTTCGACAGTATCTCCCGGCTGGAGCCACTTCGGAGGCGTGAACCGCGCGCCCGCCCCTTCCGGTGTGCCGGTGGCGATCACATCCCCGGGCTTCAGCAGACAGAACGTGGACAGATATTCGATCAGATAGGCGATGGGGAACATCATGTTCGTCGTCGTGTCGTTCTGGCGCACTTCACCATTGACGCGCGTGACGACACGCATGTTCTCGTAGTCCGCCGCGGAGAACTCATCCGCCGTCACGAGCCACGGCCCATGTGCCCCGGAACGAACGAAGTTCTTTCCCTGCGTCACGTTGAACTTGCCATGACGCAGCCAGTCGCGGATCGTGCCTTCGTTGACGATGGTGACCCCGGCGATGTGGGAACAGGCCTGCTCGCGTGGAATGCGCCGGCCCCCTTTCCCGATGACGATGCCGATCTCGCCCTCGTAGTCGAGCTGCGGCGACTCCGGCGGCCGGGCCAGGGGCCGGTCATGACCGGTCAGGGAATCGGGAAACCGCACGAACACGCTCGGATACTTCGGCGGCCCGCTGCCGTCCTTGTACTCCTCGTTGCGATTGGCGTAATTCACGCCGATGCAGAGAATCTTCTCCGGCGCCGGGATGGGCGGCAGCAACGTGACGCTGTCGAGCGTCACCGTGGAAGGCATCAATGCCCTCTCCACACGCGCCAGCGCGCCGCTTTCGATCGCTTCCTTCAGCGTCGGCGCAATAGCCTGAAGATCGACGACGGTATCGCCGGAGCGCCCCGCGACGACCGCCCCCCAGCTTTCCCGACCGGCAGTGACGTAGCTGACCAAACGCATCGACGTGGGCCCCTCCGCAGTTTGTCCTGCAGCTCAGATTACATTTAACTCGTTAACTTGTACATCATCGCTGCGATGCGACCAGGGAGAGCCCGTTCCCACTGGATCAGGTTTTTCCTGCATGTCGCGTGGCATCGCCCTGCAGCTGTCGACGCTTCGTTGACAACATTTAATTAACACGTTACGTTTCTGGCGAAGTGGAGAGAACATCGATGGCGACTTTCGACGAGAACCTGGCGCTGGCCAGAAGCCACGTGCGCCGTTTCCTGAACGATCCGACGATGCACTTCATCAACGGTGCGTGGACGGCTCGCGCGGGCAGCGAAATCTTCGAGAACCTGTCCCCCATCGACAACTCCGTGCTGGGTCACGTGGCCGCCGGCACTTCGAAGGACGTCGACGCCGCATGCCTGGCGGCAAAGCAGGCGTTTCCTCGTTGGAGCGATACGCCCGGCGCAGAGCGCAAGGTGCTGCTCAACCGTCTCGCTGACATCCTGATCAAGCGTGCCGAGGAGATCGCGCTCGTCGAGAGCGTCGATTGCGGGCAGCCGATCCGGTTCATGAAACAGGCCGCTCTGCGGGGCGCGGAGAACTTCCGCTTCTTCGCGGACAAGGCGCCCGAAGCTCGCGACGGCCATGCCTTGTATCAGGAAGAGCACACCAACATCACCATGCGCACACCGATCGGCCCGGTGGCCATCATCACGCCGTGGAACACTCCGTTCATGCTCTCGACGTGGAAGATCGCGCCCGCCCTGGCGGCCGGCTGCACGATCGTCCACAAGCCCGCGGAGCTCAGTCCTCTGTCCGCCGCGTTGCTGGCCGAGATCGGCAAGGAGGCGGGCCTGCCAGACGGCGTGTGGAACACCGTGAACGGCTATGGGGAAGTGGCGGGCAAGGCCCTGACGGAGCACCCGGCGATCAAGGCCATCGCGTTCGTCGGTGAATCGCGCACCGGCTCCCTCATCATGGGCCAGGGCGCCGCGACGTTGAAGCGCATCCATTTCGAGCTGGGCGGAAAGAACCCCGTCCTGGTCTTCGACGACGCAGATTTCGATCGCGCCCTCGACGCCGTGGTGTTCATGATCTACAGCCTCAACGGGCAGCGCTGCACGTCGAGCAGCCGCCTGCTCGTTCAGTCCGGTATCAGGGAGAAATTCATCGCCGCACTGATCGAACGCGTCGGCAGGCTGAAGGTGGGACATCCGCTGGACCCGGCGACGGAAGTCGGCCCGCTGATTCACCCCACTCACCTTGCCAAGGTGCTGGGCTACGTTCAAATCGCGCGCGAGGACGGTGCGTCGATCGCTGCAGGCGGGCAGCGCTACGAGGGCGCGGGCGCCGACAGCAAGGGCAACTACATTCAGCCCACGTTGTTCACGAACGCCAGGAGCTCCATGCGTATCGCGCGGGAGGAAATCTTCGGGCCCGCGCTCACCGTGATGAGCTTCGACACGGAAGAGGATGCGATCCGGCTCGCGAATGACAGCGACTACGGCCTCGCCGCCTACGCATGGACCTCCGATCAGGGCCGCGCCATGCGCCTCGCCCGGAAGATCGAGACCGGCATGCTGTGGGTGAACTCCGAGAACAACCGCAACCTGCCCTCGCCTTTCGGCGGAATCAAGATGAGCGGCATCGGGCGCGACGGCGGCGACTACAGTTTCGATTTCTACATGGAGACGAAGAACGCCTGCCTGGCGCACGGCACTCATCGAGTTCCTCAACTCGGCAAGCCACACCACTAGGCTCCGTCATGGCGCACTTCGTACTGGAGTACTCGGACAACATCGATTCCAGCACTCTTGCCCTGCAGAGGCTCTTCGAGCGCCTGCATGCCAGCGCGCAGGAGAGCAGGATCTTCCCTTACAAGGGCGTGCGCAGCCGTGCCTATGCGTGCCACGACTACCGGATCGCCGACGGCAACCCGCAGCACATGTTCGTCCATCTGACCGTTCTGCTTGGCGCCGGGCGCACGATGGAAGAGAAAGAAGCCGTAGCGAAGCGCTTCTTCGAGATTCTCGAAGATCACTTCCACGCGTGCTTCGGCATGCGCGGTGTCGCGATGTCCTTCGAGATGAAGGAGCTCGACCCCGTCCTGAAGTACAACAAGAACAACATCCAGGACCACCTGAACGAGAAGGCCCGGTGAGCATACTGACCGCCGAGCAGGTTCACGCCGCCGCGAGCGAGCTGTACGAGGCGGAAAAAGCGCATCGCCAGATCCCGCCTATCACGCGCTCCTTTCCGCAGATGGACATGGACGACGCGTACGCCATCCAGTCCGCGTGGGTCTCGCGGAAGATCAACGACGGCGACGAGGTCATCGGCTACAAGATCGGCCTCACGTCGCGCGCGATGCAGCGTGCGATGAAGATCGAGATCCCGGATTTTGGCGTGCTGCTGAAGTCCATGTGGTTCGACAACCGCTCCGTGATCCCCGCAGGCCGCTTCACCGACCCGCGCATCGAGGTCGAGCTCGCGTTCGTGCTGAAGCGCCGGCTCTTCGGGGAATCTCTAACGGTGGACGACGTCCTCGAGGCAACGGACTACATCGTTCCGGCACTCGAGCTCATCGCCGCGCGGAGCTTTCGCGTCGACCTGCAGACGGGCTACAGACGCACGGTCATGGATACGATTTCCGATAACGCCGGCAACGGCGCCATCATCGTCGGCGACGAGCACTTCGGCCCACAGGACATCGATCTGCGCTGGAGCGGCGGCATCCTCTACAGGAACGACGTCATCGAGGAAACCGGCCTCGCCGCCGCGGTGCTCGGCCACCCTGCCCACGGCATCTGCTGGGTCGCCAAACGCTTCGCGCCTCATGGCGTCGCTCTCGAGCCCGGCCAGATCCTTCTCTCCGGTTCGTTCACGGCTCCGGTCGCCGTCGAGGCAGGCGACACGTTTCGGGCCGACTACGGTAAGTTGGGCGAAATCGAATGCCGGTTCGCCTGAGCCGCCGAGAGCGTGAAACATGAAGACTCCGCACAATCCCTTCAAACAGGCGCTGAAGGAACGGCGGCAGCAGTACGGATTCTGGCTGGGGCTCTGCAGCCCGGTGTCTGCTGAGCTGTGCGGCTTGTGCGGGTACGACTGGCTGTTGATTGACGGGGAGCACGCACCCAACGATCTCAATAGCATCTACGCGCAGCTGCTGGCTGTGGGGAACACGCCGAGTCACCCCATCGTGCGGCTGGTGGAGGCCAACACTGCGTTGATCAAACAGGTGCTCGACATCGGCGCCCAGACCATTCTTGTGCCGATGGTGGAAACGGCCCAGCAGGCCAGAGATCTGGTCGCCGCCACCCGTTATCCGCCGAATGGGATACGGGGTGTGGGCACCGCCCTCGCCCGCGCCGCAAGATGGAACTGCGTCGAGGGCTATTTCGCTGACGTCGAGCGCGAGCTGTGCGTGCTCATCCAGGTTGAGTCGGTCGCCGCCCTTCGCACACTGGATGAGATGCTGACGGTCGAAGGCATCGACGGCGTCTTCGTCGGGCCGGCCGACCTGGCCGCGTCGATGGGCCATCTCGGCAACCCTTCGCACCCGCAGGTGGTCAATGCGATCGACGATGCACTCGCCCGCATTCGCGCGGCGGGCAAGGCGCCAGGCACCCTGGCCACCAGCCGGGAGCTGGCAAAACGTTACGAATCGAAGGGGGCCCAGTTCATCGCACTGGGCCTCGATACGCTCGCGCTGCCCAGTGCGGCGCGCGAGATCCTGAAAAAGCACCTGGCGAATGAGCCTGCCGCCGTTCAGCCGCCGCGCGGGACTGGCGCCTACTGACTGCAAAGGTCATCAGCCGCCTGCTGCCTCGGAGATATGCATGGGAAAAGTCGCGCTCGCTGCCAAAATCACACACGTGCCGTCCATGTACCTGTCGGAGCTCGATGGCCCGGCGAAGGGCTCGCGCAAGGCGGCCATCGACGGCCATATCGAGATCGGCCGACGCTGTCGTGAGCTAGGTGTGGACACGTTGGTCGTGTTCGACACGCACTGGCTTGTGAACTCCGGCTACCACATCAACTGCGCGCCTCACTACAAGGGCGTGTACACCAGCAACGAGCTGCCGCATTTCATCAGCAACATGCCGTACGAGGTTCATGGGAATCCGGAGCTGGGGAAGCTCCTTGCAGAGGAGTGCCTGGCGCAGCACGTTGACACTCTTGCGCACGACAAGACGACTCTCCACCCAGAGTACGGCACTCTCGTGCCGCTGCGCTACATGAACAAGGATCTGCACTTCAAGATCGTGTCTGTTTCAGCGCTCTGCACGGTGCACTATCTCGACGACAGCGCGCGTCTCGGCTGGGCGATGAGACAGGCTGTGGAGAAGCACTACGATGGCACCGTCGCCTTCTTTGCAAGCGGCTCCCTGTCACACCGCTTCGCTCAGAACGGACGCGCGCCGGAGTTCGCGAACAAGACCTGGAGCCCCTTTCTGGAGACACTAGACCGCCGTGTTGTGGAGATGTGGCAGAACGCCGAGTGGCAGGCCTTCTGCGAAATGCTGCCCGAGTACGCCGCCAAGGGCCACGGCGAAGGATTCATGCACGACACGGCCATGCTACTGGGCGCGCTCGGATGGTCCGAGTACGACCAGCGCATCGAGGTGGTGAGCCCGTACTTTGGCAGCTCCGGCACGGGGCAGATCAACGCAGTGTTCCCGGTGTCGCCCCAGACAGGGAATGCCGTGCCACAACCGAAGGCGTGGCGGCGGGAAGCAGTGCCGTACGGAGCGAACCGCATCTGACCTGAAGCGCTGATTCTACGTGCGTACTGACGTGTTACCAGATGATGGCGCGCGACGGTGAAGCGCGAAATTCGATTGGCTTTGCGCCTCGCGAGCCCACCAGCATCGCAGTGGGTAACAATGTCACCGCCAAACTTGCACTGCAACAGGATGGCTGCTTGCGCGCAGTGATTTGCGCTCGAACGTTTGGGTCGAATACGAGGCACGTCTCCGTGGACCAGCATTCTCGCTCTAACGCTTGGCGCTGAGCCGAGCTTCATTTTCCGGCTGAAGGAACGATCAGCTTCAAGCCAACAGCTCGCACGAGCTGCTGCTGTCCGAGGTCGAACGTGACGAAGTGCCTGTATTTGGGCTCGCCGTTGTCGGTAACGAGTACCTCGCCCTGCGTCTCGACGAGCTTCTTGACCTTGGCGAAGTGGTTCCGAAGGTCGCGAATGGTTGCGGCAGGTGGTGCCATAGCGTGATACGCGGGTGTCTCACGCTCACAAGAATGTCAAGGACAGGGCGAAACGAATTCTCACGCTCGGGAACTTGAGGAGTGGGAAATTCCTTGCCGGCACACTAGCCACGCGACGCGCGCAGCCTTGCTCTTGCGGTTTCCCAGGGAATAGTCGCCTTCGACGAGCAAGGTGGGCAGGACCAGTGCCCTGCCCACCTCTTGTCGAATCACGTCAGGTCGAAGCGGCCCGCGTTCATCACTTTCGTCCAGGCCTTGATGAAGTCCTTGACGAACCGTTCCCTGGAATCGCTGGAAGCATAGAACTCGGAGATGGCGCGCAGCTCGGAATTGGAGCCGAAGACCAGATCAACCGGAGTACCCGTCCACTTCACCTTGCCCGTGCCACGCTCGCGCGCTTCGTAGATGCCAGCCGCGCTGTCCGACTTGCTCCATTCGGTGGACATGTCCACCAGGTTCACGAAGAAGTCGTTCGACAGCGTGCCCGGGCGGGTCGTGAAGACGCCGTGCCGGCTGCCGCCGTAGTTGGCGTCCAGCACACGCATTCCACCGATGAGCGCAGTCATCTCCGGGACCGTGAGGCCCAGCAGGGCCGCGCGCTCCACCAACGCCTCCGCCGGCGGCCGCGCGTAACCCGCCGCAAGGTAGTTGCGGAAGCCATCGGCCTGCGGCTCGAGCGGCGCGAAGGAGGTGATGTCCGTCATCTCCTGTGTGGCATCCGTGCGGCCCGGGGTGAAGGGCACCGTCACGTCGTAACCGCCGCCTTTCGCGGCCTGTTCGATGGCAACCGCGCCGCCGAGCACGATCACGTCGGCCAGCGAGACCTGCACTCGAGACTTGCTGTTGAAGTCCTTCCGCACGCCTTCCAGAACCTTCAGTACTCTCGCGAGCTCCTGCGGCTCGTTCACCGCCCAATCCTTCTGCGGGGCCAGACGGATGCGTGCGCCGTTCGCGCCGCCCCGCATGTCGGTGCCGCGATAAGTTACGGCCGAGGCCCACGCGGTGCGGACCAGCTGCGGCGCGCTGAGGCCGGACGCAAGAATCGCCGACTTCAGCGTCGCGACCTCTGCGCTGCCAACCTGCTGGCTCTTGTCTGCGGCGGGCACTGGATCCTGCCAGACGAAGGTCTGCTTGGGCACCAGAGGGCCGAGGTAGCGCGAGGTCGGGCCCATGTCGCGGTGGGTCAGCTTGAACCACGCGCGGGCGAAGGCATCTTCGAAGGCCTTCGGGTTCTTGAGCCACTGCTGGGTGATCTTGCGATAGGCCGGATCTTCCTTGAGCGCGAGGTCGGTGGTCAGCATCACCGGCGCATGTCTCTTATCAGGATCATGCGCATCGGGCACCATGGCTGCCGCAGACTTGTCCTTCGGCGTCCACTGCTTGGCACCCGCGGGGCTCGTGGTCAGCTCCCACTCGAAGCCATACAGGTTCTGCAGGAAGTTGTGAGTCCACTGTGCCGGGCTCACCGTCCATGCGCCCTCGAGGCCACTGGTGGTTGCGTCGGCACCCTTGCCGCTGCCGCACTGGTTCTTCCAGCCCAGGCCCTGCTGCTCGAGGCTCGCTGCTTCCGGGTCTGCGCCGATGCAGTCCTTGGCCTTGTGTGCGCCGTGCGCCTTGCCGAAGCTGTGGCCGCCGGCGATCAGCGCAACCGTCTCTTCGTCATTCATGCCCATGCGCCCGAAGGCCTGGCGGATGTCACGCGCGGCCGCCAGGGGATCCGGGTTGCCGTTCGGACCTTCCGGGTTGACGTAGATCAGGCCCATCTCGGTGGCGCCGAGCGGCTGTGCAAGCTCGCGGTCGCCCGTGTGGCGCTTGTCGGTCAGCCACTGACCTTCCGGGCCCCAGTTCACATCCTCGGGGATCCACTCGTCGGCACGCCCGAAGGCAAAGCCGATCGTCTTGAAGCCCATGTCTTCCATGGCCACCGTGCCGGCGAGAACCATCAGGTCGGCCCAGGACACGGCATTGCCGTACTTCTGCTTGATCGGCAGCAGCAGGCGGCGGGCTTTGTCGAGGCTGGCGTTGTCCGGCCAGCTGTTGAGCGGGGCGAAGCGCTGCATCCCGCCATCGGCGCCGCCGCGCCCGTCGATTGCGCGGTAGGTGCCGGCGGCATGCCAGGACATGCGGATGAAGAACGGGCCATAGTGGCCGTAGTCCGCCGGCCACCAGTCCTGCGAGGTCTTCATCAGCGTGGCGAGATCCTTCTTGAGCGCCGCCACGTCGAGCGTGGCGAAGGCGTCCGCATATCTGAAGCCGGGACCCATCGGGTCCGCGGAGGCGCCGGCGTTACGCAGGGGTTCGAGGTTCAGGCGATTGGGCCACCAGTAATCGTTGTCGGGGGCCGCCTGCTGTGCACTGGCCAGCTGCGAGGCTCCGCTTGCCACGCAAAGCGCAGCGATCAATCCAGCTCTCTTCAACATAGGTAATCAAGTTGCTCCTGTGGGACTTGCCCGGGCGGCGCAACTCTAGTCCGGGCCGCGGTGGCGCTTCCAATTGCAACTTTCAATCACCGCCATAGGCGGCGCCGATGGCAGGCCCAGAGTGCGGACCGCGCAAAGGGAACAGCCGCTGGTGCTGCCGCGAGCGCCGCGGTCCTCTCCCGGGAATCGAAGGCGATCGCCCGTTCACCTCATCTGCTACGGCCTGTTCGAGGCTGCTCGAGCTCGCGCATCGGGGCAAGCGGCGCGCGTTCGAACAGTTCGCGTCGTTACCTTGCCACCTCGGGGCGGCTCTATTTGGAGTGACACGCGTCAGCTGAATTCGTACCTGGATCTGCCGCGCGCCGCGCCACCCGAAGAGCCCCGTGCTGCCTCGCGACGGGATGGACAGAACGCGGTGCACCGTCCCACCGACTGAGCACCGGCCGCCCGGATTCCAGGGAGAAACTCGCGCTTGACCTCACCGCATCGTGTCAGCGCCGCTGGCTCCTGCCTGCATTGGACCAAGGTCCGATGTCGGCCCGGCACGCCAGCGCTGAGGCTCCCAGCAAATGAGGCTCGCAAGGCAACTGCTGTGTGCGCTCAGTCTGATGAGCATTGCCGCACCGGTGCTCGCCTGGGTGTACCCGGAACACCGGGACATCACCGTCCTGAGTGTCGTGAGTCTCGACGCTGAGCGACGAGCAATCTTCGAGAGTCTCTGGCGCGAGGCGCGCTCCGGCCGTGAAGAACGGCTGTGCGAGAAAGCAGCCGATGCCGGGCAAGGCCTCATGCCTGACTGCATCGATTGGGCGGCGATGCCAGCGATCGGCGGGGATCACTCCTGCTCCGCCCGGGAAATGCTCGAAACGGTGAGCAACGACAAATGGATCCTCTCGGTCGCGAGGATCGCGGCCGAGCTCAAAGTCGACCTGTCCAGAATCGAAAGCGCACCGACTGCTCAAAGCGTGTCGGCGGGCTTCCTCGAGAGTGAAGCCATAAGGGCTCGACGCGTCAACGCGCTGCAAGTGGCCGACACTCATCTGCTACGCGCCGATCCGGACTATGCAACGCGCGCAGGATCCAACAACGCGCATTTCCTCCTTGCACGCCCCAGAACTGATTTCAGCGCCAAGGAATACATAGAGCTGACGTTGAGAGACGGATCTGAGATCAACGCTGTCGGTGTGTTCGAGTGGTATCACCTGAGCGCGCTGCAAAAGGCTACGAGGCTCGCGCGCGAGACGCTCAGTGCCGAGGAGCGTTCCTCGCTCGTCATGGCAATGCTGGTGGACGAGGCCTTCGCGCTTCACTTTCTGGAAGACATCTACGCCGCCGGCCATGTCGCCGGAACCTGGGGCGATGTCTCACAGCGCAGGGGGACGCACGACTACTACAACCAGCACGGGCTGGAGGTAGTGACATGGGGAGGGGGTTCGACGACGGCTGTGCTGATGGGTGACGCGCACATGCGACCGGAGGATGCCGAGCGAGTTGCGGAGGCCGTGCGCACCAGCCTCGAGGCGCTCATCGACACAGCGGCAGCACGCCCCATGCAAACCATCCTCCCCCACGCACCTCAGGCTCCCAGCGAGCCTGACGCATTCGACGTATGCAAGGCGTCCACACTGCCGCAGCGGCCTGCGGGATTGCATTCAACGCCCGAAGCGGTGCAACTGAGCATCGACGTCCTGCAGGCGACGCCTGTGCCCGGTTTGGGCGAGGGACTGGGCGCCATGCCGCGATTCCGGGCGGAAGTCGGCCCGTTCATCGGTGTGGCTGGCTCGCTCGATACGCGCTTTGTCGACGGCGGCTTCACCGGCCTGGAGGAGGGTAACGGCTTCGTCGCGGGCGCCGATCTGTCGTTGCGCGCGGGACTTGGGGTCAACGGTGTGCTCGGAGAGGCCGGTGACGGACTGGTGTTTCTGTCGCTGGGTTACCGGGGCGACTCGCCGTCCACGAACGATTTCACGGACACGTTGGTCGCGCAGCGCGGCGGTACGCTGTCCGCCGCCATTCCCGCTCGTTCCGGCTACTCCGCCCGGCTGCGGATGCCGTTCTATCTCGTCCCCGGTGATCTGCTCCTCCTTGCTCCATTGCACTTCGTGGTCCCCAGAACCTACCAGCACATTGCGGTCACTGCCGCGAATGGCGGACGCATCCCCTGGCAGGTCGGCCTTGCGACGCGGTTTGGACGGTTCCAGTTCGTGCTCGGACGTGAGATCGGCGTGGCATTCTACGGCGTGCACAACAACGATCGCCTGCTCGCGCCGGGGACGAGCGCCGACGCGGACATCAGAGTAATCCGGTTCCGATCGACCTATCTCGACCTTCCTGTTCTGGAGTACCGCCCCTACCGCTCGTTCGATACGACGCAAACGTCCGAGTTGACCCTTGAGCTGTATGCCGGAATGGACATTCCTCGTGGCGGCGATGTGATAGCGCCGCCCGGAGCACCGCGCGTTGACCTGGAGCGGACGTACTCCATTGGAGTGCGCGCCGTTTTCGACTGGCGACACTACTTCTGAGCACCGCGCCCGCTATTTTCCTGCGGCGACTTCCTTCAGCAGATCGATCTCGAGCTTCGCGCTCTCTTGCTCGAGCTGTCGCAGCTGTTTGGCGTGGCACTACTGCTGGCGTTGCAGGGCTCTGGGACAACGTGAAGCTGGGCCGCCCTCGATGCTCCAGCTCGGTGTCAGGACGCACTCCGCGCAGGCGCGACGGGCAGGACGAAATGAACCGCAATGCCTGGGGCGCCCTGGTTCCGCTGCGCCCATAGACGGCCACTGTGGGCCTCTATGATGGAGCGGCTGATCGACAACCCGACTCCTGTTCCCTGCGGTTTCGTGGTGTAGAACGGCTCAAAGATCTTCTCCAGATCTTCCTCGGGCACGCCAATGCCCGAGTCCCGCACCGTGACATGCAGCGCCTGTGGGTCAGCAAGGACCGTGCGGATGGCAATCTCGCGCGGCCCCTCAGCAGCTGCGGAAATGGCTTCGATAGCATTCATGGTGAGGTTGAGTGCGACCTGCTGCAGTTGAACGCGATCGCCAAGAATACGAGGGAGCGATACGCTGAAGTCGGTCTGCAGCATCACGCGATTCTTCCGCAACTCCCCGTCTGCAAGCGCAAGAGTCTCGCGGATGAGCTCGTTCAGATCGAGCAACTCCCGTTCGCTGTCTGCCTTGCTGGCGAGCGATCGGATTCGGGCGATGACTTCACGGGCACGCCGCGCATTCTCGATGACTCCCTCGATTGCCTTCGATGCCTCGGGAACATTCGGCGACGGCCGGTCCAGCCAGAGCCGGGCCGCCTCGCCTTCCGCGAGAATCGCCGCAAGGGGTTGCTTCACTTCGTGTGTGATCGATGCGGTGAGCTCTCCGAGCGTTGCCAGGCGTGAGGCTCGCACGAGCTCCGACTGCGCTGAACGAAGCGCTGCCTCAGCTCGCTTCTGCTCAGTGCAATCCACAATCGAGCCGGCATACTCGATGAGCGCGCCGCGATCATCGAACACGGGGTGCCCGACCCTGCGCAGGTGGCGGATCTCATCGCCGCGCAGGATCCTGAACTCGTGATCCAGCGGGGCGCGCTCACGTACCGCTCGCGCGAAATCCTGTTCGATGAAGGCCACATCGTCCGGGTGGATCAGCGACCGAATCAGCCCGTCGCTCGGCCTCACGTCGGGGGCAAGACCGAAAATACGAAAATGTTCGATTGACCAGAACGAGATCTCCTGCGCCGCCACGTCCCACGCCCAACTGCCCGTGTGGCTGAGCTCTTGTACCTCGGCCATGTGGGCCTCACTACGACGCGCGTCAGCCTCCGCTCGCTTCCCCTCACCCGCTTCCGGAAACCACACGGCGGCGACGCCGTCATCAAGCTTGGCGACGATGTTTCGCCACCAGGTCGACAGGCCATTGCGGCTGAGAGCGGCCTCGATCACTCCCTGCTCACCGGTCTCGGCCGCGTGAACGTAAGACTCGAAGAGCCCCGGCGAAGACCACGCATCCGGCAGGACTTCCCGAATTCGCTTGCCGATGAGCTCCGCGGCGTCTCGCCCAATGATGCGTGCCGCTGCGGGGTTCACGTACCGCCATGCGAAATCGATGATGCGGCCCGCCTCGTTCCGGACGGCATCGAGGATGCTGAAAGCGACAGTCGAGGACCCGAGCGCCACGTTCAGGCGCCGTACGCGGCGTTGATCCTCTTCTTGCTGCCGGCGGAGACCGTCGTCTACCCGCGCGCGATTGCTGATATCACCCAGCAGGCTTTCAAGCTCCCGCGCGTGCGGGTCGGCCTGCCAGGGGACCTCAGACGGCTGGTGATAGATGTTCTGCGCAACAGCGCCGCCATGACTCACCGTCGGGTGAGTTCGGATCACATCGAGCAGCTGCGCGGCCCGAAAGTGTGGCCGATGGTACTGACACAGCAAGAGACACCGGGTCTCCAGGGCAAGCTCAGTGAGGTGTCGTTCGTAGGCAAGCCAGCGCTCCGCGCCGGGAGCACTCCGCAGGATCCAGTCCATGTCACAGGCGCCGCGAAGCCTCGGGAACCCCTCCTCGCGCGCACGCGAACAGAGGTCCCTCCAGAACGTGAACATCCGATAGGGGTCGAAAGAATCACCCTTCAGAGAGGCTTGCGGGGAGGACAGCAACACGAGGGATTTTCTTGCGAGAGCCGCCGCGACGTCGACGCCGCGCGCCGCCAGAGCCTGTTCGACGTGTCTCGCATTGCCTTCGTTCGCGACGCACACGCACTTCTCACCGCGCTCGAGGCCGATCTGGACAAACGCGGCCGTCAGTTCGAAGTGCTCGAGCTCACTTTCACTTATCGAGCACACATGAGCGCCGGGCGCGAGCGCCCGCAATGCCGCTTCGAACGGAAGCGGTAGGCTGCTTGCGGTCATGCGCGTTAGCTCCTGCGTATTCCGCGAGCGACGCCTGCTCCCTGCTCCGTATCTGGCAGCCCTTTGTCGAGATTCGAGCGTAGGAGGCGCAGCAGTGCCTCTGATTCAAATGGCTTGTGGAGAAGCGCCAGCGCGCCCGCGTCGAGCGCCTGCTTCGCGAGATGCCCGTCAGGGTCCGGCTGACCAGTGATACAGACGACGGGAACGCGCAACCCCCCCGCTCGCAGCTGCCGAAGCAGCTCAAGGCCGCCCATACCTGGAAGGCCCACGTCCAGAATCAAGCAGCGAACGGCTGGCAGGCGCGCCTGCTGGTCGAACTCCTCGGCCGAACCGAACGTTCTGGCAACAAAACCCGCCGCTCTCAACAGCCGCTCAAGGGCGATGCACAGGCCCACATCGTCATCGACTAGCGCAACGTACGTCGTACTCGGTACTGTCATACCTACACTGCGGTTAAACGTGGAGTGTAGCTCATCCCGCACCCTCCGGTGGACGTGCGCAGGATCTATCCAGCCGTGCCGGGCACGTGCCGTTTCAGCGCGGCGGCCCCGGTGACCGATCTGATCGTCAAAGCCAAGTGGTCCGCGCGCGTTCGCTGGCGCGGAGAATGCCGCCGGTGACGAAGATCCCCGTCGCGATCCGGAACGACGGCGTACCGCACCGGCGCTCACTGAGCGAGCTGGAGCTGGAGTCACCGCCCCGTGCAGTTACTTCGCATGGTGTCGCCGGTGGCAGACGCTCGGCCAGCCGCGGACCCGCTTGTTGGATCTCCCTGCACTCTGAAGCCACGGTCGATGAAGTCACGTCCAGCGTCTCGCCTGGCGCTGACGCTGCGTTCGGTGCCGCTCCGACACTGTCGGCGCCGGAATCCCGCAGCACGAGCGGGACTTTCAAGGACCGCGCACGACTACACAGCCGCTCCGCGCCGGGCGCCCCGTCGTGGAGCTCAGGGATGTCAACCGCGACCGGGCACCTCGAGCTGTCGGAGAACTGCGTCGAGCTCCGTAAATTCCACGGGTTTGGTGAGGAATGTATCGAAACCCGCCACGCGCGCCTTTGCTCGCTCGATCTCACGTGTCCAGCCAGTCAGAGCAACGAGAGCCACTCGCGCCGCGTTGGAGGTTGCCCTGATCGCCCTCGCGACCTCATAGCCGCTGAGCAACGGCATTTCTATATCCAGCACCGCGATGTCCGGCCAGCCACTGAAGGCAATCAGCAGAGCTCGTTCGCCATCGTTCGCAGTTCTCGTCTCGTGACCCGACATACGCAGCAGCATGGCGAGCGTGTCCGCGCTATCCCGATTGTCATCGGCAACGAGCACGCGTAAGCGTCTTCCGATCCGTATATCTCCATCTTTCATACCGCTCACCCCCAGACTGCGCCAGCGCCGGCGCGCGGTACACTCCGTTCCACTGATCAGATGCGCGTTCAGGCCATGCGAAACCGCTTGAAGGCGAACCCGCACACCGAAGCGATGAACGCCGCCATGCTCGGACCCGCATGGACGGCCATACATGTGGATGTCCTTTCACCCATTGCGCGGACTCGTCGTCGCCCTGCGCCCCACGGTGCTCGCAATCCGAGCCGCATTCGCGATGGTCATGTGCTGTTCCTCCGCGGCCTGCCCGTCTCCGGCGACGCGATGTAGGAGCGGCCGCATCGCTTTCAAGGTCCCCCGCGACCAGGAGCCCCCTCTTGAAAATCGCTGCCCGGTTTCTATATGAGCGCACCGGCGGCGGTGGCTCCTCGAGGTGCCGCCCTCCAGGCAAGTCCAAAGGAGGTACTGTTCCATGACCCATCGTAGGAACGCATCGCGAATTGCATGGCTGCTTGGCGTGGTCGCCATGCTTGCCGCGTGTTCGAGCATCCCATTGAAGGAACGTGAGCACGCGGAGCGCGCGCGCATCGAAGCGTACGCGGGCCAGCCCGTCGATCATTTCACCTGGCTCGGCCGCTACGATGGCTGGAAGGCTTTGAGCCGTGATGAAGCGCTCGTCTGGACGACACCGGAGCGAGCGTACCTCATCAAAGTCTCCACGCCCTGCGAGGACCTGCGCTTTACCGCTCGCATCAGCCTCCCGTCGACTCTGGATACCGTGTACTCGAACGGGCTCGACCATTTGAAGGTGCGCGGCTGGCGCTGCCCGATCAAGCAGATTCGTCCCGTCGACTATGGGCGCTTCAGGCGGACCTTCGGCGGGAGCGCGAGACGCAGCGCGCCGATGCTGCCGTCACGTCCATCGGGCGCGGATCAGCGCCCTCCACGCTCACAGCTGAGCCCGTGACGGAGCCGAGGCGGTAGCCTGACGTGAGCCATCATCTGTGCGGTGCATGCGGCAAGCGCACCGTCGGATTTGCACGCGCGCGTCCATGACCGCAGCAGTATCATCCCTGCCCGCAGTAGCCTGGAGCGATTGCGCATGCCGCATTCTGGTCGCGCAAGAACCGCGTTCGTGCTGGCCGGCGGCGGCAGCCTCGGCGCCGTTCAAGTGGGCATGCTCAAGGCGCTCGCCGGGCAACGCATCGTGCCGGACCTCATCGTCGGCGCATCGGTCGGGGCGATCAACGGCGCGTACTTCGCCGCCGAACCGAATGCAGAAGGCCTGATACGCCTGGAACGCATCTGGAGCCGGTTGCACCGGGCAGACGTCTTTCCGGTCTCCCCGCTCGCCGGCCTCCTGGCCCTTCTCGGCAGACGCGACCACCTCGTCACGCCATCGGTCCTGCGGTCGCTGGTCGAGTCCGAGCTGCCGGGCAGGAAGCTCGAACACGCGCGAATCCCCTGTCACGTGGTGGCCACGGACGTGCTCGACGGCACCGAAGTTGCCATTTCATCAGGGCCGCTCACCACAGCCCTGCTCGCGAGCGCCGCCATTCCCGCCGTGTTCCCACCCGTTCCCGTTGATGGGCGACATCTGATGGATGGCGCCATTGCCAACAACACACCGATCTCGACGGCGCTGAAGCTGGGGGCGAGCCGCGTGATCGTCCTGCCGACCGGGTTGTCGTGCGCACTGGGAAACCCGCCGCGCGGCGCGGTGGCTTACGCGCTGCATGCGCTCAACCTTCTGGTCATGCGGCAGCTGCTGAGTGACATCGAGCGGTTTTCGGATCGGGCTGAGCTCGTAGTCGTTCCGCCTCTGTGCCCGGTAAGCGTCAGTGCCTACGACTTCTCGCAGACCGCCACTCTCATTCAGCGCGCTGAAGCAACTACGAGCCTGTGGCTGAAGAAAAACGGTCTCGAGAGCAGTGGAGCTCCGGAGGAGCTGCTCCCGCACGAGCACGAGCATCACAACTGACGTGCAGCAGGTGCGAGGGTGCCCGGTGGAACGACAGTGCTTCCTGCGCTGCGGGGGCGCTCGCGCCAGCGAACAGCGCCGTATCATCGGCGTTGAACGGCGCGCAGCAGCGGAGCACAGCGCGGCCGCTGCCAAGCTCCAGCGCCAGCAAGGCGCCCCCGGTTCCTGACAACACTGTCAGGTTCAGTTCATCGTAGCGACGCCTTCCAACAGGTACTGTGCAACCTATCCAGTTTGTGGTCGCACCCGTGCCTGCATGACTGCGCACGCAGTCCTCCGAACCGACGCGCCGAGCTTTTCCGCGGACCGCCGCTTCCGCCCGCGGCAGCAGCGGCGGTCGAGCTGCGCATCCGCCAACCCGCGCCCGAAGGAGCCGCTCCCATGTGGATGATCCGCCTCGCCCTGCGCCGGCCCTATACCTTTGCCGTCCTGGGCATCGTGATCCTGCTCGCGGGCGGCGTGGCGTTGCGCGCGGCCTCCAAGGATATTTTTCCCAACATCGACATTCCCGTCGTCTCGGTCATCTGGGTGTATCCGGGGCTGAACGCCTACGAGTTCGAGCGGCGCATCACGCAGTACTCGGAGAACTCCCTTTCCGCGAACGTCAACGACATCGAGCGCATCGAGAGCCAGACCACGGAAGGCGTCGGCGTGGTGCGCGTGTACTTCCACCCGAACGTGCAGATCGACGTGGCGCTCGCGCAGGCCACGGCGATCTCCCAGACCATCCAGCGCGCCATGCCGCCCGGGGTCACGCCCCCCATCCTGGTGCGCTTTCGCGCCGACTCGGTGCCGCTCATCCAGCTGGCGCTCACCTCGGAGACGCTGACGGAAGCGCAGATGTTCGACTACGCGAACACGCGCATCCGTCCGCAGCTCTCGAGCGTCGGGGGCATCACCATGCCGGCGCCCTACGGTGGCTCGACCCGGCAGATCAATGTCGACATCGACCCGGATCTGCTGCGCGCTCGCGGCCTGTCGGCGCGTGATGTGGCCGAAGCGGTCAGCGCACAGAACCTGACGCTGCCCTCGGGCGCGGCCAAGATCGGCGAAACGCAGTACGGCGTGCAGATCAACAGCTCGCCGGCGCTCCTGGAAGAGCTGAACGATCTGCCGATCCGGTCGGTGAATGGCAGTGTCGTGTACCTGCGTGACGTCGCCCAGGCGCGCGACGGCGCGGAGCCGCAGGTCAACATCGTGCGCATGGACGGAAAGCGCGCCGTGCTGATCCACATCCTGCGCAACGGCAATGCCTCGACGCTCGACATCGTCGCGGGGGTCCGGCAGCTCCTGCCCGCGATGCAGGCGAGCGCACCCGAAGGCATGCGGATCGAGGCCCATTTCGATCAGTCGCTCTTCGTCAAGGCGGCCATGGCGGGCGTCGCGGTCGAAGGCGTCATCGCGGCACTGCTCACCGCAACCTTCATCCTGCTGTTCCTGGGCTCCTGGCGCAGCACGGTGATCGTCGCAATCTCGATTCCACTTTCGGTGCTCGCCTCGATCTCGATCCTGACGGCGCTGGGCTACACGCTCAATATCATGACCCTCGGCGGCCTGGCGCTCGCGATCGGCATTCTCGTGGACGAGGCCACGATCACCATCGAGAACATCCATCGCCACCGCGTCATGGGCAAAGCGCTCGACCAGGCGATTCTCGACGGATCGGCGGAGATCGCCTTTCCCGCGCTCGTATCGGCGCTCGTGCTCACCATCGTCTTCGTGCCCGTGCTGCTGCTGGGCGGCGTGGCCCGCTACCTGTTCATTCCGCTCGCGCTCGCCGTGGTGTTCGCGATTCTGTCTTCCTATGTGCTGTCACGGACGCTGACGCCCGCTCTCGCCGCCTGGCTGCTCAAGGGCGAGACTCATGACGAAGACGCGCCACCTGCCAACCCCGCAGAACGACTGCACCGTCGGTTCGTCGGGGGGTTCGAGCGGCTGCGCGAGCGATACATGAAAGCGCTCGGCTGGGGGCTGGCAAACCGGTCAGCGGTATTCGCCGTGTTCGTGCTCGTCGTGGGGGTTTCCGCCGCCGTCATTCCGTTCGTCGGCAGGGAGTTCTTCCCCACCGTCGACGCCGGCCAGATTCGCATGCACATCCGCGCGGCAACCGGCACGCGCATCGAGCGCACCGAGCAGATATTCAGCGACGTGCAGCGCGAAGTGCGTCGTATCGTCGGGTCGGACATCGCTCTGGTTCTGGACAACATCGGCGTCCCGAGCAACAAGTTCAGCCTCGCGTTCGGGGACAATTCGAGCGTCGCCACCCACGATGGCGAGATGCTGATCGCGCTCGCGAGCGACCGCCGCCACGGCGCGCCCGAATGGACCCGGATTCTCCGTGCGGAGCTTCCCGAACGCTTCCCCGACCTCCAGTTCTACTTCCAGCCGGCCGATATCGTCAGCCAGATCCTCAACTTCGGCCTGCCGGCGGCGATCGACGTGAAGGTGCGCGGCTTCGCACGGGCGCAGAACTACGAGATCGCCACCCGGATGCGTGAACGGATCATGCGGATTCCAGGCGCCGTCGATGTGATCCTGCATCAGTCGAACGACCTGCCCACCTTGCAGCTGCAAGTCGACCGCACGCGCGCGCTCGAGCTGGGGCTCGCCCAACGCGACGTGGCCAACGACCTGCTCATCACGCTGTCCGGCTCCGGCACCGTGGAACCGAACTTCTGGCTCGACCCCGCAACCGGCAATCCCTACCGGGTCGCAGTGCAGATGCCCGAGCGGAACATGAACTCCGTCGATGTGCTGGAGAGCACGCCGGTTGCCGTGAGCGGCGGCCCACCGCAGCTCCTGGGCAATCTCGGGCACCTGTCACGCACCAACTCCGCAGTCGTCGTCAGCCACCTCGACGTGCAGCCCTCGTTCGACGTCTTCGTCTCCGTGCAAGGGCGCGATCTTGGCGCGGTTGCATCGGAGATAGACGCCGTCGTCGACGAGCTGCAGAAGGAACTTGCCCCGGGCAATCGCATCATCGTGCGGGGTCAGGTGCAGGCGATGCGCGACGCGTTCGCCCGGATGGGTGCGGGATTGCTCGGAGCGGCGCTGCTCGTCTATCTGCTGCTGGTGATCAACTTCCAGAGCTGGCGCGACCCGCTGATCGTCATCGCGCCACTGCCCATCGCCGGCGCCGGGGTCGTCTGGGGATTGTGGCTGACCCAGACGTATTTCAGCGTCCCGGCGCTGATGGGCGCGATCATGACCATCGGGCTTGCGACCGCGAACTCGATTCTCGTCGTGAGCTTTGCCAATCAGCGCATGGCCGAAGGAGCCAACGCGCTGGAGGCGGCGCTCGATGCGGGCCGCACCCGGCTTCGGCCGGTGCTCATGACCGCCGGCGCCATGCTCATCGGCATGGTGCCCATGGCGCTCGGTCTCGGCGAAGGCGGTGAGCAGAACGCACCGCTCGGCCGCGCCGTCGTGGGCGGCCTGTGCTTCGCGACGCTCGGCACGCTGCTGTTCGTGCCCGTCGTGTATTGCTTGTCCCGCGAGACAGTGAACGCCACGCCTCGAGGTGACTCCGGCCTGGCGCGAGCGCTTCCTGAACATCCCCCTCTGGACCCGCAAGAATCCCGATCATGAACACACAGATGACCCCCAGCCGCGCCTTGCCGAGGGTGAGCGGCCGATCCGCGAAGGTGCTCTTCCTGGCGGGCAGTACGCTGCTCGTGTTCCTTGCAATCGGACTCGTGCAGCGGCTGGTCGCTTCGGCGTCCAACGCAGAATCCTCAACCCTGCCAGCATCGCCTGCTGTCAGCGTTGCAACGGTAGTTCCCGTATCCGCCGACGTTCGCCTGGCCTTGCCCGGTACGTTGCGCGCATGGCAGGACACGCCGCTCTACGCTCGCGCCGAAGGCTATCTGGTACGCCTGCATGTGGACATCGGCGACGAAGTCCGAGCCGGACAGCTTCTCGCGGAGATCGACACGCCCGATCTGGATCAGGAGCTCGCCGCGGCACGCGCACAGACTGCACAGGCAGAAGCGCAGCTGGCTCTTGCCGAGAGCACGGACCGCCGCTACCAGTCCCTGCTCGCTCAGCGCTCCGTCTCGGAAATGGAAGCGGACCGGAGTGCCACGGCGCTGCGGGCAGGACACGCCGACCTCAACCTGGCGCGCGCCCGTCTCAACCGGCTCGAGGAGCTGTCGCGCTTCAAGCGCGTGACGGCGCCCTTCGCCGGTCGCATCACGCGGCGTCAGGCGGAACCCGGAGTGCTGGTCGGCCCGAGCACGCCGCTCTTTCAGCTTGCGGCCATCGACCGGTTGCGGGTGCAGGTGCAGGTGCCACAGTCGTACATGCGCTCGGTGGCCCCGGGACTGCCGGCACGACTTGCGGTGCGCGAATTCGCGAATCAGACCTTCGAAGGCAAGGTCACTCGCACCTCCGGCAGCCTCGATGGCGCGCGCACGATGACGGCGGAGATCGAGCTGGACAACTCCGGCATGCACCTGATGCCCGGAATCTATGCCGAGGTGAACCTGACTGCGCCCACTGTCGCCGGCGCCGTGCTCATCCCCGCCAACGCACTCATCGTCAACCAGCACGGCACGCAGGTTGCCGTGGTGGGAGCGGCCGGAGTGCTGAAGCTTCAGCCCGTACGCACGGGCCGCGATCTCGGGTCACACGTCGAAGTACTCGATGGCGTGAGCGCCGGAGCCCGGATCGTGACGAATCCGCCAGATACGTTGCGGGAAGGCATCACCGTGCAGGTCCGTGCTCCGTCGGCGACGAGTGCGCAGGTGCCGCCGTGAGACACTCGATCGAGGCCAGCAGACCGCGATGCACTGATATTCTTGCGTCATCATCCGCTCGGCCAAGCTTGCGCGCGTCGTGAAGATCCTGATCGTCGAAGATGAGTTGAAGACCGCGGAGTATCTGCGCCGTGGCCTGTCGGAAGAAGGCTGGACGGTCGATTGCGCGGCCAATGGCCAGGATGGCCTGCATCTGTCCCTGACGGGCGATTACGATGCACTGGTGCTCGACATGATGCTGCCCGGTCTCGACGGCATCGCCATGCTGCGCCGGCTGCGGCAGGCCCGGGATGTGCCGGTGATCATGCTGACCGCGCGAGACAAGGTGGATGACCGGCTGCGCGGGCTGCATGCCGGGGCGGACGACTACCTGGTGAAACCGTTCTCCTTCCTCGAGCTGCTGGCACGGCTGCAGGCGATCGTCCGTCGCAATCGCTCGCACGAAGCCACTCATCTGCAGATCGGCGATCTGCATGTCGACCTGATCGGCCGCCGCGTCACCCGCGGCACACGGCGGCTCACCCTCACGGCGAAGGAGTTTGCGCTGCTCGTCGCGCTTGCGCGGCGCCGCTCGCAGATCGTCTCGAAGACGGCCATCACGGAGCTCGTCTGGGACATCACCTTCGACACGAACACCAATGTCGTCGAAGTCGCGATCCGGCGCTTGCGCGCCAAGCTCGAAGCCCCGGGCGAGCGCAAGCTCATCCACACCATTCGCGGCATGGGGTACATGCTCGAGCTGCGGGAGAGCGGGGACGAAAGCCCATGAGAGTCTCTTCCATTGCCGCGCGGCTCGCCATCGCCTTCGCCGTGGCGAGCGCCGCCGTCTCCACCCTCGCAGGCGGGGCGCTGTACCTGTTCGAATGCGCGGAGCTGGATCGGCACGTCCGTCAGGAGATTCTCGGCCGGTTCGTCATCGTCGAGCGCATGGTTCAGAGCAACCGTGATGCGACCCAGTGGTCGGCTCTCACGGCGAAGCTGAAGGACTTCACACCGGCGGACGGAACGCTGCGCTTTCTGTTCGACGGCGCCAGCCCGCCCTACCGCTTCGGCGACGATTTCCTCGGCGCCGCGCGGATGAACGGCCCGTCCGAAGGCTTCGGCACGGCGGAATACGAGGGCCAGCAGTTCACCACGCTCGCCAAGTGGCTGCCGGCCGCGGGCGAGCGGCCGGCGGTGCGTTTCATCATCGCGTACGCGGCGACGAACACGCGCGCGTCACAGGCGATGCTCGCCGCAGGCATCGTGGTCGTTTCGCTCGTGGCGGTCCTGACCATTGGCGCTCTGGGCTGGTGGATTGCGCGGCGCGGGCTTGCACCGGTGGACCATTTATCCGATCACGCTCGCCGGCTGGGCGAAGGCGACATGACACGCCGCCTCCCTGCGCGCGATCTGCCTTGCGAGCTTGCGGGGCTGGTGCTCGCGTTCAATGCCGCTCTCGATCGCCTGCAGCGATCGTATGTGCAGCTCTCGACATTCAATTCGGACGTCGCGCACGAGCTGCGCACGCCGCTCGGCAACCTGATTGGCGAGACCGAAGTTGCGCTCACGCGACCGCGCTCCTCCGAAGATCTCGCAGCGGTATTGCGATCGAACCTCGAAGAGCTTGCGCGGCTGCGCTCGATCGTCAACGACATGCTGTTCCTTGCGCGCGCGGATCAGGGCGACGTCGCCGCCAACCTCGTCGAAGCCTCGCTCGCCGAGGAATGCCGGCGCACGGCGGACTTCATGGAGGTGCTGTTCGACGAGGCCGGAATGACATTGCGGATCGAGGGTGAGGCACGGGCGCGCATCGAGCGTTCGCTGTTCGGCCGCGCGTTGACGAACCTGCTCGACAACGCGGTTCGCCACGGCAAGCCCGGTACCGTCAGTGTCATTCTGGAGGAGCGCGAGCACGACGCCGTCGTCACCGTCCGAAGCCCGGGGCAGGCAATCGAGGAGAACAAGCTCTCGCGCATCTTCGACCGCTTCTATCGAGCCGACGCGTCCCGCACCGACAGCGCCGACAGCCACGGCCTCGGGCTCGCCATCGTCAGTGCGGTCGCGCAGATGCATGGCGGAACCGTCTTCGCGCGCACGGGGCACGAGGTGAACGAGATTGGGCTGACGCTCTCGCGGCGAACGCTGCACGCAAAGCAGCGTGAGGTCCCGGAGGGACGCACGCCCCACCTGTCCACGCTGGATCCGGTGCCCCGGACGGAGTGATACGTCTCCCAGGCCTGAGCGAACCGGGCAATCCGGATGGGCAGGTACGGCGGCGTGATGCCTTATGGAGGCCCAAGAGCTTCCAGCAAGGTACGCGCGGTCAGCAGGCGCTCACCGATGACTTCCAGCTCGGCGATCGAGGCCTTCTGAATACGGCCTTCCGTCTGTGAATCGATCCGCCCGAATCGTGACGTGAGCAGCCGGATGACCAGGGACGAGCGGCCGTGGATCTCCCCTTCCGCCCGACCACGTGCCTCCCCTTCCGCCCTGCCCAGTGCGATGCAATGCCGTACGAAGTCGCCCAGACATTCGTATTTGCGTGCGTCCATGTTCCCCAGCGCTCGTCGCGCCGCCTCGCCTGGAGAGCTCATGATGAGATCAAGATAAATGCACGCGCGATCCGCGTCGAGCCCCTGGCTGGCTCTCTGGGCTGCCAGAGCGATCTCGAGCCCTTGACCGCAGTCCGCATCACGTCCATGCGCCATCGCGGACGGCACCGCAAGCTCCGGACTAGTGCAAGCCTGCGTCTCGTCCGTGATCTTTTGGACTCCTGACCGGCCTGGCACGTAGGGGGTGAATCAGCTCAGCCGCAAGCCCCGGCTGATTGCGGAACAGCCGCAGGTGCGATTCGTGGAGCTGGAAGGGCATGCGCGCAAGGCCAGTGAGCCTTCGGGCCGCGGCGAAGGGTGGTTCGGCGGGGTTCCGCGCAGAAACACGTGAGCTCGGACGACTACGGGCGGCGACTCCGGAGTCTGTCGACACCACTGCTGAGCCAGGACATGACTCGCGACGGTGAAGAGGCGCGCTTCGGGGCACGGGATCTTGTCGTGGCGGCCGCCACTCGAGAGCCTCGGGAAGGCGTGCCGCGCAAAACCCGCGACATCAGCGGCGTTTGGCAGTCTCGCGGCCAGGTATCCACGGAGCTTGCGGCCATGGCGGCCGACGACATCAAGGCTCGAGCGGAGCGCACGGACGCGCAAACCGGCGCCAGCTCACGGGTGCGCCGAACATTTCAAGTGCAACACCAAGTGTTTTGCTGCCTAAAACGTGGCGTGTCCAGATGGTATGCCGCTTTCACTGCAGCGCCCCGCAATGATCAGGTCTGCGTTCTGCAAGCATGACGAATTAGCGCCATGATCACGAGAAGTGAACGCTACCGCGAGATCCTGGCGGTACTTGCACGCCACGGCATTGGCCTCGTCGACGACGAATTCATCAAGCACAAGGCGGGTGATCGCGCGCGCGCCGGAGATCTGCGGCAGGCCTGCGAGGAGCTCGGGCTGCGTCTGCCGGGAGCTCTCGTGCAGTTCTTCAAGGCGCTGGGCATGTGCGAAGGGATCCTGCATGACATTGATCCCGATTCGAAGTTCTCGGATTAGTTTCGGCCGATGATTGGAAAGCTCTACTACCAGGCGCTGGCCGGCCCTCATCTGGTCGGCCGTCTGCGCGATTCAGCGCTCGAGGCCACAGAGCTCAGCATCGAGCTGCAACGAGGAGTGTCACTTGCACGCCTTACGCAACGTATTGGAGCAAGCGCAGAACGATGGCGTAGCCATCGGGCATTTCAACGTCGCGGACCTGGCTCTGTTGAAGGCAGTATTCTCGGCGGCCCGCGAAGTGAACGCCCCGGTGATCGTCGGTGCGTCGGGCGGTGAGCGCGCGTTCATGGGAGTGCATCAGATCGTGGCTCTGGTGCGAAGTTTGCGCGATGAGCTCGGTTTCCCCCTCTTTCTCAATGCAGATCACACTCACTCATTGCCCGAGGCCCTCGTGGCCGCCAAAGCCGGATTTGACGCCATCGTCTTTGACGTTTCCACGCTCCCGTTCGAGGAGACATTCGCCAGACCCGAGAGGCCGTCCAAGCCCTCAAGGCTGCCGACCCCGACATTCTCATAGAAGGAGAAATCGGCGACATCGGCACCGGCTCCGAAATCCATGCAACGGCTCCCGATATCTCGAATGGCCTCACCACTCCCGAGGATGCGAAACGGTTCGTCGAATCGACGGGCGTCGATATCCTGGCTCCGGCGGTGGGTAACATGCACGGCATGCTGAAAAGCATGGTGAGAGGAGAAACGAGGAAGCGCCTGGATATCGCCAGAATCGCGGAGATCAAGAGTGCGACACACGCTTTGCTCACTCTGCACGGCGGATCAGGAACGGATGATGAGGATCTACGAAGGGCCATCCGCGCAGGAATCAATGTCGTCCACATCAACACGGAGCTGCGAGTTGCATGGAAGCAGGGCCTGGAGGACGCGTTGGCCAGACAACCCGATGAAGTCGTCCCTTACAGGATATTGGCGTTCGCGGTCGAGTCGGTGAAGCAGGTCGCCCGTTCGCGCATTGAGCTCTTCAACGGTGAGCGCTAACGACGAGGCCCGCGAATCAGCGGGAGCGTGCGCGTAGGCAGGTGAGAATGCTGCACCGTTGCCTTCCCGTCGACTGCCCGTCCTGCCTGCGCGATCTTCACGTTCCGGCTGGCGCACCGGCGTGGCTGCGGCCAGAGTTGATTGCCGGGCTTCGGCCTGCGACGGCGGCCGTGCGGCTTGCGGAACAGGCCATGCTCTCGGCGCCGTGAATCGAACGGTAGCCAGCGCCGTGCGGGTCTGCGAGGGCTTCCTTGAACCTGACCCTTCCCCGTCACTGGCGCTTCGTGTCACTGGCGCTCGGGAAGTGCCCCCAACTACTCTCTTCGAACGAGGAAAGGAGGTGCCCGACGAGCGATGCCCGGCTCATCCACGGTTTCGTACTTTTGCGGCACACGTTGAAGGAACGGGAGATCCAGCATGTCCAGCGCAATCGCCGGCATCGCAGTTCCGGATAGCAGGATGGCACGGGAGCTGACGGAGCTGGTCCGCGACACCGAATCGGAGCTCCTGTTCCACCACTCCACGCGGGTGTACTTGTTCGGTGCCCTGACCGGGAGACGCAAACGCCTGAGCTATGACCCGGAGCTGCTCTATGTCGGCGCCATGTTTCACGACATGGGCCTGACCGAAGCGTATCGAAGCTCCTCGTTGCGCTTCGAAGTGGACGGCGCCAACGCCGCCCGCGACTTCCTGCGCAGTCATGGCATCCCGGAAGCCTCCGTCGAAACGGTGTGGGATGCGATCGCGTTACACACGACCCCGGGCATTCCGGAGCTCAAGAAACCGGAAGTCGCTCTGGTAACCGCGGGTGTCGAGATGGATGTGCTGGGAATCGCATATGACCACTTCACGCCGGAACAAAGGGCTGCCGTGGTTGCGGCTCATCCGCGCGGAACGCAATTCAAGCGCGACATCATCGATGCTTTCTATGCAGGCATGAAGCACCGGCCGGACAGCACCTTCGGGACCGTCAACGACGATGTGCTCGCGTTCAAGGACCCGCACTTCCAACGCACCGACTTCTGCAAGGTCATTCTCGGTTCCGCGTGGGACAACTGACCGCGCCCACTCGACCCGGACTCTTTCTCATAAGGCTACCAGCATGCCGGCGTGACTGCGGTCGGGTGCTTGCCGAATCCAGCGGAACCGCTTCCCGTGAGCTTGCGGAAGCTTGACTCTGATTCTGAAAGCCGGCCCCCAATACCGAGTCCGGGACCTTGCGATTCGAGTCACGCAGGTGGCATGCGCCGCGGCGTACGCCCCGCAGTTGCAGCGTTGACCTGGCAGAGAGGAACCGCTGGAGACCGCTCATGCGCAGCACTTCATTGCCCCCTCCGGACGAAAGCACGATCCAGGCGAGCGTCGAGATCCGACGCCCCGTGCATGAGGTTTTCAGTTTCTATCGGGACTTCAGGAACCTGCCTCGCTTCCTGGGCGACGTCATGGCTGTCGAGCAGCTCGACCCGGAAACCTCCCGGTGGACGATACGAGGCCCCCTGGGCATTCGAGCGAGCTGGATGATAAGGCAAACCGAGGAACGAACGAATGAGTTGATCCGATACGAGACAGTGACTTCACCGGCCCTGAAAACCTGTTGGGAGATCCATTTCACCTCGGATTCCGCGACTGGACTGACGGAAGTGCGCGAAGTGCTGAAAATGCCTGGTGGGCGACCGGGACGTGCAGCCCTTGCGCTGATCGGAACATTCCCGGCTGAAGAAGTGTCCGCAAACCTGCGCCGGTTGAAGGAGGTCATGGAAACCGGAAGCGTCAGCGACACGAGCTATGCGGTTGCGGGGAAGTTTGTCCAGGATCGAAATCCCAACGGATTGAAGAGATGAACCGCACGGAACCGTACAGGCCGGTCGTGGCGATGAACAAGAGACGGCTCCGGCTCTACGGGTGCTCATGGATATACCGGCCCCTTCGGGAACATCGCGCGCCACTGCTGCCACCGCACTCTGTCTGAGCCGGCGAAGCTGCAGGACACCACGTGGGGCGCCAGGTCCTGATTCCATTTGGGAGATGGTCGGGGAAATGGGGAAGCGAGTCCCTCGGTCATCCAAACAACTTGTTGAATCGGCTCGGGTCCTCGAGTGGGTTCGATGGTAGGCGGGTGCTCCGGAGCCGCCGGGTCCCGTTGCAGAGCGCGCTGGAAGTCGATCGAAACATGATCCGCACTGCCGAACTATTTCCTGTTGATATTTACTGTTGATGAACGTGGCGTCACGGCGGCCTTTCCTGCCTGAAAACGTTGCGTAACGTGGCCGCAAGACCGCGTTCCCGAGCTTAACTTTTCGATGCCGATTCTCCGCGGCCATACTCGGGCCTCGTTCGAAACCCTCCCACGGAGCCTCGGCATGACTTGCCCCGCGCTGTGGCGCGCCGTCATTGGCGCTTGTGGCGTGCCCTCGCCATGCAGCGTCTGAGGCAGCTCGCCACAATCCTCGGAACGCCGGCACAGCTCATCGCCTCCCGCGTCGTGGCGGCCATCCTCGGCGGATACATCTTCGCGTCGATTGTGGCGCTCCTTCTGGCTCGGATACTGCCCGTGCCCGCCGCGGATGCCCTGATGGTCGCCCTGCTGATGAGCTTTCTCCTGTACGCCCTCGCTGTGCTCTGGGTGTTCGCCGCTCGCACGGCGAGCCTCGCGTGGCTGGGGCTGGCTCTGCCCGCCCTGCTCTTTGGTGTAACCGCCTGGGCCATCGGACGCTGAAGGCCATGACGGACGGGCTACGCCAGTCGATGTCCTCGCTCCACACGTGGGGTGGCCTCCTCGTCGGCTGGATCCTGTATTTCATCTTCCTGACCGGCACGCTGGGCTACTTCGATACAGAGATCGATCGCTGGATGCGCCCGGAGCTGCCCCTGCGGAGCTCGGCGATTTCGGCGGAGGAAACAGTAGAGCGTGGGCTGATACGCCTCAACGACGTCGCGCCCGCCGCCGAGCGCTGGCGAGTGGAACTGGCCCATCGCGGGAACGACACGGGGGCTCACATTTCCTGGCGCACAGGGCGAGCCAGGGATGGCGCGCCAGGCGTATTCGGATACGAACCGCTCGAGGAGGCAGGCACTGCTGCGAGGAGAACCGGTGGGGGACAGCTCCTCTACCAGATGCACTATCGCCTGCACTATCTCGACGAAAACGATGCCGCGTGGATCGTGGGCTTCTGTGCGATGTCGATGCTGGTGACGATCTTGAGCGGCGTGATCTGCCACAAGAGAATCTTTCGCGACTTCTTCACGTTCCGACCGCGCAAGGGCGCACGCTCCTGGCTAGACGCTCACAACGTCCTCGGCGTGTTGGCGCTGCCCTTTCACATCATGATCACCTACAGCGGGCTCGTGTTCTTCATGTTCATGTACATGCCCTATGTGCTCGACGAGGTATACCGGCTCGATGAGACGAGCCAGCTGCGGTTCTTCGACAACGCCTATCCGAGCGAGCCCGAGTATCCTCGACGCTCAGGGGCGCAGGCTCCGCTCGCCCCGATCGAGCCGATCCTGCTCGCCTCGGCCGCGCATGGCGGTCAGCTCGTTGCCGTGGCCATACACAATCCGGGGGATGCAACCGCGAGGATCGTCGTCACGCGCGCACCCAACACGGTGCGCAGTGCTCCTCAACGACTGACGTACGACGGTGTTACGGGAGAGCCCATCGAGGCGCCTGGCGCGGCCCCCGCAGCGCAGAGCGCGTACGACGCGCTCATCGGCCTGCACGAAGGGCTGTTCGCCGGCCCGTTCCTGCGGTGGCTCTACTTCGTCTCGGGGTTGATGGGAAGCGGGATGATTGCGACCGGGCTCGTGCTCTGGACGGTCAAGCGCGGCTCACGGCAGACGTCCGGTTCATGCGTTCATGCCGTCGGGCGGCTCAACGCTGTCACGATCATCGGCCTGCCCATCGGCATCGCGGCGTACTTCTGGGCGAACCGGCTTCTTCCAGTCGACTTCGAGCACCGCGCGACGTGGGAAGCGCACACACTCTTTGGCTCCTGGGCATTCACGCTGATTCACGCCGTGATGCGCCCGGTGAAGCGAGCATGGATCGAGCTGCCGGCAGTCGCCTCGGCCCTGTTCTTTCTGCTGCCGCTCATCAACGCCCTGACAACCGATCGACATCTAGGCGTCACACTGCCGCATGATGGGTTGCCGGGCGACTGGGCATTGGCGGGATTCGATCTGACCGCTCTCGCGGTCGGCCTCATCTTCGGTGCAACGGCGTGGTATCTGCGGGTGCGCCAGGGGCACGCACTATCGGAGACAGAGAGTGCCAGTCTCCCGGTCATGCGGCCTCGCGTGAAGGTGCTGCGATGACGCTCTTTGCATACGTGCTGGTGTATTCGGGGCTGACCGCACTGTGCCTGGCCATGAACCGTCACCACCGACAAGTCCGGAAAGGCCCCCGGAGAAAGGCCGTGTGCATCTCGCTCCGTGTCTCCGGCTGGCTGATCCTGGCCGCGTCCCTGTTGCTCGCATGCCTGTCCGCAAGCAGCTGGTCGATTGCGGCCGTAGGATGGGTCGGCGCGCTTTCCATTGCCGCACTGGTGTTGGTTGCGCTGCTGCCGTGGGCGCCGCGCCTTGTCGGGAAGCTCGCCCTGGCTGCGCCGCCGATCGGCCTGCTGGGCAGCCTCATCGCGTGAGAATGGGCGTTCGTAAATGTTCTGCGATGCAAGCGGCTCAGCACATGCTCAGCTGAATCACGAGAGGGCTGCTTTCAGATGCGGATGCGCTGGAGACGGCCGGACAGCAACCAGAAGCGTGAAAAGATCTACAGGCGCCCGGCCACAGGCAGGCTGTAGCGTCCAGCCCGGTGCGGACGGCACCGGGCCAACGCTCCTGCTCGCCGGGATGGGCGCGTTTCCGTCCGAGATCCGTGGGGCGGATATCTGACGGGGGAGGCAGTGCATCTCGGGCGTGCCTGGGCCGGGCGCGCCGAGACTGCTTGGTGCGTGCGTGGCTGTCCAACGGATTACTGTTAGCGAACGCAGCCATCACGGGCCTGCGCGCCCGGCAAAACATCGCGTAACGCCGCTGAAAGAAGTGCGTCACGTGCTTCAACTTCGCTTCACCGGGCTGCAGGAACATCATTTGACACGGCCTGCTGACGCTCCTAACGTCAAAGCCGTCAGCGGTGTCTGCCCTCGCGGTGGACTGAAAAGGGAATCCGGTGCGGTCGAAAAAGACCTATCCCGGAGCTGCCCCGCAGCGGTAATCGGAAGGAACGGCCACACACGGCACTGAGCTCCGCCAGGAGCTTGGGAAGCCCCGGCCGAACTGCGCAGCATTGCGCACCCCGAGAGCCCGAAGACCTGCCGCTGCCGCCGCGCACGAAAACGCGGCGAAATGCTGGTGGCTCTCGCGGGTGGGGCGGCCGGAAGCGACCACGGCTCTTTTGCCGCCGGTCCGCATTCCGTCCTGCCGCGCGCTCACGAAAGCCATGCTGTGAGTCACAAGGCGCGGATCGAATGTCCACTGTCGAAATCGAGCGGATGGAAGCTGGTCGCATCACCGAGGCGCGCCTTGCCGAGATCGTTTTCCCGGGCGATACGAATCACTACGGCACGATCTTCGGCGGCCGTGCGCTCGCGCTCATGGACAAGGCGGCGTTCATCGTCGCATCGCGCTTTGCACGGCGCGCCATGGTCACCGCTTGCAGCGAGCGCGCTGACTTTCACGCTCCAGTACATCAGGGAGAATTGGTAGAGCTCATCGCTCGCGTCGTGGCCACCGGGCGCACATCCGTGACCGTAGAGGTGGAGCTGATCGCCGAAGACCTGATGAGCGGTGAACGGCGCCTTGCCACTCGCGGGCGGTTCGTGCTCGTGGCCGTCGATGCGGACGGAAAGCCGACGCCCGTGCCTGCGCATACCAGCCCGCCGAATGCGGCCACAGCCGCTGCCAGCGGCCCACAACGGCCTGCCAGCTTCAGTGGGTTGCCGTGACACGCGCGGTCGACCCCCATCGGTGTCCCCTTTGCGGCGGCGTGAACGAGTGCGAAGTTGCGCGGGGGCGTGGCATCTGCTGGTGCTTCAGCCGCCCCATTCCCGATACCGTGCTCGAAAAGATTCCTGTCGATGCACGGCAACTTGCCTGCGTTTGCAGGACATGTGCCTTCGGGCACCGCAGCCCGACCGCAGCGTACGCGCGAATGCAGGAGATCCTGCGTCGCAGAGGCTAACGACAGAGCGTGAGACGCTCTCCATCGGCATCCGAACCTGAAACCAGAGTCGTCACATGAACAGCCTGCCCCACTCACCCAATCACAGTAGCGTGACTCGTGCGCGCCCCCCCTTTCGCGCAGAGCACGTCGGGAGCCTCCTGCGGCCGCCGGCGCTGGTAGAAGCGCGGAAGCGGCACAAGGAAGGACTGATCACGCCGTCACAACTCCAGGACGCGGAAGATCTTGCGATCCGCGAAGTGGTTCGTCTGCAGGAAGACGTGGGATTGCAGGCGGTCACGGATGGAGAGCTGCGACGCGGCTCATGGCACATGGACTTCCTCTATCAGATCGGCGGCGTCTCGCAGGATCAAGGCAAACTCAAGATCCACTTCCACAACGAGTCCGGGGACATCGAGTTCTCCTCGTCCGGGCCACGCGTGACCGGCCCGCTGCAGCTCGAGAAGACCATCTTCGGTCGTGACTTCACGTTCCTGAAGTCCATCACCTCCGCGGTGCCCAAGCTGACCATCCCCTCGCCGAGCATGCTCCACTACCGGGGCGGGCGCGCCTCGATCGATGCCTCGGTCTACCCGGACATCGACGAATTCTGGAACGACCTCGAATCCACGTACGCGGACGAGATCGCCGCGCTCGCGCAGCTCGGTTGCAGGTACTTGCAGCTGGATGACACGAGTCTCGCGTATCTGAACGACCCGGCCCAGCGGGAACACGTCGCGACTCTCGGCGGAGACCCGCGCAACCAGCACCTTGCTTACATCCGGCACATCAATGGGGCGCTCGCGCAGAAGCCTGCTGGCATGACGGTGTGCACCCACCTGTGCCGCGGCAACTTCCGGTCGTCATGGGTCGCCTCGGGCGGATACGACTACGTTGCGGAACCCTTGTTCAACGAGCTCAACGTGGACGGCTTCTTTCTCGAGTACGACGACGAGCGCTCCGGCGGGTTCGAGCCGTTACGTTTCGTGCCGAAGGGCAAATACGTCGTGCTGGGGCTCGTCACCTCCAAGCGCCCCGCGCTCGAGAGCAAGGACGATCTGAAGCGGCGCATCGACGCGGCCGCGCGGTTCGTGCCGCTCGAGCAGATCTGCCTGAGCCCGCAATGCGGGTTTGCATCCACGGCGGAAGGTAACGCGCTCACCTGGGATGATCAGCGCGCGAAGCTCTCCCTCGTCGTCGAAACCGCGCGCGAAGTGTGGGGCTAGGGAGTGTGCTTCGGATCGCAGCGAGCGGCACTGATGCCTCGCCGAGGTGCGCAGGCGACCTGGATGAACGAGCTCAAGGCTCCGCCCTGGATTCGGTGACCGGAACGAACCCGTACTGGCTGATCACGCTCTGGGCTTCGGGACTCATGACGAACAGGGCGAACCGGAACGCCGCGTCACGGCTGGCCTTCCCTGTCGACAGAACAGACAGACCGTAGTCGGCCGTCACCGCCAGATTCGCCGGGAGCTGAACCGATGCCAACCGCGGGTCGGGCGTCGTGACGCGTGAGCTGCAATAGCCAAGCGAGATATCGACCTTGCCCTCGTCAAAGAAGTGCTCCATCGCATTCTTGCCGGCCGGCACGGGCGGGCTGTCCCTGCCCCCGACGAGCTGCTGGGCCTTCGCCTCGAGGATTGCCTGGGCACCCGGCCGCACTTTCTCCGCCCTCGCGAACATCAGCCACGCATAGTCGCCACCCGGATCGGCCTTTGGCGTCGACGTTCCCAGGCCTACCTTCGGATCGAGAAGACGGTCGAGCAGGTTCCCGGTCGTCAGTTTGAGCTCGGGCCGTGCGCGCGCGCACAGGCGATTCCGGGCCATCACTACCGGCTGGGTGGCCACGCCCTTGCCAGCCAGCGCGCGCGGGTGCGCCATGTTTGCCGAGGCGAAGATATCGGCACGCTCGCCGCCCTCGATGCGTTCCCGCAGGAGCCCCGCAGGCCCGAAGTCTGCCTGCACCTCCTCGCCAGTCTTCTCCTTGTAGAGCCGGATTACCGCCGTCATCGCACCGGTCAGGCTGCCCGCCGCGAGCACCTTCACCGGCTCCTCCGCACGCAGGTCGTTGAGGCCGAAACAGGCTACCAGCGTTGCGATCCAGACCCCCTTGAGACGCGTCATCTCAAAACTCCACCTGAACTGACGCGCGCAGCATGCGCGGCACACCGAGCGTGCCCGTGCCATTGCCCGCGCCGGTGTATCCGTTCTGGCCCGTGGGCGTGATGTTGGCCCAGTAACGCTCGTTCGCGACGTTGTCGAGCGTGAGATTCCAGTTGGATACCGTGCCCCACAGCGGCGTTGAGTAGCGCATACCGACGTCCGTCGTGGTGAAGCCATCTACCTTGTAGGAGTTCGCGTTGTCACCGTATCGAGCCGACGCGTGCGCCACATGCAGGTTCACAGCGAGGCCGGGCACGGCGCTGATTCGATAGTCCACGAGAACGCTGGCGGCCACCTTGGAGAGACCGAGGACCTGCTTTCCGTCAGTTGCAGCAGCACCCGTGTGCTTCACCTTCGGGTCGAGGTAGGTGATGCCGCTGTAGATCGCGAGCGTGTCCGTAACCGCGCCATTCGCGGTGAGCTCGACGCCGTTGTTGACCTGCTCCCCCTCCAGGCGGAATACGTTATCGCCCCCCGTGACCGCATACGGCCGGCGGACCCGGAACACGGCCGCGGTCAGATTCGTCCCGGACAGCCCGAGCTTGTAGCCGAGCTCCCATTGTTTGCTGCGATAGGGCGCAAGGCCAACGCCCGCATTCAAAGTGCCCGCCGGCGCGATGTCACCTTGCTGCAGGTTGTCGGCATATGAGCCATACACCGTCATGTTGGCTACAGGCTTGTATGCGAGCGTTGCGTTGGCACTGATGCCGTCATCCTCGTACTCACTGGTCGTGGCGCCAGTCCTGCTGGTGTTGCGAACCTTGATCCAGCTCTGGCTCGCGATGAGACCCGCCGACCACTGCTCGTTGAAGCCGATGGTGTCCCCGATCGTCACGGACTGCTGACGCGTATTGAGCGCCTTGAAACGCGACTTGAAATCCGGGAACAGCGGCTGCGCGAAAACCACCGGATCTGCAAGGCTGGCCGTGCCGAGGACGATCGCACCCACCTGATTGGGGGTATAGCGATCCCAATCGAACCCTGTGTTGGACAGCACTACGTCATGCGTGACGCCACCAGCGTGTATGCGCCCGTTTATCGCAAGAGTGTTGCTCAGGATTCTGTCGAGACTGAAGGTGGTCGTCGCAGCCGTCGTTCGATAGTCACCCGCATTGCTCGTGAGCGTATTCGTCGGCACCGTGGAGGCGCGGTCGCTGTCCTGCTGCAGCAAGCCGGCTGAGATCTGCCAGCCTGGACCGAAGTCATGCTTCAGGCGCGTGCTGAAGGTCGTGGTGACATTGTCGTCTCCGCCGAAGGGCTGACCATAGCCGACACGCTCCGGATCCGGCGCGTCAGGAAACCGCACGTTGTTCGCGAGCGCAAACGTGCCAGGAAAGCCGTTGGCGACGTAGTGATATCGACTGCCGTTCAACTCGAGACGTGTATCGTCCGTGAAGGCGACATCGAGCGCGAGGCTGGCGAGTGTGCGCTCCAGCCGACTGCGATCGACATAACCCTCTCCACGATCGCTGAGCAGGTTGAGCCTGTAGCCAAAGCGGTCGTTGTCGCCCAACGAGTCCCCTGCATCCACGCTCGCAAGTTTCGAGGTCTCGGTCGCATAGCCCACGGTGACGCTTCTGAAGGGCTCCCTGGTGGGACGCTTCAGCACATAGTTGAACGTCCCCGCGGGGTTCGCCGGGCCGAAGATGGCGCCGGCGAGGCCGTTCAGCACCTCGATGCGATCGAACTGCTCCACCGGATAGTCAGTGGTGGCCGCGATATTGAGCCCGTCGATGCGCGTGTTCTGGACGACACCGGCCTGCAATCCCCGGGTCTGGGGCCGGATGTTCTCGCCTTGTACGGACGGCAGGTATCGGAAGACCTCCCGTACGCTCTTCAACTGTTGATCGCGACTGAGATTCTCCGGCACGACGTTGATCGAATACGGCGCGTCCATCAGCGCCTTCTCGCCAAGCGGCCCGATCTGAATCTCCTGCGCGCGGTAGTCACGCACACGGTTCGCGACGATCGTCACATCGTCGAGATCTGACGTCCTGTCCTGAGCATGGGACTTCGCGGGGATCACTGCGGCGGAGAACGCCATGAAGAGCAAGGACCGGCCAGACAGTAAGGCGTATTTCATCGTTTGCGGGATATTGAAGGCAGAGGAAAGTTGACCAGGGCCGGCTGAGCATGCCCCTGGCGTTATGCTCGATCAGATATAGCGTTACTTTAATGAAAGTACTGCATATCAACAAGACCATCCTTTTCAACAGAGCGCGCACCACTTGCAGTTGCGAGTGGCGCGCGCCAGTCACCGACTTCCGACGGCGCCAACCATCACGCTCGAAGCCTCGACGACGGCATGGGCGCGATCGCCAACCTTCCGTCCCGAGCCCTTCATCGCGTCGAGCGTGATGGAGGGAACCAGCTCAATCCGGGCGAAAGCTCAACTGTCACTGCCGTATTCACAGTGCCGGGCTCGATCTGTCGCACAACTCCCAGCGAAGTGTTTCGCGCACTCGCCTTCATGCAGACTTCCTGCGCTGATGCGCATCGGGCACGTGTGTGCGTGGGCACACCACGTCTGATCGCACCGCGCGGTGTCGCGCTGCGCGCCTGTCCGGTAAGCGATGCAACCATCGCGCCTGTTCGGCGACATACAAAAGTTGAGATCGAGGACACCGGCCGGCTCGCTATCGCTCGTGCGGAGCGGCACACACCGTGCGCTGCGAGGCGCGAAGCGAGTCATGAGTTGACCGCACTCGTGATATCGTTCAGGACATACCGAATAGCGTTTCGCCCGCAGCCGCGGAGCGGGAAAAACAGCCAAAAATACACCGGGGGCAGATCGGATCGCAGCACTCACGACACCTGACGTCGGGGGAGAAAGCGCGATGTACCGAAGACGCAGCTTCCTGCTGGCCATCCTTGCAGCGACGTTGTACGCTCATCCGCCAGCGTATGGCGCCGATGCCGATAAAGAACCGCTGGTGGTTTTCGCCGCCTCGTCTCTCACAGATGCAATGGAAAAGATCGGGCCCGTATACACCCAGCAGACAGGACAACCCGTCCAATTCTCTTACGCCGCAAGCTCCGTGCTCGCCCGCCAGATCGAGGCAGGCCCCAAGGCCGACGTCTTCTTCTCTGCTGACACGAGCTGGATGGACTATCTTCAGGAGCGCGACCTCATCGACAAAAGCACGCGGCGCGACCTGCTGGGCAACCGACTCGTGCTGGTGGCGCCCGCCTCGAGCAAGATCGAGCTCAAGATTGCTCCCGACTTTCCTCTCGCGGCCGCGCTCGGCAAGGGGCGGCTCGCCACCGGCGACCCGGACTCGGTTCCCGTGGGCCGCTATGCACGTTCCGCGCTGACATCACTCGGCGTCTGGAACTCCGTCGCGGACCGCCTCATCCGTGCGGAAAACGTGCGGTCCGCCCTCGCCTTCATCGCGCGAGGCGAAGCGCCGCTCGGCATCGTCCATGACACCGATGCACGGGTGGAGAAGCAGGTTCGCGTTGTTGACACGTTCCCGGAAGACACGCATCTGCCCATCGTGTATCCGGTGGCCGCTACCGCGCATGCGAAACCTGCCGCCGCGGCGTTCGTCGAGTATCTGAGCGGGCCCGCCGCAGCGGAGACGTTCGAGCAGTACGGCTTCGAGGTTCTTCGCTAGTTCACCGAGGGGTACCCATGTTCCGTCAGCGTTGCTCGTGGCGGCGCTCCGCCCTTGCTGTCAGCTTTGCATCCGTTGGAATGCTGAGCGCACCTCTCGCCTCGTCGCAGACGGTGCAGCAGCAGATTTCAGAGCTGCAAGAAGCGCTCGCCGCGCAGAAGGCACAACTCGAGGCGCAACAGAAACTGCTCGAGCAGCAGAGCGCGGTGATCGATGAGCTGCGACGGCAGACCGCCGCGCAGGCGGTCGCTGCCGAGTCTTCTGCCACCTCGCTGTCGCAGGTGCAGAAGTCGCTCCTGGAATCGAAGCTCCAGGGGCAGGAACTGGCGCACGTCTCGATGAACGAGGGCCGGCCCAGGATCGAGAGCGCGGATGACCGCTCGTCCATCGCGCTCCGCGCCATCGTGCAACTCGATGCCGCGCATCACGATCAGGCACCTCAGGGACCGCTCGAGACGGACTTTCGCCGCGGCTCGGTGGGCGGCGCCGGCAATCGCGAGACCATCGCGGCAAGTGATCTCTCCAACGGCATCTATTTCCGCCGCGCCCGCTTCGGTGTCGAAGGTGCCTTCACGCCCGACTTCGACTACCGCTTCATCACGGAATTCGGCGGCGCGGGCGCCGAAGGACCCACCCGCATCAATGATGCGTGGATCAGCTACAACGGATTTGCTCCGTTTCGCATCCTGTTCGGCGCGACCTCGCCCCCCCGCCAACATGGATGACCAGACGGGCGTCGAGGATCTCCTGTTCATCGAGCGCGCGACACCGGCGGAGCTCTCCCGCACGCTCGCCGGGGCTGACGGACGCATCGGCCTCGGTGCGCGAGGTAACGGAACCCGCTGGACGGGCGCGCTGACCCTGACCAGCCGCACATTTGCCGATGCCGAGGTGTTCGACTCGCAGCTCGCACTCGTCGGCCGCTTCGGCTTTCTGGCCGCGACGGACGAATCCTACAACGTGCACGTCGGGCTCTCCGGCACGTGGGTCTTCGAGCCCGCGGACCTGGGCGTGTCCGCCACGGGGGCACGGTATCCAATACGGTTCAGGGACCGCCCTGAAGTGCGTGTCGACAGCACGCGACTGATCGACACCGGCCCAATCGACGCCGACTCGGCCTATGCCACGGGCATCGAGCTCGGGGCGAACTGGAAGAACTACTACATCCAGGTGGAGAACTTCTGGTACGGCATCGAGCGGCGTGACACCGACACGCCGCTGCCAGACCCTTCATTCGGCGGCTACTACGTGCAGGGGAGCTGGGTGCTCACCGGCGAGAGCAAGCGCTACAACATGACGACTGGATCCTTCCGGCCGCCGCGGCCGCGAATACCATTCACGTCACACGGAGGGCTGGGCGCGTGGGAGCTGGCCGCAAGGTACTCGCACACCGATCTCAACTTCCATCCAGGGTCGCCGGGCACGCCTGCGGCACCGGACAGTGTGCGCGGCGGCGTTCAGAACATCTGGACGGTCGGACTCAACTGGTACCTGAACACGAACTATCGGTTGATGTTCGAGTACCTGCACATCGAGGTGGACCGGCTCAATCCGGCCGGCCCGACCAATCCCATGCCCTTCGGGCCGCCGCCGGCAACGCCGCCGATCGGGGTGCAGATCGGCCAGAGTCTCAATGCCTATGCGCTGCGCTCGCAGTATTCCTTCTGATGGTACCGAGCTCGAGACTGTTCACGGGGCACACACGATGCAGCCGTCGGACCAGTAAGGCCATGCGGCTGCAGGCATGCGTGCTCGAGCAGCCACTGCTCGACGTCGCTCGCACGCTGGGCTCACACTGAGCTGAATCGAACGCTCGTCACCCCCCGCTTTTCACACACCGTACTGGAGCTACCTGGCGCGGCTCCTGCCCGGGACGGGCGAGTCCGCGCCTCTTCGGTCCCGGGCGCGCTCAAAGGCTTCCAGCTCGAGCAGCCTCGCAATGTTCGAGAGATCCTCTCGGGTTCTGACGTGAACGAACTTCTCTGGAAACGAGAAGGGAATGCGAATTGCGCGCAGGTGCTGCAGCAGGAGCCAGGTTGTTGGATAAGCGCCGATCGTGAGGGCGCGGGTCACAGCCTCCAGAGCGCTTACCGGCCACACGGCACACAGCGACTCATGTCCCTGGGAAGTTTCGGCCATGACCGGCCCTGAGCGCGCTGCCTTGACCAGGCGTGCGAAGAGGTCCTCCGGCAGAAGCGGTGCGTCGCTGGGACTCACGGCCAGCGCCCAGGCACCCTGCTCTTTTGCCCAGAGCAGACCCGCGCGGACGCCCGCCAGGGGCCCCGGCGGATCACACCGTGCGCCGTGCACAACCGGCAAGCCTTCGCCGCGGCAGATGGACTCTGCCTCCGTTCCGGCACGAGCATTCACTGCTACGAACGCACAGCTGCGCTGCAGGCGTCGCGCAGCTCTGACCAGCAATGCCTCGCCCGCAAGCGCTGCGGCCGCCACTTCACCGCCAAAGCGCGCCGAGCGGCCCCCGGCGATGACGATGCCGGCGACCGATGGCACGCGGCACACTTGGTCACGAGCTGGGCCCATACGTTCGCCTGAAACCTCATCCGCAGCGCACTGACATCGCGCGCTCTCCCGGTTGTCGTTATATTCTGGACGATATCACGAATCAGCCACGCCCGACCGTTCGCGAGACAGCCCGTGCCCCACGTGCAGGCCCCTGCAGCTGACACTCGTCGCCCCATGCCGCACACAGCGCCGCGCGAACCCGCGAGTCCCTGGCGTGGTGGAGGTGGAGCCGACTGCCGACGAGACCTGGGCGCGGTCAGAGCCGTGGTGATTCTGCGCGCTCCTCCAAACGAGAGATCAACTGACTCCAGCTCATGCGCGTATCTTGGATGTGAGACACGCGACGCCCGCGTCAACTGGGCGCCGCGCAGGACCTTCCGCCCAACGTCACATAGGGGGAATGAGCGATGTCGAAAGTACTCTGCGTCCTCTACGAGGATCCGGTTGATGGGTATCCGAAAACGTACGCGCGAGACGACATCCCGCGTATAGAGCGATACCCCGATGGACAGACCACGCCAACCCCCAGACACGTCGATTTCCGCCCGGGGGAGCTGCTCGGCTCAGTCTCCGGGGAGCTGGGTTTGCGCAAGTTTCTCGAAGGGCTGGGTCACACCTTCGTGGTCACCTCCGACAAGGACGGGCCCAACTCGGTCTTCGAGCGTGAGTTGCCGGACGCCGAGGTGGTGATCTCCCAGCCTTTCTGGCCTGCGTACCTCACCGCCGAGCGAATCGCGAAGGCCGGCAAACTGAAGCTCGCGCTGACGGCGGGGATCGGCTCGGATCACGTGGATCTCGAAGCGGCGATCAAGAAGGGAATCACAGTCGCCGAGGTCACCTATTGCAACAGCATCAGCGTCTCCGAGCATGTTGTGATGATGATCCTGTCTCTGGTCCGTAACTACATTCCCTCTTACACGTGGGTGATCAACGGTGGCTGGAACATTGCCGACTGCGTCTCCCGCGCGTATGACGTGGAGGGCATGCACGTGGGCACGGTGGCTGCAGGTCGTATCGGCCTTGCGGTGCTGAGACGATTGAAGCCCTTCGACGTGAAGCTCCACTACACGGACAGGCATCGTCTCCCGGAGAGCGTCGAGCGTGAGCTGAACGTCACGTTTCATCCCGATGTGGAGTCGATGGTGCGCGTCTGTGATGTCGTCACGATCAACGCACCCCTGCACCCCGAGACCGAGAATCTCTTCAATGCCGCGCTGATAGCCAAGATGAAGCGCGGCTCCTACATCGTGAACACAGCGCGCGGCAAAATCTGCAACCGCGACGACATCGCGGCAGCCCTCAAGAGCGGGCACCTCGCGGGCTACGCAGGCGACGTCTGGTTTCCACAGCCGGCGCCAAAAGACCATCCGTGGCGCACGATGCCTCACCACGGCATGACGCCCCACACATCCGGCACGACTCTGTCTGCTCAAGCGCGGTATGCCGCAGGGACGCGCGAGATCCTGGAGTCCTACTTCGAGAAGCGGCCAATCCGCGAGGAATACCTCATCGTGGACGGAGGCAAGCTCGCCGGAGCCGGCGCCCACTCCTACAGCGCCGGCAATGCCACCAGAGGATCGGAGGAAGCAGCTCGCTACAAGCGTTGAGGCACGGGGAGCGGCGAAAGCGCGCCGCACGCCCCGAGATCCATCAGTGCGGCGATTGGCCCGCAGGCCTCGGTGCGGCGGGCACCGCCTGTGCGCCCGGTCCCGCGGCGCCGGCGGCCTTCGCCTCGTGCGCGCGCTTCACCATGTAGGCACGAATGGCGTTGACGTCTTTCTTGCTCAGCGCCTTCTTGAAGGAAACCATGCCATTCTCCGTGAGCGCGCCATCCAGCACGATGCGGTTGATGAGTTCCTCGCTATTGAGCGCGGCACTGTAGCGCAGGTCCGGGAACATGCCGCGGCTCTGCCCGTCGGTGCCGTGGCAGGTGCCGCAGAAGCGGTCGTAGAGACGCTCGCCCTGCTCGATGGTCTGTTCGGTCCCGAACTGGGGCGGCGGATTCAGCGCGAGCGGCGGCGGGGCGACTTCCGGAGGCAGTTGCGCCGTGGCCCCGAGCCTGAATACGAGGAGGCGCGAGTAGTTCGGGGCATAGTAGTTGCCCGCGCTCCGGGATCCTGCAACGACGGCGACGTACTGCTCACCTTCGATCGCGTAGGTCACGGGCCCGGCGACAATCCCCGTCTGTGCATACATGGACCACAGTTTCTCACCGTTGTCCGCTCGATACGCGACGAGCGCGCGATCGCGCGAGTTCCCCTGGAACACCAGGCCCCCGGCAGTCGAGAGAGCTCCGCCGCCTCGTGACGTGCCGAAGTGAGCGCGCCACACTTCGCGCTGCGCGACAGGGTCCCACGCAAGAAGGTACGCCTGGTTGATCCGGCGGTTCCCGGGCTCGTTGTACATGGCGAAGCCCTTCGAGAGGCTGATGTTCAGCTTCTGTCCCATGGGGTTGTCGTCTTCCTCCGTCGCAACCATCGGATAGTTTCCGTACATGGTCGGGATGTAGACGAGCCCCGTCTGCGGGCTGTACGACATGGGATGCCAGCTATGCGCGCCACCCGGTGTCGGAATGACGAGGAACCCCTTGCCGGTGCGATCGTAGTGCGCATCGGGATTCATGAGCGGACGTCCCGTTTTCAGGTCCACGCCCGTCGACCAGTTGAGCGGCACGAACGGCTCAGCGGATAGCAGCTCGCCAGTCGCCGCATCCAGGATGTAGAAATAGCCGTTCTTGGGCGCTTGCATCACGACGTGACGCATGCGCCCCCCGATGTTGAGGTCCGCTACGGTGATCTGCTGAACGGCTGTGTAGTCCCAGGAGTCCGCCGGCGTTTCCTGGTAATGCCACACGTACTCGCCCGTCTCCGGGCGCAGCGCCAGGATGCTGGAGAGAAACAGATTGTCCTTGCCGCCGGGGCTGCGGATCTCGGCGGGCCACGGGCCACCGTTCCCGGTTCCGATGAAGAGGAGATTCGTCTTCGGGTCGTACGTGATGGCGTCCCACGGCGCTCCGCCGCCGCCGCTTTTCGTCGGCCAGTATCCGCCCGCGCTCCAGGTACTCGCGGCCTTCTCGGCGAGAACCTTGTCCGACACCACGCCGTCCCGCGTGCCGGGTGCGCCGGGCACGATGTAGAAGCGCCAGTCCAGCTTGCCGGTCTCCGCGTCATACGCCGAGACGAAGCCGCGCACGCTGAATTCGGAACCGCCGTTCCCGATGATCACGCGACCCTTCACCACGCGCGGAGCACCTGTAATGGAGTAAGGCTGCTTGGGATCCGTCGTCTGCACGGACCACACAGGCTTGCCCGTCGCTGCTTCCAGCGCGATCAGCCTGCCGTCGAGCGTGCCGACGAACACTTTGCCGTTCCACGCAGCGACGCCGCGATTCACCACATCGCAACAGGTGTTGACTGCCCACTCGCCAGGGACCTTCGGATCGTAGCGCCACAGGAGCGCGCCGGTCTTTGCATCGTAAGCGTTCACCTTGCTCCAGGCGGTGCTGACGTAGATGACGCCATCCACGATGATGGGCGTCGCTTCCTGCCCGCGCCGCGTGTCGAAGTCTGCGAACCATGCAAGACCCAGCTCGCCCACATTCTCGGTGGAGATCTGCTTCAGGGGACTGAAGCGCTGCTCGTCGTAGGTGCGGCCGTGGGACATCCACTGCCCCGGCTCCTCGTCCGCCGCGAGCAGGCGCTTCTCGTCGACTCGCGCATGTGCTCGTGGTGCGACCGTATCTGCCGGCTGCGCCTGCGCAGACGCAGGAAATGCAGGCTCTGAAATGAACGCAGCCAGGGATGCAGCCGCGACTGCTGGAATGATGAAACGCATGATTGAGCTTCCGGTTTGACGGTTCGACGAGCCGGTGGCGCGCTGGCGCGCAGTGCCGGACGGTTTGGGATCAGATGGAGAATTCCTGCGGCTCCCGGCCGGCACGAGAACACTGTGCCCGGACCGTCCTTTGACGAAATGACCATTCGCCATCCCTCTCGAGTCGCAAGGCCACACGCGCCGATTTCTTCACCGGCCGGGTGATGCGCTACTCCCTGGGGCGGCCTTGGCGTCGTTCGCCCGCGAAACGATGTAGGCACGAACCGCCTGCGCCTGCTCTTCGGTCAGCCGTCCCCTGAACGACGCCATGCCGTTCGCCTGCAGCGCGCCTCCGAGAACGATTGCGCTGAATGCTTCCGCACTATGGAGCGTTGGCGAGTACCGAAGGTCGGGGAACGCGGCGCGATTGGCCGCGGGCGGCTCGTGGCACATCGTGCAGTTGGCGAGGAACTGCTGGCGGCCGAGCTCGATCGTCTCCTTCGAGGCGGTCGAGGCCGGCGGGTCGAGCGCCAGCGGCGGTGGCGGCTGCGGCGAAGGGGGAAGCGTAACCGAGCCGCCGAGCTTGAAGACCAGGAGGCGCGATCGGTTGCTGGTGCCGTAACGGGCGAGTCCATACCCCGCTTCGAGCGCGATGTATTGCTCCCCGTCAAGCTCGAAGGCCGCCGGAGCCGCGACCACGCCGGTCTGCGCGTCCATCGACCATAGCTCGCGACCGTCTGTGGCGCGGTAGGCGACGAAACGCCCTTGTGTCGTGCCTTGAAATACGAGCCCACCGGCAGTCGACAGCGTTCCCGCACCAATCGAACCGAGGATTCCGGTGCGCCATGCCTCGCGCTGCTCGACCGGGTCCCAAGCCACGAGGCGCGCGCCTGGCTCGGTCGTGGGTGTCTGCACTTCCTTCAAGAGCTCCGGCGGTACCGGAAACTGGATGCCGAGGTTCGTTCCCATTGGCTGGTAGTCGAACCGCTCCGCGCTCTTCATGACGAGACTCGTCTCGACTGCGGAGAAGTACACGAGCCCCGTCTGGGGATTGAACGACATCGGATGCCACGAGTGCGCACCCTGTGGACCCGGCTGCGCGAGGACTGCCTTGCCGTTCTGATCGTAGCGCGCGTCTGCAACCGGTATCGGACGGCCCGTCTTCAGATCGATGCCCGTGGCCCACCCTACTTCGACGTAGTTGTTCGCGGAGATGAGCTTGCCGGTGTTCGCGTCCAGCACGTAGAAGAATCCGTTCTTCGGCGCCTGCATCACGACGCGCCGCGAGCATCCGTCGATCTTCAGGTCCGCGAGCATGATGTGCTGGGTGGCCGTATAGTCCCACGTCTCGCCGGGTGTCGTCTGGTAGTGCCAGACATACCGGCCGTCGTCCGGGTTCAGCGCGACGATCGATGCGAGGAAGAGATTGTCACCGCCGCCGGGGCTCCTGAACGCCTGGTTCCAGGGCGCGCCGTTGCCAACGCCGATGTAGAGCAGGTTCAGCGACGGGTCGTACGCCATCGAATCCCAGACCGTGCCGCCACCGCCGACGATCCACCACTCGCCCTTCCAGGTCTCTGCGGCCTTCTTCAGGATCTCGGACTCGAAGCCCTTCGCCGGATCTCCCGGCACGGTGTAGAAGCGCCATGCGAGCTTGCCCGTCTCCGCGTCGTACGCCGAGACGTATCCCCTCACGCCGAACTCCGCACCCGCATTGCCGATCAGCACTTTACCCTTCACGACACGCGGAGCGCCCGTGATCGTGTACGGCTTGCGCTGATCGACGGTGAGTGTTTCCCAGACAGGCTCGCCGGTTTTCGCGTCGAGCCCGATCAGCCGCCCATCGTAGCTGGCGACGAAGATCTTGCCGTTCCACGCGGCGAGACCGCGGTTCACGACGTCGCAGCACCCCCGGCCCGCGAACTCACCCGGAACCTTGGGGTCGTAAGCCCACAGCTGCCGTCCGGTGCGTGCGTCATAGGCCTTCACCTTGCTCCACGCCGTGGAGACATAGATGACTCCGTCGATGACGAGGGGCGTCGCCTCCTGCCCGCGATTGCTGTCGAAGTCCGCAAACCACGCGAGGCCCAGCTTCGAAACGTTCTCGACGTTGATCTGCGCGAGCGGGCTGAAACGCTGTTCGTCGTAAGTGCGTGCGACGGACATCCATTGGCCCGGCTCCTCATTGGCGGAGACGAGACGCTTCGCTGTCACCATCGCCGCCGCCGGTGTCGCCGCGGAACAAAGCCCGCTGCTGCCCAGGACTGCTATCGCCGCAACCAGCACGCCGTAGCACGACAACCGCTCGTCCATTTGCCTCCCGCTGAATTTTGACGCCCCGCGATGAGCCCGGGGTCATCGCGGCGGCGGATTGTGGCGCAAGGGAACCCGGACCGCGTCGCGAGCGCGCGTACTGATCGTCTGGCGGGAACCATCGTGAGATTGCCCTGCGCGCGGCGGGAAAAACTCACGAAACGCCGATCGTTCTCAGGTCGGCGGTTGCTGCAGCAAGCGTGGCAATAGCTGCGACTCACTCCGGAACGCCGCGAGCCATGTGCGATCACGGCGCGCCGGGGCACTCATCGCCGACACTCGTGTGCCTGCCTCCGCGGCGAACCCGGCGCCGCTGGAGCACGGCATTCTTCGTCCGTTTCACGGTGAGGCCGCGGGCGTCGATCACGGTGATGGTTCCATCGCCTTCGCCCGGAATTGAAGGCTCTGGAACCCTCAGGCGTGAATGCGACCGCCCGCGGCCGCACATCTGCTGCAAGCTGCCTGTCGACCCGACCGCTTGCCGTTACACATGCGCGCTACTGCACCGTGAAGGTGTATCGAACACCCAGCCAGTACGCGCGTGGCGCTCCGGGTGCGAAGAAGGTCGAATTTCGAAGCGGACGCTCTCCATCGATGACGGGCCCGTCGAAGGGACGCGCGACGAAGTTCCCGGCAGCATCGAATCCTGTGGCACCAAGCTGCGCTGCCGAGTAGTACCGGCGATCGAAGATGTTGAACCCCTGCGCAAAGAGGCTGAGGCCTTCGATGGGTCGATACTCCCCACCGAGATTGACTACGGTGTAGCCTCCCGAGCGGCCGGGGCCGAGATAGAACACGCCATCGGGTTCATGCCTGTTGTTCTCGTTGCCCCGGGCGAACGACCCGTCGACGGTGATCAGATCCAGGTTCAGCGAGAACTGCGGAATGATCTGCCAATCCGCAAACGCCTTGAAGAGGTGCCGCGGGATCAGCGGGATCCGGTCGCCGGGCTCCACCTCGATCGTGCCTTCGAATCCCGGCCCTTCCTCGTTCGTGCTGTTGCCGGACCCTGATACCTCCTCTGCGGAGCGAAACGTCGCATCGAGGAAAGTGTAGTGCGCGCCGAAGCCCACGGGGCCGAGACGGCCACTGAGCCCCGCCTCCACGCCCAGCCGCCGCGTCTTGCCGAAATTCTCGAAGAAGCCGAAGCCGGAAACATCATTCGTGACGAACATGATGTCGTCGTGATTGTCGGCGTGGAAGAAGCCGACGTTCCACGCGAGCCACTGCTCCACCGTGCCGCGAACACCGGTCTCGAAAGTCCGCGTGACGACCTGATCGAGCGGCGGATCACCGGCGAGGGCATTCGGCAGACGACAGGGATTCTCAGGATCCGCGCAGCCAAGCTCGATTGCGGAAGGCGCCCGGCTGCCTTCGTTGTACCCGAAGTAGGCGGTCAACGACGGCAGGAAGGCGACCGTCAGGCCCGCCGCCGGGTTGAAGCGTGCGAAGTGATGGTCCGCTGTCAGCGAGCCCGGCTCGCCTTCGGGCGTGATGCCGTCCACGCTGCTGATGGTCGTGCGGTCGAAACGCCCTGAGAGGGTCAGCGCAATCTGCGGGGTGAAGTGGAACGTGTCGGTGAGGAAGATGCTGCGCGTTTCGCTGTCGCCTCTGAGGTCGACGCGCGCATCGAAGGTGTCCTCCGAGTCCTGGGTGCCGTCGGCGAAGGCCCCCGGGCCATCGACGCTCGCGACCCCACGGTCGGGCGTCAGGAAGGCGAAACGCGACGATTGCCTGAACTTCGCGTGGTTCTTGAGCCAACCCACGCCGACCGTGAACTGATTCGCCTTGTTCCGGATCGGCGTGGTGAAGGTCGCCTGCAGGCCGAACCCGCCTTCGCGCTGTTCCGTGAGCGACTGGTTCTCGAGTCCGTTGCACTTCTCGTTCGGTTCGGTGTTCAGCAGGATGTTGGCAATGCATCTCCACATCGGGAACGGCGTGTTCGCCTGCGTCTCGCCACTGAGTGGAAAGCCCGTGAAGCCCGCTTCGGTCAGTGCCTCGATTTCTTCGTCGTCCGGCTGATAGAGGTTCTCTCCCAGCGATTCATCGTTGATATCGCCGTTGAACGTGCCCGTCCGGATGTGGCGGAAGTACCCGTTGCCGCCGAGCGTGATGGTGTCGGTGATCTCGTGTGTTCCGGTGAAGTTGAACAGATATGCCCTGTTCTGCGTGTTGTCCGGCTTCGTGTAGACGCTGTCAAAATCCCGTTCGAGGAACTGCAGATCCTGCAGACCGTTGCCGGTCAGATCCGATCGTGTGAACGCCCCGCTCAAGGCGACATCCGTCACCTCGCTGCGCCAGCCTCCCTTCGCAAACACCTGCCAGGCATCCGTTGGCGAATCCTCACGCCAGCCGTTGTCTTTCAGCTTGTTGGCGATCCCATACCAGTGAACGCCGTTCTTCGCGTGTCCCCCCGCCTCGAGCTCGTACTCGCGTCGTGAGCTCGAGCCGTAGTTCACGCCGACGGAATACCCTGGAGCACTGAACCCGTCCTTGGTACGCAGATCGAGCGCGCCGCCCAGCGTGTTGAGCCCGAAGAGCGGATTGGAGCCCGGCACGAGAGTCATCGTCGCGAGCGCATCGCGCGGAATCAGATCCCAGCTCACGACATCACCGAAGGGCTGATTCAGCCTCACGCCATCCATGTATACGGACATGCCCTGGGGCGTCCCGAGGAGAGGTGATGCGGTATAGCCGCGGTAGCTCACATCCGGCTGCAGCGCGTTGTTCTGGATGTCGTTCACGAATACGCTTCCGATTTCGCGCCTCATGAACTCGGTGAGGTCGACGGCGTGAGCTCTGGCGATATCCTCCGCCGTCGCACGCTGCACGGGTGCCGCCACCTCATCCGCGTTGATCTCCGCACCGGGCAACGCCGTCACTCCGATGATGACGACCGTCGGGATCCCCGAGCCATCCGTCGGCTCCGTCTCCTGCGACAGGGCCGGCTGCGCAAGAATCGCAACGAGGGCAGACGCCGACAACGTCGCCTTGCAGATGGATCGACTCATGCCGGGTATCCCTGTATCGATTGATGCAAAGAACTGGCGACGTCATGAGTCTCCCGGAAACGCAAAGCACGGCGCTAGAGAGTCCTTCACACGTGTGCCGGGAGTTTCTCCTCGCGTAGGAAGCTACTTGATGTTGCCTCCGAACTGCATTCTGCTGCGCCCCACACGACACAACTGTCACGGCGGCGGGACATCGCGCGCGTGTCCTGACAACGTCGAGCGCTGCCTTGATCTCGGCTCACTTCCAGCCCGGCGAAGCGCCGCTTCCGATCACAGGTCGACACGCGCATGCCGTCTACCATGTGCATGGAACCCGTGAGTGACATGATCCGACGCTTGCGCCCGGTCGGGCCGGACGAGCTGAACCTCGTCGCCGCGCCTGGCAACTGCGTGCACGAGTGGCGTGGGGGGACTGCCGGGCATTCAGCTCAACAGGGCCCGCTTCGAGGCGCGCCGTCCCACAGAGGCAGGAGTCTTATGACCGCACGAAAGCAGGAAAGAATCACGGTTCTGCTGGTCGATGATCACGCCGTCGTGCGCGAAGGATATCGTCGACTGCTCGAGAGGCGGGGCCATATCGCGGTCGCAGGGGAAGCCGAGAACGCCTCGGAAGCCGAGCGGCAGTTCCTCGCGCTGCAGCCGCAAGTCGTGGTGATGGATCTGGCACTGGGTGGTGGAGTGAGCGGCATCGAGGCAACGCGGTTGATGCTGGGTCATCGTCCCGATGCAAGGGTCCTCATCTTCAGCATGCATGAGCAGTTCGTCTACGCGGAGCATGCACTGCGTGCCGGAGCGCTGGGCTACGTCACCAAGAGCAGCGCCCCGAAGGTTCTGGTGGAGGCGGTCGACGCTGTTGCGCGGGGTCGCAGCTATCTCAGCCCGGACATCGCGCAGGCCGGCGTACGACACAACCTCGTGAACGATGAAGGCGACTCACCGGTGTTGTCGGCGCGTGAGCTCGAGATACTCCGTCTCCTCGTCTCGGGAATGCCGCTAGCCGATATCGCAAGACTCATGGAACTCAGTCCCAAGACCGTCGCGAATCACCAGTCCTCGATCAAGCAGAAACTCGGCGCAACCAATCCCGTGCAGCTGGCACAGAGGGGTTTCGACTTCCTGCGGCGATATGGGAGTGCTGAATGAGCCAGGCGTCCCTGCGTCTAGTCCGAGGCGTTGAAGAACGGCATGGCGTAGAGAACAATCAGTGCGATGAGTGCCAGTGCGGCCGGGATCGGCCGAAGGTCCACGGAAGCGCTGATCAACCGCTGGTGCGCGCGCGTCGCGATGGCCCCCTCCACGCGCGAGCGTTCTACGAGGCGCGTGTAGCCCAAGCCTGTAGCGCGCGCGAGCGTCTGCAGATGCTCCTCACGAACCGAAGTCAGGTGCTCCGTGCCGACGGCTGCTTCCCCACCAAATGGCGCGTTGCGCGGGTCGTATCCGGCGCGACTGGCCGCATCGGAAGGCGGCTGTCCGCTGCGATTCTCCTGCGGCACCTCGGCCATCGTCCAGAAGCCGATCTCGTGGCCGCGCTGGTCGAACTTCGGAATGGGCACCGGCTCGAGCCCCCCTACCCCCACGACCACGCCACTCACCTCGCCGGCTTCGCCCTCGAACGCCGGGGCTCCGGACCTCGGCAAGGGCGGCGCCTCATGACCATCGCTGAAGAACAGCAGGTCCGAGTGCAGATCCCGGGCAATCGCGATGGCACTGTAGAGGCCCTGAGTCACGTAGCTGTCCCCTTCCCACGCCATGCGCCAGTCGAGCGAGTCGATAGCGCTGTCCACGGCGCCAAAGTTGTCGCACAGCTCGACCGGTTCGAAGAGGAGGAAGCTCTGCCGCTCCGTAAAGATGCCGAGCCCGATGCGAGAGCGGCAGGGCAAACCGGCAATGAGCTCGCGCAGCGTGCGCTTCGTGAAATCCAGGCGCGCCGCCGGCTGCCCGCCGAGCGCGTAATCACGAGCGTTCATGCTGCCCGTGATGTCCACGACCACGAGCAGGTCGTAGGCGGCTCGCCGGAAATGCCCGGCCGGGCGAAGCACCGTCGCCAGCAACGCGATCGCTGCGATCCCCAGGACGACTGCACGCCAATCGCGCAGCAGCGTGTGCATCAGGGCAGGCCTCGAGGCAGCCGCGGCAGATCCGTCCACAATCTCTTCGGCAGCTCGCGGGGTGTGTCCTCGAATACCTCGGCACCCATCTGGGGAAAGTCACGCACGAGACGCATCGCCACATCGAGGTTGTACTTCGCGTCCCAATGCTCCGGATCGATGGTCAGCGCACGTCGGTAGCCATCCTTCGCGAGCCGCACATACGAGGCGGCGGCATCGATCCGGCCCTGCTCGATGAGCACGAAGGCCGCTCTCAGGCGCGCATTGGCAAGATCGTAGTGCAGGTTCACGAGTCGCTTCGGTTCGCCGCCCGCGGCGATCTCTTCCACCAGCACCTGCGCCTCATCGACGCGATCGTGCTGCAGAAGAAAGTACGCGCGGGCAAATTTGACTTCGAAGCGTGCCGAAGGCTTCACGGGGACATCCCGCCCCGCGACGAGGGCATCGATCGCGCGATTGTCCCGCCATGCCAGGGCGGCGTCTGTCAGTGTGAGCACGCTGCCCGCAAGAGCCGCCAGAAATGCCGCGGCGAGCGCGGCGCCTTTGAAACGTCGCAGGTCTCCGGCGCGTTTTCGCGGCTCGTGCTGAGTCATTGCAAGCTACCGAAGCTGGGTTGCGGGCGGTACTCGGCCAGCTTTGCGAGCAGGAGAAGGGTGACGGCAGCAAGCGCCGTCCCGTAGGCCCAGGCGCGCAAGTCGCGCTGCGGCGTGCGCTCGTAGTAGCGCAGCGGCCGCTGTTCCTGCCTGTCGATCTCGGCAACGGCCTGCTGCACGGCCTGCGCCGAACCGGCTTCGAACGCCCGGTACGGAACGCCGAGTGACGACAGGAAGAGATGCAGATGGCGCTCCGGATTCGCGTACGGCGTGTCCCGCTCAGGGTTTCCGGGCGCGGCAAAGATGCCGGGACCGCCCTCACTGCGCAGGAACAGCCAGTAAAGGTTGAAGGGACTGCGCGCCGCCATCTCGCGCAGCACCGCCTGAACTTCCGGGCTGATGACCGATGCCCCGTCGGAAACGAGCACCACAGCCCCGGGGCTCTGCGCTCCCCGCTCGTTCAGCATGGAAATGGCCATGGCCAACCCGAGCCCCACGTTCGTCATCGTGAGGCCCGGCCTATCGATCACATCGACCGCGGCTTTCACTGCATCGTGATGGTCCGTGAGCGGCAGCACCTGCATCGGCGAGGTGGAGAAGACCGCCACGCCGATCCGGTCCCGCGGCCTGCGCCCGACGAAGTCGAGGATGAGACGCCTCGCCACCGCGGACTTGGACTCTTCCTGCCCGCTCGGTCGGCGGTTCGCGAAGCTGTCGTTCATGCTGCTCGAACGGTCGATCAGCAGCACGATGCGCGCACCGGAGCCGGTGCGCTCGATCGTCTGGCCAGCGAGGTGGATGCCGGCGAGCCCCAGCAGGATGCCGGCGATGGCCACGGCTCCGGCCAATCTCAACAGGGCGTCGAGCCCCATGGAGCCGCCGTCCTGTGGCACGCCTCTGAGAGAGGGGTAGCCTGTGGCGCGAAACAGAGTGGCCAGGAATGGCAATACTGCCAACGGCAGAAGAAGGAGCAGCACGGCATGGTCGACTGCAAGCTTCATGTCGCCATCCTCTCGACCGCCGCCAGTCTCGCCGCGAGCAACTTCAATTGCGCCGGCGGCAGTGTCGCCATCGCGCCATCGATGTCGTCGCCGAAGAACGCCTCGCGCGAGGCCTGAAAGAAGCTGCGGATATCGGCGGCCAGAGCGGAGAAGCGCGGATTCCGGTCGATGAAGCGCTCAACATCATCCGCGAGCACGCGCTGTCCGGCGGCCTCGTCGAATGCGCGGTGCAGGCAAAGAAGGTCCATGGCGTAGCGTCCGGGCAAATCTCGCTGTTCCGGAGCGATCCGTACCGATCGCGCACAGTGGGCGAAGGGTCGCCCGGCGCGCCTGGCAAACGGCCAGCTGCCGAAGTGGTGAGCCAGGAGCAGGCCCGAGAGCAGCAACGCAACGGCCGAACACAGCCCCGTGACGCCGGCTCTCGCGAGTGATGCTCGTATCGGGGCGACATCACCCCGAATGGCTACGGAGTCTTCCCGCTTGTGAGGGTCCAGTCCGCGCAACGGGGACATCACGAAGTGCCAGGGCGGCACGCGTGCCTCCACGCGATTCGCGCCGTGCGCGAGCTCGACCGTCCAGGCAGGAATCTCGAGATCTCTGGCGCCCAGCGGAGCGTAGAACGTTTGATACGTCAGATGGAATCGATGCAGCGTCGCGCCACGTCGGCCACGGCGCTCCTCCACCGCGACGGACTTCAGGTTCAGCCAGTACGTCACCTGGCGAGGCTGCGGAATGGATGCTAGAACGATCTCATAGGCGCCGTCGACCGTGACATCGGCTTGGAGGCGCACCTCATCGCCGATGACGTAGCCGAATGAGCGTGGCGCCCTCAGCTCCACCGAGCGCACCTGTGCGACGGCCGCATTCATGCCGAACACGGCGGCAAGCGCGGCTGCACAGAACGACGGTTTCCGCCACATCGCGCGTCATCTCGCCATCAGGTGGCGCGCGAGCGCATCGGTGTCCAACCCGTCGACGAGCTGAAAGGCTTCCCGGCACTGGCGCGCGAACACGCCTCGCAGTCTGGCGAAGTGCTGCTCGCGCGCGCGTCGCCAGCGATCCCTCACCACCGGGCGCATGAATGTGAGCCGCCGTCGACCGGTCTCGAGATCCCGATGTTCGATGAGTCGCCAGAGCGGCAAGTCGTCGTACTCCGCTCGATCGACCAGCCGCACCGGAACCACATCGTGACGCCACAGAGTCTCGAGCCCTCGCATGACCAGGGACGCGGGCAGCAGGAAATCCGAGATCAGAAAGACGAGACTGCGCCGCAACGGCAGGTGCCGCGCCACATCGATGAGCCCGCCCGCATCTGCACCCGCAGGGCCTGTGCGCATGAGCTGCTCGAAGACCTGGGTTTCCAGACCCATTCGGCGCGTGGGAGGCAGCAGCACGTCCTGCCGGACCGACGAGTCCCAGCCCACGAGCCCGAAGCGATCACCTGTGCGATACGCTGAGGCCGCCAGCACAGCACACAGCTCGGCGACCGTCCGCATACGTCCCACACGGCCGACAAACCCCATCGAACCGGAAAGATCCACCAGCGCGACAACGGAGATGGCACTGCGCTGTGCGAATTGGCGCACGTACACCTCCCCCATCGGGTCCCGCATGGTGACGGCGAGATCGAGGCGCCTGGGATCAGGGTGCCGCAGCAGGGGAACGTGCTGGCGGAATGCGCCTCCGCTTCCGTCGCGAAAGCCGGGGTGCGCGCCCACCGTGACGCCGCTCGGTCGCCACCGCAAGGCGTAGGGGATGAATCGGCCGACATTCATGGGGCGGGCACCATTCTGAACGCCGCCTCGCACAGCTCGCGGACGAGGCGCTCCCGGCGCAGCTCATACACCGGGTCCACGAAGATCCGGTGCGCCATCACCTCGAAGAAGACTTCGCGGAAATCCTCCGGCACCAGGATGTCCCGGCCCTCGAGCCACGCCCGCACCCGCGCCGCGCGCACGAGGTAAGAGATGCCGCGCGGGCTCGCTCCTCCGATCACGAGCCGGTTGGCATCGACATCCTGCAGCTCGATGCCGTGCCGGCCCGGGGCACGCACTACACGCCATAAGGCCGTCGTGTAGGCCTGGATAGCGGCACTCGCACGAACTCCAGTCTGGATGGTCCGAGCAGCATCAGCGAGCGAGGTGTGATCGACGATACCCTCCTGCACTTCCGCGACAAGCGCATTGATGTCGTGATAGCGCGACTCGAACGCAAGCTGGCGCTGCGTGGGCTCGTCCTCGGGCGTGGCCATCGACACTTCCATGAAGAAGCGGTCACGTGCGGCGGCTGGTAGCTCGAACGTCTCCTCACGCTCGACCTGATTGCGATCGGCGAACACCTGCAGATAAGGAAAGTGATACTCCTGATTGAACGCCGTGATGCTGCGTTCCGCCATCAGACGCAGCAGCAGCGAGTGCACCTGGGGACGTGCGCGATTGATCTCGTTGAAGAAGAAGATCGCGAGCTCCCCGCCGTACTTCACGAGCGGGCCGGGGTCGACGCGCGGCTTGCCGTCTTCATCGAGCCGCGCGTGGTACACGAGGTCCGACGGCATGAGGTCGATCGTACCTTCGATACGCTCGAAGCGCCCACCCAGCGCACGGGCCATCGCGCGCAGGAGCGTGGTCTTGCCGACACCTACGTCCCCCTCGAGCAGCATGTGGCCGCGCGCGAACACCGCTATCGTCAGCAGGCGGATCACGCGCTCCTGACCGACGACGGCCTTGCCGACCTCGCGTTGCAGAGCGAATGCGCGCTCGCGCCAGTCGCTCAACATGCTGTCGGCATCAGCGAGCAAAGCACTGCGGCTCCTGCACTTCGAACGCGGCTTTCTCCCTGCCCGGCAATTCACGGCAACGCGCCAACCGGCCGCGACAGGCCTTCGCACGCTTGCGCCAGCGGACGCTCGCGGCGCACGCGCCACCTGCGACGCACGGGTTCACGACGTCGGGATCTTGCTCACGTCATAGACCCACTTCCCTGACTTCTTGAAGTACTCGACGCGCTGGCGATTGCGTGCCTCCATCGCCTGGATGGATTCCTGTTGTTTGGCGACCTCCGTGGGGTTGTGCTTGGGGTCGTACTTGGAGCCGGCGATCTTGGCGGGATAGCCGGGCTTGGGCTCCCAGCACACGCCGGGCTCCTTGCAGTTCTGGCCGTCGTAGGCTGACACCGCCGAGGATGCCAGCAGCAGGATTCCCGTACCGGCGGTGGCGATCGCCACTCGCGCGAGGCTGTGCAGCTTGATCATGGTTTACGTTCTCCTGTCAGTTGAACACGGGCTTGCACGCGGGTGCCGCGCTCGCCGCAACCACGTTGTCGTCAGATTCCTTGTAGGCACTGAACGTCTTCCGCTGCTCCGGCGTGAGCCATTCGGCATCGGACACCGGACCGGTGTACACGTGCCTGACCCAGGCCACGACCAGGAGCATCTCATCGAGCGTGAGGAACAGCGACTGCGGCCCCATCTGCGCCCGCGCTCCGCCGAAGATCGTCTCGAACATTCCCTGATCGGTCGCATTCTTCGGATAGGTCCAGTAGTTGTCGTTGAGGCCCGGGCCGATCTTCCCTTCCGCCAGATGCCCGTGACATCCCGAGCACGCGGACAGATAGAGCTCTTTCGCTTTCGGCAGGCAACCCTTCACTTCGACATACGGGTCCCGCCCGGACTGCAGGAAGTACTTCACGGCGGGCGTGTCGCGCTCTTCCGGACGCGCGTCATCGAGGCTGAGCGGCTCCCCCGTCACCGTGTTGCGCAGGTCGATGTCCGCGAACGCTGCCGAGCACAGCGCGCAGCACGCGAGCGGCAACGCCACCAACGCTCGAGCGCTCATCCAGCTTCCTCACGAGCTGGTTGGGAGCAGCGGAATCCCTTCCGCCCTCAACGACTCGAGCAGCTGCTGCGTCGCCTTGTCGATTGCCTCGTCCAGGGCTGCCTTCAGTTCCGGATCGTTCTTTCGAACACCCATGGACTGGTCGAACTGCAGAATTTCCTCCGTGCCGTCCGGCAGGACGAGCGGATCGGTGAGCAGCGCCATGCTGAGCGGCACGTGCGATGCCTTCACGTAACGCGCCACTTCCGGCGCGAAGGCGATGGCCGCGTCGGCCCGGCCTTCGATCACTTCCTGGACCAGGCGGTCCGCGGGGATCTGGAGGTACTGGTTTCGCGGCGACCTGAAGTTCACGAGCGAGGACAGGTAGATGGCGGTGTTCTCGTATTTTCCCGTCTGCTTGAGGATCTGCTCGCCGGGCGAGTTGAAGCGCACCGCGATGGTGTGAAGCTTCCTGAACTGCGGGTCATTCCAGGTCGTCGCGGTGATCTGCCGGTCCTTGCGCGTCACGATCACATAACCTGTTCGGTAGTAGGGCTTTGTGGTCAACACGCGTTCGTCGCCCGTGTCGAGACCCATTACGACGTCGCACTGATTCTTGTCGAGGTAATCCCGCACAAGATAGATCGCAGGCTTTGGCGCCCACACCGTGACGAGCTTGCGACCCATCGCATCGGCAACGGCCTGTGCCACGCGATTTTCGAAGCCGCTCGCGTCCTGCATGGAGAACGGCGCCTCTGACTCGGACGCACAGACTCGAAGATCCCCGGCGGACGCGACTCCGGCGAGAGTGATGCACAGGCCCAACGTGCACGCCATCCAGAACAGACGGCGCAGTGAGAGTCTACAGACCATGGCTGCCTCCACGATGGTGCGGACGCGAGCAAAGGAACCCGGTATCGCCGGCTGCCATGCACGACGAGTTGTCATGAGACCGTCGCCTCGCTCGACGTGCAAACCAGCTCGACGACACCGGGTGCCCGGAGCCGCTACTTCAGGACCTCATACTCATCGAGGTTCACATCGTCGTACGGACCCTTGCCGTCCAGCGAGAACACCAGCATGCCGCCGCCCTGCTGCGTCCATTTCTGCAGGTTCTTGAATGCACCGACCGCTCCGAGGCCCGCGGTGGGGTCCTGCAGGTCGAATACGAGGCCGACGCCCGGCCAGCCGCCGACACCGTAGTAGATGGCGACGTACTGGACGCCGTCGTTCATGTAGGTGATCGGGTAGCCGATGGCACCGGAAGGCATCTTGAACTTCCACAGGAGCTTGCCGGTGTCGCTGTCGCGCGCCTTGATGAAGCCGTCCAGCGTCCCGTAGAACACGAGATTACCGGCCGTGGCGAGCGTGCCGCCCCAGGCCGCAAAGCGCTCCATGACTTCCCACTTGTGCTCGCCTGTGATGGCGTTGTACGCCTTCACCTGGCCTAGCCCCTCGTAGCCCTGGCGGTTGCCCTTCGGGCCCGGGTACATGCTGAGCGTGGCACCCACGAAGAACTGCCCCGCCCGGTACGGCAGCATGAACGGCTCCCAGTCCATGCAGATGTGATTCGCCGCGATGAAGAACAGTTGCCGGTTCGGATCATAGGAATCATGCGCCTGATCGTGATAGCCCATGGCGGACGGGCAGATGTCACGGGCCTTGTGATCCATGCGGGTCGCGAACTCAGGGTCGCGGATGGGCTGGCCGTTCTTGAGGTCCACGTCCTTGAACACGTTCATCGTGTCGTCGATCTTGCCGACCTTGACGAGCTCGCCGCTCTCGCGGTCCAGGGTGTAGATGAACCCGTTTCGATCCGGGTGAGTGAGGAGCTTGCGCACCTTGCCCGTGCTGTCCTTCTGCTCGGACAGCATCATCACGTTGACACCCGCATAGTCCCACTCGTCATGTGGCGTTTTCTGATAGCCGAACCTGGCCTCGCCGGTGTCGGGATTGCGCGCGAAGATCGTCATCGTCCACTTGTTGTCGCCGGGGCGCATGGTTTCGTTCCACGGCGACGGGTTTCCCGTGCCGAAGTAGACGAGGTTCAGCTGCGGGTCGTAGGCATACCAACCCCAGTTCGTGCCCCCTCCGATCTTCCACGCATCCCCTTCCCAGGTGCGTACGCCCAGATTGCCGAGCGAGCCGTAGTGCTTCACCTGGCTGTTGAAATCCTTGGCGAGCTTCACGTCCGCATCGGTGCCTGTAGCGTAGGCGCGCCATTTCTGCTCGCCGGTGCGCACGTCGTAGGCGGTGACATAGCCGCGAACGCCGAGCTCTGCGCCGGAGGACCCGATGAGCACCAGGTCCTTGATGACGTAGGGGGCGATGGTGAGCGTCGAACCGACGCGGATGTCGGAGTTCTCGACCATCCAGTAGAGCTCGCCCGTATCAGCCTTGAGGGCAACCACGTTCCCGTCGAGCTGGTTCGAAAGAATCAGCGATGGGGTCTTCGCGTCTCCGGGCCAGTAGGCGAGCCCGCGATTCACGACATCACAGCATGCGACCGCGCGCGCCGCGGGGTTCTGCTTCGGCTTGTACTCCCACAGCGTCTTGCCAGGGTGCGCAAGGTCGAGCGCGTAGACTGTGTTCGGAAACGGGGAGTTGACGTACATCTTCCCGTTCACCACGAGGGGAGCGCCTTCGTGCCCGTTCAGCAGGCCCGTTGAGAACGACCACGCCACCTTCAGGCGCTTCACGTTCTCGCGATTGATCTGAGTCATCTTGCTGTAGTTGTCCGACGCATAGTTCTTACCCGGCATCACCCAGTTCTCATCGCTCTGGGAGAGCGCCACAAGCTTGTCATTGGCGAGTGCGCCGCACGAGCCGACGATCAAGGCAGCGGACATAGCGCATGTGAGGAAGTGTTTCACGGTATCCCCCTCTTCCCAAGTCGCAACGAAGTTACGCGGGTGTATTCTTGCAGCCGGGTAAGCCGCAGTCTTGAGCATTACCGGCAATTCCAGCCGGGAAGAGTTGGCAACCGAGATCGGGAGAGAATGTGAGTGCTCGATCCGATACACGTGCCGCCTGGCCTTCCAATATAGAGAGCGGACCTTGCGCGCCACCTCCCGCGACGCGGGAGGGCTCATTCTCCGCAGCTGCACATCGCGCATGGTCTCTTGTTGCAGGGTTTCCGCGGTGGGCCTGGTATGACCGCTCCATCCGCTGGCAGCTGTTGGCAACCTTCGCGCTCATCAACTTCGTTGCGGCCATCGCCGGAACGCTGATCATCATCTACAACGCCCAACGCGCGACGCGCGTCGAGATCGCAGCGGCGATGGAGCTTGCGGAGCATCTCGTTCATGGTCCCATCGAGCAGCTCGCCCGCGAGACCGCGGGCTCGAGCCCGCTGCAGCGGCTTCCGATACGGGCTCTCGAAGCGCTCCCACTGCGCGTTCGGAACCTGCGCCACGTCCGCATCGAAGTGCTCGACACACAGGGTCGACACGTTTCTCTCGAGTCCGAGCGCACGGAGCACGGACGCTCGACGGAAGACGCCGCCGCGCCCCGATGGTTTGCGGCGCTGTTTCGTCACGACGATCGCAGGCTGGAGATTCCGGTGAATTTCGGTGGCCGGCAGGTCGGCACGGTGCGCGTGATCGGTCAGTCCTCGGATGAAGCAGCCGAGGTGTGGCAGGATCTCTCCGAGATCACTCTCGTGGCAGGTATTGCGAGCATGAGCGCACTCGCGCTGCTCTACCTCGCCCTGGGCCGCATCCTGCATCCGCTGAGGCAGCTCACACTGGGTCTCAGGCAGCTGGAACAGGGGGATTCGGCCTGCCGGCTTTCTCCGCCCCGAGTGCGCGAGCTCGCGGAGATTGCCAACAGCTTCAATTCCCTCGCTGGTGCACTCGACCTGGAGAAGAGGGACAACGCCCGGCTGAGCCGCCGGCTGATCACCGTGCAGGACGATGAGCGCCGCCGGATTGCCATGGAGCTTCACGATGAGCTCGGAGCATGCCTCTTTGGCCTGAAGGCGAATGCCGCCTCGCTCTCGAAATCCACACAGCTCGTCGGGCCGCGTCCGGGCGACGCCATGCGCGAGCGCCTTTCGACACTCGTGGAGATCGTCGATCGCATCCAGACAACGAATCGCCGTCTGCTCAAGAAGATCCTGCCCATGTCGATCGGCCACGCGCCGATTTCGGACGTGATCGCAGACCTCGTCGCCGACTTCCAGCGGCACGACCCGGAACCCCGGATCGAGCTCGACGTGCGTCACCTCGCGCGCAGCTATGGAGACTGCATCGACCTCACGCTGTATCGCTGCGTGCAGGAGGGGCTCACCAACGCCGTGCGGCATGCGGCGGCCCGGTCGGTCGTGGTTACGCTGGAGCACATTTTTCTCTGCTCTCGAGACGGCTCGCGCGAGCACGCGGCAGTATCTCTGAGGCTCAGCGATGATGGCCACGGCATGGGGCCGGGTACCACCTACGGTCTTGGGCTCACAGGCATGGAGGAACGGGTTCGCGCGCTCGGCGGCACTTTCGGCATCGTCAGCCGCCCTGGAGGCGGCACCTCCCTGCAGATCGAGATTCCGGTCGACGACGCTCCATGGACGCCGATGCGCTCGCCCACCCACGGCGAGGTGAAACATGACTCGTGTGCTCCTGGTCGATGACCATCCCATCGTGCTGCAGGGGTGCAGGCGCCTTCTGCAGGATTCCAATGTTCTCGACGTACTCGAAGCCCGCACCGTCGAAGAAGCGCATCGCCTCTATCGAACCTGCAAGCCGGATGTCGTCATCGTCGATCTGGCTCTGCAGGGTCAGGGGCTCGGCAGCCTCGGGCTCGGAGGATTACAGCTGATACGGCAGCTGCGCGCACATGACAGGCACATTCCCATACTGGTGTTCAGCATGCACGGCGACCCCGTCATCGTGGGAAGCGCACTCGAATCCGGCGCGACGGGATACCTGCTGAAGGACACAGCCCCGGAGGATCTTCTCGAGGCATTCGAGGCAGTGCGGAGCGGGTCGCCCTACCTCAGCCATGCGCTCGCGATGCAGATCGCCCTGCACGGCGCGCGGCAGCCCGGTCGTGCAGGCCCGGAGCTGACCCCGCGTGAGCTTCAGACGCTGGCCCTGGTCGCGGAAGGCAAGAACTACGAGCAGATCGGAGACGGGCTCGGTATCAGCTACAAGACCGTCGCCAACACGTGCGCGCAGCTCAAAGCGAAACTCGGCGCTCACAATCTGCCGGAGCTGATCCGCATGGCGATCGAGTACTTCTCTTCTTCGGCCCTCATGCCACCAGTCATGTCCTCGCGACGCAAGTCGCCAGGTGCAGGCGGGCCGAAGGTCGCGGAATGAGCGAATCCAGGCGCGCCCGTCCCCACCGATGCGACGCACTCGCATGGGTTCGTGCTCCGACGTGGGAACCGCGCCGTGCTGAAGGTGGAGCGGCCCGAGCGTCAGGAACAGCGTTCGTGAGTTTATCCTCGTGAGGCCCGGGAGAAACTCACGGCTCCGGAAGCGAGCGCTCACAATCGATACAGTCGGCACCGATAGGTGCCCGGCTACGCATCCCACGCAACCGGTCTCGGCCCTGACGACGGGAAACCTTCCCGCTGCGTATTCTCTCTGCGGTCGGCGACACATATGAAGTCACGGCAGTGCGATTCTGCTGATCGAATCGCGCGCGGGGTTGCGCCGAAATCTTGAAGGGGGGTCGATGTCTACGTCTTTCGTCCGTGTGAGCGGCGTCATCATGGCGCTTGCTTTCGCGATGGTTGCCAGTGCCGCAAGCGACTCTGCACGGCAAGACCGCGTCGGCATCGTGCGCGCGCCGGCATTCTCCGTGCGGGATCTGATGCTCCAGCCGGGCACGTCGTGGATCACCAACGGCGGCACCCTCTGGAACCAGCGCTACTCTCCCCTCACCCGGCTCGATCGCGACAACGTTGCGAAGCTCAAAGCGAAGTGGCGCACGGGAATGGGATCCGGCGCGGAGCCCGGCAACTCCGGACAGGCACAGATCCTCTTTTATGAAGGCACGCTGTACCTGTCGAACGGCGCGAACGATGTCTTCGCGATCGACGTCGATTCCGGGCGCATTCTCTGGACCTATCATGGGCGCCCGGACCCGAAGAGTGGCGCGCCGTTCGGCCGCTCGAATCGCGGTGTCGCCCTCGGCGATGGCAAGGTCTTTGCGAGCCAGCTCGACGCGAAGCTCGTGGCACTCGATCAGCGCAGCGGGGAAGTGCTCTGGTCCGTGCAGGTGGAACCCTGGCAACAGGGTTACAGCATCACGAGCGCACCGCTTTATTACGACGGAATGGTGATCACGGGCGTCAGCGGCGGCGTGATGGGTCGCCGCTGCAACATCAAGGCATTCGATGCCAGAACCGGCAGGCTCCTGTGGGTGTTTCACACAATTCCCGGCCCAGGCGAGTTCGGCCACGAGACCTGGCCGCAGAACAGCGATGCCTGGAAGCACGGCGGCGCACCGGTGTGGCAAACGCCTGCGGTCGATCCGGCCCTCGGTCTCATCTATTTCTCGACAGGCAACACGGGCCCCGTGCTGAACGGCAGCGTGCGACCGGGCGACAACCTGTTCGCGAACTCGGTCGTGGCGCTCGATGTGAAGACCGGAAAGCGCCGCTGGCATTTCCAGCAGGTGCATCACGATATCTGGGACTACGACTCTCCCAATCCCATCGTGCTGTTCGATGCCGTGATGCAAGGCAGGGCGCGGAAGGGGCTCGTGCAGGTCTCCAAGACCGGATGGGCCTACATCCTCGACCGTGAGACGGGAGCACCGCTGATCGGCATCGAGGAACGGCCGGTGCCCCAGGAGCCGAGACAGGCGACCGCTGCCACCCAGCCTTACCCGATCGGCGATCCCATCGTGCCGCAGGAAGTCGACGTTACCCCCGAGGGCGCGCGCATCGATCCTGAGACGGGAGAGCTCTTCAACAGAGGACGCATCTTCACGCCCTTCTGGACCGAGCCGGTGGCGCTCAAACCCTCACCCCAGGGCGGCGCCAACTGGCCGCCGAGCTCGTACGATCCCGAATCGAACCTGCTCTACGTGTGCGCCACCGACCGCATCGCCACTTTCGTCGTGCGCGACCCCCTGGAGCCACTCATTGAGAACCAGCCCTACTTCGGCGGAACGCTCGGTCAAGCGCTTGCGCCCGACCGCGGAATCTTCGCAGCGCTGGATGTGCGCACCAATCGGATCCGATGGCGGCAGCAATGGCGTGACACCTGCTATAGCGGCTCGATCGTAACGGCTGGTGGACTCATATTCGTTGGCCGTGCAGATGGTCGACTCACGGCTCTCGACAAGCGCGACGGCACGAAGCTGTGGGAATTCATGACCGACGCAGGCGTCAATTCGACAGCCACGACGTTCGAGTGGCGCGCTCAACAGTACGTTGCCGTGCATGCGGGTGGCGGCGTGTTCGCGAACGGCAAGAGAGGAGATGGCGTGTGGCTCTTCTCGCTCGATGGGACGATCGGACCGGTCAAGGCGAGCGCGTCGGCATCCACTGGCAGTGGCACGGCCGCAATCGCGCGACGAGCCGCGAGCGCAACGCGCACAGCGGACCTCGGCAACGGTGAACGTCTTTACAAAGAGGCGTGTCTAGCGTGTCACGGTGCGAACGGTGCCGGTGGAGAAGGCGGAGGAGCGAGCCTCAGCAAGGCCTCTGACAGGGAGTCGGTGATCACTGTCATTGCCGGTGGCCGGAACAACATGCCTGCGTTCGGCCAGGGGTATTCGGCCGAGCAACTCCAGGATGTTGCGGCCTATGTCATGCAGGTGCTCGCGAAAGTTACACCGTGAACCCGTTGCACGGTTTGCAGAGATTCGGATGTGTGGCAGCACTCTGCGCGTCAGTCGTCACGAGCGCTCTATCTTCTCAGGATGCATCGGCAGCCGGTGGAGCGGGACGCGCACCGCCTTTCACGGTGCCGCAGCTGAGTGCGCATCCCGTCGAAGGCTGGATCACAAATGGCGGCAATCTCGCCAACCATCGGTACTCGCCTCTTGATCGGATCAACCGCGACAATGTCGGGCAGTTGAAGGCGGTCTGGCGCGCTTCTCTCGAGGGCTCGGGCCTCACGCCCCGCGGCAGCAATCAGGCGGAGCCTTTGTACTACGACGGCACGATCTACATCGCCACCAGCGACAACGACGTGTTCGCCATCGACGTGGATACCGGCAAGGTTCGCTGGAAATATCTGGCCCAGCTCGATCCCGAGCGCGTGAAACCCTGTTGCGGATGGGCCGTGCGCGGTCTTGCGCTCGGCGATGGCAAGATCTTCATGGGGCGCCTCGATGCCACGCTTGTGGCAATCGACCAGCGAACCGGCAAGGTGGCGTGGTCGGTTCAGGTTGCTGATCTTCAGGAAGGCGCGTACAGCATCACGAGTGCGCCCCGCTACTTCGAAGGCCTCGTGATCACCGGCACATCCGGCGGCGTAATGGGCACGCGAGGCCGCGTAACGGCGTACGACGCTCGCACCGGCAAGCTCGCATGGCGTTTCTACACCGTGCCGGGCCCCGGGGAGCTCGGGCACGACACCTGGCCGCAGGACAGTGACGTCTGGAAATACGGCGGCGCCGCGGTGTGGCAAACCCCCGCTGTAGATCCGGAGCTGGGCCTCGTCTACTTCTCCACGTCGAACCCGGGCCCTGTGCTGAATGGCGCAGTCCGCGCCGGCGACAATCTCTTTAGCGCATCGATCGTCGCCATCGATGCACGCACCGGGCGCTATCGCTGGCACTTCCAGCAGGTTCACCACGACCTCTGGGACTACGACGCGTCCAATCCCGTCATCCTGTTCGACGCGAACGTCGCTGGCGTCGCGCGCAAGGGCCTCGCCCAGGCCGGCAAGACCGGCTGGGTCTACATTCTCGACCGCACGAACGGCAAGCCACTCATCGGAATCGAGGAACGGCCCGTGGCGCAGGAGCCGAAGCAGAAGACGGCCGCAACCCAGCCTCACCCGATCGGAGACCCGATCGTGCCGCAGTTCATCGACGTGCAGCCGGAAGGCTTCCGGCTCATCAACGAGGGGAAAATCTTCACGCCGTACACGAGCACGCCGGTCATCTGGAAGCCGCTTGCCGCCATCAACTGGCCGCCGAGCTCCTACGATCCCGAGACGCACCTCATGTACATCTGCGCGTCCGACGGCTTCTGGGGTGCGACCGGGGGTGATCCGTCGTTCCCGATCAAGCCGGACGGCGTGTACTCGGGAGGTGTCGTTCACACGGCAAGCGGCCCGCGGCGAGGGATTTTCGCTGCGCTCGATGTCACGAGCAATCGCATCCTCTGGCGGCAGCAGTGGGCGGATCAATGCTACAGCGGCTCCATCACGACTCGCGGGGGCCTCGTCTTCGTCGGGCGCAACGACGGCCGGCTGACCGCGCTCGACAAGTCGAACGGCGACAAGCTGTGGGAGTTCCAGACGGACGGCGGCGTCAATTCGCCTGCAATCACATTCCAGCGGAATGGCAAGCAATACGTCGCGAGCTATGCAGGTGGCACGCTCCTCGCGCCCAGCAAGCGGAGCGACGGTGTGTGGCTGTTTGCACTCGATGGCACCATCGGCTCACTGCCACCCGGCTCAGCCGCGGCGGCGCCGCGGGCTGCCGCCGGTCGCCCGGGCGCAAACGCGCCGGGGTCGCGCGCAGCGAACGTCAACAATGGACAACGAATCTATTCGGCCTCCTGCGTCACATGCCACGGCGAGAGTGGCAAGGGCGGCACACACGGCGGGGCGCCGCTGACGCGCGCGTTGACCGCAGACGCGATCAGGATGACGGTAGCGAATGGGCGCAACGGAATGCCGGCCTTCGGGGCGTCGATGACGGATGCGGATATTCAGGACGTGATCGCCTACACGCTGCAGCTCGCGGTCCATTAGTCAGAACGAGGAAAGTCCGAACCGAGGTCGAATCGGCGATGTGGCGCGAATTGCCGAAATTGATTCGCAGAAAACATCAAGCGAAAAAGACTCGAGGTTCCGTAGGCGTTGGTCTCGGCGCTCGTGCTGCAGCTCGCAGCATACGAGGTGCCCTCAGACGAATGGCGTCTGAAACCCAGCGCGGCACCAGCGACCAGAACAAAGTGATCACAGTCGCCGACTCGGAGTGCCATGCGCGTCCGAGAAAGCGACCGCCACGCCCCGCCGACTTGTCACCCTGTAGAAACAATTACTAAACATAAATTGGACACGCTGCGACGGGCGCGCGAGCAGGGACGGCACGCGACGAGCGGCGCTTCGTTCCCTCCTCCTCCGCCTCGTTCGCGGCCGTCTCCACTACTGCGCCAGGCAGCAAGACAACTGGAGAGTATGGAGATCGTCATGAGTGAAAAACACGTCCCGCAGAATGAGCTCGGCACCGTCCAGCCCGCTTTCAACCGGCGCAGATTCCTGAAGGGCGGCGTGGCTGGCGTCGCGTCGATTTCGTTCGCGGCGATGCTTTCGCGCCGCGCGAATGCCGCAGAGCTACCGTATACAGATGACTACGGCCCGGTCGCGCCGGTGAACGATCTCACGACCGGCCTGCCGCTCATCGCGCTCCCGGCGGGCTTCACCTACAAGACCTACGGCTGGCGCGGCCAGCCGATGGCGGATCGCAATATGACGCCGGCTGCACACGACGGCATGGGCGTCGCGGCGATCAAGGGCAACCAGATCGCGCTCGTCCGCAATCACGAGCAGGCGGCCGGTCCTGCGGGCCCGACCACGGGCATCGGCTTCACGGGTCAGGCGGGCTACGACGACGTGTTCGGCCGCGGTGGCACGACGAACATCCTGTTCGACGTTCAGACGGGCAGGTTCCTTTCATCATATGCCTCGCTCAGCGGCACGATCGTGAACTGTGCGGGCGGCATCACGCCGTGGGGCACCTGGCTCACGTGCGAAGAGAACACCGCCACCTCTCCCGCAGGCGTGCGCCACGGCTGGGTGTTCGAAGTGCCGGGCTACGGCATCCCGACCGGCCAGCCGTTGCTCGCGATGGGGCGCTTCGACCATGAAGCGTGCGCGGTGGACCCTGCTACGGGCTTCGTCTACGAGACCGAAGATGCGACGCCGGGCGGCTTCTACAAGTTCGAGCCGAACCAGTACGGCAATCTCGCGGCCGGTGGCACGCTCTACGCGCTGGCGGTGAAGAATCAGCCGAACTTCAATTTCAGCGGCCTCAACGGCCAGTACGTCGATCTCGTGCCGGGCACGGCGTATGACGTCGAGTGGGTGCAGGTTCAGGATCCGGAGGCCGTGAACGGCCGCGCTTATGCCTCCGCGCCGAACCGCGCGTGCTTCTCGCGTCCGGAGGGCTGCTACTACGACAGCGGCAAGATCTACTGGCTCTCCACGAACGGCGGCGTCGCGCGCCGCGGTCAGGTTTTCGTGTACGACCCGCGCCGCGAGACGCTCACGGTGGTCTTCAACTCCATGGGTATCGGCACGTCCAACCAGGAAGTCGACATGCCGGACAATATCGCGGTGAGCCCGCGCGGCGGCATCATCCTGTGCGAAGACGGTTCGGGCGGCGGCGTCGGCATCCAGCGCCTGCGCGGCCTGACGATGGAAGGGGGCACATTCATCTTCGGCGAGAACCGCATGGTTCTTTCCGCCGCGGATGTGGCCCAAGTCGATGCGGCTCTGAACGCCGGCGGCGGAATCATTGCCACGGTTCCCGCCGACGACTATCGCGGCCAGGAATGGGCGGGCGCGTGTTTCCACCACCGCTGGATGTTCGTGAACATCCAGACGCCCGGCATCACGTTCGCCATCACCGGTCCGTGGCAGAACGGCGCGCTCTGAGCGCCGCACTGGAGCGTTACCGGCGGCTTCGCGAGCCTGCTGTATGTGGAAAGCCCGCCTGACTTCGGTCCGACGGCCACCGAGCTCCTGAACACGGTGCTGCCTTCAACGGGCTCGTGCGTGCTCGCAGTCGGCGGCGAAGGGTTCGGGTTCGATGACAGCAACGCGTACGGCATGAACGTCACCGGTGCGGGTTCTGCTGCCCGCTGCGGTGTGGCTGCTGGGGCCCGCGCTCCTGGGCGAGGTTGCAATCCGGCGCCGCGCCTGATCCAGCAGGCTGGAGAACGCCGGCTGCCGCCTGCAGGCAGCCGGCGCTTCGACATCGAGGCAGGACGAGAGCAGGACGCCCAAGTCTGAAGGCTTCGTTGCGCGCGAGATCGCTGTCAAATCTGTGCCCTCGAGCACGAGCGCACGGTGGCCGCTGCTGCACTCAGTTGCCAGGTTGCCGGCCGGTCGGCTTCCACCTGACCTGGATCGCGCGTAAGGGGGCGATGAAGCGCGGCGGCTCTAGTCACTGTCCCTGTAGTTGTCATGGCAGCCGGAACACGCCTTGCCGACGGCGATCGCGGCGGGCCTGAAGGCCTTCTCGTCGCCGCCTTTGGCGGCACCAGACAGGCCGGCAAGCGCCTTCACCAGCTCGTCGTTCTTCGCCTTGAAGTCCGCCATGTTGATCCGGATGTTTTCGCGGGCTTTCGCCTTCAGACCGACGGCGTTGTGCGTATCCAGCGCGAATGCGTCCGGAAAGCAACGGCGAATGGCCGTCGCATGTTCCGAGCGGCCTATCGAAGCTTCGCAAGCTGTTTCCAGACAGTGCGAAACACTTTGCGCGTGAAGGGCAGGATGTCGTCAGGCTTCAACCCCTGAGTTGCCTGCCATTCCTCCGCTCCAATGCGCAAAGCGCCGACAACGATCATGGAGAGCAGATTGAGACCGAGCGTGTTTTCCCTGGGATAACGTGCGCGCAACGCTTCGAACAGGCGATCTTCGAGGTGCACATATTTGCGCTGATTGCGTGCCGCAAGCGCGGGCGTGCCGCGAATCAGCGCATCGACCTCGAAGGCTTCCGGTGTGGCCGTCCGTGCGAGCGCTTCCAGCATGGCTCGTTCAACACATTCGGTGGGTGTTTCACCTTTCGGGCCGGCGGTAACCGCCTCGGCCAGCGGCTCCACGAACTTGTCCTGCCAGGCGATGACAACATCTTCCTTCGCAGGGAAGTAGTCGAAGAACGTTCGCTTGGACACGTCGGCTGCCTCAGCGATCTCGTCCACCGTGACGGACGAAAACCCCTTCTCCTGGAACAAGGCCATCGCCGAATCGGCAATGCGGGCGCGTGTTTCTCGTCGCTTGCGCTCGCGCCGCCCCCCGGCGGGAGATGTTGACTGATCGGCCCGGGACATCACTTCACCTGATGCAATATTGCGTCAAGTATACCGGAGCGTGGCGACCCGGCAAGACCGGGCCGCTGATGCACGTCAGCCGGTACGAGCCTGGCCGTGCGGACGCTGTCGCCGACCTCCCAAGGCTTCCTCACTTGACGCAAATATGCAGTAAATGCAAAACTATACCAAGTAAAGACACTGACAGCTCTTGCGGCACTGAAGGGAAAGGCCGTGCCCTTGCTGGAGACCTGATGATGAACAAGACAATGAAGCACGGCGATCTATGTCTCGTGACCGGAGCTTCCGGCTATCTGGCCTCCTGGATCGCCAGGCAACTGCTGGATCAGGGCTTCCGGGTCCGGGGCACGGTTCGTACCCCTGGTGACGAATCCCGGAACAACGCCTTGCGTCATCTACTGCCGGGCGTGGAGCTGATCGCGGCCGACCTGCGTTCGCCGGACGGGTGGCCCGAAGCCGTAGCGGGCAGCCGGTGGGTATTCCACGTCGCGAGCCCGCAAGCCGTGCCCTCGGAACGCGACCGGACAGGTGGCGCAGTGGCCGGCACACGGCATCTTCTGCAAGCGGCTCTCGCCAGCCCCTCGGTCGCAAAGATCGTGTTGACCAGCTCGGAGGCAGCCATTGCCTACGGCCATCCGCGCTCGAAGCAGCACTTCACCGAAGACGACTGGACCGTGCTGGATGGTCCTGCCGGAAAGAACGACTACTTCCGCAGCAAGACGCTTGCCGAGCGTCTGGCCTGGGACACCGTCGGCGACCGCTCGGCCAATCCGCGCGGCATACCGCTGGCTGTCGTCAACCCGAGCTTCATCGCCGGCCCGTCGCTGGTTCCGTGGGGACGCTTCAGCCTGGATCTGCTCAAGAGCATCGCGGAGGGCCGCATTCCGGCCGTTCCCGACATGGTGAACTACGCCGTCGACGTGCGCGATTGCGCGGCCATGCACATCGCGGTCATGGACGACCCCGGGACCAATGGCCATCGGCATTTTTCCTTCGGTGCGGTCAGCAAGATGGCGCGCATCGCCCAGGTCATTCGCGAACGCTACGCCGGAAAGGGCTTCGCTCCGCGTGCACGTGTGATTCCCACCCGGCTACTGGGCTTCGTTAGCTTGTTCTCCAGCCAGATCGGCAGCCTCTACAGCAAGTTGGGCCAGCCAAACGTCTACGAGACGAAGTGGCCCGGTGCCTATCGCTATCAGTACCGAAACTTCGACCAGATCGTCGCCGACTCGATGGACAGCATGCTCGAGCATGGTTGGCTCCAGCCGAAGCGCAGCAGATGACGCGCCCTGAGCCACTCCCTTCATACTCGACGCATTCGACGCGGGCGGCCTCGCCGTAACACAGTCATCGACGGGATCACTCCCTGGACCACACGCAAACGGGTCAGCAATGAGCATCAAGAAGAGGTCAGCATGAAGTCACTTCCGTTCCTGGCACGCCGTGCCGTCGCCGCGTCGCTCGTCGTTGGCGCTCTCGCTGGTTTGTCGCCGCCTGTCATCGCGGCGGAGCCTGCCCCGGTCGCCGATCGTTCCGATACCGCAGCCAACGTCGCGATCGTGAGACGCTTTCTCGATGAAGTGGTGAATAGCGGCCGCTTCGAGCTGGTGGACCAGCTGTGGACGTCGGATCTCGTGTGGCGCGGGGCCAGCCTGGGCGAGTTGCGGGGCATCGAGGCCTACCGCAAGGCGTTGGAGTCATCCGTGGGCGGAAGCTTCACGGGGATGCGCCTCGAGATCAAAGACATCATCGCCAGCGGTGACAAGGTTGTCGTCTACTTCACCAACAGCGGCATCAACACGGGGCCGTTTCTGGATCGCCCGGCTACCGGAAAGTACGCCATCTGGGAAGGCATCGGCATCTACCGGATCGTGGACGGGAAGATCGCCGAGGCCCAGTTCGTTGAAGACATTCTCGGGCAGCAGAAGATGCTCGGAAACTGGCCGGATTCAAAGTAGTTGTCGCCGGCTCGGCATCCGCGAGGCGGCCCCATTGCCGATCTGACCCTGGTGCATGTCGAAACGCGCAACGTCATCTCTCGGTGGCGATGCGCAGTCGTGGCTCAACCTGCAGACGATCTACGACGTTCGCGTAGCGGAGCGCACGAGCGCGCGCAAGATAGAGCGTGAAATAGTGCCTGCGGATCAGAGCAGAACGGCCTGAGCCTCCCGCACTGTCGCGCAGACGCGGTTCGGGCAATCGGCATCGTTTTCGTCGACGTGCTCACACTCTCATTCCTCTTCTGGCCGCCGCACGCTGCCGGAGCCACCGTCCAGGAAGATATGCAGCGTGCCGAGGGCTGAAAGAGCTCTATCGATCAGATCACGACAGCAGTCGGCGATCGCACACCCTTTCGTGCAACTCCAGCGCTGCAACCGTTTGGGGACGCCGGGAATGCAGCCGCCGCAGGACGCGTCGCGCGCAGCTGGTCGCAGCAGAGATCGCGAACCGTTTGACGCCCGCGGACTTCCAATCTGAGATTTCGTGCTACGGAAGCTCCTCTTGCAGCTCCAGCCACCGACGTACGAAGTCGATGCTCAGAAACTCCCAGCCCACACCGCCTGTCGCGCAGCCGCCCCGGCATGCTCGTCGGCAGCCGGCCGTTGTTCAATCTGCTGAACACTGTGATCGCATTTACCTGGCTTATCCAAACGCAGGAGCAGTCCTAGACTGCATTATCGTCATTCCTCGGCAGACAACAATGATCAGTCCGCGGCATCGATCATCCCGTGCACTCATCCAACGCATTCCTGCTGGCCCAGTGCAATAGCCGCACCGTCAACGACGACGAGAAAGTGATGGCGAGAAACAAGTCGATGGTCAGAGGCCCCATTGGACGTCGGGATTTTCTGGCAAGAGGCTGTGGTGTTCTTGGAGCGGTCAGCTTACCGATCTGGCCGCGCAGCTCGCTGGCCCAGCAGCGGGTGAGCAGCGGCATGCGGTCGACAGGTCTGTATGAGGACTCGCTGATCTTCGAGAGGAAGCCCTTCACCTGGCCGGGGGGCAAGACGATCGCCGTGTGGATCGTTCCAAACGTGCAGATCTGGTCCTTCGACTCGGCAGCGGATGCCACGACAGCGCCCACCGCTGGGGCGGGTCCGGACGTCATCAACTACGCCACCCGCGACTATGGCATCCATGTCGGGCTGTGGCGCATCGCCGACGTTCTGGACAGGGCGGGGATCACGGCCACAGTCGCGCTGAATTCGGCCGTCTGCGACGTGTACCCCAAGGCGGTCGAGGAGATGAAGCAGCGCCGGTGGGAGTTCCTCGGTCACGGTATCAACAACAGCTCGAACCTGGGCCAGCTGGCGCCGGGCTCGGAAATGCAGTTCATCAAGAGCGCGCTGGATACGATCGAGAAGGCGACCGGCAAGAAAGTCAACGGCTGGATCAGTCCGGGACGGATCGAGACGGCCCGGACGCTGGATCTCCTGGCGGAGCTGGGGGTCACGTATACCGGCGACTGGAACAACGATGACCAGCCCTACCGAATGAAGGTCAAGAGCGGCAGGATGTATTCACTGCCTTACTGCCTGATGGTCGAGGACACCACGCTCTATTCAGCCTGGAGTTTCACCGGCGAGCAGTATTACCAGAGCGTGGTCGACCAGTTCGATGTACTGAGTGAGGACAGTCTGAAGCAACCGCGCGTGCTGGGCCTGGGCGTGCATCCGTACCTGGTCGGCCAACCGAAGTCGATCGCGTTCTTCGAACGGGTCATTCAACACATCAAGCAATCCGAGCGAGTCTGGCTTGCCACCGGTAGCGAGATCGTGGACGCCTACCACAAGGTGCAACCTGCATCATGAGCGGGCTGGTCAACCGTCGGCAGCTGGTCTGCAGGGGTTTGGGCTTGTGCACGACTGCGGCGCTGGCCGCAGTCGGTGGTGAGGTCCTCGCGCAGGCGCTCCAGACGGTGCGTCCGCGCCGCTTCGAAGAGGACTCGTTTATCTCGCAAAGGAAACGGCCCTTCGCGTGGCCGGGTGGCAAGACGCTGGCGGTATGGATAGTTCCGAACGTGGAAGTGTTCGTGCTCAATCGCGCGGGGGAGGCACCGCGCGTGCAAGGCGACAATGACCTGCTGGACTACACCTGGCGAGAATACGGCATGCGGGTGGGTCTGTGGCGCATCGCCGATGTGCTGCAGCAAGCCAACATCCGCGCCACGGTTGCGTTGAACGCCGGCACGTGTGATGTCTGGCCCAAGGCGATCGAAAAGATGGACCAGCTCGGCTGGGAAATGATGGGGCACAACGTCACCAACAGCCGTAGCCTCCGCGGCCTGCCCCTGGATGAGGAGCAGAAAATCATTCACGCCACTCTGGATATCATCCAGCAAGCCACTGGGAAGAAGGTGCGCGGCTGGCTGGGTACCGGCCTGGCGGAGACTTTCAATACGCTGGACATTCTGGCCGCGCGCGGCGTTCAGTACACCGGGGACTGGAACAACGATGACGTGCCCTATGCGTTGAAAGTCACGAGCGGTCAGATGTACGCCCTGAACTACGGCAACGCGATCAACGACATCAGTTTCTTCCGACAGGGCCACACCGGCGAAGAGTACTACCAGATGGTGGCGGCTCAGTTCGATACGCTCTACGCCGACAGCCAGCAGTTCCCGCGGGTCATGGGAATTCCCCTGCACCCCTTCCACACCGGTCAGCCGCTGCGGATCAAGTACTTCCAGAAAGTCGTCCAGTATATGAAGCAGCACGAGAAAGTCTGGTTTGCAACCGGTGGAGAGATCCTCGACGCATTCCTGAAGAGCCAGGCATAACAATCCCCACCGGCAACAGCGCCGCAGTGGGAGCAGTACCGGGGAACCAGATGAGCAAGCGAAGTTTCGTGGTGGCACCATTGGTCTTTGGAGCGCTGTCCGCGCTGCTGCCTGTCCAGCCCGCGATCGCGGCTCCGGAAGCAAAGCCGTCATTCAACGTCATGGAGACGACAATCGCGGATGTCCACTCTGCGTACCAGAGTCACAAGCTCACCGCACGCCAGCTGGTGCAGATGTATCTGGACAGGATTGCGGCCTACGACAAGACCGGCCCGCAGCTCAACGTCATCATCAATCTCAATCCTGAAGCGCTGCGGGAGGCAGACAAGCTCGATACCCGATTCAGGCAATCCGGATTCGTCGGGCCGCTGCATGGAATTCCGGTCCTGGTGAAAGACGAAATCGATACCGCTGGAATGCCCACGACCCAGGGGACCCTGATATTCAAGGACTACCGCCCTCCACTCGATGCGTTCGTGATCGACAAGCTGAAAAAAGCCGGAGCGATCATTCTCGGCAAGACAACCTTGAGCGAGTTCGCCGGCGGCGATACTTACGGCTCCATGTTCGGAGTGTCGAGGAACCCCTACGACCTCGAGCGGACCGTCGGCGGCTCCTCGGGCGGCTCCGGCGCGGCGCTGGCAGCCAATTTCTCGACGGTGGCGCTGGGAGAGGAGACCTCGGGTTCGATCCGCCGGCCGGCCACCTGGAACGCCGTCGTCAGCATGCGGCCCACGCCGGGGCTGGTCAGCCGCACGGGCATGTGGGACGGCTATCCGTCACCCGTAGCCCAGATGGGGCCGATGGCTCGCAGCGTGACGGACCTTGCCAGGCTGCTCGATGCCATGGTGGGCTACGATCCGGAGGATCCAACTACCGCGGAAGGCATCGGACGGGCGCCGCCGAGTTATACGAAGCTGCTGAACGAGAGCGCCAGGACAGCCCTGAGGGGCGCTCGTATCGGTATCCTCCGTGAGTCCATTGGCGAGCGTTCGGACCCCGGTGCGGCCGACTTCAAGAGGGTTGATGCCCAGTTCAACAAGGCCGTGAAGGAGCTGCAAGCGGCCGGCGCCGTCGTGGTGGATCCCATCGTCATTCCCGACCTGAAGAAATTGCTCGCCCGCACTGGCCCGGATCTGCAACGCAGTGACGAGGCCCTGCGGCTGTATCTGAGCCGAAATCCGGACTCGCCGTTCAAGACGCGTCTGGATATCGCCAGCTCCCCGTACATGGCGCAAAGTATTCCCCCGACCAAGAAGGATGCGGCGCTGTGGAAGGACGCAGACAAGCCTGCGGTGACCAACACCCAGAAATATTACGAATACATTCGTGCGCGGGAGCAGCTGCGGGACAATATCCTCAAGGTGATGGCCGACAATCATCTGGACGCCATCGTGCACAAGTCGATCGAACACGAGCCTGTGCTCATCAAGGAGGGGATCAACCCGCCTTACGTCAGCGGCAGAGGCCTGCCGCGGCTGAATACCTTCCTGGTGTATGCGTCGGTAATCGCAGTGCCTGCCGGGTTCACCCCGACCGGTCTGCCGGTAGGGATCACGTTCTTCGGCAATGCCTACAGCGAACCCACTCTGCTCAAGCTCGCCTACTCCTATGAACAGGCCACCCATCACCGCAAACCGCCCGCCACCACCCCGGATTTGCCTGCAACCGAGCTCACCAGCCGTCGGTAGCTGCCTCTCGGTCCGCAGGCGCCCCTTGCCCGGCAAGTTCAGGCGGCGAGCTTCCGAGGCGAGAAGAGAGCCCAGATCTCATCACACACAGGAACCAGCCCGTGGAACTGCAGCAACAACGTAGAGCATTGCTTCGCCGTACCGTACATATCCTTGCAGTCGCCGCCGGCCTGGCGGCGGCGGCGCCCCGCTCGCGCGCAGCGGAGCGATGTGAGAACGCCGACTCCGAGTCCCTGCGCGATTCGCTGCACTATACCGACAACTTCAAGGATCCGGCGCAGGCGTGCCGGATGTGTGGCTTCTTCACTGCGCAGGATGAGAAGCCTCCTTGCGGAGATTGCATGATCCTGAGCGGCCCGGTGAACGCCCAGGGTCATTGCGACTCCTGGAGTGCGAAGAGCTGATGGTCCGTCGACGAGAAGATTGGAGAAACCGAACATGACTCGATCGCAGCTTCGCCCGGCCGGCCGCAGCCTCCTGCTGGGCACCATGTTGGCCGTTTTGACGGTGGCGCACGCCGACGACCAGGAAACGATCGACTATCGCAGGCACATCATGAAAACGATGGGTGAGCAGGCGGCGTCCATCAACATGATTCTCCAACAGAAGGCTCCGCCGGAAAACTTCGCGATACACGTCAAGATACTGGCGGTCACCGCGGCCACGGCCAAGAAGGCCTTCGAGCCGAAGGTTCCGGGCGGCGATGCCAAGCCCGAAGTCTGGGCAAACTGGGCCGATTTCACCAAGCGAATCGATGCACTGGTGGCGGCGACGGCCAGTCTCGCCGAGACGGCTCAGCAAGGCGGAATAGCCGCAGCGGCGCCCAAAGTTCAGGGCGCCCTCACCTGCAAAAGTTGTCACGACAACTATCGAGCTCCGAAGACGTAGCTCGCTCAGAATCCGGAAGCGAACGCAGTTCGCAGGTGGTCCACGAGGAGCTGCACAGCGCGCGGCACCTGTGTGCCAGGAGGGCGCAGTGCGAAGATCCGGTTGCTGAAGAAGCCCTGCACGCGCCACTCGGGAAGCAGCACCTGCTGGCGTAGTGCAGAGGCCACACTGAAGTCCGGCACGAGTCCAATGCCCAAGCCATCCAGGACCGCCTGACGCAGCACCTCGCTATTGTTCGCCTTCAACGGGCCGCGAACCGGAACCGACACCGACTCCGCGGAATCGTCAGCCTTCTCTTGTATGAAGGTCCAGGTGTCCGCACCCGGGCTGCCGAGGTAGAGGATGCAGTCGTGCTGCTCCAGCTCGGAAGGATGCATCGGCGTGCCGCGCCGACGCAGATAGCCGGTGCTCGCGATCAAGAGCGACTGCGTCTTGCACAGGGGCCACGCGACATAATTCTCCGGCACAGCGTTGGTGTGCCGGATCGCCAGGTCATATCCCTCCTGCGCCAGGTTGACGAAGCGATCGGTCAGCTCCAACTCCACTTGCACCTCAGGGTATCGGTGCAGAAATCCCGGCAGCTTCGGCGCCACATGCTGGCGCCCGAGTGCCACCGGCGCGGTGACGCGCACGGTCCCGCGCGGAGTGCCGCGCAGGTCCTTCACTGCGGTGAAGCCGGCATCGATACGGTCGAACGCCGAGGCGCAATCGTTCACGAGCTGCTGGCCGGCATCAGTCAGCCCTACCGCCCGCGTAGTGCGGTGAACGAGCGCCACGCCCACCACGCGCTCGAGAACGGCGACCCGCGTGCTGACCGAGGCTTTGGACAGGTTCAGCCGCCTCGCGGTCTGCGTGAAGCTACGCGTCTGCGCCAGGATCGTCAGCAGGTAGATATCGGCGACCAGCGGTGCGATCTTGTCTGAAGCCACGATGCACCCGTTACAACAACCGGTCGACTAGGCTCGCATGACGCAGTCCGAGGGGCGCATCTCCTGGTGAACAGTGGGGAGCCGCTCCATTGAACCGGCCACTGCACACAGATCCCGGACGGCTATCTCGTGCCCATGAATCGCTCCCGCCACGTGAGTAGTGCTCTCGTTCATCAGTGTCGAGCTGTTTGCCTGTAACCAAAGTCTGCTGTGCAAGGAACGTGCCTCGCGCGGAGTGCCGATTCTGGCGGGATCTTGCGCGTCAGAGTGCCGGACCTGCACCAATAATGGTGCACACGTGGTAGCGGCGCACACAATGGGTTCGGGCCGCGGTCAGGATACTCGCTGACCTCCCGGCTGGCTTACGCCAGCTTCACCCTACGGGGCTGCGACGTCTCAAGAGGCACAGCGCCGAGCATGACGTGTCGGGAGAGAAGCTCGCGCCGGACACCGTGATCCACACGTCGCCCCCCCTGCCTGATGCTCGATCCGTCCGCCAGCTACGTACCCGGCCCGCAATGACAATTGTCGAGGGCTACTTCTTTTCCTCTCGGTAAACGTCATGGCAGCCCTTGCAGTCGAGTGTGTCCGCGATGTTTGTCATGACCTCGTCCGTAGCCCCGGCCTGAGCGCGCTCCGCGGCCTCATTCAGCTTGCGGGCGAATTCGGTCATCCGCTTGGCGAAGTCGCCCCAGTTCGTCCAGACAGCCGGCTTCGACTCCCCGCCAGCCACCTTCGGCTCGAACGCTTTCAGCGCCGTTTGAGCAGTGAGCGCCAACGCCTGCAGGTGCGCCGTCAAGTTGTCCTCCGGCACCATCGTGGAGAGGATCTGCCCGAGGGCTGCTGACTGTTCGTCCAGGGTGTTCATGACGTGCTGGCGATAGGCGATCACATCCTTGTCATCGCCGTAGGCCGCCGGGTGCGCACCCAGTGCGACGGCCGCAAGAGCAAAAACCACCACCGCCGTCCGACACCGCGCTGCAGGGACCTGACCCGGATGCGCACACATGACTCTCTTCAACCTCACAGTCGTCTCCTTCGTCATCCTGAAAGTTCTGGGCCGATCGCGCGTCGATCAGCGATTCAAGCCAACGCCGATCAGGCGTTTGCGATCGGCATCCGGCCGCGGCACGAACTTCTCGATTCCTGCTTTCTGCGTCGAGAAGATCGAAACGTACAGGTTGCCGTCGGAGTCGACGCTCAGATCATGCGGGTCGTCGAGGTGGCCCGGCCCCACGCCGTACGTGCCCCAGTACGTCAGAAGCTTGCCGCTCATGTCGTATTTGGCGATACGATTGACCTGTCCCAACACCACCCAGACGAAGCCGTCCCTGGTGATGTGGAGGTAGCTCGGCTTCTTGATGTCCGGCCACTCATCGAGGTACTTGCCGTTGGGATCGAAGATCTGGATGCGATCGTTGCCGCGGTCGGCCACGAAAACGCGGCCGCGCTTGTCGAGGGCGACATCGTGCACGTGCGCTTTGAACTGCCCCGGGCCCGTGCCGTCGCTGCCCCACGCAAACAGGAACTTGCCGTCCTTGTCGAACTTGATGACGCGTGTGTTGGTGTAGCCGTCAGCAACGTAGAACGAGCCGTCCGGCGCGAAAGCGATATTGGCCGGACGGCCGAAGTGCTTGTCGTCGCTCGCGATGACGCCCTTCTCACCGAGCGTCATGAGGAGCTTTGTGCCATCGTGCGTGAACTTGAAGATCTGCTGATTCTCTCGATCGATGATCCACACGCACTTCTCAGGGTCATACGGGCTGATGGCGACCCGGTGAGGCATCCTGAACAGGCTGTCCCACTGTTTCCATTCCTCGACGACCTGCCCGTTGCCGTCCAGAACCATGACCCAATGATGCTCGGGCGAGGTGTGGTCGGGGGCAGGCCGGCCTGCTCCGCCGAGGCCCCGTTGCGGGATGAACTCGATATCGGAGGTGAAGAAGATCCGGTTGGGTGTCTCCGCGAACACGGATACACCGCGTTGCAGATACCCCTCTCGCACCGGCTTCACCCAGTTCGCGACCGCTGTGTAAGGGCCTGTTTCGTCGACGCCGCCCCTCTTCTGCGCCTGCCCCTCTGCACCGGCAACCGTGAGTGCGCCGACCAGGAGGCCGCGGAGAATCCAGTGTGGATGGTGCTTCATCAGACTGCGCCCCGGGGCGGTGTGGAATTGTTGTGCGCCAGCGAGGTCGGGATGGCCCACAGTGCAAGGACCTGGCTGGCCTTGAACTAGAACGGCTGCACCGCGTGCCAATAGAAGCCAGCGCCGTGGTCTGGCACGTGGGCAAACCCACCGAGGCCATTGCCGCCGCCGCGACCAGCCACGCGACCCGCGCCGCCCGCCGCGCCGGCCGCTGTCTTCTCCCCCGCCTGAGCAGCGGCGGCCGTGTTCGCAGCGACTGCGCCGCCACCATTGCGCCCGCCTTCACCGGGCTCGGGCACGTAGCCTTCCCCAGCGAGATAGGAAGCCTTGTCACCAGGTTTCACCCCCACTGCAACCACCATGTCGAGATGGTCCAGGCTGGCATTCGGGCTTCTCGGTTCGGTGCCATCCGCGTAGGTCATCTCACCGCGGGGCCCGCCGTAGACGATGACATGCCGATTGTTGCCTTCGATGTCGCCTGGCTTCTTGTCGCCGATGAACGTGTAGACCGGGCTGCCCTTGTAGACCCACTGTTTGACCTTGCTCTCGGGGCGGGCGATCAACTCCCAGAACCCCTGAGCCTGCGCGTTCGACGGCGCAATCAGCGGCTGCCATGTCTCAGTGCACTTCGCCTGGCAGCCGACGGTCCCCTGCGATTTGAGCTCGTTATAGGAGATGGAGTAGCCGCCGAGTGCCTCGCGTCCGCCGTAGCTCGAGTGAAAGCGCGCAACAAAATAGAGCGTCTGGCCCTTCGACGTCGTCATCAGCGGGCCACGACCTGGATACTGGTTGAGCTGAACGCCGGGCGGGCTGAAATCCCGATAGGCGAGCGCCGGGTGAACATCCTTTTCCCCAACCGTCGTGCCGGCAACCTCACCGGGCGTGGTATCGGCCGCGAAGGTGTACAGCGCCGCGCCACGGTAGGCCCATTGACGCGTGCCATCATCCGTGCGCGTCAGGATCGAGAACTCACCGACGGGCACCGCCAGTGCCGCCGCATAGACCGGCCGCCACTGATGCGACAATTTGCGCGCAGCGGGCGCAGCGTAGATCGTCATGTGCGTCGCTGCATCGACGAATCCGACTCCGCCGGCGGCAGCAATGGCCGTCAGCTCGACGCTTGTGGGCATAGCCGTGGTCTTTTCCGGCGTATAGGCGGCACGTCTCCATCCCTCCTTGGGTGAGTACACGTTGCTGCCCGGATCGTGCCAAGCCGGATCCTCCTGCAACTGGAAGCGCGCGCCCTGGGGCTCGCCGCGCGGGTCGATGCCGGCATAGCGATACAGCGGTTTGTCCTGGTAAGCCCACTGCTTCGTGCGATCACTCCGCTTGACGATCGTCCAGTCGCCAAAAGCCTTTGCGCCCGCCTTGGCCTGATACGGGGGGAATTCCCTGGCGCACTCGCCATTGCAACTGGAACTGCCCGGCGGATCGGCATCAGACGTGTAAAGCGGATTGCCGTCCGCATCCCCGAGGCGACGCCACAGAAACTGCGGCGAGCCTTCGTCCATGAGCTTCGAGACATCGACCAGTGTGATTCCCGCCGGCGTCGTGGCAGGCGGCGTGTCGGCCAGCGCAGCGCCCGCAAGAAGCGCCGAGGTGATGGCAAGCGCGACGGTGATTGATCGTCGCTTTCTATAGTGGTTGTTCACAGATCGCCCCTTACCCGCAAGGTCCGCACCCTTAACTGAAACCCGCACGTGGCTCAGACCAGCACTCCGCCGATCGGAGCCGTCACCCTGTTCGAGCCAGTGCCCCAGGATGTCACCGGCACACCCATTGCCATCTGCATGGTAAGGGTGACGCGCGTGGCCGGATCGCCCGGCGTCGCGACGTGCATGCCGGTCTTGATGCGGCCGTTGGCGCTGCCGATCGTCATGAACGGATAGTTCATCAGCGAATGCAGCCGCGGCGCGCCATGGCAGGTGTGTGCAAACAGGATCATGTGATCGAGCAGGCTCTTGTCGCCCTCCTTCACCGCATCCAGCTTGTCCGCATAGAGCACCAGGCGCTTGAAATACTCCTGCTGGAACCAGGCCACCTTGGCTTGATAGCCGAGCTTCTCGTCGATCGCCTCTTCGTGTGTATAGGTGTGGTGCCCGGTCGAGTCGCCATCACGGCGCAGGCTCGACATGCCCTGCGTGATATCCAGGCTGACCACGCGAGTCTGATCGCAGGCCAGCGCATGAACCAGGATGTCGCAGAACAGATCGTGGCGCTCCAGCGCGGCGGAAATCACGCCCACCGCATGACCGTCGTCGTGATCGACACTCGGCGGCCTGGTGCACGCCTGCAATGGCGTCGGCTTCTGCAGCTGGATATCGAGTTTCTGCTCGAGCGCGCGCAGCGACGTGAAGTAGTAGTCGAGCTTCTGGCGGTCGGCAGCACCCAGGCTCTTCTCCAGAGTGGAGCGCTCATCGCTGATAGCAGAGAGCACGCTGCGGCGGGCCATCGTCTCTGCATCGGGGACGAACGTGGCCGCATTCGGGTCGGTGAACTCCGGACCGAAAACGCGCCTGTAAAGGGCCACCGGCGAGACTTCGTCCGGCACCTTACCGCCGGAATACGCGGTCCACGACGCCTTGGCATCGCCGTCACATGCGACGGACAGCGAGCGGAAGCGGCGGCTGGCACTGATCGTGTTCGCAATGATTGCGTTCGTGCTGTTGAAGTAATCGCCGGCCGCGGTGACCTTCCCGGTGTAGTATCCCTGCACGCCCGTGAAGTGCGTCTGGTTGGCCGCGCCGTCCAGGTGGACCTGGCTGCCACTGAAGAGATTCATGCGCTCCTTGTAGGGCTTGAGCGCCGCAAATCGCCACGGCAGCTCGTAGCCAACACCCGTCTCCTTCGGACGCCACTCTTCCTCGCCGATACCGAGCGGCCAGAACCACGCAGCAAAGCGCGTCGGCAGCGGGGCTCCGGTATCTGCGAAGGCCGTCCCGTTGTCATTGAGGGTGCAATCAAGGATCGGCAGGCCGACCGTCACTGCACTGCCTGCCAGCATTCCGCGCAGCACGCGCCTGCGCGTCCACGTCTCAATCTTGGATTTCATGCCTCACATTCCTGCAATACTGGAATTGCCGCGTACACCTGCATCTGGAGCGCCGCTTCAATCATTTACCGCAGTCATCAGCTTGGAGCCGGAAGAGCCATATGACAGGTCGCTGAGCGCGACCTGTCGCATGAGCTCGAGGACGTCATAGCGGCTCTCCGCAAACTTCTTCTGGATCTCGACCCACTGCGGGTCGTCCCTCGGCGGCATATAGCCAGTCTCGAACGCGAATATCCGCTGCGCCACACAGCTCGTCACGGCCGGATCATCGCGAATGGCCCGCGCGAGACCCACCGGGCCGTCGAATTTCTTGCCGTTGATCTCGCCGCTCACATCGATGACGGCACTGTTCTCGCTCATGCGGAACCCACCGGCCGAATCGAAGTTCTCGAGTGCAAGCCCCAGCGGGTCTGTCACCTTGTGGCAGCCGGCGCACATCGGACTCGAGCTATGCGCCGTAAGGCGATCGCGCGTCGTCTTGTACTGAGGGTTGCTGGTGTCGTCCACGAATTGAAACGACACATTGCCCGGTGGCGGCGGAACCCTTTGACAGAGGATGTTCTGCCGCAGTGCCTTGCCGCGTATCGTGGGAGACGTGCGGCCCGATGGAGACCACAGGGTCGTGAAGCTTGCATGTGACAAGATGCCAATGCGCGGGTCATCGGCCGGATAGGTGTACGGCAGCCAGCGTTGCAGCTGACCACTGGCCCGCACATCGACCAGCGGCACCGAGTAAAGCGCGGCCAGATCCTTGGTCAAATAGGTGTGGGGAGTCGTGAAGAGATCCCGATAGTCGCCGCGGCGCGTGACGACGTGATCGACGATCGTCCGCAGCGTTTGTTCCTGAGCCTGCTCCTTGACGCTGGCCGTGTACCGCGGGAAGAATTCCGGATCCTTCGAGACCGCATCGAACTCCGTGAATTGGAGCATGTCCGCAAAGAAAGCGTGCACCGCGGCGGCAACACGCGGCGAAGCGATCATGCGGTTGACCTGCCTTTCCAGGCCCTGCTTCGTGTGGAGCTCACCGCTGCCGGCGGCGCGCAGCAGCTCCAGGTCGGGAGTCGTACCCCAGAGGAAGAAGCTGATCGCCGACGCCCTGTCGTAGGCATTCATGCGCTCCTGGCCGGGGCGTTGCGGATCCGGCTCCATACGCTTGAAGCGGAACAGGAATTGCGGCGAGATCAGCATCTGGGCCAGGCTCAGGCGCACACCGGCATAGAAGTCGTGCAGCCGCTCAGCCTCTGCGCCGGCCATCGCAACACGCGTTTGCACCTCTGCGTCGCTGAGCGGGCGCCGATACAGGAGTGTGCCAACACGGGAGAAGAATTTGCGGGCGCATTCATCGTCGCTGCTGGTGTCCGCGCGCGGCTTGCACCCGAGGAGCTCCGCGCGATGATGCTCATCCAGCACCTGCGATGCGACGGCACGCGCGATGGTGTCATAGGTCTCCAGGCCGCTATCGGTGAAGTTTCCCGTGCGGGCGCCAATGGCCAGCAGGCCCTGATCGCGCGTCTCGGGCTCGAAGCGTCCATCGACACGGACCGACGTCCCGAAGATGTCGGCTATTGTGAGCCTGTACTGGCTCGGGCTCAGGCGCACGGAAGTGGCCATGTCGGTGTCGGCGGCCGAGGCGTTCCACAGAGCTGCCATGCCCAGCACTGCGATGGCGCCGGCGCTCAACCTCGAAAGGCGTCTGCTGTGGGTTGTATTCATATTCATGTAACCTCCGCGTACTGAAGCAGCGTGGCTCCTGTGCGCTTGTTCACTGCGAGCTGGTGGTCGGTGCGGTCTCTGTGGCAGATTCTTCTATCGAACCAGGGGTGTCAAAGGCGACCGTCGAGGCTACCGCTGGCGGCGGATGGATCCTGCCGCCGAGCCCGTCGGCCGTGGCGCTCGCCAGGACCGTGCCATCCGGACTCGCGAGGTAGGCCGGAACGGCCTCCATGCGCCACGTCGTCGAAATCAACCGATTCTTTCCGGTGACCGGGTCAGGGTCGGCGTCCGCCAACTTCTGCACCGAACGGTAGATCCCGATGCAGTCGAAGCCACCGCCGCAGCGGGACGTATACATATACGCCCATTTGCGCCAGTCGGTGTATCCGCCCCAGTGGCCCACGAGCTTTCCGCCGGGCGTGCTGCGTATGCGCATATGAGCATTCTCGAGATCGATCTGAGTGTAGAACGGCGCCGAGCCTTGCAACCAGAGGGAACCCCCCTTGACGTAGAGGACGCCGTTCTTGATCTCGCCCTCCAGCACGTTATGCGACCGGGGGCTCGGATCAATCACGTACGTGACTTCGCTGCGGATGCCGCCCAGCGCATCGCGCAGCAGGTGATCGAGCGTACGATCGAGTGTCACCGTCACGGGGCCATCTTTGTTCAGATCAGGACCGCTGATCTGGATGGCCCAGGCCGGGGCCGCATCAGCGTAACCGGAGTTCCACGCCTGACCCTCCATGTATGGCATGGCGGGCGGCGTGAACTGGAAGTTGGTCGTGCAGCCAACAGCGCGCCAGAGCTGGTTGTCGACCTTCTCGCCCGTCTCCGGATCCGTGAACTTGTTGGCCTCCGGCCCGCCTAGATCGAAGCCATACGCGTGCGGTCCCGTGACCGTCTCGATGTCCGGATCCGTCTCGAGCGCATCCGGATAGTCGTACGCGGAGACTTCAACGCCATCGACGAACGCACGATCGACGCGGCGCTTGCCCGTCGTCGCATAGCGGCTTGCCGGGTCCTTCACTGCGCGCGGGCAGTTGATTGCGAACTCCGGATTGTTGGTTGCGGTCGCAAACCAGCTGATCACGTAACCGCGCGTTTCAGCCGAGGCCGATGCGCCGGTGAGCAGCATCGGCACGACGAGCGCTGCGCCCGCCACCACCGAAGTGCTGCACCGGCGATGCGCCGTCATCCCGTTGTGATGCGGTGATGACATGGTCATCTCCTAGAATTGGAACCTGACACCCGCACGTATGTACGTACCAACCGTGTCGTAGAGCGTCGGGTTTGTTGCGAGCCCGAACAGCTGACCCGGCGTGGCACGCGACCACGGCGGTGCCTTGTCGAACACGTTGTCGACGCTCAGGAACACTTGACCGCTGGTTCCGCCGTCGCCAGGCAGCAACTTGTACTGCACGGCCACGTTGGAGATGGAATACGCCGGGAGGCGTGGATCCCAGCCGACTGTCGAGAAGCCCGATGGAATAGTCGTCGGACAGTCCGTGGTGCACTGGATGTAGTTCGTCGACGCGAGCACAGAGCCTATGTAGCGCTGCGACCAGACAAAACGCCAGCGATCCGATTCGTAGGACACCGACGCGAGGGCGGCCCACTTCGGCGCACCGCTTCCCGCCGTGAGACTCGCGGCGGCACCCGCTGCGTCCCTGACCCGCGCCGGACCGGGGATGCCCGTGTCGGTGATCAGTTTCTGCGTCTGGGTCACTGACAGCGTAAGTCCCACGCTGCCGGCCCACGACGAAACGAATCGATCGAGCCGTGTCCGGTAGTCAGCCTGGTAGTCGATGCCCTGCGCCAGGAACGAGGCGACGTTGAAGGGGATGACGGACACTGTGTCCAGCGTGTTGTCGGGGTTGCGAGTGATCAGGGAGCAGTACGGCGACGTACCGGTAAACGAGTCGCCGATGCGACTGTTGTAGCACTCCTGCAGCTCAAACGCGGAGCCAACGGTGGAAATGGCGTCGGAAATCTCGATTCGCCACCAGTCCGCAGAGAAGTGGAGCGCGGGGGCGAAACTCGGACGCAGCACGACGCCGATTTCGGTCTGGCGCGCCATCTCCGGATCCAGATCCGGGTTGCCGGCCGTGATCGTGTAGGTCGGCGCGCTGATATTGCCCCAGAACGGATCGACGGTTGTGTTGTGCCCGTAGCTGTAGCCGAACAGGTCGCTCAGGTTCGGCGCGCGGATGTCTACCGACCGGGTCCCGCGGAAGCGGATGTCGTCGATCGGCGTCCACTCCAGGCCCACCTTCCAGGTTGTGACGGCACCCGAGGTGCTGTAGTCGGTGGCCCGGACAGCGCCGTTGAAATCGAGTGATTGTGCCCACGACTTGTCCTTCAGCAGTGGCACAACAGTCTCGAGGGCCACCTCCTTCACCGACTGGGTGCCGATGAACGGGAAGAAGTTCGTCGAAAAGAAGCCTGTGTCCGCGGATATCGGATCGTTGGAGCCGTTGGCCTCTTCACGGCGCCACTCGGCGCTGAGCGCGACCGAGACCGGGCCGGCCCAGTTGTCGAACGGCTCGCCGGTGATGGCGCCGCCGGCGATGGTCTGCGTGTTGACCTGCCTCAGATCCGCGGTGCCGTGCACGTAGTCGATCGCGGCCGCCGAGGCGACGCCCGTTCCAAAGATGTTGTAGGGAACGCAGTCGCTGGTCGCGCCCGGGTCGGTCAACGGCAGCAGGTTCGATGCGCAGGTGATCGTCCCGGCCGCGATGCCGCGTGGGTTGGTGTACTGCTCGGCGCTGTAACCCGGTCCAAAGGACCCGACCCGGACCGCATTGATGGCATTCGCCAGGTTGTCCTTGATCGGATTCCAGGCGATGTTCAGGTCCGAGATGGCGATGCCCCGCTGCCCGTAGACATTCCAGTTCCACGCGCCCTTGCCGAGCGTGAACCCGCCGTTCATGCCCACCACATAGACGTTCGAGTAGTGATAGTTGCTCGGACCGATGTTGCCCGGCCCGAACTGCTCCGCCGGGTAGCGCAGGCTGCTGCCGAGAGGGAAGCTCGTCACGTTGTCAGCCTGTGCCCGCTCCAGCACCGAGGCCGGAATGAACGGGTTGCTGGTGAACAGGGTCCCGATGCCGGTCTGATAGTACGCGAAGCAGCACGAATCGGTTACGTGATTCTCCCCGCCGATGTATTGGACGAAGATCTCGGTACTCGGGGTCAGATCGAAGCCGGCACGCAGGAACACGTGCTGGGAGCGGTCGCCAACCGAGATGTCCGCCGCGCCGGCCATGGTGGACTGCTCCCAGGAGCCGCCGAAATGATTGTTGCCCGGCGTGCTGAGGCCGTAGCCGTAGTCGTACTGTCCCACGGTGCCGCCCATCCCGAAGACCGTGCCTTTCAGCGGGCCGCTCAGAATGAGGCCGCCTGCGGGGTAGGTCGTTGCCACACAGCAGGACTGGGCGATGAACTGCGGGGCGGTGCCGCCGCGAACGTAGTCTGGATTCTGCATGGCGCTGCGGCCGACAGTGTTCCAGGAGCGCTCCCCGCCGTGGATTGCGCGCTCGTCCTGCCGCGAGCCCGAGACGAGCAGGTGCAGACGGTCATCGAAGAAGGTGGAGCCGCCCGTCAGCGAGATCTTGTTGTTCACACCATCGCCCGCGCCGGAGATACCGCCCTGGAACGTCGCTTTCAGACCGGTGAAGTCGGTATCCAGGATGTAGTTCACGACACCCGAGACGGCGTCCGAACCGTAGACCGCGGAGGCGCCGCCGGTCACCACGTCGACGCGCCGGATCAGAGAGTCCGGCATGAGGCCGACGTTCGCTACGTTTTCGGTGTTCGATGCAGGCAGGCGGCGGCCGTCAAACAACACCAGCGTGCGGTTGGAACCGAGATTGCGCAGATTCAATGCGGTTCGCGCGGACTGGGTGTTGTTGATCGTCTGATTCCGATTGCTGAGGCTGCCCTGAAACACGGGCAGCTGCATCAGCGTGTCGCCTATGTTGGGACGGGCGCCATCATTGAGCTCCGCTACATCAATCGTGGTAACCGGCGTCGGCGTCGTGTATCCCTCGCGGATGATACGTGAGCCGGTGACCCGTACTTCAGCGAGTTCGGGCGGCGTTTGACTGTCGCTTCCGTCAGCCGCCGGTGGCGTCTGCGCGAGCGCGAAGCTGCTCATGAAGGTGCAGACGACGATTGTGGCAGACCCCGCGTGGAATGGCCTTCGCTGTGCGCCATTTGTATTCATACAAAGAAACCTCCAAGACCGACCCTGAGTGCATTTTTTTTCCCGCTTCTTGTGGGAGGCACGAGATTTGAGCAACAAGAGACCCAAGTCAGGCGATGTGCGGTGTCATGCCCACCTCGTAGAGCTGATGGTGATCCCCCTCGAGATGTTTGCTGCGCTCGGCGACGGCATCGTCATGATCCCCTCACCCTGGCCCAGGGCCGGCCGCCGCCGCTTCGTTCCGATGCGGATCGCGTGCAAAGGCAAGCACGAGCAGCGCGGCCAGTGCCGCCGCGGATCCGATGAAGAACGCCAACCGATACTCACCGGTGGCAACGTACACGCGCCCGCCGAGGAACGGCCCGAAGACGCCCGCGACGCCCCATGCGGCAAATAGCAGCCCGTAGTTGAATCCGATGTTTTTTGTGCCGTAGAAGTCAGCACTGGTGGACGCATACACGGACAGCTGCGTCCCATAGCAGTAGTAGACCGTGCCCACGAGGATATAGAACGGAATCACTTGCTCGCGCAGCAGGTAGAGCGCCGGCATCGCCACGACGGAGACGAGCAACAGCACTCGCAGGGTATTGAGCCGGCCAGCGCGATCCGACATCCAGCCGGAAAAGATGCGCCCGGATGCGTTGCCGATAGCGCCCACGGTGATCGCGAGCGCCGCCACCGTCGCACTATGCCCCGCCGACTGCGCGAATGGCGCGAGCTGGCTGATTACCATCGTCCCCGCCGTCGTGCCCAAGCAGTACGCAATCCACAATAACTGGAAGGTGGGCGTGCGCACCATTTGCGACGCAGGGACATCGACAACATTGCGCACTCCTGCGCGCGATCGCGTGACGTCCCGACGCGGCGGCTCATACCCATCGGGTGGGTTCTTGAGGAGATACGCAGCGAGCATCGTCATGAAGAAGAAAATCAGCGCGTAGAGCTGAAAAACCCCGCGCCAGCCCAGCTCGTCGATCAGGCCCGACGCGAGCGGCCCGAAGATGCCTGAACCCGCGCCGTAGCTGCCTATCATGAGCCCGATGATCAGACCGCGCTTGTCCGGGAACCACTTGGAAGCGACCGACGTGGGGATCACGAAGCCGAAGCCGTTTCCAATTCCCAGGCACAGACCGAGCGTCAGGTAGAAAGCCGTGAGCGAGTTGATGTAGCTCGCCAGCAGGAAACCGCCGCTGAAGAAAATCCCGCCGATGACTGCTACGACGCGCGGCCCCTTCTTGTCGTACAGCATGCCGGCGAAGATATAGGTCGAAGCGATCATGACGATGCCTATCGTCGTCACCCAGGATGTCTGGTCGCGGGTCCAGCCGAATTCCCTCTCGAGTGGCAACAGGAACAAGCTGATTGCGTAAAACGTTCCGAGCGCCAGGTTCATCAGGATCCCGCCCAGGCAGGGGAGCCACCGCTGATGTGTTGCGGCAGCCGCTGCGTCGTTTGCATAGGACTCAGTAGTCATCTGATGGCGACCTCATCCGCTGCGTTTCGAAGCATGCTTCTGATTAGTTGACGACAACACGACAGGGGTGGCTTCGGGACGTGCTACTTGGCCACCGGCATCGTGAACTCCGCCCCCCCGGTGATACTGTCCGGCCAACGCTGCATGATGCTTTTGTAGCGCGTGTAGAAACGCACACCTTCTTCGCCGTAGACGTGGTGGGCTCCGAATAGCGACCGCTTCCAGCCCCCGAAGGAGTGCCACGCCATCGGCACCGGGATTGGCACGTTGATGCCGACCATGCCTGCATGGATCTGGCGCGAGAAGGTGCGCGCCGTCCCCCCGTCGCTGGTGAAGCAGGACACGCCGTTGCCGAACTCGTGGGCGTTGATCAGTGCGACGGCCTCGGCCAGATCGCGCACCCGCACTACACACAGCACCGGCCCGAAAATCTCGTCCTTGTAGATGCTCATTCCGGGCTTGACGTGGTCGAACAACGTCGCGCCCGTGTAAAATCCGCCCTCGTGGCCCCTCACGGCGTAGCCACGCCCATCGACCACCAGCGCCGCGCCTTCCTGTACGCCCTTGGCGATGTAGTCCTCGACCCTCGCTCTATGAGCGGCCGTGACAAGCGGACCCATCTCCGACTGCGAGTCCATGCCGTTGCCGATCCTCAGCGTCCGCGCGCGCTTGGCGAGCCGACTGACCAGCTCATCTGCGATCGCGCCGAGCACAACGGCGACCGAGATGGCCATGCAGCGCTCACCGGCCGAACCGTAGGCCGCCCCGATCAGCGCATCGACCGCGTGATCGATATTGGCGTCAGGCATCACGACCAGGTGGTTCTTTGCGCCGCCGAGCGCCTGCACGCGCTTGCCATGGCGTGTACCCTGCACGTAGCAGTATTCGGCGATCGGCGTGGAGCCGACGAAGGACAACGCCTTGACGTCCGGATGCTCGATCAGCGCATCTACCGCTTCCTTGTCACCGTGTACTACATTGAATACGCCGTCCGGCAGGCCCGCTTCCTTCAGAAGCTCGGCAATCAGAACGGAAGCGGAAGGGTCGCGCTCCGAAGGCTTGAGCACGAAGGTGTTACCGCAAGCGATCGCCAACGGGAACATCCACATGGGCACCATCACCGGAAAGTTGAACGGCGTGATGCCCGCCACTACGCCCAGGGATTGGCGCATGTTCCAGTTGTCGATGCCGCCGCCGATGTTGTCCGTGAAGTCGGACTTCAGCAGGTGCGGAGCCCCACAGACGAACTCGACCACCTCGATGCCTCGGGTAACTTCCCCCCTGGCATCCGAGAGCACCTTGCCGTGCTCCCGAGTGATCAGCTCGGCCAGCTCGTCGTGGTGGGCATCGAGCAGTTCCTTGAACTTGAAGAGGACGCGTGCGCGCTTCAGCGGCGCGGTCTCCGACCAGGCAGGATAGGCGACCTTGGCGATCGCCACGACCTTCGCGACGTCATCGCGGGTGCCGAGCGGGACGTGGCGCCTGACGTCGCCCGTCGCCGGATTGAATACCTCGGAAAATCGTGAGCTCTCGCCGTTTGCCCGGCCTCCACCGATCCAGTGAGGAATGCAGGACGCGTCGCCGGTGCGGAGCACAGAGTCGGACAATGTGTTGTCTCCCGTGAATTGCGATGCAGTCTAAGCTCGTGTCTCGATTTCGATAAGTAAGGTAAACGCGATCAAAGTGTTCAGCATTGTGAACAACGGCAAGCGCTCCAGGAGCCGCGTCGGAAGGCGCGCGCCGGTCTGCCTCACTGACACGCGATGACGTAACCTGCTCTCCTGGAAAATCGAGGCGGCCTCGATCCATCTGCCGAACGTGCTACTGTGGAGGCACAGTTCCAGGGTTTTTTGTCTATCCTATTGATATGCAGCTTCCGATTCGCATTTCGAACAGGCTGACGATCCTTGTTTCGGCTACCGCAATCGTCGCACTGTCGCCCCCGACCCTTGATGCGGACGACTCGGACATGGACGAACCGAACATTGATGCGTGTCGTCTACTCCTGCCAGCCGAGATTTCGACTGCGATCGGGTTTCGCGTTTCCGATGGTCAACGCGCAGACGATGGACCCCAGCCTGACGGCTCATATTCGTCCACGTGCGTATGGACGATCGTTGATGACGTCGCCCCGATCGACCGAACATCACCACTCGGCGGCAGGAGCTTCGTTATCCTGAACGCGATGCAGTGGCCTGCAGGCAGTGGACTCGCGAGCACATTTCTGGACGCGTTCCGTCGGGCGGCCGAGGCCGGCGAGATTCCGTCAATGCCGAGCGCGCGGGAGCTCGGCGATGAGGCGCTTTGGTGGGGAGACGGACTCGCCGTGCGGCGGCGAGACACCAGTTTCGGACTGTCCGTTTTTATCTCGCGATCTGCTACACAACCCGCACCCTACGCGGGCGCATTCGAGGAGCGGTTGGCTCCGTTGATTCTGAAGCGACTCGATCAGGAGCCGCGGCACGTCGATGTTCAGCGCTGATCGGCCACTTCTTCGGCTGTGACGGGGCGTGCGCGATTCCCCCAGCTGCCGCGCAGATAGTTGATCAAGGCGGCGACCTCAGCATTGCTCAGGACGTCACCATAATTCTGCATCGTTCCCCACGCGCCGAACGACACCTCCTTCGGCAATTCGGGGCCATAGAGGATGATGTTGATCAGTGAGGCGGGATCCTCCGCCTGCACGATGGCACTGCCTGCCAGCGGCGGGGCGCTGAAGATCCCACCGCGCCCGGACTCGGAGTGGCATTTCTTGCATCGATCGATATAGGTCGACTCGCCCATCTTCGCCATCGAGGGCGAAACCGATTCGCCCGTGTATTCCGGGCCGTCCAGGCTCTTGAGGTACACCGCCATGGCACGCACGTCTTCCGCTTTCAGTTTCATCAGGCTGTTGACGACGACCTCGTTCATGGGACCAAACGTGCCGGCACGCGCGCTGAAGCCGACACGAAGATACTTCGTCAAGTCGTCAACCGACCATGAACCGAGCCCGTGCTTCGCTGAGGTGAGGTTGACCGCAGACCAGCGGCGAACCTTGTTGCCGGCCACGGCCGCGCTCATCGCACCGCCTTGGTACGCTCTTTGCGCCTGTTCGGCCATGAAACTGTTGCGCGGCGTGTGGCATGCGCCGCAGTGACCGAGCCCTTCGACCAGGTATGCCCCGCGATTCCACTCCGCCGATTTGTTCGAATCGGGAACGTAGCGTCCGGGCACGAAGAACGCGGCGTTCCACAGAGCCATGGCCCAGCGCTGCGAGACCAGAAATCCGTTCTTTGGTGTCTGGTTGCGAATGGGCTTCAGCGTGCGCAGGTAAGCATAGATCGCTGCAACGTCTGCATCAGTGACCTTCGTGTAGGAGGTATACGGAAACGCAGGGAGCAGTCTGCGTCCGTTGGGACCGAGTCCCTCTTGCATCGCGCGACGCAGATCTTCCGCCGTCCAGCGACCAATGCCCGTCTCCATATCGGGGGTGATGTTGGTCGAATAGATCGTGCCGAATGGCGTTTCAAAGGGAACGCCTCCCGTGAAGGGATCCCCGCCCGGTCGTGTGTGGCAACTGATGCAGTTTCCTGCGTCAGCGAGGTACTTACCGCGCTCCACAGCGGTTTCCAGCACCGCCTGTGCCCCGTCCGAAGCAAGTGCGCCGGAGCTTGCCGATACGGCCGCGGTACACGCCAGTGACACCTTGACTGCGAAACAGAACGCCGCGCGGGCTCGGCTCATGAACGCATGCTCCACGGACATGGAGCGCCACGCGTACACGAGCCACGATGGGAGTATCCGCAACACCTCGTCAGAATTCCTGGGCGAGCGTCTCTCCCCCCTGCAGCGGGAGGACGTAGAACTCGGCCTCATCAAGGAGCTCTGCCGCCCTGATGCTCAAGTGACGAGCAATGATCCGCAGCTGCGTCACCGTGAGTGTCGACCGGCCTCTCTCGAGCCGGGAAAACGCCGACTGCGTGATACCGAGTGCTCTCGCAAGTGGCTCTTGACTGATGCCGAGCTGTTTTCTGCGGATCTCCACCATACGTCCGACCAGCGCACCGTACGTTATCGTTGCGTCCCTCGTCATCCGCGGCTGGTACATTCCCGGCGGCCGTAACCCGCTTGCCGATTCGAGCTCGCCCTCGGGTAGCCAAGCTCCTGCTGGAGCTGCGTGCCCGGCTGTACGTTCGTTGTTTGTCATGATCTTCTCCAGAACTGTATGGATACACGGTGGTCGCAACCAGTCGACCGGTGTTGACCTGCTCCCTCTGTGCCCACACCTGTGAGTGCCGCGCAGCTGGACCACGCTGCTTCCTGGTAGATGCCCGCCCGTGCGCACGCATCGCTCTTTGAGATGGAATCGCAGTCCGGAGGCACACACAGCAAGCACTCGCAGCTGCGCGCCGAGGACGGATGCCCCCGCGACGTGCTCGGGTGCGTCCTCATGTACGCTGTCCCGGACAGGTTCCTGGTCCTCGACCGAACACGGGCTTTCCCTTTTCGACCGTGGACTTACGCACTCTGCTTGCGCCAGGAAGCTATGCAATCGAAAGTGAGTGCGCTTCGGAGCCGTCTTACGGATAGTCGACAACGAAAGTCAATCCCTCCGCGATGCCGCCACCCGGCTTCGGCGTCGATACACCGATGCGATAGCTGCCGGGGCGGGATGTCTGCGCGGGAGTAAGTCGTCCTGAGATCTCGCCATCTCCACCGAATTTTGTTTCGACAGGTTGACCATCGAACAACACCACGGAATTCGGCGCGAAATGCCTGCCCGCAAGCTGGACCCACACTTCGCTCCCTTGCGGCGCGATGTCGGGCACGAGACGCTGAACGAGAGGCGGCTGGTTATAGAGGTGCTTGCTCACGGGGCCGAACTGCCGGAAGGGCGCAGTGCTTTCGTAGGCGGCGTTGTAGCCGAGCTTCTGTACTACGCCACCTTTGATGACCTGCACAACGGTTTGCGTGTTGTGAATGTCCTTGAGCGGATCGGCCGCAAGGACAACCACGTCGCCGTATTTTCCCTCTTCCACCGTGCCGATGGTTTTATCCATACCGGCCCACTCAGCCGCCCATTTCGTGGACGACCGTAGCGCGTTCATGGGCGAAATGCCGGCATCCACAAGAAGCTGCATCTCGTGATGCAGCGACAATCCCGGCGTGAGGGCCGCGGCGGTATCGGTGCCTGAATAGATTTTGCCTCCGGCCGCTACAAATTTCCGCAGGAACTCCTGCACATTCTTGTAGCCCTTGAGGAAGCGTGCGCGATCTTCCGGCGATCTCATGTCTGCCCAATGGTATTGCCACAACGTGAGCGCCTTCTCATCGTCGGGCACGTACTGGAGCCCGGGCGTACCCAGTAATTTCGTATCCTCCAGCTCGAACTGGGTTTTGCGATCAGTCACGCCCTTCCATTCAAAAGTCAGCGTCGGGTTGATATAGGTATCGTTCTTCACGAGGTGCCCGATGATCTCGTCGAAAGACGACCGGTCCATCCATTGATAGAGCAGACTGTTTTTCCAGCCTGCCGAGAGGCAGGTCGTCTGCAACAACAGAACCGGCGCCAGCCCGCGCGGGCACTCATACGTAGCTGAAGGGGACTTCTTCCCCTCGGGATCGCGAATGGCCGCCAACCCCACACCGGTCATGTGCTCGAGTCCCTTGACGCCCCAGTCGGAGCTATCGAGGGCGTTGTAGGAGTGGGACATGACGGCGAGGCCGTTGGCGCGCGCGGCCTCGGTCACGGCCTTCACATACTCACCCCGCCAACCTTCGTTGACGGTCACGAAGATGGGCGGGGCGGGGCTCTTCTTCAATGCGGCGATCGCGGCTGCCGCGTCAGAAGGTTCACGGATGACGTTGGGCCCTTCCGGGCGCGCGCCTCCGGCCGGATTTACACCTTCAACGCGGGACCTGGGGCCGCCCTGAAGACCCGCGGAGGAGAACATCCGCGGGCCGACAATCTTGCCGGAGTTGATCCCTTTGCGAAGGGCGTTCGCCGAGTTGCCGGTGCCGCCCATGGAGTAGATCGAGGTGACGCCGTGGTTGATGAACAGCTCCCCCTCCCACCAGTCATAGTGAACGTGGGAATCGATCAGGCCCGGGATGATGAACTTGCCTTTGGCCTCTACGATCTGGGTTCCGTCCGGAAGCACGGGCGCCCCGGCATTCCCGGACCACACTCTGGCAATCATGCCGTCTGTGATCAGCACGCTGGCGTTGGCGATGGGAGTGCGTCCAGTTCCATCGATCAGAGTTCCACCTCTGACCAACACGCTCTCCGCGTTCGCCTGGGTCAATGTCGAGATCAAAAAACAGAGCGAGAGTCCAAGAAAACTTGTTGAGTGGTTTCGCCGTTTCATTGTGGAGTCCCAACCTCGGTGGCCGGCCTCCGAAGGCCGGTCCTGGAATATCGTGTTGTTCGCTGCCGAGCCGCGCTCTCTCGTGCCATCACTATCCGTGCCATCACTGTCCGTGTCCCGCCGAATGCGGCTATGTGTACCTCCTCTCCAGCCACCACTTGGCGATATCGGTTCGCGTGGTCATCCAGATCCTGGGCATGGACTTGGCGTACCGGATCGCCTCGACGATGGCCTTGGTTCCGACCGAACGACCCATGATGTGGGCGTGGATCGATGCATTCAGCATCTTGGGATGCGTGGCGCCTTCCTCGTACACCACGTCCAGTCCATCGGTGAAGCAGCGCGTCCAGACGCTCGGGAGCTGTCCGCCGTTCTGATAGATCTCGTAGTCGTCGGACTCTTTCGTATACGGAATGATGAGCAGCGGCTTGCCTTTGACCCGAATCGAGTAGGGCAGATCGTCGTTGGGAAAGTCACCATTCCACATCATGCCTTCCTCGGCGAGCACGTCCAGAGTTCCATCGCCAGGCCGCAGCTCCGGGCTCACCCAGCCGACCGGCCGCGTCCCCGTCGTGTCCGCGAGCACCTTCAAGGTCTGCTGGACGTCCTTCTTCGCTTCGTCCGGAGTCAACGCATCCAGGAGACGGTCGCTCGAGTATCCGTAGCCCGCGATCTCGTGGCCCCGGCTGTGAATTTCCTTCACTGCCGAGGGAAAGCGCTCGGCCGCCGATCCGCTGACGAGAAACGATCCCTTGATCCCATGCAGATCGAGCTGATCCAGCAGCCGCCACACGCCTCGCCTGCCTCCATAGAGCGCGCGATCCGCCGGCCCCAGACCGGTGAAGTACTCGAAGATCACGGTCCACGTCACGGCCACGTGCGCACCTCCGGGCCACTGAATCGGATCGCGCTGTATTTTCGCGTGATCCATCGAGCTGATGGAACGCGTACCCGTCTTGAACATCTCGGCAAGTGATGGCGGCGGCATATGAGCGCGCTCCTCCTAGAAGAATCGTCTGGTTGTGAATGACACCGAGAGCCGGGGTCCGCCTTCGAGAATCACGTGTAGTTCTGTGCCAGCCACCACTGGGCAATCTCGTTTTCCGTCGTCAACCAGACGTCGGGGAATCCCTTCGCGTAGCGGATGGTCTCCTCCAGCGCCTTCTTGCCGACGGGATGGCCGGTCAACCAGGCGTGCATGGGCAGGAAGAGCATCTGCGGATAGGTAGCGCCCTCCTCGTAGAGCACATCGAACTGATCCTTGAAGCGCTGGAAGAGCGCGCTGGGATGGTTGCGATTTGTCCCGTACGTCTGCGTATCGTTGGCCTCGCGCTGATACGGGATGATGACCATCTTCTTGCCCGCAGCGGGAACCACGTAAGGCACGTCATCGCTGGGATAGTCGCTGCTCCAGATCGCACCCTCCTCCGCCAGGAACTCCAGCGTTCGGGGCGAGCCGTTTCCTCCGGAGCCCATCCATCCCTTCGGACGCACTCCGCACGCCTTCTCGATGTCGCCGAACGTCCGCTTGATGATCTCCCGCTCCTCCGCTTCGGTGACCCGTGTCATCGAAATGTTGTTGGCCCAGTTGTGCCCGTCGATCTCATGGCCGCGGCGCGCCAGCTCGCGCAGCGTCTCTGGATAGCGCGTGGCGATGATCGCGTTGGTATACCAGCAGGCCTTGATGCCGTGCGAGTCGAACAGGTCGACCAACCGCCAGACCGCCGCCTTGGAGGAATAGTCCTTGTAGGCGATATCGTACGAATTGGAGGTATCGGAATAGCCCTCGTAGTTGACGATCCAGCAGACCGCGATGCGCGCGTTGTTGGGCCACGCGATGGGGGTCCGGCGAATGCGGAAGTGCTCCGCGGGAATGTCTGTTCCGCGTTCAGCACGGTCCCGCGGCTGCTGCGCCACCTCCGCCGCCGCGGCGGACTCGATCCGGCCCGCACCGACAGCAGCGCCCGCCACCCCCATGCTCTTGAGAAAACCGCGGCGTGAATAGTTCGAAGTTTCCAATTGCGCTTCCTCGATCGTGGACAGGACTTTCAAATCGCGGCGTCTCGTTCTTCTTTGCGGAGCTCCAGCCTCACTTCACCAGCCAGCGAATGACGCTGTAGTCCGCCGCAGCCTTCTCTCTCGGCAACTCCAGGTGACCATAGTGCGTCATCTGGGGATCCCAGTTGATCAGGCGCACCGTGGCGGTCGGGTTCGCGGCGCGGAACTGGTTCGCGACGAACACCTCCTCGGAATTCAGCGGATCCTCGGGCAGCCAGTGGTTGCGATCCATGTGGGCCACGGTCCAGACCATCTTCTTGAAGCCGCTTATGCGCGTGAAGTAGGTGGACATCAGCTCGCTCTGCACCTGCTCGAAGTCCACGTTCCAGGGATTGCCGGATGCCTTCAGCAGGCGCTTGATCTCCAGCTCCACGTAGCCCTTCTTGTCGTAGCCCGAGCCGTGCTCGATGTCCTGGATCTGCTGCTTGAACTGCGGGCGGCGGCGGGCTTCGGATTCCAGCCAGGTCTTCGCGATGTCGGCCAGCGACATGCCCGGCTCGTACAGCGGGTTGAGGAACCAGCTGTAGCCGCGGGTGTAGGCCTTCACGTCACGCCGGCTGAGCTGTTCGAGTGGCCGTGGCTTGGCGCGGTCCGCGCTGCCCTCACTGCCGCCGCGGATGCTCTCCGGCTGCACCAGCGGCTGCGTCAGGGCCAGGCGCGCCGTGCCGCCGCTGCCCCAGCCGAAATAGCGGCCCTTCAGCCGCGCGGCGAGCTCGGGATCCCCGTAGGCCAGCATGGCCAGCTCGCCGGAAGTCGAGTGGCCGGAGATCAGGATGTCGCCGGTGGTGTTCTTCAGAATGAGCTGTTTCAGGCCGTGCAGCACCACCTGGTTGTTGACCAGCGCGTTGCGCAGGTGGGTCTCCGCGGCGGGCAGGTCCTTGTCCAGCAAGTACTGCGGCTGGCGCTTCTCGTCCATGATCGGCATCGGCCATCCGCCGTACTTGAAGTTGCCGGGGATGGAGACGATCATCACGTTGACCTTCTGGGCGAGGTACGGCGCCCAGCCCGGTCGGTTCTTCAGGTCAACGTAGAACTCGTACCAGTTGGCCGCGCCGCCGTTGATGATGATGAACCAGGGATATTTCTTCGCGCTCGGGTTGAGGCTCGTCAGCTTCAGACCGGTGATATCCCAGTCCATGTTGTAGTGCTTGTAGCGCTCGACGATCCAATCTGCCTTGTAGCCCAGCTTCTCCGGCGAAACTTTCTCCAACGCACGTGGATCGAACGCGCCCCCGGCGGCCGCTGCGGCGATCTCCTGAATCGATTTGCCTTGATCGGGAATGTCAAAGCCCACTCCGAGACTCATGAAGTCCGGAGTGCTCAACGACACGAATGTCTTGTTGGGCTCATCGAGCAGCGCCCAGATCTTCTTCTCGATCGCCGGATTGGTGAGCTCCGGGTCTTTGGTTGACGCCGATGCCAGCGGCGCCAACAGGCTGAATGTTGCTGAGAGGAACAGCGCCGAGGCGGCCGCGCCTGCTGCGATCCGCCTGGTGTAGCGACTGCGTTTCATCGAATCTCTCCGAGTAGCTTTATTTGTATTCAACAACCAACGTCATACCTTCAGTCGTGCCACCACCGGGACGCGATGTGAACACGCCCATCGTGCCGGTGCACACGCTGCCCGTCTTTCCCGGGCGGCATTCCAGATCGTCTGTCACGGCTTCAACCGCATGAGGGCCTCTTCCGGTTTTGAGACAGGTGTATCCGGAACCAGCCGCACCAGGTCACCGCTGTCGGTCAACAGATAAACGAATCCTTCCGGCCCCGTCGCGATATCGCGGATCCGATGCCGATCGTGCCACTGTCTCCCCCAGCGTCACGCGATCGCCATCCACGGTCATGCGGAATAGATCTCGCTGCTTCAAACTGCCAACGAAGCCGTGCCAGCGGGGAAAGGCTTCGCTGGAATAACGCCACGGCCCCTTGCCAGAAAATCCCGACGCCCGATGGGGTCTCCGACCATCGACTCGTTTCTCGCCATCGTTTCTCATCGTCGTTGATGGTGCGGCCATTGCACCGAGCCAGCAGGAATGCGTTGGTTAGGTGCACGGGATGACCGCCGCGGATCAATCATTGTTGTCTGCCGAGGAATGACGAGAGTGCAGTCTAGGACTGCTCCTGCCTTTGGATAAGCCAGGCAAATGCGATTACAGTGTTCAGCAGAGTGAACAACGGCCAAGCTGCCGACGAGCAGGCCAAAGCAACTGCGCCACAGGCAGATCGCCGGATCGCTGATCCCGCATTCGGCTTTCGGGCCGATGAATCGGCGGCCCGTCACATCACGCGCTTCGTGCTCGCCGTGCGCCTCCTCTCGCATTCGATCTATCGCCGCATCGGTGCTGGGTCGACATCGTCGCGACCTCCGGTGCACTCCAGCACCTCACCGCTGTCGATCGCTCTGCTGCCGGGCTCGCGAACACGCGCGCCGGAACGTTCGAGTTGCAGCTGCAGGAGATTATTGACGACTCGTCCTGGCGGTCGGATGAGATTTGAGGAGTCTTCGCGGGCGCCCCCTGCGGCGCTCGGGCCAGCCCCCTGACCGATATCGATACAGTCGGCGCATCCAACGGTGAACCCGCCTCGTATCGTGGAAGGGTCTCATCTATGACGCCGACCATGATCGTGGTACACAACGGGTGGTGACGAACCGCGAGACGACGGTTGATCAGCCCTTCGAACTGCGCGCGGCATTTGGCGATACTCCGGGTCGGGCGCCACCGGTACAGAAGATGCGCGCGACACACCGTCTTCCACTGCCCCGGACATCAACTGCGACCCCTCATCCTTCCCCTGCCCGTATTCCGGTCAGGCCGCCAGAAGTCCCCGTGGTGATATCAGCCAGCGATCTCGCCGCGCTCGACAAACACCGAGATTCGTCGTCCGACCATGAGTGAGGCCTGGGGCACGTTCGAGCCCGCGAACGATCAGCCGTGTCGGCAACCGCGATCCCGCCCCTGAACCGGGACTGGGTCCGTCCGCGCGTCGTCCTCCAATGCGGACGAGAGATCAAGTTGATATCTGCTGGAGAGGTGCAGCCCGACGGTTTTCGCGAGCTCGGGGTGGGGTAGAAGCTCTTGTTTTAACTGGTCGGAGTGCCGAGATTTGAACTCGGGACCCCTTGCACCCCATGCAGCTTTGGGCCTGCAACGGGGTGCAACGAGCTGCACCGAATTGCAACGCCAAAATCGCATGAAAGCC